>Ga0210034_1001685_pt1 | contig 18606 bp, 13 predicted proteins | sample CryGeymeta201505_FD_185466 | JGI IMG/M metagenome (GOLD analysis project Ga0210034, IMG submission 185466) | Groundwater microbial communities from Crystal Geyser aquifers in Utah, USA - Crystal Geyser metaG 2015-05 (SPAdes) (version 2) | ecosystem: Environmental > Aquatic > Deep subsurface >... | reverse complement strand
TGAAGCTGACTACAGATCCGCCTTTACCGTTCAACAAATTTTGAGTTGGTTTATTATGGGCGTCATTTTAATTATTTTGGCCATGGGGTTTGTGCAAAATAAAACTGGTGAAACTGGAAAATGGATATTATTAGCACTTGGAATTTCATTTCCTCTTGCCACATTTAAAACTATTCCTTCCGTAATTTTAGAAAGAAAACTTGATTTTTCTAAATTAATTATTCCGCAAATCTTTGAACAAATTGCCTTTCATGGTTTATTAATTTATTTGGCATTGAATGGCTCTGGTTCAATTGCCTATGCGTATGCAATTTTGGCAAGATCAATTGTTGGTGTAGTCGTGATGTTTGTTCTTCAGCCATGGTCGATAGGTTTTGCTTTAAACAAAACATCATTAAAATCGCTCCTCGGATTTGGTGTTAAATTTCAGATCAATGATTTTCTAGCAAGGATTAAAGATCAACTATTTTATTTAGTATTGGCCATGTTCTTGCCACTCAGGGATTTTGGATATATTCAGTGGGCCAAAAACTGGTCAATGTATCCATATAATTTGACAGTTCAAAACATGATGGCGATTACTTTTCCAGCTTTTTCTAGGTTGCAGGGCCACAGTTTGGCGCTCAAAAAAGCTATCGAAAAATCATTATTTTTTATTACAGCAGCAATTTTCCCAATTTTAGTAGGCATGAGTGTCTTTATATTTCCATTTATCAGTCTTGTTCCAAAATGGGGAAAATGGCAACCGGCCGCACTTAGTTTAATTTTATTTAGTTTGAGCATTGCTTGGAGTGCAGTTTCAACACCTTTAACCAATACTCTTAATGCTATTGGCAAAATTAATTGGACCTTAAAGTTAATGGTAATGTGGACAGTTTTGACGTGGATTTTAACCCCAGTGGGAATTTACTTCTTTGGTTTTAATGGTGTAGCAATTTCCGCTTTATTAATATCCTTTACTTCCGTCTTATCGGTTTATTTTGTCAAAAAAATTGTTCCAATCGATTTTATAGATCAAGTTTGGAGACAATTACTAGCATCTGTAGTTATGAGCATTGTAGGTGTGATTGGTATGCAGTTTTGGTCTCAAGGATATTTACAGTTTTCTGCAGGAGTCATCTTGACGGGACTTACTTATGCGGTTACTCTGTTAATAGTGGGGAAAGACAAGGTATTAACTGAAATTAGGAGCTTAAGATGAAACTCTCAGTAGTTATTTTTACAAAAAATGCTGAAACTTTTTTAGAAGCTGCACTCAAATCAGTAAAGTTTGCTGACGAAATTGTGGTTGTGGATATGATGAGTACTGACAGTACCGTTAAAATTGCCAAGAAATATACGAGCTCTATTTATGCCCATGAGGATGTTGGTTATGTTGAACCAGCAAGAAATTTTGGAATTTCAAAAGCTCAAGGTGACTGGATTTTAATCTTAGATGCAGATGAAGAAGTTCCTCAAGAACTTGCAAGAGTGATCAAGGGAATTCTTAAATCTGATGAAAAAGGTCAATCAACAGCTGATTGTTACTATATACCAAGAAAAAACATGATTTTTAGCAAGTGGATTGAAAAAACAGGCTGGTGGCCTAACTACATATTGAGACTTTTCAAAAAAGGTCACATTGAGTGGTCAGATGAAATTCACTCAATTCCTATCACTAGTGGTGAAGTTCGCGAATTCCCAGCTATAAAAGAAATTGCAATTATTCATCACAACTATCAGCATGTCGATCAATACATTACTAGAATGAATCGATACAGTAATATCCAGGCTGAAGAGATTTCAAATTCAAAAGATCTAGAACTTGATTCAAAGTTTATCTTTAGAAAATTCTCAAGCGAACTTCTTTCTAGATTATTTTCACAACGAGGCATTAATGACGGCAGTCATGGATTGAGTCTTTCATTATTACAAGCAATTTCAGAAGCTTCCGTTGCTATGAAAGTTTGGGATCAAAGAGGTTTTCCAGAAACTGATAAATTCCAAGAAGAAGAACTAATCGGCGAAATAATTCAATTTAAAAAAGAGTTGGCATATTGGATTGCTGATTGGCAAGTTGAGAATAATACGGGTTTCACAAAGTTTATTTGGCAAGTCAGAAGGAAGCTGTATATTTAGTCCCAAGCTGAATTGGGCACGATACTTTCCGTAAAGTGCGTGCCTACAACTCAAGCAATTTTCAGGCCTGTTTCTATGATAGAATTGTCGCAGTATGCATATATCAATTATTCTCGTTAACTACAATTCTGACGAATATACCATTGACTGTTTGGACTCACTTTTAAAAATCAATGCACCTGGGTTTAGACACTCTATCATTGTGGTTGATAACGCATCAACGGTTCCAATGGTTTTACCAAGAAGACATCGAGTGCCAACAATTGAGTTAATTCGTAGTGAATCTAACTTGGGTTTTACTGGTGGCAATAACATGGGTATTCATTTTGCTGTTGAAAAATTTAACTCAGATTATGTTTTATTACTCAATAATGACACCGCAGTTCATCCAGATTTTTTGAAGGAATTATTGGTTCATGCTGAAAAATATCCAAAAGCTGGTTTAATTATCTCAAAAATTTATTTTACAAAAGGCAGAGAGTTTCATCTTAATTCATATAAAAAAGACCAACTTGGAAAAGTCTTTTGGTATGCAGGTGGTTCAATCGATTGGGATAATCTTGTGGCTTATCATAGAGGCGTTGACGAAGTTGATAGGGGTCAATTTGATACTCAATTGGAGTGTGATTTTGCTACAGGCTGTAGTGTTATGATTAAGAGAGAAGTCTTGGAAAAAGTTGGTACTTTGGATAAAAATTATTTTTTATACATGGAAGATGTGGATTATAGCGTTAGGGTCAAAAAAGCTGGCTATGAAATACATTTTGTTCCAAAATCTATTGTTTGGCATAAAAACGCTGGCTCAACTGGTGGTTCTGGGTCACCATTGCAAGAATACTATCAGACTAGAAACACAATGCTGTTTACCTTTAAACATGGTGGCGTCAAACAAATTATTACAGTTCTTAGATTGATGTTTGGATTTTTGATAGATGGTAATAGCAGACATAGGTTGGCAGTTTATCATTTGCTGACTGGTCGATATGGAAAGCAATCAATTATTTAAAGATACTTTATGAATAAACAAACAATTTCAGCACTAATCATAGCTAAAAATGAAGAAACTATGATCGAAAATTGCATCAAGTCTCTTTTGTGGTGTACTGAAATTATTGTAGTCGATAGTGGCTCAACTGATAGAACCAGAGAAATTGCTGAAAGCTATGGAGCGAGTGTTATCTCTTTCAAACATGACTCATTTTCTAGGCTTCGTGAGGAGGCGCTTAAACGAGCAACTTCCCAGTGGGTTATTTATGTAGATGCCGATGAAAGAGTTACGCCAACATTAGCAAAAGAAATAATGGTAAATATTGAAACAACTGACGCCGAAGTTTTTAGACTTAGCAGAGAAAACATTTACTTTGGTAAAAAATTTAAATGGGGTGGCTGGCAAGACGATAAAGTCGAAAAAGTGTTCAAGAAAGAAAGTCTAATGGGCTGGATTGGTGATATTCATGAAAGTCCGAACTTTAAGGGAGAATTGATTGATCTCAAAACTAAATTGTTGCATTTTACTCATAGAAATATAGTTTCAGGTTTAATTAAGACTGCGAATTGGACGCCAATTGAAGCTAGTGAGCTTTATAAATCGAATATTGCGCCAGTAACTTTTTTTATCTTGATGAGAAAAGGCTTCATGGAATTTTTTAGAAGAGCTATTTTTAAAAAAGGTTACAAAGATGGTCTAGAAGGGCTGATTGAAGCTTTGATTCAAGGTATAAACCGAATTTTGGTATACATACAGGTTTGGGAATTGCAACAAAATCCTTCTATCAAAGAAAAATACAACAAAAAAGAAGAAGAAATATTAGGTCTTTGGAAAAAAGATCGACACTGAAAAAAGATCGGTGCTGAGTTAAAGATCGACACTGAAAACAAGATCGGTGCTAATAAAAAACCTACGCTTATGAAAATTTGTTTTTATTCTCCATACGTTCCCAAACATTTTGGTGGTGGTGAGAGACATTTCTTTGATGTTGCAACTTTGGCTGCAACCAAACATGAAGTTGTAATTGCTATTAATTGTCACGAAAAAAAAGATTTGGAGCAGGTGAGGGCAGAGTATCAAAAATTTCTTAACTACTCATTGGAAAATCTTGAGTTTGTCCACTCGCCGATTTCAACTGGTGGGTTTTTTGAAAAACTATTGTGGACTAAGCAATTTGATTATTTATATTATGTGAGTGACGGCAGTTTATTTTTTAGTTTAGCCACTACGAATAATCTGCATATCCAAATACCTTTTACTGATAGTAAGTCTTCTTTTCTTGATAGGTTGAAGTTGCATAACTGGAATATTAAAAATACAAATTCTGAGTTTACCAAAAAAGTAATTGAGGAAAAATGGCAAGTAAATGTCAATTTTGTACATAACCCAAAAGTTAGTTTTGCAGAAATTTTAAGAGCAAATTCTAGCGGAAAATTTAAAAAAGAAAAAATTATATTAAATGTGGGGCGGTTTTTTAGACAGTTGCACAGTAAAAGACAAGATGTTTTGGTAGACGTTTTTAAAAAAATGATTAAGCAAAATCCTGGACTTATGAAAGGTTGGAAATTAGTTTTAGTTGGAAGCGTTGAGGATAAGAAATATTTTGACGAGGTGGAGAAATTGGCTCAGGACTCCCCCATCGAGTTTAAGACAGATATTTCACGTGAAACACTTTTAAACTATTTTCATAAAGCAAAAATTTATTGGCATGCAACAGGATATGAAGTTGATGAAAATATTGCGCCAGAAAAAATGGAACACTTTGGAATAACAACACTTGAAGCTATGGCGGCTGACTGTGTCCCAATAGTTTTGGGCAAAGGCGGACAAGTAGAAATTATTGGTTCTGATCTAAAAGAACTGCTTTGGCAAACTAAAGGCCAATGTCTTGAAAAAACGCTGAAAATTATTGACGGCACTCTTGATACACCAGAACTTCACAAAAAAATCCTACAACAAGTAAAGAAGTTTGACGAAAACGTTTTTGCGCAAAAGTTGTGGAAAATGTTTTAACCTTTTTAAGGTTATGAAAAAATATGAATAATATAAAAAAGATTAAAAAAAACGTATCTGCAGTAATTCCAAATTATAATGGTAAAAATTTGTTAAATAAATTTTTACCTTCCTTAATTGCTTCACTTAGGAATGGCGATGAATTGGTAGTTGTAGATGACTGCAGTCCTGACGATTCTGTTAACTGGATGGTCAAAAAATTTAAACTTAAATTAATTAAGAAATCATTTAACAAAGGCGAGTTACCAAATAAATATAATCCCGATTTGGACAGAGTCGAATTTAAAATGTATGCCAACGATTTGGTTGTCGACGATGGCAAGGCCAAAAAGAAAATTACGGTTTTGTTAATTTCACAGTTAGTAAATTTGAGATTTGGAGCAACAGCAAATTTGGGTGTAGCGATGTCTAGCAATGATAATATTTTTTTATTAAATAGCGATGTTAAACCAACAAAAAATGTTGTAGACCAGCTACTAACTAATTTTTCTGAAAAGGATGTTTTTGCCGTTGGTTGCTTGGAGTATGAAATAAATAAATCCGGAGAAAAATCTGGAAAAAATAAACTTTGGTTCTCGCAGGGATTTTTTGTTCATTCAAAAGCAGATAATTTTAGATCGGGTAAAACTTCTTGGGCAAGTGGTGGTTCTGCGATGTTTAATCGTAAAAAATGGTTAGAATTAGGTGGATTTGACAAGTTATTTTATCCAGCATATTGGGAAGATATCGATCTCTCATTTAGAGCCCTAAAACGGGGTTGGAAAGTTCTTTTTGATGAGCAAGCCATTGTTTATCATATTCATGAGACCACAAATATTGATGAATTTGGCAAAACCAAGATTAACATTATGAGTTGGAATAATTCTCATAAATTTGTGCTCAAAAACGGTAATATTTTTCAAAAATTTTCATATTGGATTTGGAAACCATATTGGGATTATAAGCACAAAAAAAGTTTGGCTAAAGAAGCTCTATGATAAAAAAGCTTGTTCTTTTTTTCTTAATTACTCCCCTATTTTTAAAATTAGTTCCTAGTAGTGTTTTGGCCAGCGATGAGGCTATTGCTAACAATGGCGTTTTAGCCAGCGATGACTATAAAAAAATCATTTTAATTATTAATCAGGTTAGAGGTAACGAGTGCTGTGATGAGGGCAATGAAAACGCTCTTGTTCAACAAATTGATTCGATAAAGCGCAATAATCTTAAAGGGAATTTTGCTTTACGTTATGATGTATTGTCAAATCCTGCTTATACAAAAATTTTGAAAAACTTAAAGGGTGAGCAAGTTGACGATGGTGAGCAATTTGAGTTGGGGGCATTTTTGGAAATTACACCTAAACTGGCTCAAGATGCTAGTGTTCTTTATAAGGGTGATTCTGATAATTGGTACAAAGCTCAAAATGTTTACACCGTTGGTTATGAGTTTGAAGATCGCAAAAAAATCATTGATAAATACATGGAAAATTTTTTGCTGGTCTTTGGATATTATCCAAAGTTTTCAACTGCTTGGATTATGGACACAAACTCCGTTAACTACATGAACGAAAAATATGGCATCTATGTTCATCAAATTACTAGAGAACAATGGGGAACTGACAGCTATACGATGTCTGGTGGCCCAGTTCACTATCCTTATTTTGCTAGTAAAAATTGGTTATTTGTAAATGGAGGTAATCCAAGTAATGGTCAGGCTGAAGTTGGGTACGATCAAAACCCAGAACAAAATCAAACACAATCACAAAATCAAAAACAAACTTTGGTTTTGAGGCAAACTGGATCCGATCCAATGTTTAATTATGGTGATCATACTAATTCATTTACTACCCAACCAAATGATTATGCGATTGGCAACAGGGGTTTTGATTACTTTAGAAATCTTAAGAATGAATTAATTAACCAAAGACAGAATAATTATGGATTTTTATTATTGGGTTTAGAAAATTCCATGGCCGGAAAATTTCAGGATGAGTACTCAAAACAAATAGAATCCATAAAAGATGATGGCGAAATTGTTACGATGACAGTTTCGCAGTTTAACAAATTTGCCGAAAATAATATTCAGGCTGTGGTTGGACTTGAAGGAAATGATCTGGTAAATAATTCCGACGAAAAATCTTTTTGGGTAAATGCAAAAAATTATCGAGCTCGATTTATTTTAAAAAATAAAAAGCTTTCCCTTTCCGATTTAAGAATCACCAATGAAAACTTAGAAGATCCATATAATAATTATATTGCTCAGGATTTGGCATTTTGGGTCACGCCATTTATTTTTAATGCTTCTCAGCAGTATTCTTTGAGCGAACCAACTAATCTTTCATTCAAAGAAAACTTTTTACACGGTCTTCGCAAAAAATATTTACCAGAGTTTCAAAAAGTGAACTTCGAGGCTAAGTCTTCAAGAAACGATTTTTCAACATTTTTTGATGGCTTAAATATCGCTGAAAATGTGAAAGCAATAATAGGTTTTTCTAGAACTACTGGAGGCGATTTAGTTCTGAGTTGGATAGATGAAGATGACAAAACAAATGAAATTATTTTTAATGAAGATCAAATTAGTACTAATTTCGTTATTAGTCATAATGATGTCATTTTAAATGAGAGTGAATTTATTTCAGTCAAGAAAAACTGGCGAGGATTTGATGTAATATTTGCTAATGAAAAATATGAAGATCAATCAATTTTTTTGTCAATTGACTGTGTGTTAAATAACTGTGAGCTTACTTTTAAGCAACCAAGCGATGATATTTTTAGCGAACTTAGAGAAGATTACTATCCCTATTTATTTCCAGAAATCACCGATCGAATAATGGATAATATTGAATCTGTTTTTTACGCTCATAATAGATATGCTGTTGTTGGAAAAAATCCCGTTAGATTTGTTTTCATACCTAAAGACGATAAGGGGTTTGCAACAAATTATGAATCAAATCCAGAAATTATTGTAACTCCAGAAACCACTGAAATTGATCTTCATGAAAAGCAGGCAAATGGAACTACTTTTCTAGATATAAATAGTGATGTTGTTGGTAAGTACGAAGTTCAATTTATTGTTGGAGATTTAATAAATAAAAAAGAAACTGTTTATTTTGCTCCAGATTGTAAGAACAAACTCGGATATTGCATGCTTCATCCAATAGAATCTATTTGGTATTTATCCAGCATGTTTTATACTAAGTTGAGAAACTTTTAGAGTTTTTTCTTTTTGAGTGAAGATGCAATTTCTGCAAAAATGTTTGATTTTGACGAGAGGTTATCCAAACCAATTCCCAAAACTAATGCCCAATATGGAATGATTGAGATTAAAAATCTGTCATATGATGCAGCGGCAATTGCGTAAAATGAAATTAATCCAAAAGTAAAAATAAGAATCATTGAGTTTGATAAAGTAAATTTGTTTTTATATGTGGCGATAATACTACCAATAAATGCTATTGGCCAAAGAATGGTCCAAGTAGCAATGTATTGCCATCCGTCGCTCCACCAAGCCTTAAATTTTCCTAAAAATATTGTTTGAAAAATTAAAAATTTTGGCATAGATCTGTTTCCAGCGAAAAAAATAAATCTGTACCATTCAAATTTTGGCCATTCCGATAGGCTGTGGTTTTTAAAGTACATAATGTACATAGAAAAATATGTTCCTGCCAAACCTATAAATGAGAAAAGCAAATATTTAAGTTCTTTTTTAATGAATGCCCAAATAATAAGTGGCGCGATCAATAATATAATAGATGGGAATGGATAGCGTGTTCCAGCAAATATTCCTAAAGAAATTCCTAGCAGAGAATATTTAATCAAAATATTTTTTTGTTTGCTAGTCAAAATGACGAAAAATAAAAGTGTTGAAAATAAATTTGGTAAATCTAGCATTCCTTGCGAAACATTAAAATAGAATAGTTTTTGAGAGCCAAATAATACTAAAAGTCCATAAATAATATTTTTGTTTTTAATAAATCTAGAAGCTAGAATGTAAAACAAAAATAGGATAAAAAAATACATTGGAATATTGAGTAGTACCGAATTTCCTGTTAAAAAATATGAGAAACCTAATAAATATTTTGCCAAGGGCGTATGCTCAAAATTAACTAAAGTCGGGTCGTCACTTCTTGCGTAAGTGTAACCTGCATAAATATAGACTTCATTATCATCAATTTTATGAGGTGAAGCTTCGCCTAGAACATATTGAGAGTTTGCGTATAGATCTGCATAATACTGCATATTTGTAGGTGTTGAAAATAAATACCAATATTTGATTAAGGGAATAAGAGTTAGAAATAAAATAACTAGAAAAGCTCTTTTGTTCATAAATAATTATAGCATTCAAAGGTTAATTACGGTAAAATGTGATTATGAATAAAAAGCCTGGAATAGGATGGTATTGGTTTTTGGTCTTATCAATTTTAGTTCTTTCAATATTTTTACGATTTTATAAGTTAGGAACCGTTCCTCATGGCATGACATGGGATGAGGCAGCTATTGGCTATAACGGTTTTGCAATTTTTAATACCAGAAGGGACGAATGGTTGCAAAGATTGCCAGTCAGTTTCCAGTCTTTTGGAGATTACAAAGCTCCTTTAGCAATTTATTTGAATGGTATCTTTACTTATTTATTTGGCCTAAACTTATTTGCCGTAAGATTACCGTTTGCGATTTTTTCTATCATTGGTATTTTTGGAATGATTCTTTTAGTTGAAGAAGTATTCAAAGACAATCGATATTCAAGATTTTATGCATTATTTGCGGGTTTATTGATGTCTACCTCGCCCTGGCACCTTCATTATTCTAGAGCTGGTTTTGAATCAGGCATGGCATTAACATTTTTAATTTGGGGTTTATTATTTTTAATCAAACTTTCTAAAAATAATTTTAAGAATATTTGGCAATCTTTGGTAGTTGTACTTAGCTTTGTTGCTGCGATCTATACGTATCATAGTTCAAAGGTCATGGTACCATTATTACTTATTAGCTTTTTTGTCTTATTTTTCAAGAGTATTGTTAAAAACTTTAAGAGTTTGATATTCCCAGGAGTTATTTTTGTTGGTTTATTATTCCCATTTATCAAAGATTCTTTGTTTGGTGAAGGACTAACTAGGGCTGGAGTAACAATCTTTTCGTCAGATATAACTACGCTTGAAAAATTCGTTTATATTCTTAAGAGTTACGGCGCTCATCTCTCCGCTAATTTCTTAATCTTTGGAGAAACAACAACCTTGAGACATGGATCAGGATTCCTTGGAGTTTTATCTATTACAACATTTATTTTAGCAATATTTGGATTAATTTCTTTTTTGGTCAAAAGTTCTTCATCCCTGGTCAAAAATGCTGCATCTTTTGCAATAAAAGCTACAACTAAGAAATCGTTAAATAAAGATAAATATGTTTTTTTGGGATTAATTATTATTGGTTTGCTTCCAGCTGCTATTTCATTAGAAGTTCCACATAGTAATCGCTCAATTTTAGCTTTGCCAGGATTTATTTTAATGGCTATTTATGGAGCCGATTGGTTGATTGAAAAGATTAGAGTCTCCAAGGCCAATAAAGAAATTCTAGGTTCTCATGGTGAAAAGAATATTATTTTAAAATCATTAATTGGGAGTTTTATTTTAGCTCATATTTTTTTAACAATAGTATTCTTGAATCATTACTTTACTGTTTTTGCCAAAGAATCTGCTGATAGTTTTCAAGATGGATATTTAGAAGCTTTTGAAATAGCTCAAAAATATGAAAAGGGACTAGATGGTTTTCCAGAAGTAGATAAAATTCTTTTTACTTCAGATTACGGTCAACCATATATTTATGCTTTATTCGTCAGAAAAACTAACCCTATTTGGTACCGTGGTGGATCACTAATTAAATATGAGTTTACGGATAAAATTGATGAGGGAGATCTCACGAGAAATAACACACTTGTTGTTGGAAGTAATACTGATGAGTTGCCGATTGAAAATGCTGAGCACATAATAAATGGATCTGATGGAAAAATGAGATTTCAGATTTATAAAACAGAAAATAATTAATTATGATTCCATTTATCATTTTTCTTTTTGCATATTTAGGTTTTGGATTGTTTTTAATTTCTAAAACAAAATTAAAACTTAGTGTTCTTGAAAATTCAGTTTTAGCTATCATGTTGAGCATAGCAATTCTGTCTAGCTTAATAGGTTTGTTGGGCCAACTTCTAGGAGTTAAAAGCTATTATTTATTGCTTGTTGCTCTTCTAATCGGCTTGTTTCAAACTAAGAAAATAATTCAATATATAAAAATATTATGCCTATTATTATGGACAAATAAAATTGGTAGTTTGTTCATCCTAATTTGTATTTCTATCTTTTCAAGTACAATGATTCTTAGTGGAATTACAAAATCAGGATCAATCTCGTTACAAGAAGTTCACGATAGTACATGGCACATTGCTTTAATAGAAAATCTTCAAACTTCAATTCCTCCGCTTCATCCTTCAACTTCTTCTCTAACTTTAAATAATTATCATTATTTTTATGATATATTTTTAGCGGGATTTGCAAAATTCTCAACAATCTCTCCATTCGTTTTATATTATCAATACTCAGTAGTATTTTTATCAGTGATTTTAATATCATCGGCATATATTTTGGGCAAGAAGCTTAATGGAAAACTTTCTGGCTATTTATTAATTGGTATGACAATTTTTGCAGGTAGTTTTGCGTATCTCATTCCAATATTTAATCCAGGTCAAATGTGGCATGAATCAAGTTTTTGGGTAAGTCAAACTTTAGTTATGATTGTTAATCCACAAATTATATATACCCTAGCTACTTTATATTTATTTATTTTCCTTCTTAAGATGGCAACTGAATCTAATCCAAAAAAAATTGATTATCTTTCAATTCATACATTGCTAATAATACTAGCATCAACAAGTATTGGCTTTAAAAGTTATGCTTGGGTCATTCTGACAACCATTTATGGGTTGTTTTTACTGCTTGAATTAATTAAGTACAAATCAAAAAGTACTATATATGTTGGATTAGCTTATTTATTAGTTTCTTCACCATTAATTTGGCTAATCACTAAATTTAAAGGAGGTTCTTTTTTTTATCAACCAATGTGGTTTACAAATTCTATGATTGAAAGTCCAGATAGAGTTAACTATTTGGAGTGGAAATTTTTACAAGATCATTACCTTTTTAAAAAGAATTGGATACGATTTTATATTATTGAAATTAAAAAAGTAGCAATATTTTATTTTGGAAATTTAGGTATTCGTTCATTCTTTATTGGACTACCGATCGTTATCTTGTTAAGAAAAAAGTTTTCATTTACAAAAATAAGTTTTTATGTATTTTTTGGTTTTCTTTTTAGCTCAATTTTTCCACTAATCTTTCTTCAGAGAGGAACAGTTTGGAATTCAATTCAGTTTTGGTATTACTCCTTAATTTTTGCTAATATTTTGTTTGTAATTTTTGTTTCTGAAATAATTAAAAAGAAATCATCGTTTATAATTGGAATAATATTCACAATTATTTTTGCTTTAGCTATTCCTACTAGCGTCAAGACTATTCAAGATAAAAATCGTACGCCATATATTTTGGGTAATAATGAAGTTTTGTTTTTACAATCACTTTCATCTGATGAAAAAATTCTCATATGTCCCGAAGGATCAAATTTGTATGAAAGCTCACTAATTAGATCATTAACGCTGGCTGATATTTATTTTGCAAATCCAGGTCAGCTAGATTTGGTAGGTAGTGATTTAAAAATTAACCAAGAACTCAAAACTATATTTGAAAAATCTGACATAATTGAACTCAACAAACTGTTTGAAGCTAATGAAATCACAATGATTATTTGTAGTGATAAGGGTATGCTTGAAAAGCTATCAGCTATGGTTGATATAAACTCAATAGAGGAAATTGGAATTCTAAAAATACTTCGTAGAATGTAATTTCAGCTTATTTATTCTTATTGATTTTCCACAAATAGGATAAATATAATAAGGCTGTAGACATGCCAACGATCGACACAATTAACCCTAGTTTTCTAGTTTTAGTAGCTTCATATTTTGTGGTTACAATGTATTCTCCAGGATCGAGTTTATATGTCATCAAACCTCGGTAATTCAAATCTTGGTATTCAATCGTTACAGGATAGGTTGTTGATCCGTCATTAACATATATATTCCAACCAGGAAAGTAAAAAGTATAATCAATCATCCTTACTTCGGTATTCGCAATGATTTTATAGATTCTACTTGCATTTTTTGTTTCAATCAATTCTAGAGTTCCATCTCCTTCAATCATTTTAGCTTGCTCAGTTTTTGTTGGATATTCCTCACTATTTCCAGTCCAAACTGGATTCATGTTTATGCTATGAAGATTTGCTTGATTAAATTCATAATCTGATTCAGGCTGGGATATGTAATTTTTTCCATAAAATTGGGGGATCCTAAACCAAATAATTAAAATTACCAAAGTCAATAAAAGCTTTTTGTTTTGTAGTTTCGGAATCGTGAGCGCTAGCATTACGAAGAGACCTGGGATTAAAAATTGCAAAATATTTAAAAATCTCCAAGGATATTGAATCTGGTTTAAAATAGGTAAAGAATAAAGAAAACTAGAAATTGGCAACATTAAAATAATTGAAAATAAACACATTGCTAACCATACCGATAATTTTTTAAGGCCCTTTATCTTATTTTGTTTTTTTGAATTCTTGATTTTTAAAATTAGTACTGCAACAAAAGAAATTATTGTTATTATAAATTCGAAAGTACCGAGTTTAATGTAATTACCTCTTGGACCTGGATGACTCAAAGTGTAAAACCATGATGGATCATATAATTGTTTAATACTGAGAAATTTGTCAAGAGAAATTCCGGAATCTATCGATCCTTGAAAAAAGTATTTCATTTCAAGAAATAAAGGAATTAGATAATAGGATGCTGAAATTGTTCCTAAGGCCATTGAAGAAGATAGAATTGCAAATTGCCTGACCCAATTTTTTTTGTTCATAAAAGCAAAGAAGTAAATTGATAAGGGAATTAAAAATACTAAAATCATCATGGGGTGAGTAAGTGCAATAAAAAAAGTTCCAAAGAATAATAGAATAGCTGCCTTCAAATAATTCTTTTGGTGAATATTCCAAACACCTAAAAAGAGTATTGGAATGAATATGGAACTAATAATTTCTGGCAGAGCTCCTCTCGTGAAAATATTTAAGGATCTGTATGGAAAGAAAATAGAAAAAACAGTTGCTGTAAATGATAATGTTTTGTTGGCAAACTTTCTAAAAAAGTTATAGAATAGTAAGCTAGATAGTATCGTAGAAAAAGCTATCAACAAGATAAAAGCTGTTTCAGTTGAAAAACCAAATAAAATTAAAAATGCACCTAAATAAGCAGGAAGCTGATGTGCAAATAATGGTAAAGGCAGCCCAAAGTTAGCAAAATTATTAGACCAGGTCACTGGAAACTCTCCATCTTTTAAAGCTTGAGCAAATTGATTCATTGTCGTCATGTGAATGTGTCCATCGAAGGTGATGGGATGTCCTGAACGTAAAAATAAGTCAGAAACACTAACGAACCCAAGAAAAATTATGAGAAAAATAATGATTTTTGAACTCGATTTCATAACTCAAGTATACATTAAAAAAATGCTACAATGGATATATGAAAAAAGTTGTTTTTTTTGTAATTGTGGTCGTTGCACTATTCAGAAGTCCTGATATATCAGTAATTATAAATAGATTTTATCGCAATAATCTTTTTAATTCATTTCACTCTCAAATAATTAATGACGATTTTAATGCTGAAGATTATTGGCAATTTAGAGAAAGATTTAGCAATGGAAGTTTTACAGCTGATCAAACAAATACAAATTTCTTAGGTACTTTTAAAATAACAAATGTTAGTGATCAATTAACCACTCTTCTTTTTTATAATTCAAAACATTTGGATAGTATTGATGGCTTGTTGAAGGGAAATTTTTCACTGATATCTGAAAAAATTAAACAAGATTTTCAGGGAGAAATACTAGTTGAAACTGACAAGCTTGTATATATTCAAATTGATGACCGGAACTATATACTAGCCTTTATTGAACCAATTGATACAATGAAGAAAGTAAACGGAATGTTTGACTATAAACCAGATGAATATGAGCTTATTAAAGATTGCTCGTGGTATAACATTACTAGAATTCAGCTTTGACGCTTATGATTAAATTCCAAAAAAAGACAGTTGTCTTGTTTGTTTCATTTCTTCTAGTAGTAGTTTTTACCAGATTTTACAATCTAGCTGGGACTGCAAGATTTACTCAAGATGAATCAAGTGATCTAGCTAGAATGAATGAATATTATCAAAATAAACAAATTTCCTTGGTTGGCCCAATTTCAAGTGATAGAAGTAAGGTTTTCAGTTCATTGGGTTATTACATGCTAATGCCATTTACGGTTGCTTTTAATTTCACACCTGTTTCGCCAGTTTATGGCATGGCATTTCTTGGAACATTGACTGCGGTATTTATGTTATTTATCGCTCGGTCAGTTAATAAAAGGAAAACGATTCTGGCTGGCACGTTAATTATGATTTGGTTTCCACTTGTTTTGGTTAGTCGCTGGGCCTGGAATCCCCACTTTGTGATATTTTGGGCTTCATTTGCATTGCTAATATATCAATATAGAGCAAGAATTGGATCATGGGCATATTTATTGATAGGATTGTTTTTTGGTTTTATGTTCCACCATCATTATGTTGCTTTATTAACTACCGCTCCTTTTTTATTATTTATTTCCATTCCTTTATTAAAAAAGAAAGAGTTTAAACCAGTAATTTTATTGGCGCTAGGTTATTTGCTACCACATTTAATATTCTTATTATTTGATCTTAAGAATCCTCCAGGATTATTTTTTGGCAGATATTTGACTGGTGGAAATACTCCTCATATTGAAACAGAATTAACATTATTAGCTGCTTGGAATAATTTGGCTAGAAATATTTCAGTTTATCTAGGAGCTTTTATAGAAAATTCATTTTTAAAAACCTTGTTTGGATTTTCCATGTTATCTCTAATTATTTTGGAATTAAAAAAGAATTTTTATAGAACAATCACCTGGGTTATTCCATCGACAGCTATAATTTTTGGCGGTATCTTTCTTGATGATTTTCAAATTAGATATATTTTTTCAAGTACGGCATTTGTATTCGTTTGGTTATTATTTTCCAGAAAAGAAAAACGATCTAAGTTTCTTGCAAATTTTTGTATCTTAGTTTTAATTTTAGGTTCTTTGCTAAGTATAAAATCGCAGCTAACTTTTTCTGAAGTAACTCCTAACATGGGAATATTCACCAAAGCAAGTCAAATAATTATAGATACAGTTGCTGAACATAAACTTAACAATTCGAATGTTGCTGCTCTTTCGAGTAGCGATGATGCTCCACTAGCTGAAAGGTACAGGGATTACGTGCGAATGAAACATACTGGTTTAAGGGCAGAAAGTGAGTACGATGTTTCAGAGCATTTATTTGTAATTTCAACGGCTAATGATGAAATCTTAAGAGCTGACAAATCATATGCAATGGTTGCTTTTAAGGACAAAGTATTAAGAGGAGTCTTTGATATAGAAGATACTGAATGGAAAGTTTTTTGGTATGGTACAAAATAAAACTCAAGTTCCACTTATCTACTTAGGGATAGGATTCTTTTTACTAAATCTATTTTTAAAGTTAATAAACATTCAGTCGACACCACCGGCCGCAACATATGACGAAATTATTTATGTTGCCGAAGCTCAAAGTATTGTAAAATATGGAACAGATTTGACAGGTACTTGGCATCCTTGGGACCTAGAACCTTCAGATTCATATTATACCGAACTTACTAGCACTGTCTTAATTCCGGGGTTTTTATTATTTCCCAATAATCCAATCTTGGCTAGTAAATTTATTCCTTTATTACTTGGAAGTTTATTACCTGTCTTGCTTGGTTTAATTGCCTACAGATTGAGGAAAAAACAAGCAGTATTTGTGATTACTGCATTGATAGCGACACTAAACCCATGGATTTTTCAGTTTTCGAGAATGGGATATGATTCATTATTTAGCATTGGTTTTTATTCAATTGGAATGGTTCTACTTTTGTATCTAAAAAAATGGAACAAGTTGTGGTCTATGTTTTCGATATTCCTTGGCTTCTATCAATATCAAGGTCATAAGCCATTATTAGCTCCACTAATTTTAATTTGCTTTTTATTTTTATTGTTTGAGAAATATGATTTTAGAAATCTTATTAGCAATTTCAAAAAAATATTAAGTGATCGCGATATATTAGCAAGTATATTTGTGCTTATATTTTCAATATCATTAACTGTCATATATCTAATTCGTCTTCCAGGTCTTAGTTCTGGCGAAAGAATTTCTGAATTTTCACTATTCGATCAAGATGAATTAGCGAGTGCTGTAAATAAAGAAAGAAGATTATCGTTAGATTCACCTGTAACTTCAATTTTTGTAAATAAATATACGGTATTGAGCAGAACACTTGTAGGCAGATTTTTAAATTCATTTGATCCCGAGAGACTATTTATTGAAGGAAACAGAGCGGTTGATACTTTCACTGTTATGGATTACGGATATTTTCATCTCATTGATATTGGTGTTATTGCAATGGCCTTAATCTTTTTCTTTGAGAAGAAAAGAGATTATAAAGTTCTTGCATTTGTATTTTCATATATTATTATTGGAACTATTCCAAATGTGATTAGAACTGGATCTCCATGGATAATCTTTAGAGGAGGCTTTGCATTTCTTGGTTTAGTCATACTAATGGGTATTGGAGTATCATCTTTTATCAATAATTTTAAACTTTCTAATAAGGTATTACTTCTTTTAATATATATATTATTAACGATTCCATTTTTTTATGTTTACTTTGTTAGGTACCCAATTACTCATGCAACTCATACTTCTTTTTATGAAAGGGTTGTTGCTAGCTATGTTAAACGAAGCTCAGACAGAAGGATAATTATTGTTCCTGATAGGGCTGATGCAACATTTAATTATTTAATAAGTTACAACCAATTACTTAACAATGAAAATAAGAATCAAGTTATTAAAGCTGCGTCCACTAATTTTTTCGAGATTAATAATGTAAAAATTGCTAGCAGCTGTCCAATTAATATTTCTGAAGAATCAATTGAAACAACAACTTTCATATATCTTTTTAAAGAACCTTGCGAACCAAATAATATTGAAAATGAGAAAACTAAAATTAAATCATTAATTGATGGTGGTTTGATATTTCATGTTTACAACGATAAGTTGTGTAGTCAGTATAAATTAGGAACGTACCCAAACATCAAAAACAATATATTAAACGTTGAAACATTGTCTGACCAAGAATTTTGTCAAGAATTTTTTAGTAAAGATTTGTAGAAGATAAAAAATAAAATTAATCCCAATAATGATATTAGAGACACGGCCTCGCTAAATTTTCTTAATGGAGTGTAACCAGTAA
>Ga0210034_1001662_pt1 | contig 18778 bp, 10 predicted proteins | sample CryGeymeta201505_FD_185466 | JGI IMG/M metagenome (GOLD analysis project Ga0210034, IMG submission 185466) | Groundwater microbial communities from Crystal Geyser aquifers in Utah, USA - Crystal Geyser metaG 2015-05 (SPAdes) (version 2) | ecosystem: Environmental > Aquatic > Deep subsurface >... | reverse complement strand
ATCGCTTCCAGCACCAGCAGGCCAGCGCCGGCCTGTTGTAATGCAAGCGCATCCTCGATCAGCTTCTGCCCCGCAGCGTCGCCTTTGCCCTGCACCTTATAGCCGCCGAGCTGGTGTACCGACTGGGGCGTGAGGCCGACATGGCCGCAAACCGGGATGCCGCGTTCGACCAGGAAGGCCACCGTTTTCGCCATCACCGCGCCACCTTCCAGCTTGACCATCTGCGCGCCCGCCGCCATCAGTTTCACGGCATTGGCGAAGGCCCGCGCCGGGCCTTGCTGATAGCTGCCGAAGGGCATGTCGGCGACGATGAAGGCTTGCTTCGCGCCGCGAGCGACGCAGCGGGTGTGGTAAATCATGTCGTCCATACTCACCGGCAGGGTGGTCTCCTCACCCTGCACCACCATGCCGAGCGAATCTCCGACCAGCAGCACGTCCACGCTGGCGTTTTCCAGCAACGTGGCGAAACTCGCGTCGTAGCAGGTGAGCACGGCGATTTTCTCGCCGTTACGCGCCAGCTTCTGCAAATTGCTCAAAGTGGTTCTCATACGTAGTACCTCGGCTTTCAGCCGTCAGCTTTCAGCTTGAAGCCAAAACCGTGGCGTTTTTGCTGACCGCTGATCGCTGATAACTGACAGCTGCTTTTCCATTACCCTGCCCGGTTGAAGAATTCGCGCCCGCCGCGCATCTGGCCGATGCGCTCCAGCAGCAGCTCGAAATCCTGTGGCTGATCGGCAAAATTGAGATGTTCGCTGTTGACGATCAACAGCGGTGAAGCATCATACTGGTAAAAATAGCGGCTGTAGCTTTCCGCCAGCCGCACCAGGTAATCTTCCGTGATCGGCGATTCGTATGCCACGCCGCGCCGCCTGACGCGCTCGATCAGCGACCCCACCGGCGCCTGCAGGTAGATCACCAGATCGGGCGTCGGCGTCTGCGGCTGCAAATGGGCAAAAATTTGCTGATACAGGCGGTATTCCTCATCATTCAAATTGAGCCGGGCGAACAGCGTATCTTTGTCGAGCAGAAAATCGGACACGGTGGGTTGGCCGAATAATTCCAGCTGCTTCAGATCGCGCACCTGGGCTGCACGCTGGAACAGGAAAAACAGTTGCGTCTGCAACGCGTAGCGCGCCGCATCCTGGTAAAACCGGGGTAGAAACGGGTTGCTATCGGCGTCCTCCAGCATCAGCCCGGCCTGAAAGCGCTCGGACAAACGCCGCGCCAGACTGGTCTTGCCGACGCCGATCGGTCCTTCGACCGCGATATAGCGGTATTTGTCGGGCATCATGGCCGACTTTCCTCCACCCTCTCCACCCGCTGGTCAGCGCATTTCTCCAGGCATGCCCCCACACTCCCGTGCCCGGCGATGAGGCAGGATGGCGCGATTTCATGCAAAGGCTGGAGCACGAAAGCGCGTTCGTGCATGCGCGGGTGCGGCAGGGTCAAACCATGCTCGTGACAGGTCAGGTCGTCGTAGAGCAGAATATCCAGATCGAGAATGCGCGGTGCATTGCGGAACTCGCGCACGCGACCGTGGCGATATTCCATGTCGAGCAGCGCTTCGAGCAACGCATGCGGCGCCAAGCCGGTTTCGACTTCGGCCACGGCGTTGATGAAGTCGGGTTGGTCGGCGTAGCCCACCGGCGCGCTGCGGTAGAGCGAGGAACACGACAGCAGCCGGGTTTGCGGCAGATTGCCGAGCTCGGCGCAAGCCTTGAGGATCTGCGTGCCGGGGTCGGACAGGTTGCTGCCGAGGCCGATGTAGGCGCGCTTCCGAGAGGCGTGAGGGGTGAGGAGTGAGGAGTGAGGCGTAAGGTCAAAACCGGATTGGGCGTGGTTTTTACTGCTCCCCTCTAACGCCTCACTCCTCAAAGCTTCCAAGGTTTTACTCCTCACCCCTCACCCCTAACCCCTCACTTTTTGGCTTGCGCCGGCGCCGTTTCTTGGCGGCGGGCGCTTCGTCCTTGATCAGCATCTGGCCGCGCTCGTGTTCACCAGCATCCTGAAAATCTTCCCACCAGCGGCCGACTTCGGCATCGACCTCGCCGCTTTCGCAACGCATCATCAGGAAATCGAAGGCGGCGCGGAAGCGCGGGTGTTCGAGCAGGCGGAACGGACGCTGGCCGGCGCGCTGCAGGAAGCGCGGCTGCATGGTCCAGATTTCCTTCATCACCGCATCGTAGCGATGCGGAATCGCCAGCTTCTCGCTCTGCGCCGCCAAAACCACATCCATCGCCAGGTGCAGTGCCGGAACCGGTTTTTCCCCTTCGGTCTGGTATTGCCGCCAGGCGGCCAGCACTTCGTGCCAGAGCAGGGCCGCGAACAGGTAGGCGGGCGAAACCGGCTTCCCTTCCCCGATGCGCTGGTCGGTCTTGGCCAGCGCCAGCATGACGAAACGCTCGCCCATCGGCTGTTCCATAATCACGTCGAGCGTCGGCAGCAAGCCGTGGTGCAAGCCCTTCTTGCGCAGCAGCAGGATGCTTTTCGCCGCATGGCCGGAAAACAGCAACTTGAGCATTTCGTCGAACAGTCGTGCGGCAGGAACGTCCTCCAGCAGCTCGGCCAGCTCCCGGATCGGTCTGATCGCCGCCGGGTCCAGTTTCAGCCCAAGTTTGGCGGCAAAGCGCACGGCGCGCAGCATCCGTACCGGGTCCTCGCGGTAGCGTTGGGCCGGGTCGCCGATGATGCGCATGCGCAGCACCCCGGCCTTGAGGTCGGCCACGCCGTTGTGGTAATCCCAGATTTCCTGGCTGACGGGATCGTAATACAGCGCGTTGATCGTGAAATCGCGGCGCATCGCGTCTTCCACCTGGGAGCCGAACACGTTGTCGCGCAGGATGCGGCCGCTTTCCTGGTCGGTCTGGCGGTCGTCGCTGTCGTTGTTGGTAGAGACAGCAACGGTGCGGAAGGTGGAAACCTCGATGGTTTCCGGGCCGCACATCACATGGACGATGCGGAAGCGCCGCCCGATGATGCGGGAACGACGGAACAGATGACGCACCTCGTCCGGATCAGCATCGGTGGCCACGTCGAAATCCTTGGGCTTCCGCCTGAGCAGCAGGTCGCGCACCGCGCCACCCACGACGAATGCCTTGAAGCCCGCCTGCTGCAACGTCTTCACCGTCTTCAGCGCGCACGGAGTTAGCTGATTGGCGGTAATGCCATGGGATTTCAGTTTAAAGATGCGCGGTTCACCCTTTTTCGGTGATTTTTTCTGGAAAACGCGGCTGATAAGTTTGCGGATCATGCTTTAGTCTCTAGGTGGTGAGGGGTAAGGAGTGAAGCGTGAGGAGGAAAGTCAAAAGCGGTGCCGACCCCGATTTTTCCCCTCACTCCTCACCCCTCACGCCTAACTTATTTACCGAAATAAACTTCCTGTTCCATCTCACGGTAAATGAAATTGGCATTTTTTTTATGGTTCTCATGGTAGAGCGGAGTTTCGTGCCAATCCGCAAAATCGGATTGCCGAACCGCGCTTTCCATGTCCTGCCCCGATTCCACGGCGGCACGCATTTCATCGCGCAGCCGCTTGATGTAGCGGTAAGTCTTTTCCACCATCTGGAATGGCGGTGTCTGGGCGCTGCCGTGACCCGGAATCATAAGCCGGGTATCCGGGAAAGTCCTCCGCATCCAGTCTATCGCCTCCAGGGCGGCGCCGGAATGGCCATCACCCATGAAGGTGGAACGATTGTTGAAGGCGAGGTCGGAAATCCACAGAACCCGATCTTCCACCTGATGCACCACGAGGTCGCCGAACGAATGGTGGTGGTCGGCATTATACACGGCGAAGGTTTTGCCGCCCAAAGTGAAATTGGTGTGGCTATATATCTCGCCGCCCACCAGGATGTCGGGCTTCACGCCCTTGAATCCTTTCATGTCCAGGGTAAGGATGCGGCGGCGGAAGGCGACCGAAGCCGGAAAATTGTCGGAATCGAGATATTCCAGCGTGCCCACATGGCCGATAATCCTGACCCCGGGAAGCCGCCGAAACGCCACCGCACCATAGGAATGATCGGGATGGTTATGGGTGAGGATCAGGTATTTGATCGGTTTGTCCGTCACCTTACGCACCGTGGCGATCAACCGCCGCCCCAACTTGGGCGTTCCCAGGCTGTCGATCACCACCACCCCCTCGTCGGTCACGACAAAGCCGGCGTTGCCGTTGAAACCGCGGTTCTTGCGGTCCACCTCGGCAATGTTGCCGTAGAGAAAATAAACGTCCGGAGCAACGCGATAATAAGGTAGGGGCTTTCTGTCGGAATCCCGGACAGAGATGACAATTTCAGGAATTTCAGCGGTATCCACCGCCCGTTGCGGCAGGCGGTCGGCTTGGGAAACCAGCGGCATGGCCAGCAGGAAGCAAGCCAGAAGCCTTGCGCCCGCAGGAAACAGCCGCTCGCACCAACGTGTAAGGCTAAACTCCTTCGCACTCATCGCAGGCTGATCACCGGCCAGCCCTGCTTTCCCGCATGGGCCCGGAGAGTGGGATCGGGGTCCACCGCCACCGGATTGCTGACCCGTTCCAGCAACGGCAGATCGTTGAGAGAATCGCTATAGAACCAGCTTTCCTGCACGCCTTCCCAGTCCACCCCGCGCTGTTTCAACCAGGCATTGAGACGGGTGATTTTTCCCTCGCGGAAGCTGGGCGTGCCGGCCACCTTGCCGGTGAATTCGCCGCCGTTCTGTTCCGGCTCCGTCGCGATCAAGTGCTCGACCCCGAACGCTCTGGCAATCGGCATCGTAACAAAGCTGTTGGTGGCGGTAATGATCGCCACCAGATCCGCCTCGCCCAAGGCTTTGTCCACCAGGTTGCGCGCCTTCTGGTTGATGATCGGCAAAATCTTTTCGCACATGAATTGTCCATGCCAACTATCCAATTGGTTCCGCGGATGGCGCGACAGCGGCTTGAGCTGGAAGTCGAGGAACTCGTGGATATCCAGTGTGCCGGCCTTGTACTGATCGTAGAACGCCTGGTTGCGCGCCTCGTACACCTCGCGGTCGAGCACGCCGCGCTCGATCAGGAACTGCGCCCACTCGAAATCACTGTCACCGGAAAGCAACGTGTTGTCCAGGTCAAAGAGAACCAGCTTCAAAATAAACGTCCCAAATTCAAGAATAATTCGCAGTATAACGTAAAATAAAAAAATGAATTTACCTGACAATCTCCTGCCTTCCGGCTGGTATTGGACCGGACAGGGACTTTTCGCACTGGTCTTGTTCTGGGCAATCCGAACCGCACCCTGGCGCAGGCTCAAGGACGCCAGCCCACTGAATGTGTGGCTGGGAACGTGCGTGGTTCTCATGGCACTCTGGAGCATCAAGACCGGGATCAAGCCGGGGCTGAACTTTCACCTGCTCGGCGCCACCGCCATGACGCTGATGTTCGGGCCGCAACTGGCCTTGCTCGGACTCACCATCGTTCTGACTGCCGTCACCCTGGCGGGCATGAGCGGATGGCAGGGATACGGCTGGAACGCCCTCATCATGGGCGTCTTGCCGGTAACTGTGAGCTACGGCATTTACTGGCTGGTGGATCGAAAACTGCCCAACCATCTGTTCGTCTACATTTTTCTCAACGCCTTTTTCGGCGGCGCACTGGCAATGGCTGTCACCGGTCTGGGCGGAACACTGCTGCTGCACTTGTCTGGTGCCTACCTGTCGGCCTACCTCTACCACGACTACCTGCCCTACTTCATCCTGATGGCCTGGTCGGAGGCCTTCACCACCGGCATGGCGATCACCCTGATGGTGGTTTACGGCCCGAACTGGGTCAGCACCTTCGACGATGCGCGCTATTTGAAACGCAACAAATAGCGCACAAAAAGGGTTGATCCGCTCCTGCTGATTGCCGACGCCAAACACAGTCAGGGAATCGGGATAGGGGCGACCAGACAATCCTGGCCGTACTCACGGTTTCTGCAATTTGCCCAGTTAAAAAAGGCCTGATGCCATGGAAAAACGATTCGAAATTTATGCGCAACTTGCCGCCGTGATCATTCTGGTCGCGGGTTGCTTCCTGGTGCTGAGGCCATTCATGACCGCCATGCTGTTCGCCGCCGTGGTTTGCGTCTCGACCTGGCCGATGTATCTTTGGCTGTTACGCAAGCTGAAAAACCGGCAAAATCTGGCCGCACTCATCATGACTCTATCGTTAACACTGGTGGTCATCCTGCCGCTGGCCTTGGTGGCATATAACCTCGCCGACAACGTCACCACCTTATACGATGCGGTCAAGCAGTCCATGGATGCCGGGCCGCCGAAACCGCCGGCATGGCTGACGGGGCTGCCACTGTTGGGAGGGCCGATCGAGGAGTATTGGCGCAATATCGCCAGCAGCCAGGAGGAAATGCTCGCCTTGGCGAAACGCTTGCTGGAACCCGCCAGGAATTTTCTCCTCGCAAGCGGGATATTGCTGGGGCATGGCGTCATGGAAATGAGTCTGGCCGCGTTCATCAGCTTCTTTTTTTACCGCGATGGCGAGGCATTGATACGATCGATCGGGGTAGGGATGGTTCGCCTGGCCGGGATTCATGCTGCGAATGTGCTCGTCATCATTAACAGCACCGTACGCAGTGTTACGTACGGATTATTGGGAACCGCTCTGGCACAGGGTTTCGTGGCAACCATCGGTTTCGCCATCGCCGGAGTGCCGGCCGTCATGCTGCTCGGCGTAGCCACCTTCGTGCTCTCCCTGATTCCCGTCGGTCCGCCCCTGATATGGGGTGGGGCGGCAATCTGGCTGTTCCAACAGGGCGACACAGGATGGGGTATTTTCATGCTGTTGTGGGGGTTCTTCCTCATCAGCAGCGTGGACAACATCATAAAACCCCTGCTGATCAGCCGCGGCAGCAGCCTGCCGTTTCTCCTGGTGATGCTCGGCGTAATGGGCGGTGCGCTCGCTTTCGGCTTCGTCGGCATCTTTATCGGTCCGACACTGCTGGCGGTGGGATTCAGCCTGGTGCAAAAATGGACGGCATCCGCCGACTTAACCCGGATATTGCATGAATTGCCGTGATGATCACGTAGGATTTTGTTTCGTAGGGGAATTTTTGGAGGGCTCGGCGTAGTTATTCATACGCCCAACCGAACAAAATTTTCATACGAAACAAAAGACAAGTGAGGGCGCGGTGAATTTATGCAATATCCGGGCTAAGTCTCTCGACTGCCACGCCCAAAGCGCTCGGGCCAAGCGAAGCAATGTAGTCACCGGCCTTCAGGCCGGTGTGTTTTGGTTTGGAAGGGGTATGCACCCCTCCCAAACCCGCGCCATTGAAACCCCGGCCTTCAGGCCGGGGTAGACGCTCCTATCGGCCTGAAGGCCGAGGTTTTAAACCAGCAAGGTGTTTGGATAAAGGGACACACCCTCTTAGTAGGTCTCCAGTTATGCTCAGAATAGCCAAAAAAAACCGTGCCAAAAATACCGGCACGGCCAAGGGGATCGAACGTAAGAGTAGACCAATCAGGTTTAAGTTGGTTCCTTCTTGGCGCCACTTTCTGTGCCTGCGCCCATTCCCGCCATGTGCTCGTAGAAGGCGAAGCGCTTCTGCAGTTCATTCTCGTAGAACGCCAGCACTTCCCCTCCGTCGCTATCCATTTCCTTCACCAGTCCGCGGAAGCGCGGCTCGTTCTGGATGAACTCGCGGTAGGACACTGACGGCTTTTTCGAGTCCAGCTTGAGCGGGTTCTCGCCCGCCTGCGCGCGCCGTGGATCGTAGCTGAACAGCGGCCAGTGGCCGGTGCTGACGGCCAGTTCCTGCTGCTGGTGCTGCTTGCTCAGGTTGTAGCCGTGCTCGCCGCAGGGGCTGTAGGCGATGATGATCGACGGGCCGTCGAAGGATTCCGCTTCGAGGAAGGTCTTTAGCGTGTGAATATCCTTCGCGCCATAGGCGACATGAGCGACGTAGACGTGGCCGTAGCTCATGGCGATCTGCGCCAGGTCCTTCTTGCCGGTGTGTTTGCCGCCGGCGGCAAATTTGGCCATGGCGCCGCGCGGCGTGGCCTTGGAAGCTTGGCCGCCGGTGTTGGAATAGACTTCGGTGTCGAGCACCAGGATGTTGACGTTGCGGTCGGAAGCGAGCACATGATCCAGGCCGCCGAAGCCGATGTCGTAGGCCCAGCCGTCGCCGCCGATGATCCACACGCTCTTCTTCGCCAGATAGTCGGCCAGGCTTTCCAGGTTGCGCGCCTCGACGGAGCCGATGGCGGCAAGCCGAACGCGCAATGCCTCGATCCGGTCGCGCTGGGCGAAGATGCCCGCTTCGGTGGACTGGTCGGCGTTGAGGATGGATTCGGCCAGTTCGGCGCCGACACTATCCTTCATCCGCTCCAGCAGTTCGCGCGCCTGCTCGGCATGTTGGTCGATACTGACGCGGAAGCCCAGGCCAAATTCGGCGTTGTCTTCGAACAGCGAGTTCGCCCAGGCCGGGCCGCGCCCTTCGGCGTTCTTGCTGTAGGGCGTGGTGGGCAGGTTGCCGCCGTAGATCGAGGTGCAGCCAGTGGCGTTGGCGATTACCATGCGGTCGCCGAAGAGCTGGCTGGCGAGGCGGATGTAGGGCGTTTCGCCGCAGCCGACGCAGGCGGATGAAAACTCGAACAACGGCTCCATCACCATCGCGCCCTTGATGGTGGAGATGCGCAACTGGGTGCGGTCGAATTCCGGCAGCGTCAGGAAGAACTTGAAATTCTCCCGTTCGGCCTCGCGCAGCGGTGCCTGCGGTCGCATTTCCAGCGCCTTGTGGCCATCGACCTTGGAAACCGCCGGGCAGATATCCACGCACAACATGCAACCGGTACAGTCTTCCGGCGCCACCTGGTAGCTGATGTGCATGCCCTGCTCGAATTCCTTGCCCTTGACCTGGATGTGCTTGAAGGTGGCTGGGGCGTCCTTGGCCAGTCCGGCGGGGAACACCTTGGAGCGGATGGCGGCGTGAGGGCAGACGAACGGGCACTTGCCGCAGTAGATGCACAGTTCTTCGTCCCACACCGGGATTTCCTGCGCTAAATTGCGCTTGTCCCACACCGCAGTGCCGGTGGGCCAGGTGCCGTCGGCGGGAATCGCGCTGACCGGCAGGCGGTCGCCGCGACCCGCCATGATCTCGGCGGTGACCTTCCTGACGAACTCGGGCGCGAACGCCGGCACCGGTTCCGGCATCTCGTGGATGCTGCTCGCAGTTGCCGGCACGGCTATCTTGTGCAGTTTGGCAAGGGTTTCGTCGATCGCCTTCCAGTTGGCTTCGACTACCGCACGGCCTTTCTTGCTGTAGGACTTCTCGGCGGCGTGCTTGATTTTCTCGATGGCCAGCTCGCGCGGCAGCACGCCGGAAATGGCAAAGAAGCAGGTCTGCATGATGGTGTTGACCCGGCTGCCCATGCCGGTTGCCTTGGCGATGGCGTAGGCGTCGATTACGTAGACCCCGATTTTCTTGGCGATAATCTGCTGCTGCATTCTGCGCGTCAGACTGCCCCACACCTTGTCAGGTGCTTCCGGCGTATTGACCAGGAACACCGCGCCCTCGGCGGCGGAATCCAGCATCTCGTAGCGGTCCAGGAACACCGGCTGATGGCAGCCGATGAAGTTGGCTTCGTTGTGGCCGATCAGGTAAGGGGAATGGATCGGCTTGGGCGAGAAGCGCAGGTGAGAGATGGTCGCCGCGCCAGCCTTCTTCGAGTCGTAGACAAAATAACCCTGGCCGTAGAGCTCGGTTTCCTCGCCCATGATCTTGATGGTGTTCTTGTTGGCGCCCACCGTGCCGTCCGAGCCGAGGCCGTAGAACATGCAGCCCATTACGCCGTGGCCGGCGTCGGTGCGGAAATCGGGATCCCAGTCCAGGCTGGTATGAGTGACATCATCAAAGATGCCGACGGTGAAGTGATTTTTCGGCTGGGGTTTGGCCAACTCGTCGAACACGCCCTTGATCATGCCCGGCGTGAATTCCTTGGAAGACAGGCCGTAGCGACCACCCACCACGCGCGGCAGAGCGGCAAATTGGCTCGCGCCGGCAGTGTAGGCTTCGGCAAACGCCGTCACTACGTCCTTGTAGAGCGGCTCGCCGTCGGCGCCCGGTTCCTTGGTGCGATCCAGCGCGGCAATGCGCCTGGCCGTGGCGGGGATAGCCTTGAGCAGCTCGTCCGCCGCGAACGGGCGATACAGGCGTACCTTCAACACGCCGACCTTCTCGCCGTGGGCGTTAAGGTGCTCGACGACCTCTTCCACCGCTTCCGCGCCGGAACCCATCAAAACCACCACGCGGTCGGCATCGGGCGCGCCGACGTATTCATACAGCCGGTACTGGCGACCGGTCAGCCCGGCGAACTTGTCCATCGCCTTCTGCACGATGCCAGGCATGGCGTCGTAATAAGGGTTGACGGTCTCGCGCCCCTGGAAATACACGTCCGGATTCTGGGACGTACCGCGGATCACCGGATGGTCGGGCGACAGGGCGCGGGCGCGGTGGGCGAACACCAGCTCGTCGGGTTCTGGGCCGTGCCGCGAATCACCGGATGGTCGGGCGACAGGGCGCGGGCGCGGTGGGCGAACACCAGCTCGTCGGCTATCATCTCGCGCACCACTTCCAGCGGCACCTGCTCGACCTTGGCCACCTCGTGGGAAGTGCGGAAACCGTCGAAGAAGTGCAGGATCGGCAAACGCGCTTCCAGCGTCGCCGCCTGCGCGATCAGCGCCATGTCCATCGCTTCCTGCACCGAGTTGGACGAAAGGTAGGCAAAACCGGTCGTGCGCGCCGCCATGATGTCGGATTGGTCGCCGAAAATCGACAGGCCCTGGGCCGCCAGCGAGCGCGACGCGACATGCATGACAAAGGGGATCAACTCGCCGGCGATCTTGTACATGTTGGGGATCATCAGCAGCAGGCCCTGCGAGGAGGTGAAGGTGGTGGCCAGCGAACCGGTCTGCAAGGCGCCATGGATCGCCCCGGCGGCACCGCCCTCGCTCTGCATCTCGACCACGTCCGGCACGCTGCCCCACAGATTCTTGAGACCCTGCGCCGACCAGATGTCGGAGTATTCCCCCATCGGCGACGAGGGGGTAATCGGGTAGATCACGATGACTTCGTTGGTCAGGTGGGCAATATAGGCAGCGGCCTCATTGCCGTCGATCGTAACCATGCGCGCTTGTGACATTCGGAAAACCCCTTAATTTAAAACCCGTATTTGATTCGTGTAGACAAAATTGACGATATTGCGTTCAAACTACCACGACTCGACAAGCCAGGCAATTTTTGTAAAGTTATCTGGGTATAAAGAAGTTTTATACGCTATCATTTGGATTAAAAAGAGCAAAAAATCGCCCGTCAACGATCTGACATGGCGGAGTGAAGGAAGCTCTGTACCGGTTCTAATTTACCCTGCAACTACCCGCTAAATAGGGTCAAACAATTCCCGGTTGCCCCGGGTGTATAATTCCGGTCACACCCGCTTACCCGCAAATCTTCGTGCAACAGACACTCCGAACTCTCTCCGCCGCGCTTCCCGCCTGCATGATCTCCGACCGCCACGCTTTCCGGCGGCAACTGGACAAGTTGCGCTCACTGGCTGCCGCCAACAAGCCGATGGACGCCCCTCTACAGCAACTGCAAGGCGCCGTGGAGCGCTCGGTCGGGCGGATGAAGCAACGGCTGGAGCGATTGCCCGTTCCCGACTACCCCGAAGAGCTGCCGGTCTCGGGCAAGCGCGCGGATATCGCCACCGCCATCGCCGCCAACCAAGTGGTGATCGTCTGCGGTGAAACCGGCTCGGGCAAGACCACCCAGTTGCCAAAAATCTGCCTGGAACTCAAGCGCGGCGCCGCCGGGTTGATCGGCCACACCCAACCGCGACGCATCGCCGCCCGCACCGTGGCCGCGCGCATTTCGCAGGAGCTGAAAAGCCCGCTCGGGCAGGTGGTGGGCTACAAGGTGCGCTTTTCCGACCACACCAGCCCGGACAGCACCATCAAGCTGATGACCGACGGCATCCTGCTGGCGGAATCCCAGAACGACCGCTTTCTTACCGCCTACGATACGATCATCATCGACGAGGCGCACGAGCGCAGCCTCAACATCGACTTCCTGCTCGGCTACCTGAAGCAAATCCTGCCGAAGCGCCCCGACCTGAAAGTGATCGTTACCTCGGCCACCATCGACGCGGAACGGTTTTCAAAGCATTTCGACGGCGCCCCGGTGATCGAGGTTTCCGGCCGGCTGTACCCGGTGGAGATTCGCTACCGCCCGTTACATGTAGGTCGGAAAAGCGAAGCGCCTTCCGACGTTTTGGTACACCATACGGCGGATAACGCTACGCTCATCCGCCTTACGCATGAGGATGCCGACATCGAGGATGCCATCCTCGATGCGGTGGACGAAGTGTCACGCACCGGCCCAGGCGATATCCTGATCTTCCTCCCCGGCGAACGCGAAATCCGCGACACCGCCGAGGCGCTGAGGAAGCGCCATCCCACAGGCAGCGAAATCCTGCCGCTGTTCGCCCGCCTTTCCGCCGCCGAACAAGAACGCGTATTCAAGCCCGGCGGGGCGCGCCGCATCGTGCTCGCCACCAACGTGGCGGAAACCTCGCTCACCGTGCCCGGCATCCGCTACGTCATCGACCCCGGCTACGCCCGCCTGCTGCGCTACAGCTACCGCTCCAAGGTGGAGCGTTTGCAGGTGGAAAAAATCTCCCAGGCCTCCGCCAACCAGCGCGCCGGCCGCTGCGGGCGGGTGATGAGCGGGGTGTGCGTGCGGCTGTACGCGGAGGAGGATTTCAACACCCGCCCCGCCTTCACCGACCCGGAAATCCGCCGCAGCAACCTGGCTGCCGTGATCCTGCGGATGAAGGCGCTGGGCCTCGCCGACATCGAGGACTTCCCGTTCCTCGAACCGCCCGATTCCCGCGCCATCGCCGACGGCTTCAAGCTGCTGGAGGAACTCGGCGCGGTGGACGCGCAGCGCGCGCTGACCGAAACCGGTCGCCAGCTCGCCAAATTCCCGATCGACCCGCGCATCGCCCGCATGATCCTGGCAGCCAAGGCGGAAAACTGCCTGACCGAAGTGCTGATCATCGCTTCAGCCCTGTCCGTGCAGGACCCGCGCGACCGGCCGCTGGAGCGCCAGCAGGCGGCGGACGACAAGCACCGCCAGTTCAATGACGACAACTCGGATTTCATGGCTTATCTCAAGCTGTGGGCGTTCTACGACGAGGCGCTGAAGCACAAGAAATCCAACCGCAAGCTGCTCGACCTGTGCCGCGAACATTACCTCTCCGCCACGCGACTGCGCGAGTGGCGCGAAATCCACGGCCAGCTTCACGCCCAAGTGGTCGAGATCGGCCTGCGTCCGAACCAGACCCCGGCCAGCTATGAGGAAATCCACCGCGCACTGCTCGCCGGACTGCTCGGCAATCTCGGCGTCAAGACCGAAACTCAGGAGTACGCCGGGGCGCGGGAAATCAAGTTCAACTTGTTTCCCGGCTCAGTGATTTTCAAGAAAGCGCCGAAATGGGTGATGGCGGCGGAGCTGACCGAAACCACCCGGCTCTATGCCCGTTGTGCTGCCAAAATCGAGCCGGAATGGGTGGAAAAAGTCGCCGCCGGCCTGCTGCGCCGCCACTACTTCGACCCCCACTGGGAAAAGAGCTCCGCCCAGGTCGCCGCCTACGAGCGCGTCAGTCTGTATGGCCTGACGCTGGTGCCGCGCCGCCGCGTCCACTACGGCACCATTAACCCGCAAGAGTCGCGTGAAATCTTCATCAAGGGCGCCCTGGTGGCGGGCGAATTTAACACCCGTTCCCCGTTCTTCGAGCACAACCGCAAGCTTGTCGCCGAAGTCGAGGAACTGGAGCACAAGTCGCGCCGCCAGGACGTGCTGGTGGACGAGGAGCGCATTTACGCCTTCTACGACGCCCGTATCCCGGAGGGCATCCACAACGGCGCAGATTTCGACAAATGGCGCCGCAGTGCAGAAGCCAAAGACAAGCGTTTATTGTTCATGAGCCGCGACGACCTGATGCGCCACGGCGCCGATGCCGTCACCGTCGAGCTGTTCCCGGAAACCCTGATGGTAGGCGAAACTGCCTGCCGCCTCGCCTATCGCTTTGAACCCGGCCATCCGCTCGACGGCGTCACCATCACCGTGCCGCTGCACCTCTTGAACCAGATGGACGCCAAACGCTTCGACTGGCTGGTGCCTGGCATGATCCGCGAGAAGCTTACCGTGCTGGTCAAGTCGCTGCCCAAGCGGCTGCGCAGCGCCTGCGTGCCGGTGCCGGATTTTGTTACGGCGGCGCTGGAAGCGATGACGCCCGGCCAAGATTTGCTCGCCGAAACCCTCACCGCCTTCATCCGCAAGAGAACCGGCCAGGAAGTTCCCCCCGACACCTGGAAACAATCCGATCTCCCCATACACCTGCGCATGAACTTCAAGGTAGTGGACGAAGCTGGCGCCGAAATGGCCTCCGGCCGCGACCTCGCCGCGCTCAAGGAAAAACTCGGCCAGGCCGCGCAGCTCACCTTCGCCAGCGCGCCGGAACTCGACATCGAGAAAGAAGGGCTGACCCACTGGGATTTCGGCGACCTGCCAGAAAAAATCGCCTTCACCCATAGCGGCCAGCAACTCACCGGCTACCCGGCGCTGGAAGACGACGGCGACTCGGTCTCGATCCGCCTGTTCGACACCCCCGAGGCGGCGGAATCCGCCATGCGCGCAGGCGTGCGCCGCCTGCTGCGGCTTGCCCTCAGCCCGCAGATGAAGCAGCTGGAAAAAGGCCTGCCCGGCTTCACCCAGACCGCCATCTTGCTGCGCGCCGTCGCCAACCCCGACGATCTGAAAGAAGACCTGCTCACCGCCATCACCGACCGCGCCTTCATCGGCGACGACGAACCGCCCCGCACTACCAAGGCCTTCGCCGCCCAGAAAGACCGCGCCCGCACCCGCCTCGCCGCCGTGTCGGATGCCGCCTGCCGCATCCTTGCCACCATCGCCGCCGACTACCAGGCGATACAGGCCAGGCTCGCCGCCAAACCGCCAGCCAGCATCGCCGCCGACATCCGCGAACAGCTCGCCAACCTGGTCTACAAAGGCTTCCTCAGCGCCACGCCGTGGGAGCAGCTCCAGCACCTGCCGCGCTACCTCAAAGCCACCGTGCGCCGACTGGAAAAGCTTTCCGGCGCTGTCGAGCGCGATGCCAGATGGACGGCGGCCATCCGTGAACTGTGGCAGGGTTACCAGAAGAGGCTGGAGAAGCACCGCAAGGAAGGGATCAGCGACCCGGAACTACTCAAGTTTCGCTGGATGATCGAGGAATTGCGGGTGTCGATGTTTGCGCAGGAATTGAAGACGCCTTATCCGGTATCGGTCAAAAGGTTGCAGAAGGCTTGGGAAGGGGTGAAAGGGTAGTTAGCCCCTGCCAGCAATGTAGTCACCGGCCTTCAGGCCGGGGTAGACGCTCCTATCGGCCTGAAGGCCGAGGTTTTAAACCAGCAAGGTGTTTGGATAAAGTGGTGCTATACGTCTGACATAAAAGACTTTTTTGGAACTGCAATGGGTAAAGTTCAAACCATAGAGCATGAGGTCAAAAGCCTTTCGCCAGCGGAATTAGCGGCATTTCGAAGCTGGTTCCGCGAGTTCGACTCCGAGGCATGGGATCGCCAAATGGAGGAAGACGCCAAAGCAGGAAAGCTGGACGCCTTGGCCAACTCGGCGCTCAAATCATTCCAGTCTGGCCGCTGCTCTGAACTTTGAAGCATTTCGCCTCGCCGGACTTCTGGGCGTGCCACAGTAAACTGCCCGAGCCTGTTCGTATCCTTGCGGACAAGAATTTTGCCTTGCTAAAGGCTGACCCGCGCCATCCATCGTTGCACTTCAAAAAAGCCGGGCGTTTTTTTAGTCTGTCCGCGTTGGTCTCCATTGCCGCGCGCTGGGTGTAGCCGTTGCTGATGGCATTCTGTGGTTCTGGATCGGCAGCCATGCCGATTATGACAAGCTGGTGGGCTAAACCCACAAGTAGGATGCGGTGAGGAACGAACCGCATCGTTCGCGTTACTCCCCAACCACGAGGTCGGCCATGCCGCCGCCCCAGTCCACAGTATCGACAAGAGTTGATTCCGCATTCGACCCACTGCGGTCAGTCAGCCAGACCGCATCGAACGTCCAGTTGTCGGCCAAAGCAGACGTTGATAATGTCGATTTACTCGTCAGCTATTACCGCTAACCGCCCTACGCAGTCAGTAGTCTTTAGCCAACGTCCCGCAAAAGAGGCTCTCTGCATTTTTCGCTGCGGCAATACCTTCGCGTACATCTGCATTGGTCAAATCAAGCGCGCGCAGTTTTCCCTTTGCCTCTGCAACGGATTCGATACTACGATATGCCTTGGCATACTTCTCGGCATATAACGCCAATCCTTGCAGCTTGGGCAGTGCGTCAGCGAGATGCAAGCCGTGTGGGTCAACCAGATCCACCGCCACCTTGCCGTCCTGCTCGGCGAAGAAAAGAAAGTCCGGACGGACGATTTTGTATTCTTCATTCTCGACATAGGCAATGCCCAGTGAAGATTGCCCCGGTTGCTGTGGATTGCGGTACCAAAAGCGGAAGCCGGTGCGTTTAGACTCGGTCTCGACAACTGCTCCCTCCCAGTCGTTCAGTTCGGCAGGGTACTTGCCATCCTTGTCGCAAAGCAGATGGTTTTCCCATGTCGATAAAACAATCTCCTTATCCTTTTCACGCGCTTTGGTTGCCTCATACCGCGATTCGGGTTTAGCCAAATCCACGCTTTGCGGCTCCGTGCTCATTTCGATGATCTGCCGGTAGGACTCCTTGCGGTCATCGGTCAGCAGCTTGACCTGCGGCGCATACTTTGCGATCCATGCTTTTGCCAGCTTGTCGGCTTCCGCATCAAAGTAGTCCTGTACTTCCGTAACCAGGCCCAAGCCCGCGACAGTGACACGTGCCTCGACGATGGCCTCCAGATATTCCTCCGGGTCGTCGTCCATGCTGGCAACCTTCTGAGCCAGATACTCGACATAAGTGCGCGCAATGTCCGGGCTGAAGATGCGCGCCGCACGCCGGTAGGCATCGTCAATCACTGCCATATCGGCGTCTTCCCAAAATTCATCGAAGCTCTTTTCCTTACCTTTCAGGTCTGCGATCACGGTCTTGCCTTCTACCGTCATTACTGACTTACGCTTGGCCTCGATCTTCTCCGGCTGGCTTTCCTGAAAGGCATCCAGCACTTTGTGCATCTCGCCATGGGCCAGCCTGCCCGCGCCAGTGAGTATGTCATCAGATGCCAGTTCGTGAGCCAACGCAGTCAAGCGCTTCGCTGGCTTCGCGCCGAGCTGCGGGCGGGTTTGCGATGGCAATGCTTCGAACGCTTCCCATACGGCAGCAGAAGCATCGGGATTAGGTTTCACCTCCACATAATCGATAAGGATGCGCCCGGTTGGTGGCGCCGAGTCGTCACCCGACATCAAGGCATCGACCACTTCCCTTACGGTTTTTTTGTTGAACTTCGGCAGCAGGCAATCCACTGCATTCAGCCGGTCATTGCCGGGTATGCGGCGCGCCAACGGCGAACGCACCATGCGTCCCAACAACTGGGTGATATGAGTGCGGTCGTTGGCGGCTCGGAAAGACACCATCACCTCCGCGCGCGGGCAATCCCAGCCGGTGCTAATGGCATCTTTGGCGATCAGCACGCGCACCCAAGTGGATTCCTGGACGCGCTGCGGCTCGATGTAGGGCACATCGCGGTTGCCAAAGCGTTGCGTGGTGTGGTCACCAAACACGTGCGCCACGCAGGCCGCTGGCAACTCCGGGTAGCGCTCGAAGATGGTATCCAGTGCGCGCCCAATCTCGTTTGGGTCGGGCGTATTGGGTACCTGCAACACCATCAGCGGAACAACAACACGCGCCTCTTCTTGCTGCTTGGCGTACTCGCCCCAGGCAACGGTCGATCCCTTCAGCTTGTCGGTCGCCCGCCGCACCAGCACCAGATCGAAATCGCCGGTCTCGTCCGGAATATCCAGCAGGATGGTGTCCTTGATGAGGCCGGACTCCTGCACCTTGTCTGCGTCCACCACCACATTGGGCAGCTTGATGTGCTTGCCTGCAAACTCAATGGCCTTGTTGAAACGCTCCACAGTCGCCGAAATACCCCATACCACCGGGATGCCGGGCACGCCACCAGAGCCGATGATGAGCCGTTGAACAATGGTGCCCTTTTCCTTCAACGTGGCACCGCCCATGCCTCGGTGCGCCTCGTCCAGCACCAGATACAGCGTCAGTTCGGGGTCTTCAATGGTGTTCTGAATCGTGTCCCAGATAGTGTAGGCACGCAGGTCGGGGCGCGTTTCCGGCAGCAGGTTGCCCGCCTTGGCCTCCATTTCCGCCTGATCGTGGCCGCGAACCAGCAAGCTGTTCTTGCTCAGCTTCTGCGTGTTGAGGAAATAGATTTTCCCAGCATCAAACTTGGGGCGGTTGAAGGTATTTTCCACCACCACCAAATCGGTGTGGTTGATGCGGTCGCTGGCTTCCATCAAGCGGAAGCGGGTCTGCTCGTTCAACGAAGGATCATCACTGAACCAGATCACCACCGCGCCGGGGTCAGCATCGAAGTTGAATTCATCATCACCATGGAATAGCGCCTCGAATGCAGCGGCGGCCATAACAGTTTTACCCGCACCAGTTACAGCGGTCAGAGAGAACGCAGTTTTGTCGGACTCACTGTGCCAAAGACGATGACCTTTTCTGATATTGGACAATGCATCGCGCACAGCGTCTCGTTGGTA
>Ga0210034_1001611_pt1 | contig 19130 bp, 13 predicted proteins | sample CryGeymeta201505_FD_185466 | JGI IMG/M metagenome (GOLD analysis project Ga0210034, IMG submission 185466) | Groundwater microbial communities from Crystal Geyser aquifers in Utah, USA - Crystal Geyser metaG 2015-05 (SPAdes) (version 2) | ecosystem: Environmental > Aquatic > Deep subsurface >... | reverse complement strand
TGCCCTGGTCTCTATTACTGATTTAATGTTTATTTACGGCACAATTATTCAGTTAAAAAATCCAAAAAATGCACGAAAAATCATAAAGATTGGAATGCTGATCGCGTTAATTGCGTTTATTATAGGGAAATTTTAAATGACTGCATTTGCCGATTATTTTTCTGATTACCACTCCCCTGACCTTCTCTCTGGTATTTCTGTCTGTTATCGTTTCTAAGTTATTTTCAAGCGTTTCCAGTATTGTGGATGTTATGTTATCTAATTCTACTATGGTTTTTTCATTCACGGATTTCGGGACTCTTACTTTTTTCATTCCGGGTTGCGCCAGAATTTTGCAGTATCTTGCTTTCATTTTTTCCTCAAAATCAATATGCGTTTTTCCGTTGGTAATTTGCCATCCCGTAAGCGTGCGTATGACTTCCGGTTCTTTCCTGAATCTGGGAAGCGCTGCCACTTCCATGTCCAGGGATTCTGATTTAAAAAAACTCTATGCAAAAACACACATCTTTTTCCTGCATCTGCCTGTAATTTTGTAAATAACTTTTTGTAACTATTTTCAAAACGAAATTTTGAAATACTGAAACCTTTGGTTTCGGCCTTTAAAAACCTATAAGATTTTCAATCTTATTTTAAATTTCATTAGAAATTTTAAATCTCCGAACGGAGTGAGTGTAACAGCGGGGTGATTTATTTTTATTTCATTTATACTTAACAACTCCAAAAACTGCGCTTTTATCAACTAGAGTACAATTATTATAATCAACAACGGCAAAAGATGCACTTTTTTATAGCACTTTTTCAAAATCACAGAGATTTAAATTTAAAATATATAAACGTAGCGAAACAAAATGAGCGTATTTTAAAGATTTGAAAAAAGCAATTTATAAAGTTGCACAGTATAACTGCTGCTCTTAACTTTTTAAATAACCACTATAAATTAATTTTTAAAATTTCTACATATTCATCATTTTTCCCATCCCTAATTTCTTCATAAAACCTGCTAATTTTCTTTCGTCATTCATTGTTTTTACATATCTTTTCATTACTTTATACATCTTAAGCAACTCATAGACCTCCTGCTCTTTTTTTCCCGAGCCGCCTACAATTCTCGCTACTCTTTTTGAATCAATAATTTCAGGATTTTCTTTTTCTTTTTTCGTCATTGAATCCATTATAAATTTATAAATTTTTAGTTTTTCATCCTGCATTTCCATAAATTCCTTGGGAATTTTAATTCCTCCTGTGGGAAGCATTTCAACAATTTTGTTCAAAGTGCCAAGTTTCTTTATCTCCCGAATCTGAATATACAAATCATTCAGGGTAAATTTGCCTTTAACAAGGTAGTTTGTTATCTCATCAGTAAACTCCATTTCCTGTGCCTTTTCAAGCAGCCCTTCAATATCTCCGAAGCCCAAAATTTTTGAGACAAATCTCGGAGCATCAAATTCCTCAAATTCATTATTATGCTCTCCAACACCTATAAAATAGACCTTTGCATTGGTTGTTTTACACGCAGAAATTGCACCCCCCCCCTTTGCCGTTCCGTCTAATTTTGTTAAGATAACTCCGGTAACATTGCATGATTTCTTAAACGCTTCCGCCTGTTCTCCTGCCAATTGTCCTATTGTTCCATCCAATACAAGCAAAACATGTTCTGGTTTTATTTCCGTATAGACCAGATTTATATCCCTCATCAAATCATTATCCAATTTATTTCTTCCTTCGCTGTCAATTATAATAACATCCTTGTCTTTTAAAATTTCAAGTCCCTTTTTGATGATGTTGAGAGAAATTTTTTCATTCGGATCCCCGTAGAAGGGTGTTTTTATTTCTTCTGCCAGCTGCATTAACTGGGTATAGGCACCTGCTCTGAAGGTATCTGCACATATAAGCCCGACCTTAAAGCCCTTTTTGTTATAATATTTCGCCAGCTTTGCAGCAGTTGTCGTCTTTCCGCCTCCCTGAATTCCGACGAGTAAAATTTTATCACCTTTCTTTAAATTTATTTTATCACCTTTTCCAAGCAAAGATGTTAGTTCATCATAGGTTATCTTAATGATGTGCTCTTTCCTGTCTAAAAGTCCGGGTGGTTTTTCAAGCAGCCCCTTGTCTTCTATTCTCTTTGAAATTTCAAGCACCAAACGGACATTCACATCTGATGAAATCAGGGCTTTTTGAACTTCTTTTATGAATTCCTTTATGACTTTTTTATCTACAACAACTGCCTTTCTTAATGAGGTAATTGCATTTCTTAATCCATCGCTTAGTTTATCAAACACCGTAATGAAATTTAATTTTAATACTAATTTTAATACTAATTTTAATACTAATTTTAAGACCGAAATTTAAAAATTTATCTGCTGTAAATTTATCAGCATTTGCTTAAATTTACTATTTCAAAATAGCAAAGATTTTGAAAATATTCGTGCATTAGCGAGGTTATTTAAAAATTTAAAATTCATAAATTTTTAAATATATGAACGAAGTCCGCTCACTTACACTCACTTCGTTCCACTCCCTTCGTTCGTGCATTTTAAATTCTCTGCAAATTTGAAAATTTCTTTGCGGGGGGAGGGATTCGAACCCACGAATGCTTTCACAGGTAGGTCTTGAGCCTACCCCCTTTGACCGCTTGGGAACCCCCGCAAAACTATATTAATAAATAAATTGAGCGTGTGCAGGAATTTAAACCTTCTGCTATAAGCGACTACCTGCAACCTTCCTCCTCTCCGCTACCCAACAAGCACAAATAGCATGATTATGGCTGCTCCGATCAAGGTCTGACCAGATTCTCATACCACTTGCCTCGCAGGACGAAAATTCATTGTCTGAATTACGGATCACAAATAACAAAAGATTTATTTTCCCGCACTTCGATCCTCCTTTAGACGGTTTGGAGTTACAGGTGACGCCTAATCACCCGACCTAGCTCATATAATAATCATACACTGTCATACAACATCATACAACCTGAGTTTCCCACCCCAGCGTAAAAGTTTGGGCGTAATTTTTAAATCCCAAAGATTTAAAAAGATACGAACGAAGTGAGCGTATTTTTGTTGTTAAGTATAATTAATTTTGTAAATTTTTAAAATTACCAATAAATTTTTTGATGGTGGGAATGATGGGATACAACATTAATAAATCAATCTGTTAAATTTTGTAATAAATTATGTCTTAAAAATTACTTTTTAAATAATTATAATTGTTTGATTTTTAAAACAATTGTTTGATTTTTAAAATTTTTAAACTTTCCAAAATGGCGAATTTAATTGCATTTGACCTTGACGGTGTCCTGCTTGACGGAAAAGGAAGCTGGATGGAACTGCATAAATTTATGGGCACGGAAAAATTTTCCGAAGAAAACGGAAGGCAATACTATTCCGGCAAAATACCCTTTGATGAATGGGTAAGGCGGGATATTGACTTGTGGAAAGGATTTGATGCGAACAAAATTTCTGAAGCAGGTAAAAGAGTTGAAGTGATGAAAGGAATAGAAGTAATTAAAAATTTAAGTAAAAATTACAAGATGGCAATTATAAGCGGCGGAATAAAACAGATGGCAAATAAAATTTTTGAAAAATGTGTTTTTGACCATTGCTATGCAAATGAAATAATAGTTAAGGATGAAAAAATTTTTGATGTTGATATGAAGGTAAATTTTGAGAATAAAGGGGAAATTCTGGAAGAAATTGCAGGATATGAAAATGTTGGTTTAAGCGATTGTATTGCTATTGGCGACTTTATCAATGATATTCCGATGTTTAAAAAGGCGGGATTCAGTATTGCATTTAATCCGAAACACAATAGCGTTGTAGAGAATGCAGATGTTGTAATCCGCAACAAGGATTTGAGGGAAATTTTGAGGTATTTATAAGTTGTTAAATTTAATATTAAGAGCAATCATCAAAAATTTCACCACCACAAAGCAAGCACAACTATCATCAAAATCGTTATCACAATCCTTATCACAGTCGCAATCCCTAATATCTGCATTCCAAGTTTTGCCCCGAATATTCCGAGATAATAAGGAATAGAGTGCCTGATATTAACAATATCAGATAAAACATTGCCAACCAGAAGTGTTAAAACAACATCTTTTGAACTTATTACGCCCTCTGACAATAAATTCCCGGCAATAGTCCATGCAGCGATGCTGTTTGCAAACTGTGCTGCAATAATTCCAAGTCCTTCAACAGGAATTGGGAAATACTCTGCAACTCCTGATAAATAACCTGCAAGCATATCAAAAACGCCAATATCAATCAAAATAAAAACAATAATTGTAATTGGAATCATCAATTTTAATATTTTAATTATTGTTTTCTTTGAAGTCATCAGACTTATTTTAAAGGCCTTATCTATCGGGGGCCGTTTTTCCTTTGTTATTTCATTGTCGTTGTTTCTTTTTGGTAATAAAACCCTTCCAGCAATAAGGATAATAAATGTTTTAATAAATCCGACAGCCATTAACGCACCAAAATAAATAAGCCCGGTTGTTCCAAGTAATGGAACTAACGCAGGCAGCATATACCTCCAGTGCATAACAATTGCGGGAAATGAATTTACAAGTGATGAAATGAACAATTCTTTTTTGTCAATTTCCTTTTTATTGTAAAATTCCATCAGCATTGAATTTGCCGCAGCAGCGGATGCAAACGCTGTCAGAAAGGTTGTTCCGCATTCCTTTCGTAAATGTGCAAATTTTGTTACTGGTTTTGTAATCCATACAATTTTATTTACAAATTTCAGTGCCATTATTAGTTCCGCTAATACAACTCCAAGGATTATGAATGGCACAACCCATAAGAGATACTTTAATGCTGATATTAATGCGTCTTCTATCATGTTTTAAAAAATATTAAAAATACGATTAAAATAATTCCCCTTGTGAGCATAATCAATGACATTGAAATTAGCCCCCTTATTAGCCCTAATTTTAATCCAAATACAGACACCCACTGCGGAAAATAAAATTTTAAATAAATAACCGGAAGCATAAACATACTTCCGAATAACAGGACAATTATTGCTTCATCATTAGAAATTTCGTTGTTTTCAATTAATGCACCTATCATCGGATAACCAACAAGCGGGGAAGCAATATAAGCCGTGAGTGCTGGAATTGCGTTTGCCGGAATACCAATTACATTTGCAGATGGCTCAATAAATGTTATAATTATATCAAAAATTCCCATATTTATCAGCAAAAATATTATAAAGGTTGTGATTAAGAATAGAATTGATATTTTCTTAAATGTTTTTAGAGTTTCGTTAAGAGAATATCGCAAAAATTTAAATTTATCTTTCTTTGTGTCATTTTCAAAATCAACAGATTTTGAAATATTATATCCATCACTATCCCATTTTCTCTTTGGCAAAAATAACCTCCCTGCAAGAATTACAGCACCAATTAAAACAATTGTCCCAAGCCACATAACTGCCACATAAAATCCACCTACATATAAACCGAGTGTTGGAATGATAATTCCCAAATGAAATTTGATTTCTTTTATCGGAACAAAGATTGTGCTCAATATAGAAGCCAGTAAAACCTCCCTGTCTTTAATTACTTTGTCATTTCTTAATTGCTGAAGCATCGTATTTGCTGCCAGGTGAGAGCCAATAGCAGATATGAGTGGAATTGCGCATGCCGGCGGAAGATTTGCCAATTTCGTTAATGGTTTGCTGATGACTTCAAACCGCTTGAGCATGCCCCATTGAAATAATACTTCTATTATAAACAATCCTGTAAATATCAATATCAGTAATGGGATAATAAAAGTTATTGTTTCTGTGCCTGTTTTTAGTAAGATATCAAGATATTCCATCATTTTTCAAATCATCATCTGATTTACCATTTAATTCATCCAGAACAATTATATTTATGGAATTTATTACCTTTGAATAATTCACTTCTGCTTCAACTTTATATGCCTTTCTGATATTTTCAATCGTTAATACCTCCCTGGGAGTCCCAATTGAGAGAATTCTTTTGTCATGGAGTAAAATTAATTTATTACAGAACCTTGCAGCAGTGTTTAAATCGTGTAGAACAACTATCGCAGAAACATTCTTCCCCCTTACTATATTCTGTACAAGTTTTAATATCTTTATCTGGTGATTCACATCTAAATTTGATGTGGGTTCATCAAGTATTAAAATTTTCGGCTCTTGTGCAAGTGCGCGAGCAATAACTACCATCTGTCTTTCCCCGCCACTTACAGCATCAAGGGTTTTTTCCGAGAGATGTTCCACTCCCACCATTTTCATTGAGTCCTCTGTGATTTTTATATCTCTTGCACTATCAAACGGACTGAATCTGTTTTTAATATGTGGATATCTGCCCATTGAAACCATATCATAAACCGTAAACATCGGAGATATTAATGTGTGCTGCGGAACTACTGCCATTGTTCTTGCAATCTCTTTTCTGTCCATTTTTCTGACATCTTTTTCATTTAAATAGACGATGCCTTTTGTTGGACGCAATACAGCAGTTATTGTTTTTAGTAAAGTTGATTTTCCGGCACCGTTCGGACCAATTATACCTACCACTTCTCCGCTTCCTACTAGAAAATTTATATCATTCAAAATATTTATATTTTTATATCCAACACATAAATTTTCTATTTTTACTTCATTAGTATCCATTTTTCTGCACTTGATTTTAGATATGATTATTTTAAAAAACAATGGCTTTATTTTTAGTTTATTCACCACCAGCTCATCGTCTTCTTTTTCTTTCTCATAAGATATATAAAATAAGGTGCCCCTACAAATGCTGTGATAATGCCTACCGGTATTTCAGCAGGAGATGCAATAGTTCTTGCCAATGTATCTGCAAGTATTAAAAAAATCGCGCCCGCAAGTGCTGACGCAGGCAGTAGTATGTGGTGGTCTGCTCCGATTAAAATTCTCACAACATGAGGCATAATTAAACCGACAAAACCAATAATTCCTGCATGTGAAACACCTGTTGCTGTAATTAATGCCGCAAAAATCAGTATGATTTTTTTTACTGTTTCCACTTTCACGCCAAGGTACATTGCTGTTTCTTCACCAAACTGCATTGCATTTAATTCACGGGAAAATGCATACAATCCGACAATACCGATGAGTATTAACGGAGTTACTACATAAAGGTCATCCCATTGAGACCTAGCAAATGAACCCATAAGCCATAACACGATGTTCCGTAATGCTTCATCTGAGGCAATAAATTTCATAGCGGATACAACAGCATAAAGAAAAGCACCCATCGCAATTCCTGCAAGCAATAGGGTTTCAACAGGAACTTTTCCTTCGGTTCTTGCAATGCTATAGACGATGAGTATTGTTCCAAGTGCACCAACAAATGCCATCACCTGGATACTTAATGCACCGAATGTTCCGACACCAATACCAAGAACAATAACTAATGCTGCTCCAACTGCTGCACCGGAAGACATTCCAAGTATATATGGTTCTGCCATTGGATTTTTAAATAAACCTTGCATCGCTGCCCCGGCAATTGCTAAACCTGCTCCAACGAGTGCTGCAATGAGAATTCTGGGCGCTCTTATATCTATAACAATTATTTCTGTTGCCTGGGTCCAATTTGCATCTATTAAACCGAGTTTATTTAAAAATACAGCTATTGTTGTTAAAGGATGTATCTGTACAGGGCCGAGCATGACTGAAAATATAATTACTCCAAATAGTGTCAAAATTAATAATACTAAGGCGACGAAATATTTTCTTTTTTTATCTGTTGTTGTATTACGGTTGGTTTTTTTGTCACTATTTTTCATTTTCAAATAATTCAGGATGAATACATTTTGCGAATTCTTCAAGACCCTGTATTAAACGCGGATTTGCCCATGTTATCTGCGATTCAATAACACATATTCTGTCATTTTTAATTGCATCAATATTTTTCCACCCAGGTCTTGATTTTATTACTTCTTTTAATTCATCCGGATTAAATTTATCTAAATCTGCAGTAATAATTATAATATCCGGGTTTTTGTTCACAATTTCTTCTGTATTTGCCTCAAATGAGGACTTTTCAACATCGCCGAATATGTTTTTTCCGCCAGCCATTAGAATTATATTATTGCCCCGGGATGTTCTACCAGCAGTAGATCCTTTACTGCCTGCATTTATCCATTCTATATACACCTTTGGTTTTTGTGATTCATTCAGTTTATTAGTTATCTTTGTAATTTTACTGATTCTAAAAGTAATGTTCTTTGTTAAATCTTTTGCTTCGTTTTCTTTTCCAACAACTTCTCCTATGATTTTTATGTGATTTATTATATCTTTCATTGTATTTGGATAATTGAATCCAACCACAGTTAGATTATAACTTTCAAGTTGCGATACTTGTTTTATATACTCCTCCTTGAAGGTCCTTGTTATTAGTATCAGGTCGGGGTTTTTCGCTATTATTTTTTCTAAATTCATAGGGAACATACCTCCAATTTCGTCTATCTTTAATGCTTCCGGAGGATACCTTTGGAAATTTGGTCTTCCAACAAGTTTTTCAGATGCATTAATCAAAAATAAAATTTCAACGTCTGCTGTTGCTATTGCAACAATTCTTTCCGGATTTTTTTGAATTTCAACTGTTCTGTTTAAGTCATCTGTGAATGTTTTTGTTTTTTTCTCTGTCTGTGTCAGATTTTGTTTTTCCTGTGGTTCGCCAATACATCCTGAAAATACAACGATTCCAATTATTGCTGCAATTACTGCTACAGTGAGCAGCACATCTGATTTTCCCTTAATCTCGTTTTTATCTATTTTTTCCATTTTAATTTTTATTAAATTTCGTTTTTATTTAGGTTATTTATTGTTTAGGTTATTTATTGTTTAGGTTATGTTATTTATTTTTCTTTTCCCACCATATCATCGCGGTTATCGTTTTACCTTTTAAAACCAAATTTCCATTTTCTTTTATCCCAAATTTCCCGGTGGGAAAGATAGGTTTTATCAAATTTTTAGACAAATATTCTTTTAAAATTTTCTCTTGGTTCGGTGTTTCAATATCAAGCATGTGTTTGAATTCATTCGCCGCATCATCCAGATTTTTGAATTTTTGAGTATAGTTTGTTTCATAAACTTCAATATTCGCGTAGATGCCCATCTGGTAAAGCATATTGTAAATGTAATTGGATTTTGGTCCCGAGATATACTCGCGACCCAATCTATGATATATTTCTTTATATCTTTTTTCCCAGGGCGTTTCACCAGCAGAATAGAATATATATACATACTCATTTGCCAAATCATTCATCTTTTTAAGTGCGTCCTGTAAACTGAGCATATCAAGAGAAAATGAAGATATCACAATATCGTGCTTTTCAATTTCATCAATATTTACTTCTTCCCATTTTTTATTTATACAAGCGAGATTATTTAAATTTTCTTTTTCTATATTCTGCTTTAAACATTCAAACATTCCCATGGCAGGTTCAACTGCGGTGACTTTTTTAACCATTTTTGCAAGAGGAATTGCAAGTGTTCCGGGACCTGCTCCTATATCCAGAATAGTTGATGTGGAATTTATTTTTAATTTTTCTATTTGCAGCATTGCTCTTTCGCGATTATTCTCTTTCACCCGCTCATCATACTTTTTTGCTTTATCCTTATCGTGCCATATCATTGAGCAACTTTTGTGTTTCTTTCCATGAGATGAATTCTGTTTTGTTTTCATCCAGAGTTCATTGAAGTCAATTTCTTCAATTGATTTTATTTCACACATTTTTTATTTACTTTTAGTTACTTTGTTTTGATTTATTTTGATTTGCATGCAAAATTCGTTGTATTGCAAAATTCGTCCGATGTACAATCAGCATCACTATTACAAAACTTTTTCGTTTCCCAATTGTTAAAACAATTGAATTCTTGTTCTATGGCATCAACTATTCTTGGTGTGCGGGCAAATATAATATCTCTATCCAATATACAAAATCTATTGTTTTTTACTGCATCAACAGACGACCATAATTTATTCTTCTTTATTTCATTAACAAAACTACTTCCACTTCCTTTGCCGTAGAAATCGTTGGGAAGGAGAATTATATTTGGATTTCTTCCTACAATTGCTTCAATGTTTATATCAACTTTTTTAGGAGTATCTGAAAAAATGTTTACTCCTCCTGCAATAGTTGCAGCATCATGTATATATGTATCGCTACCTACTGCAAGTCTTTGCGTCCCTGCAAATATAAGAATCTTTGGTGGATTCGTCATTTCTTCCTTTTTGTTTCTTATCTTTTCTACTTTATTTTTCAGACCTTCTGATAGTTTTTCTGCCTCTTCAACTTTATTTATAACTCTACCTATAAGTTTTATGTTTTTCTCAATGATATCTTCTATGTCTTTGGCAGAACCAACCGCAACAGTAGTTATATTTATATCTTCAAGAGTTTGTGCTACTTTTATATTAACATAAATAAAAACAACATCCGGACTTGAATTTACAATGAACTCAACACTTGGCGGAGAAATGACGCTTGGAATTTTTAATGCCTCTGGAGGATACTTGGAAAGGTCGGTTTTTAAAATTATTCTGTCCCCCGCACCAAGGGCAAACAAATTTTCTGTTGATGCAGGATGTCCCGATACGATTCTTTTTGGCTCACGATATATTGTAACATTTCTGCCTAAACAGTCAGTTATAGTAATAGGATAATTTACAGAATAATTTGTAGGAGTTATTGTTTTAATTCCAAATAATTCAGGATGAATACATTTTGCGAATTCTTCAAGACCCTGTATTAAACGCGGATTTGCCCATGTTATCTGCGATTCAATAACACATATTCTGTCATTTTTAATTGCATCAATATTTTTCCACCCAGGTCTTGATTTTATTACTTCTTTTAATTCATCCGGATTAAATTTATCTAAATCTGCAGTAATAATTATAATATCCGGGTTTTTGTTCACAATTTCTTCTGTATTTGCCTCAAATGAGGACTTTTCAACATCGCCGAATATGTTTTTTCCGCCAGCCATTAGAATTATATTATTGCCCCGGGATGTTCTACCAGCAGTAGATCCTTTACTGCCTGCATTTATCCATTCTATATACACCTTTGGTTTTTGTGATTCATTCAGTTTATTAGTTATCTTTGTAATTTTACTGATTCTAAAAGTAATGTTCTTTGTTAAATCTTTTGCTTCGTTTTCTTTTCCAACAACTTCTCCTATGATTTTTATGTGATTTATTATATCTTTCATTGTATTTGGATAATTGAATCCAACCACAGTTAGATTATAACTTTCAAGTTGCGATACTTGTTTTATATACTCCTCCTTGAAGGTCCTTGTTATTAGTATCAGGTCGGGGTTTTTCGCTATTATTTTTTCTAAATTCATAGGGAACATACCTCCAATTTCGTCTATCTTTAATGCTTCCGGAGGATACCTTTGGAAATTTGGTCTTCCAACAAGTTTTTCAGATGCATTAATCAAAAATAAAATTTCAACGTCTGCTGTTGCTATTGCAACAATTCTTTCCGGATTTTTTTGAATTTCAACTGTTCTGTTTAAGTCATCTGTGAATGTTTTTGTTTTTTTCTCTGTCTGTGTCAGATTTTGTTTTTCCTGTGGTTCGCCAATACATCCTGAAAATACAACGATTCCAATTATTGCTGCAATTACTGCTACAGTGAGCAGCACATCTGATTTTCCCTTAATCTCGTTTTTATCTATTTTTTCCATTTTAATTTTTATTAAATTTTTATTAAATTTTTATTAAATTTGACTTAACCGCACCAACTATATTATCAGCACTCAATTCATCCAGATTAATAAACTTCCCACAAGATGCCTCAACAATTTCTGAATTATATCCTAATTTTAAAAACCCTGCCCCTGAATCAATGACCATAAGAGATATATTTTTTTCCTTAATCTCATTTGCAAGTGAAATTACCTCCTCTCTGACATTCTTCTGTATTGGGACATTTCCCATGCCGTCGGATATTAAAACCATTGCAGGAATCGTATTTTTATCTTTATTGATCTCCATCTTCAATAATTCAAAACCCTTATACATTCCGTCTGATAATGGCGTCTTACCTCCTGTTGGCAGTTCTTTAAGATATTTTGCTGCCAATTCAACACTTGATGTTGGTTTTAATAAAATTTCTGCTTTATTTCCACGAAAGGCAACAAACCCGACTTTGTCCCTTTTCTGATACGCATCTTCAAGTAATGACATTACAGCACCTTTTGCTGCTTCCATTCTCTTTTTTGCAGCCATTGAACCCGATGAATCAACAACAAAAACAATTACTGATGCCTTTTTCTTTTCTCTGACTTTTTCCCTTAAATCATCTTTTTCAATTTTTATATTTCCTTTTCCACCTCCCACATTTCTTACGACTGATGCCCTTATCGTAGCATCTATTGCAATGTCCGATACCTTTTCTTTTGGTATTTTTGCTTTTACATACTTTCCTAATTTGGAACTTAATATTTTTGCCCTTTTTCCGCTGCCCATTCTTAATTTCCTGTCTTTTGTTATATTTATATCAGGTTTTTTCATCGTTTTGGAATCAAATATCTTTTTTCTGTTGCCGGTCTTATCTTCGTTCTGTTCTTTTTGATTTTCCGGTTGTTTATCCTCCTGCTCCTCGTTATCCTCCTGCTCCATCTGTTCATCTTTTTGTTTCTGCTCCTCGTTATCCTCCTGCTCCTCGTTATCCTCCTGCTCCTCGTTATCCTCCTGCTCCTCGTTATCCTCCTGCTCCTCTTCCTGCTGCCCATCGTTCTTATCGTCTTCATCCATTATCTGATTAACCTTATCTTCTATTGGCTTTGGCTCCTGAAATGGCTGTTTTCGCATCCTGTGCGGCAGGACTAAATCTGCTGCTTCCTTTACATCGTTCTCATTTACTTCTTTTCTTTTATTATAAGATGCAATTGTTTTTGCGGTGCCTGCAATAAAAATGTCTGCCCTGTGCCCGTCAACCCCTAATTCAATACATATTTTTGCAATCTTTTTAAGCAATTTATCAGAAATTTTAACATATTTTAATAATTTTCTTGCATCCAGGATATTTATCTTTAGTTCATCCTGCTTTGCCTTATATTTTTTTATAAATTCAGAAGGATTGTTTTCAAATTCCGCAACTGTCTTTATAATCCTGACTCTTTCATCTACATCTTTAACGCCTGAAACATCAACCTCCAATCCGAATCTGTCAAGTAACTGCGGCCGCAATTCACCTTCTTCAGGGTTCATTGTTCCGACAAGAATAAATTTTGACGGATGCGATACAGAAACACCTTCCCTCTCCATAACATTAACTCCCATCGCTGCGGAATCCAACAAAATATCAACGAGATGGTCATCAAGTAAATTAACTTCATCAATGTATAAGATTCCTTGATTTACTTCTGCTAAAACACCTGGTTGAAGGGCTTTTATTCCCTCCTTTAATGCTTTTTCAATATCCAATGTTCCAATAACTCTGTCTTCTGTTGCTCCAAGAGGTAACTCAACAACTCGTATTTTTCTTTTTTCTGTTTCTAATTTCCCGCCATCGTTGTACTTTTTATTGCACTCGTCGCATTGTAAAGATGGTTCTTCCGGATTGCAGTTAAATGGACATTTTACCACTTCAATTTCAGGCAATAAGTCAGCCAATGCTCTTACTGCGGTTGATTTTGCTGTACCTTTCTCACCTTTGATTAAGACACCATGCAAATTTGAATTTATGGCGTTCAATATCAATACCTTTTTCAGTTTTTCCTGCCCGACGATTGCCGCGAAAGGCATTATTGTTCGTTTTATGTGGTGCGTCATTTTGTAATTGTATTATTTGTTGATCTTATTGTTGATCTTATTGTTGATCTTATTGTTGATCTTATTTTTGCTTTTATTTTTGCTTTTATTTTTGCTTTTTACCTTATTTTATTTTTGCTCTGATTTCATCCATCTTTGCTTTCCAGTCACCTACATCCTCATCTGTGAAAATGTCAATTGCTCCTCCCTGGTAATCACCTTCAACATCACCCATTTTTTCTTCCATTAGCCCCTCAAGTTCAAGGTAATGTTCTTTTAATTGGGCAAGCATTTCTGGGTCAGCATCCCATAATTTACGCTGCTCTGCTTCAAGGAGTCGTCTTTCAATTTCTTCCAGCGCCCATGGATTATTTTCATTAAACCATTCCCTCATTTCTTTATCAAGCACGAATGTTTTGGTAATGTCATCAAAAATCCATTTATCTACCTGCTTCGTTGTTGCACTCCATCCATAAACCCTTCCAATTCTCTTGCTTATATCTCCTGCTCCCTTGTAGCCATGTCTTTTTTGTCCTTCAATCCACTTTGGATTTAGGATTTTTGTCCTCACAACTCTTCTTACCTCATCTACCAAATCCCCTACTTTGACCCTTGCGGGATCTCTTGTATCTGTATGATAGAATTTAACATCCTTTCCGGAGATTTGTTTTGCAGCATTACACAAGCCCCCTTCAGTTCCGAAGTGACAGCAACAGCCGAAAATGTCATATTCATCTGTTACTGTGTTTGAGGCAGTTGCATCAACTGTTTTCAGATTATTTACAAATTGTGAATGCGCTTCCTTTCCAAATATTCCTTTGCCGTAAGCATAGCCGTTAAAGTAAACAAAAACATCACTTAAGTCCTTATCTTCTTTCCATGCGGATGCATAAACTGCAAGTTGTGTTCCTGCACCATAAGTTCCGGGTTTTGCTGAAAATATCCTTGTTGTTACATTCTGCCATTCCTCACTGTTTTCATTTTTATCTGCCTGCTCCATTTGCTCTAAGGAATGTTTTCTTACAAAGTTCATATCTATCGGTTCATCTAATTTCGCAACTGTTCTGATTGCTTCATCAGCCAATTCTATAATGTCCGGAAAGCAGTCCCGTGTAATTGCTGAAACCCTGATTGTCACATCAATTCTCGGTCTTTTAAGTTCGTCTAATGGAATTATCTCAAAGCCATTTACTCTTCCGTTACTCCCCCATTTTGGTTTTGCGCCTATAAGATGCATTATCTTGGACATAACTTCGCCGTCTGCCCACATTATATCTCCTGCCCACCATACCGTGGCGATATTTTCAGGCATTTTTCCGGTATCCTTTATGTGTTTTTCTATCAATGCTTCAGCCAGTCGTTTGCCAACTTCATAAGACGCTTTTGTTGGAATCCTTCCAGGGTCAAGGGAATAAAAATTTCTTCCTGTTGGTAAAACATCGTCCCTTCCGCGGCTTATAAGTCCCGAGGGTCCAGATGGAATGTAGTCCGCATCAAAACCGTTAAGTAATGATTTTATTTCATCTGAATCATCCATTCTTTTGGATATGTCCAAAATTTTTTCTTTTAATTCATCAAGTTGGCTTACAGCCTCCGGATTTTTTAATTTATCCCCTAGTATTTTTTTTGCTATTTTTAAGTTATCCATTTTTTAAATTTTTAAAATTTCATCAATGAAATGTTTTGAATATTTATCTGCATCATCTAATAATTCCCCGTATGTCTTTCCAAAATCACCTATATATTTTGCCGGCTTTTCCATTGCTTCATCATAATTTAAACCCATCATTTCAAATATACATCGTCTCATTGAGACATTTTCTTTGTAATCATATCTCATAATGCCGTTAATAAATTCAACTCTTCGCTCTTTTGCCGGAATTTCTCCAAAGATATGCATCCCATCATCTATCTGTGTGTTTCTGATGCGGGTTAATGCATTATGTGTTCTTTCAGCAATCTCATCAAAGCTCTTATGTGCATCTAACTCGTCAAGTTTTATTTCTTTATCAAGTTGTGCCTTTTTTATATTCTCAATAAGTATGTGCTGCACTGCATGCATCTTTGCTTTATTATTCAGAACTTTTGCCTGATTATATTCTGCTAAATTTCTTTCTACTTCTTCTAACTCTTCGTACAACCCGGACTCTGTCATAACTGTCTGCATGTGATCAACAAGAGTTGCATAACTTCGCCTCTTTGCAATCGTTCCCTCTGCAGGATTATCTGAATTATAAATGTATAAATGAGGAATGTTTCCAATGCCAACATCAGGCATGCATGACTCGGACAAACCAACACTCTTTCCGGGCAGAAATTCAAGATTGCCGTGCGTTCCGACATGAACAATTACATCTGTCTTAAAGTCATATTCAAGATAGCGATAAGTTGCCATATATTGATGCGGAGGCGGAAGATCCGGGTCGTGCAAAATTTTACAGACAACACCGTCACATCTTGCCCCTGCACAGCCCCTCTTCGGCTGGACACAAACAACAGCGTTACCGTATTTTACTCCTGTTACAACAATCTTATTTTCATAAACCATTGCAGCCGGCATATCACCCATATGCTCTCCTGGTGGATTTCCCCATGTTCCACATATTCTTTCCCTGACTTCTGGTTTTAAAGTATTGAACCATTCCTCATATTCTTCCTTTGTAACAAGTTTTAAGGCGCCGCCTTTTTTAACAATCTCATCAACAGGAGTCCATCTAAATTCAGATATTGCTTTTCTATCCATAATTGTTTCTATCATTTCCTTTCCATTTTCAGGAGGATTGACATTATAACCACATTCCTTCATTTTGTGCATTATCCTTGCCACACTCTCTAATGTATCAAGTTTTGCTCCCCCTCCAACAGTGGCTTCAACAGATGCACAGGGGTTATTGTTAAATATAAATGCAACCTTTCTTTTTTCAACAGGTTTATTTCGCAGTTCAATCCAGTTTTTAATTCTTTTTGCAACTTTTTCTATTCGCTCATCTATTGGAACATATTTCCCGTTATCTTCCTTACTCTGTGTTCCAATAATTACCGGCTCAATCACCCCTTCAAATTCCGGCATTGCTATGCTCCATCCGACATTTGCACCCAAACCATGCATGTCTTTACGCCATTCTTCCTCTGTTTTATAATGTGCTATAAGCGGATGAAACACAGGTACATTTAATTTCTTTAAAATTTCAACACCTGATTTAGCAATCTTACCTTCTCTTATATCTGTTTTATCATCTTTGCCTGATTTTGTGCCTGATAAAAAGAAACTTTGCAGGTTTATTAATCCATCAATCCTTGATTTCCCGTCTGTTATTAACCATTCTTCTACCAATTCACCACTTCCTTTATTGCCAAGTTCGGTGTCTTTAATGCTATAACTAAATATGGGAATAATTCCTACACTTTGTTTTTCAAATTCTTTGACAATGGTGTTTTCTACATCCATATTATTGGAAACCCAGTAGGAACGATATGATAAGAGTCCAATCCTGGGTTTATCTTTTAATTCCGGCTTATTTTTTTCATACCATTTCAGATATTCATCAATATTTGAAAAATGTGCTTTTGCATCAGGATGATACAGGCCCTCCCATGGGACATCCTTTACTACTTCAACCTCAAAATTTGTATTTAAAATTTCGTTGCAGATGTATTTGAGCATATTCTTCAGATTTTCCTTCCCATCCATTACTATGTAGGCATTAACATCCACTACAATCTTGCTTTTTACAGTAGAAAGAGACCATAAGCCAGTATCATGTCCGAGAATTATTGTCGGAATGTTCTTTGCTATTTCTTCTATCCTTGATTGTACCTCAATCCAGGCATCTCCAACCCCGCCGTAAATCAAATTTATACTGCTATTTTCCAATGATCTGATGCACCTTTCTCTTATTTTATCATCTTCAATTTCTTTTGTTGAATAAACATCTAATTCCAAATTTATACATTCATCTAAATTTATACTGCCTTTATCTAAATTTATACATTCCTCTTTTAACTCTTTGCCTACTTCTTTGAGTGTTGTGTTTTTTGATGCCCACATAATTGAAGCGATTTTTATTGATTTCATTTTATAAAGTTATTATTAATATTTATTTATTAAATATTATTAATTATATTTATTTATTAAAACTTATTATCATTTTAAAATTAGTATTACTAACATAAAAAGCATTAAATTATCATTTAAATTTCACCACATAAAATTTTTAAAAAATCATCTGATTTTGACTATAATTTCTCAATGTGCAAAATTCATAATCTGTTAAATTTAATTTCTCAAAAGTAATTCATAATTGTGATGATATTAGCATTTGCTGAATGGCTTATGTTGATAAATACATGATGAAAATCCTATCTCAGATAAATTTAAATAAATTGTCTAAAAGTAACTGAAAGGAAAATTATGCTCGCTGTGATCGAAAAGGACAGAAAAATTGATGATAAGATTAAAAAAATTGCTACAATATCAGAAGAGACATAGTAAACGCATACTGCATTTTGATTTGCTGCGGAATAAATGGGATTATGAAAAAGGCATGCAAGGGAGCTGTTGAGAATAACGAATTAACTATCGGAATACTTCCGACACGAAATAAAGAAGATGCAAACGAATATGATTATGTGCCATATAAAAGGGAACATTTTTTTTGATATAATTAATTAGGGAGTGTTAACTATAGATATATTTAATGTTTGAATCTTAATAAAGTGTATAGAAACCGTATGCAAAAAATGCAAGGGTACAAAATGTGTAAAGAGCGAAAAAGTTCGCAATAAGCAGCGATACAATTGTAAGCTGTATAGGTCTAATTTTGTGCTTGATGATGAAAGAGAAAAGGTTGGACAAGAAGGAAAGGTTTTGGCAGTTTTGTTGTATTTTGTGGGCAAATCAAGTTATGGGTTTATCGCGAAACTTTTTAATGTGTCGAGACCAGCAGTTTTGAAATGAATGAGAAGTATGGGCAAAAGATTACCAGAACCAAGTGTTGATAGTGAAATCAAAGAGGTTCAAATAGATGAGATGTGGCATTTCATTAGTGTCCATCCACAAAGTATAAAATTTTGAAAAAATTTTAACTTTTTCAAGGTAAATTATTATGTTTTTGACAATTTAAAAATCTTACAGATTTTCAGTAAAATTACGAGTTTATGGATGGACACTTATTAATAAAAAAAAACGAAAAATATGAATATAGAAAGCCTTGGATTGCAGTACAAACAAAACCATTGGAGGGGTTATTGGACGAGAAACGAGAATAAGAAGAAGGTGCATGTACAAACAAAACCATTGGAGGGGTTATTGGCAATTGTTCTATTAAAACGGCTAAAAAACTCTACG
>Ga0210034_1001592_pt1 | contig 19280 bp, 20 predicted proteins | sample CryGeymeta201505_FD_185466 | JGI IMG/M metagenome (GOLD analysis project Ga0210034, IMG submission 185466) | Groundwater microbial communities from Crystal Geyser aquifers in Utah, USA - Crystal Geyser metaG 2015-05 (SPAdes) (version 2) | ecosystem: Environmental > Aquatic > Deep subsurface >... | reverse complement strand
TCGCAAAGTACTGGGTTCCCTGGGTCAGCGCTGCCGTCAAGCGGCGTTGCAAGGTGTTGAAGCTGACCAGCCCAAAGCGGTCGAGCACTGTGGTGACACCGTTGGGCAGGGTGTTGAAGACGTCGCGCAAGTATTGCGTTGGTTTGAGCTCGCCCGATTGCAACTGCTCATAGATACGCGACGATTCCACTGCCAGTGAGGTCGCCACCAGCAGGGTGGGTAACACCACCATGACGAACGCCAGCAGCAGCGAAATGACAGCCGCGACGTTAGGGCGTTGACGCACACGCGGCAGCAGCCAGCGGTACAGCGGCGCAAACAGCAACGCGATGATGATGCCCCACAAAATGGCCGCGTAAAACGGTAGCAGGACGTAGATCAGGGCCGCAGTTACCGCGACAAGCAAGTAGGCGAGTGCCTTGTTTTTTGCCTCGGTGGATGCGTTGGCCTGCGGTGTGGGTGTCATGATGTCAGCGCTCTTTCAACCTCTCCTCTGGGGTCGGCGTTTTGCCGTCTGGCATGGCCGCTGACAGCAGGGTAGGCAGGATACCAGTCAGCATAAATGGTATTGCGATTCAGCGCCAGGGCCTGGCCGCGACCACCAGAGCCATCAACACGGCACCCGTGGCGGCGGCAATCAGCACTGACTTGACGGGTTTGTGCCGGATATAGTTCACCGTGGTGTCAGAGGCGTGGTCTGCCTTCAGGCGCAACTGGTGTGCGGTTTCACGCAAGTTGTCGATAGCGTGGTCTACAGTCTGCGAGGCTTGTTCTACCAGGGGGGCGAATTGGTCGGTGGTCAGAGGTAAAGACATGGGAATTCCTTGAAGTGAAAGGGAAAGTGAATGATCGCGCGGTGGGCTATCGGCCGCGTGCCGAACCAAACACCAGGCTGGCGATGGCCAGCACGATGAAGATAAAGAACAGAACCTTGGCAATGCCCACCGCGCCAGCGGCAATGCCACCAAACCCGAGAACACCCGCAATCAGGGCGATGACAAAAAAAACGGCAGCGTAATACAGCATGGCGGCACTCCTTAAGCGCAATGGAAGACTCCGAAGGTAAAAGAATCCGGGCGTGGCGTCTGTTCGCTGAACCACACAGGTGAGGCGTCGGTGCGAAAGCCAGGAAGGCGGGTAAACCCTTGTTTTTGGGCAGATTTGGCGTTCGCAAAGACGCCTGTCGGCTATACTCTGCGCCACTTTCGCACCCGCGTACGCTCACAGCAGCAGTCCAGGCTCCTTCCCCTTCAAAAACAAACCAAGAGGTCACTCTTGGGCGCGTTTGGGCGTACCCGTAACTTATCCGGAGAACCCTTTGCTTTTGTCTCTCAAGGGAAACACCCCCCACGCCATTCTGGCGCTCGCAGACGGCACGGTCTACGTTGGCAATTCCATTGGTGCTGCTGGCGCCACCGTCGGTGAAGTGGTGTTCAACACTTCAATGACCGGTTATCAGGAAATCCTGACCGACCCCAGCTACTGCCAGCAAATCGTCACGCTCACCTACCCGCACATCGGTAACACCGGCATCAACCACCAGGACGTGGAAGCCGACAAGGTGCACGCGGCCGGCCTGATCATCAAGGACCTACCGCTGCTGGCCTCCAACTTTCGCTCAACCCAAAGTCTGGGTGACTACCTGGTGGCGCAAGGCAGCGTGGCCATTGCCAACATCGACACCCGCCAACTGACCCGCCAACTGCGCACACAAGGTGCGCAAAACGGCTGCATCCTGGCTCTGGGCGCGGGCGAAGCCGTGACCCAGGAGGCCAAAGAGCGTGCCATGGCGCTTGCCAAAGCCGCACCCAGCATGGCCGGGCAGGATCTGGCTCGTGTGGTGAGTTGCAAGACTGGCTACAGATGGACGCAAACCGAGTGGGCGCTGGCGCACCCGCAGCTTGGTGGCATGCCGGGTTACGGCGAGCAGACTGAGCCATGTTTTCATGTGTTGGCGTATGACTTTGGCGTCAAGAAAAACATCTTGCGCATGTTGGCGCAGCGTGGCTGCAAGGTCACCGTGGTGCCCGCGCAAACCTCTGCTGCCGAGGCCTTGAAACACCAGCCTGATGGCATCTTTTTGAGCAACGGTCCGGGCGACCCCGAGCCGTGCGGCTACGCCATTGCCGCAGCGGCCGAGCTGATCGACTCCGGCATTCCCACCTTTGGAATCTGCCTGGGCCACCAGATCATGGCGCTGGCCAGTGGAGCCAAAACCTTCAAGATGAAGTTTGGCCACCACGGCGCCAATCACCCGGTCAAAGACCAGGACAGCGGCCACGTCAGCATCACCAGTCAGAACCACGGTTTTGCGGTCGATGAAAAGTCGTTGCCGTCCACACTGCGTGCCACCCATGTGAGCTTGTTTGACGGCACGCTGCAAGGCATGGAACGTACCGACAGACCCGCCTTCAGTTTCCAGGGTCACCCTGAGGCCTCGCCCGGCCCGCAGGACATTGGCTACCTGTTTGACCGCTTTGTCGCCAGCATGGCCGCCCGCGCATGAGCTTCTATGGCGTGACCGATCTGTGGACTTACGTGATGGGTGCCTTTGGCATCATTTTGCTGCCCGGACCCAACTCGCTGTACGTGCTTTCAGTGGCCACGGCACGCGGCGTGCGCGCTGGTTTTCAGGGCGCGTATGGCGTGTTTGTGGGCGACACCATTTTGCTGCTGTGCACCGCGCTGGGCGCGGCCAGCCTGCTGCGCACCCATCCGACGGCGTTTATGGTGGTCAAGTACGCCGGGGCGGCTTATCTGTTTTGGGTCGGGTTGAATTTGCTTTTGAATGCTTTGAAAGGCCTGCGCGGCCAGATCGACGCGGTGCAGGTCACGGCCGATGCGTCCAACACGGCCACGGCAGCCTCTGCGGTGCAGATGCAAAAACCCTTCAAGCGCGCGCTGGTCATCAGCTTGTTGAATCCGAAGGCGATTTTGTTTTTGCTGTCGTTCTTTGTGCAGTTTATTGACCCGGCTTACGCCCAGCCCGAGGTGCCGTTTTTGATTTTGAGCGCGATTCTGATGACCTTCAGCGCGCTGTACCTGACGGCGCTGATTTTTACCGGCGCGCGGCTGGCGCAGGCTTTTCGTCAGCGCCAGCGGCTTTCCAGCGGCTTGTCGAGCCTGGTGGGCGGCTTGTTCGTCTGGTTTGGCACCAAGCTGGCCACCGCCAGCCTCAACTAATGACCATGTTCAACAAGGACACCCCAGAGTATGAAACATGCGTGGCCTGCGTAGGGCGGGTTTCAACCCGCCATGGCCGACTGAAGTCGGCCCTACAGAAGCCCAGTTGAAGCCCAGTTGAAGCCCAGTTCCGCCTTGAAAGCTGTTGCTTCACGTTAAATTGATAAAGAATAAATCGAAAATTATGGCAAAACGTACTGACATCCAAAGCATCCTGATCATTGGCGCGGGCCCGATCATCATCGGCCAGGCCTGCGAGTTTGACTACTCGGGCGTGCAAGCCTGCAAGGCGCTGCGCGAAGAGGGCTACAAGGTCATCCTGATCAACAGCAACCCGGCCACCATCATGACCGACCCGGCCACGGCCGATGTGACCTACATCGAGCCGATCACCTGGAAAACGGTCGAAAAAATCATTGCCAAAGAGCGCCCCGACGCGATTTTGCCGACCATGGGCGGCCAGACTGCGCTGAATTGCGCGCTGGATTTGTGGCACAACGGTGTGCTGGCCAAGTACACCGGTGCGGCCACCGGCAAAGCCATTGAGCTCATCGGTGCCAAGCCTGAAGCCATTGACAAGGCCGAAGACCGGCTCAAGTTCAAGGACGCGATGACCAAAATCGGCCTGGGCTCGGCGCGCTCGGGCATCGCCCACAGCATGGCCGAGGCCTGGGACGTGCAACGCACGGTGGGTTTCCCGACCGTGATTCGCCCCAGCTTCACGCTGGGCGGCTCGGGTGGCGGCATTGCCTACAACCCGGAAGAGTTTGAGGTGATCTGCAAGCGTGGCCTGGAAGCCTCGCCCACCAACGAGCTGCTGATTGAAGAGTCGCTGCTGGGTTGGAAAGAATTTGAGATGGAGGTGGTGCGCGACACGGCCGACAACTGCATCATCATCTGCTCGATTGAAAATCTTGACCCGATGGGCGTGCACACCGGTGACAGCATTACGGTGGCGCCAGCGCAGACGCTGACTGACAAGGAATACCAGATTTTGCGCAACGCCAGCATTGCGGTGCTGCGTGAAATTGGTGTGGATACCGGTGGAAGTAACGTGCAGTTTGCCATCAACCCCAAAGACGGCCGCATGGTGGTCATTGAGATGAACCCGCGTGTTAGCCGCAGCTCGGCGTTGGCCTCCAAAGCCACCGGTTTCCCGATTGCCAAGGTGGCGGCCAAGCTGGCCGTGGGCTATACGTTGGATGAACTTAAGAACGAGATCACTGGTGGTGCCACCCCCGCCAGTTTTGAGCCCAGCATTGACTACGTGGTGACCAAGGTGCCGCGTTTTGCCTTTGAGAAATTCCCTGCGGCCGACAGCCGCCTCACCACCCAGATGAAGAGCGTGGGCGAGGTGATGGCCGTGGGCCGCACCTTCCAGGAATCGTTCCAGAAAGCGCTGCGCGGCCTCGAGGTAGGCGTCGATGGCATGAACGAAAAAACGCAAGACCGCGAGCTGCTTGAAAAAGAACTGGGCGAGCCCGGCCCCGAGCGCATCTGGTTCGTGGGCGACGCGTTTGCTGCCGGCTGGAGTGTGGACGAAGTGTTTGACATCACCAAAATCGACAAATGGTTTTTGGTGCAGATCGAGCAGATCGTCAAGATCGAGCTGGAGATTGAACGCCTGCCGCAACCGGCGGTGGGCACGGCGCTAGATGGCATCGACGCGGCCACGCTGCGCGCCCTGAAACAAAAAGGCTTCTCTGATCGCCGACTTGCCAAGCAGTTCAAGACCACTGATATAGCCGTGCGCGCGCGCCGCCACGCGCTGGGTGTGCGCCCGGTGTACAAGCGGGTGGACACCTGCGCCGCAGAATTTGCCACCAACACCGCCTACCTGTATTCCACCTACGAGGCCGAAGGCTCTGAGTGCGAAGCTGCACCCACCAACCGCAAAAAAATCATGGTGCTCGGTGGCGGCCCGAACCGCATTGGCCAGGGCATTGAGTTTGACTACTGCTGCGTGCACGCCGCGCTGGCGATGCGCGAAGACGGCTATGAGACCATCATGGTTAACTGCAACCCCGAGACTGTGTCGACCGACTACGACACCTCAGACCGGCTGTACTTTGAGCCGCTTACCCTGGAAGACGTGCTGGAGATTGTGGACAAGGAAAGGCCCACTGGCGTCATCGTGCAGTACGGCGGCCAAACGCCCTTGAAGCTGGCGCTGGATCTGGAGGCCAACGGCGTGCCGATCATCGGCACCAGCCCGGACATGATCGACGCGGCTGAAGACCGCGAGCGCTTCTCGGCCTTGCTGCACGAGTTGAAGCTCAAACAGCCGCCCAACGCCACCGCCCGCACTGAAGCCCAGGCGCTGGAAAAAGCCTCTTCCCTGGGCTACCCGCTGGTGGTGCGCCCAAGCTACGTGCTGGGTGGCCGCGCCATGGAAATCGTGCACGAGCAGCGCGACCTGGAGCGCTACATGCGCGAAGCCGTCAAGGTGAGCCACGATTCACCGGTGCTGCTGGATCGCTTTTTGAACGACGCGATTGAATGCGACGTGGACGCGGTGCGCGACTCAGAAGGGCGCGTGTTCATTGGCGGTGTGATGGAACACATTGAGCAAGCCGGCGTGCACAGTGGCGACTCGGCGTGTTCGCTGCCACCGTATTACCTGAAGCAAGCCACGGTCGACGAGCTCAAGCGCCAGACTGCGGCGATGGCGCAGGGCTTGAACGTGGTGGGGTTGATGAACGTGCAGTTTGCCATCCAGCAAAAAGAGGTGGACGGCATCAAAGAAGACGTGATCTTTGTGCTGGAGGTGAATCCGCGTGCCAGCCGCACAGTGCCGTTTGTCAGCAAGGCCACCGGCATCCAGTTGGCCAAGGTTGCTGCGCGCTGCATGGCCGGCCAGTCGCTTGATGCACAGGGCATCGGCGCAGAGGTGCAGCCGCCGTATTTCAGCGTGAAAGAGGCGGTGTTTCCGTTCGTCAAGTTCCCGGGTGTCGATACCATCCTTGGGCCCGAGATGAAGTCCACCGGCGAGGTGATGGGCGTGGGCAAGACCTTTGGCGAGGCGTTCGTCAAGTCGCAGATGGGCGCGGGGACCAAGCTGCCGCGCGCCTTCAAGCCCGACGGCGCGCCCAGCGGCAAGGTGTTTATTTCGGTCAAGCAGAGCGACAAGCCCGCCGCAGTGGAGATTGCCCGCGCGCTGGTGGCCATGCAATACGTGGTGGTTGGCACCAAAGGCACGGCTGCAGCGATCAACGACGCAGGCGTGCCGTGCGGTGTGGTCTACAAGGTCACCGAAGGCCGACCGCACATTGTGGACATGCTCAAGAACGACGAGATCGTGATGGTTATCAACACCGTCGAAGAGCGTCGCAACGCGATTGCCGACTCGCGCCAGATTCGCACCTCAGCGTTGCTCAACCGCGTCACGACGTTTACAACCATTGCCGGCGCCGAAGCCGCGGTCGAAGGCATGCACTGCATGGACAACCTGGACGTGATTTCGGTGCAAGAGATGCACGCGCTGTTGCGGCAGTAAATGTGGCAGTGATCGTGTCAGCATAGCGCCGCCAAATCGCGGCATAATCCACCTGCACCGCCGCACGGCAACGTTCGGCGGTTTCCTTTTGTATTTGATCGAATTGTTGGAGACTTCCGTGGCGACCTTACCCATTACCAAACGCGGCGCAGACAAACTCAAGGCCGAGCTGCATCAGCTCAAGGCGTTTGAGCGTCCGGCGGTCATCGGCGCCATTGCCGAAGCGCGCGCGCAGGGCGACCTGAGCGAAAACGCCGAGTACGACGCCGCCAAGGACAAGCAGGGCTTCATCGAAGGCCGTATCAAGGAGATTGAAGGCAAGCTCTCGGCTGCGCAGGTCATCGATCCGGCAGACTTGCACGCCGATGGCCGGGTGGTGTTTGGCTCCACCGTCGAGTTGGCCGACGAAGAGACCGGCCAGAAAGTGACTTACCAGATCGTCGGTGAAGACGAGGCCGACATCAAACTGGGTTTGCTCAACGTCAACAGCCCGATTGCTCGCGCGCTGATCGGCAAAAACGAAGGTGACGTGGCGCAGGTGCAGGCGCCTGGCGGACTGCGCGAGTATGAGGTCGTCAGCGTTCGTTATTGCTGATGCAGGTGCGTATGCCTAAACTGGCGCCGTGGGTGGCAGCTTTGTGGTGGGGCAGCTTGACGACGGTCGGTTTTGGCGTCGTGCCGATGCTGTTTGCTAACCTGCCGACGCCAGCCATTGCCGGCAACATGGCCGCCAAGCTGTTTGCCGCGCAAACCTGGGTGGCGGTGGTCTGTGGCTTGTTGCTGCTGTTGACCTTAAGGACAAATCAGCCTCTGGCTCAGGAAAATAAAGCGCAGTCTGCTCTTTTATTTATAGTTGGTGGGGTGTTGTTGGCGTTGCTGTCGCAGTATGTGGCAGCTCCGCACATTGTGGCTCGGGACAACTTGCGGCTATGGCACAGCGTGGGAACCGCACTTTATGTGTTGCAGTGGTTGTGCGCGGGGGTGACGTTCAAAAAGCTTCTCGATTGATTTTTACCCGCCCAGCGGAAGCCTTTGGCGGCCTCCTCATACTGGGGTACCAGAAATCGTCAGCCGCCAAAGTCATCCACTGGGCTAGACATTTCAGCTTTTTATGAGGATTGATTGCGCTTTTTGACGCTGACAGGTTTCTTTTTTGCGCGCTTGATCTGGCCACCGGTGGTCAGGCGCTGGTTGCCCAGCACGCGCAAGACTTTGACCTCGGGGCGCTGGCCGCCCCGTTTGCTGAACTTGAGCACTTTGACGTCTTTGGGGCCGGGCATGCGGTCTTCATCCACTGTTTTTTCGCGCTCAGGCATCGGCCGCCACAACACCAGCAGTTTGCCAATGTGCTGAATGGGAGCCGCGCTGAGTTCGTCTGCCAGGGTTTGAAACATGGCTTCGCGCGCAGCGCGGTCGTCTGAGAAGACGCGCACCTTGATGAGGCCGTGGGCGTTCAGGGCGGCATCGGTTTCTTTTTTGACGGCAGCGGTCAAGCCATCGTTGCCCACCATGACCACAGGGTCGAGGTGGTGGGCATCTGCGCGGTGAACTTTGCGTTGGGCGGGAGTGAGTAGGATTTGAGACATGACCACATTATCGGTGACACTGCAACATTGCGGAAATGACAAATTATGAAATCAGCGGTTAAAAGCAGCAAAGTGAATCGGGCCTGGCTCAACGACCATGTCAACGACACCTACGTCAAGCTGGCCAAAAAAGAGGGCTACCGGGCGCGTGCGGCCTACAAACTGCAGGAGATTGACGAGTCGCTGCACCTGATCAAACCGGGCCAGTGTGTGGTGGACCTGGGCTCCACGCCCGGTGCCTGGAGCCAGTATGTGCGGCGCAAGCTCTCGCCCAAGTCGGCCACGGGCGGCGGTGCGGCTGCGGGTGAGCTTAATGGCCGCATCATTGCGCTAGACATCTTGCCGATGGAGCCGATTGAAGGTGTGGTGTTCATCCAGGGTGACATTCGTGAAGACGCGGTGTTGACCGAGTTGACGCAGCATCTGGATGGGCAGGCGGTGGATCTGGTGATCTCCGACATGGCTCCCAACTTGTCGGGCATTGCCTCAGCCGATGCCGCCCGGGTCGAGCATTTGGTGGAACTGGCGCTGGAGTTTGCCCAGGAACACCTCAAGCCCGAAGGCGCGCTGGTGGCCAAAGTGTTCCACGGCGGCAGTTACGACACGCTGTTTAAACGCTTTCAGGAAACCTTTGTCACCGTCAAGCGCCTCAAGCCCAAAGCCTCACGAGACCGGTCGTCAGAAACCTTTCTGGTGGGGCTGGTGCTGAAAAATGTGTAAATTCCTTGCAAATCTTGTGGCTGCTGGCCGTTGCCTTGCAAATCGTCTGGGTTGAAACGCCTAAAATTCGTAATTAGGTCGTTATCCATCACCTTTCCTGTCTCTACTGGAGTTTCGCTTGAACAATCCATGGTTTTCAAAAATTGCGGTCTGGCTGGTGATTGCAATGGTGCTGTTCACTGTTTTCAAGCAGTTTGACGCGCGCCCTGTCGGCGGTTCGGGCTATTTGGGTTACTCGGATTTTCTTGATGAAGTCCGCAACAACCGCATCAAGAGCGCGGTCATCCAGGAAGGCCAGAGCGGCACCGAAATCATCGCCATCACCACTGACGACCGCAAGGTGCGCACCACCGCCACCTACCTCGATCGTGGGCTGGTGGGCGACCTGATTGCCAACGACGTCAAATTTGACGTGCGTCCGCGTGAAGAAGGTTCCTTGCTGATGACGCTGCTGGTCAGCTGGGGCCCGATGCTGCTGCTGATTGGCGTATGGGTTTACTTCATGCGCCAGATGCAAGGCGGCGGCAAGGGCGGGGCTTTCAGTTTTGGCAAAAGCAAGGCACGCTTGCTGGACGAAAACACCAACACCGTCACCTTTGCCGATGTGGCCGGTTGCGACGAAGCCAAGGAAGAGGTCAAGGAAGTGGTCGATTTCTTGAAAGACCCGGCCAAGTTCCAGAAACTCGGCGGCCGCATTCCGCGCGGCTTGCTGCTGGTGGGTCCCCCTGGAACGGGTAAAACCCTGTTGGCCAAATCGATTGCCGGTGAGGCCAAAGTGCCTTTCTTCAGTATCTCAGGCTCTGACTTTGTGGAAATGTTTGTCGGTGTCGGCGCCAGCCGGGTGCGTGACATGTTTGAGAACGCCAAGAAGAACGCGCCCTGCATCATCTTCATCGACGAAATTGACGCGGTCGGTCGCCAACGTGGCGCGGGTCTGGGCGGCGGTAACGATGAACGTGAACAAACGCTCAACCAGATGCTGGTCGAGATGGACGGCTTTGAGACCAATGTGGGCGTGATCGTGGTGGCCGCCACCAACCGGCCTGACATTCTGGACGCCGCGTTGTTGCGCCCGGGTCGTTTTGACCGTCAGGTCTACGTGACGCTGCCTGATATTCGCGGCCGCGAACAAATTCTGAACGTACACATGCGCAAGGTGCCCTTGAGCCCGGACGTGAACGCTGCGGTGATTGCCCGGGGCACGCCCGGCATGAGCGGTGCCGACCTGGCCAACCTGTGCAATGAGGCGGCTTTGATGGCCGCTCGGCGCAACGCCCGCACGGTGGAAATGCAGGACTTTGAAAAAGCCAAAGACAAGATTCTGATGGGTCCTGAGCGCAAGAGCATGGTCATGCCTGAGGAAGAGCGCCGCAACACCGCCTACCACGAATCTGGCCACGCCTTGATCGGCAAGTTGCTGCCCAAATGTGACCCGGTGCACAAGGTCACCATTATTCCGCGCGGGCGTGCCTTGGGCGTGACGATGAGCCTGCCAGCGCAAGACCGCTACTCGTATGACAAAGACTACATGCTCAACCAGATCAGCATGCTTTTTGGTGGCCGCATTGCCGAAGAAGTCTTCATGCACCAGATGACCACCGGCGCCAGCAACGACTTTGAGCGCGCCACCCAGATCGCCCGTGACATGGTCATGCGCTACGGCATGACGGCGGCCTTGGGTCCCATGGTCTACGCCGAAAACGAGGGCGAAGTTTTCCTGGGTCGCTCGGTCACCAAGACCACCAACATGAGCGAAGAGACCATGCAAAAGGTCGACTCTGAAGTGCGCCGCATCATCGACGAGCAGTACGCCCTGGCGCGTCGCCTGATCGAAGAGCACAGCGACCACATGCACGCCATGGCCAAAGCCTTGCTGGAGTGGGAAACCATTGATGCCGACCAGTTGGACGACATCATGGCCGGCAAAGCGCCGCGCCCGCCCAAAGACTGGTCACCGCGTATTCCGCCAGCCGGCTCGGACAGCGGCTCGGGTGGCACACCGGCCGTTGCTGCAGATGCTGCACCACACGCAGCGTGATTTTTGAACATCACAAAATGGGGCTTCGGCCCCATTTTTTTTGAAGGAGTGCACAGATGATTTGGCAAACCAGCCGGTTTCAGATCGACCTGAGCCGCCCTCAGGTCATGGGAATTGTCAATGTCACGCCGGACTCGTTTTCTGACGGTGGCCAGCATGGCTCAACCCAGGCTGCGATTCGGCATTGTGAGCAACTGCTGCAAGATGGCGCTGATCTGCTGGACATCGGTGGCGAATCATCCCGACCCGGTGCGCTGCCGGTGGGGCAAACCGAAGAACTGGCCCGGGTGCTACCGGTGCTGCGTGCCGCCGTGACCCTGGGTGTACCGGTGTCGGTGGACACCTACAAGCCAGCGGTGATGCAAGCTGCGCTGGACTTGGGCGCGGACATCATCAACGACATCTGGGCCTTGCGTTGGCGGGAGCCCGGGCAAACGCTCAGGGGCTCCGCTGTGGTGGCCGCACACCCCCGTTGTGGTGTGTGCCTGATGCACATGCACCTCGAACCCCAGACCATGCAAGTGCAGCCCATGACGGGCGATGTGGTGACGCAGGTACTCTCGTTTTTGAAGCACTGCGCCCATGATTTGCAAGGGCTAGGGGTCGATAAGGCCAGAATCGTGCTGGACCCGGGGATCGGTTTTGGCAAAACCGTGGCGCAAAATTTTTCGCTGTTGTCACGCCAGGCCGAATTGCTGCAAGCCGGTTATCCCGTGCTGGCGGGTTGGTCACGTAAATCATCCTTGGCCGGCATGACGGTGCATGCGGATCAAGGCGAGGTGTTGTCAGCCCAGGAGCGTTTGATTCCCAGCGTGGCCGCCGCCTTGTTGTCCGCAGAGCGTGGTGCGGCGGTGCTGCGTGTGCATGATGTCAAGGAAACGGTGCAAGCCCTGCGCGTGTTGCAGGCCATACGATAATTCATTGCTGATTCGCAGGTTTACAAGGGAGTTTTATGGCACGGCAATTTTTTGGCACTGACGGTATTCGCGGCACGGTGGGGCAACACCCGATAACGGCAGATTTCGCGCTCAAGCTGGCGCATGCGGTGGGTCGGGTGCTCAAACGCACCGAAGTGCGCCCGACGGTGCTGATTGGCAAGGACACGCGTATTTCCGGCTACATGCTCGAGAGTGCGCTGGAAAGCGGTTTCAATTCCGCCGGGGTGGATGTGGTGCTGCTCGGCCCCCTGCCGACACCCGGCGTGGCCTACCTCACGCGGGCGCAGCGGGCATCGCTCGGTGTAGTGATTTCGGCCAGTCACAACCCTTTTGACGACAACGGCATCAAGTTTTTCAGTGCCCAGGGCACCAAGTTGCCCGATGCCTGGGAGCTGGATGTAGAAGCCACGCTGCAAGAGCCACCGGTGTGGGCGGACTCGGCCCACCTGGGCAAAACGCGTCGGTTGGACGATGCCGCCGGACGCTACATTGAATTTTGCAAAAGCACCTTTGCCAACAACCTCACCCTCAAGGGCATGCGCATCGTGGTCGATGCGGCGCATGGCGCGGCTTACCACATTGCGCCCAAGGTGTTCCATGAACTCGGGGCCGAGGTGATTGCCATTGGCTGCGCACCTGACGGCTTGAACATCAACAAAGGCGTGGGTGCGACCCACCCTGAGGCCCTGATCGAGGCTGTCAAAACCCATCGGGCTGACCTGGGCATTGCCTTGGACGGTGATGCCGACCGGCTGCAACTGGTGGATGCCAGCGGGCGGCTGTTCAATGGTGACGAACTGCTGTACCTGATGGTGGACGACCGGTTGCGGCGCGGTGAGCCGGTGCCGGGGGTGGTGGGCACGCTGATGACCAACATGGCGGTCGAACTGGCCTTGAAGGCGCGGGGCGTGCCCCTGGTGCGCGCCAAAGTGGGTGACCGCTACGTGCTGGAAGAGCTGGAAAAAAACCAGTGGCTGCTTGGCGGTGAAGGCTCCGGCCACCTGCTGGTGCTGGACAAGCATTCCACCGGTGACGGCTTGGTGTCTGCGCTGCAGGTGCTGCAACTGTGCGCGCGCAGCGGCAAACAGCTGGCCGAGTTGCTGGCTGAAGTCACGCTGTTTCCGCAAACCTTGGTCAATGTGCGTTTGCTGCCTGGGCAAGACTGGAAAACCAGCCCTGGTCTGGAGGCTGAAACCCGGGCGGTGGAGGCCGAACTGGGCCAGACCGGGCGGGTGCTGATCCGCCCCAGTGGCACCGAACCGCTGGTGCGGGTGATGGTCGAGGCGCGAGATGCAACACAAGCCAAAGCCTGCGCCCAACGCATTGCCAAAACCATCAGCGGTTGAACGCAAAGTGCTTATGAACACCACCCCCAACCCAGGTTGGAGTAGCACGCTGCGTATTTTTCAGGCGGACTACGCCAACCCAGTGCACATCAGCGCCTTGATGACGCTGCTGGACGGCTATGCCCGCGACCCCATGGGTGGTGGCGAGCCTTTGTCTGACCATGCACGCCAAAATCTGCCGCAAGCCCTGGCCGCGCGCCCGGCCATGTTCAGTGTGCTCGCGTTGGACGAGGCGCAGGGCGATTTGCCGGTGGGACTGGTCAATTGCATTGAAGGTTTCTCTACTTTTGCTTGCCAACCGCTGGTGAATGTGCATGACGTGGTGGTGGCCGCCACACACCGTGGCCAGCGCGTGGCGCAGCAGATGCTGGTGCTGGTAGAGCAACTGGCGCTTGCACGTGGCGCGTGCAAACTCACCCTGGAAGTGCTGGCGGGCAATGCGCCTGCGCAAAAGCTGTACCGACGTATGGGCTTTGACAACTACCAGCTCGACCCTGCCATGGGTAACGCCCAGTTCATGCAGAAGTACTTGTAGAGAATCGGCTATCTATGTGGTGTGTAACTCTTCACGAATGACTTCGCGCAAGGCTTCTTTTACTGCATCTGCAGCCAGCCCCCGGCGCAAAGTTTCGTTGATCAAGGTTTGGTAGCCACGTCCACCAGCGCGTGCCTTGTAGGCTTGCAACACGGCATCATCCAGATGGATGGTGATGCGTGTTTTACCAGTGGAAAAAACCGGTATCACGTCGGCTAGCGGACGCAGCTGAGCAGCCTGGGTGGCTGTCAGTTCGGGGCTGTCCTGATCCGGCACGTCCGACATGGGCGCAGCATTTACCGCAGCCCAGTCAATCACCGGGGCTGACTCAGAGGCTTTGAGTTTCAAATTTCTTTTGCTCACGGTCGTTCGCCTTTCTGAAAGAGATGATGTGGGTGCACACGGGCGTGGGGCAGCAAAAAACGACCACCATCAAACGCCCCTGAAGGGTGTTGTAGCCAATGAAACGGCGCTCGGGGTAAGTTTTGCGGGTGTCTTCGCGTACCAGCAAGTTGACATTGAACATGACCCGTGCCGCCAGCAAGGGCAGACCTCTTTGACGCACGTTGGTGTCGTTCTTGATCGGGTTGCAGGTAAATTCCATCTACCTGCATTGTATGCATAAAAATATGCACAAAAAAAGAAATCAATTGTTTGATACGCCCAGCCGTTGCTGAAGCAAAGCGCTGCTGGTGGTGTACTGCAACACGCCTGAGGCTTGCGGGAAGAGGTAGCTTACTGCGGCAAATGCCGCCAGCGTGGCTTCATGAAAGCCGCACACGATGAGTTTCTTTTTACCGGGATAGGTGTTGACATCGCCCACGGCGTAAATGCCTGCTGCGCTGGTGGCCAGTGTGGCGGTATCGACCGTGAGCTGTTTGCGCTCCATGTCCAGACCCCATTGGGTCAGCGGCCCGAGTTTGGGGCTGACCCCCAGACACACCAGCAGGGTGTCTAGCGCCAGCGGCAGGGTTTGGTCATCTGGCGTGTTGAGCAGCACCTGGTGCAGTTGGCCATCCGCCAGGTTGATGCCGGTGAGTTGTCCGGCCATGAAGTTGATTTTGCCCTCTTTGCGCAGCGCCGCCAGACGCGTTAACGCCTCGGTGCTGGCTTGCAGCACATCGCGTCGGTAGACCAGCGTCACGCTGCGGGCTTGGGCTGTGCCGGCTTCGGCCAGCGCCAGGGCGTTTTCTACGGCGGCATCTTCACCGCCCACAATCACCACGTCTTTGCCCGCCGTGGCCTGCGCCGGGGCGCTGCGGTAAAACAGCTGCTGACCCAGAAAAGCGGCCAGTCCGTCCAGCTTGAGTTCTTTGGGCACAAAGGCTCCGACCCCGGCGGCAATGAACACGGTGCGCGTCAAAAATTGTTGTGTGGGGGTGGTCACCTGCCAGCGCCCGTCATCTTGTGCGCAGAGCGTGCTGACTTGCTGGTTGAAGTGAAAAATCGGTTTGAACGGCGTGGTTTGATCGAGCAGCCGCTGCGTCAGCTCGCGCCCGGTGCAACGGCTGATGCCGGGAATGTCGTAAATGGGTTTGTCGGGATAGAGCTCAATGCATTGGCCGCCAGGCGCAGGCAAGGCATCCACCACCTGGGCTTGAATGCCCTGCAGGCCGAGTTGAAACACTTGGAACAGACCCACCGGCCCGGCTCCGATGACCAGGGCATCGGTTTCAATCACGGCTGCAATTTCGTTTCCATGTCAATCCGACCTGCCCAATCAGCGTTGCAGTTCAGACAATTTGCCGGTCTTGTCTTTCCACTCTTCAGCTTCTGGCAAGGCCGCTTTGCGTTTGGTGATGCTCTTCCAGGTGGGCAGGCGAGCCAGCTCGGCGTTGAGCTTGGTCATGTGGCGCTGGTCTTTGGGCACATCTTCTTCGGCGTAGATGGCGTTCACCGGGCACTCGGGGATGCACACCGCGCAGTCGATGCATTCATCGGGGTCAATGGTCAAAAAGTTGGGGCCTTCGCGGAAGCAATCCACGGGGCAAACGTCAACGCAATCGGTGTACTTGCACTTGATGCAGGCTTCTGTGACGACATGGGTCATTTTGAGGTTTCTTCGGTTGGATGCAAAAGCGTCATTTTAATTCACCAGCACGGCACCCGCCGTGCGGTGCGTGGCCGTATCCACCAGCACCAGCGCACCCAGCACCCTGGACTGGGCAAACGGCATGGCGGCAATCGGCTCTTGCAGCAGCAGTTCAACATGGCCAATGCTGTTGGCGCTCAAGCTGTCGGCGGCTTCCTCGGCCAGGGTGTTGATGGCCAGCCGGTGCACCACACGTTTGACGCGCGCCTTGACCCAGCGGTGGCCGTGCAGTGCCCAGTAGACACGCCCGGCGACCAGCGGTTCGTCGTCCATCCAGGCCACGGTGGCGCTGAGTTCGCGGCTCGGTGGCAGGCTGGTGGCAGTGGGCGTGTCGCTGAAATCATCATCAGAAGTGATAGCAGCTTGCGCAGGCGGAACAAGGGCTAGGAGCCAATCACCGCGTGAGACATCGACCTCGCGGTCAAGCACCACGCCAGCGCTGTGACCGGCTTGCACGGTACCTGGTTTGCGCGTGGTGCCCAGCACCTGAGCCACGGTCGCAGTCTGGCCGCTGGGCAGCACTTTGACTTGTTGACCCACCGTTGCCACGCCGTTGGCCACCCGGCCCCAGAAGATGCGCCGACCTTGCGAGGTGTCGGCAGAGCTGCTGAATTTTTCCACCCACTGCACCGGAAAGGCGAAGGGCAGGGCAGTGTCGGCCGGTGTCACCGGCAAGGCTTCCAGAATGTCCAGCAGGCTTGGGCCGTTGTAGCCGCACCAGCCACTAACCGCTGCTTCGACGACGTTGTGGCCCTTGAGCGCCGAGATCGGCACGATGGCGGTGACTTCAATGCCGGCCTCTTGGGCAAACTTTTCCAGTGCGCTGCGGATATGGGCAAAGGCGGTTGCGGCATCGTCACCCAGTGCGTCGAGTTTGTTGACCGCAAAGACGATGCTGTTCACGCGCAGCAGATGGCACAGCAGGCTGTGGCGGCGGGTTTGCGGCAGCAGGCTCAGCTGCGGATTGGCCCAGTCGAGTTTGGGCGCATCGACCAGCACCACGGCGGCGTCGGCGCTGCTGGCGGCGGTGACCATGTTACGGGTGTATTGCTCGTGGCCGGGGGCGTCGCCAATGATGAATTTGCGGCGGGCGGTGTTGAAGTAGCGGTAGGCCACGTCGATGGTGATGCCTTGTTCGCGCTCGGCGGAGAGGCCATCAGTGAACTGCGCCAGGTCAGCCTCTCCGCCCTTAGATACGTTGGCCAGCTGGTCTTGCAGCACGCTTTTGCTATCCAAAAGCAGGCGGCCAATCAGCGTGCTTTTGCCGTCATCGACGCTGCCGCAGGTGATGAACTTGAGCGCAGATTGTGTGTCAAATTGGCATGTAGCCCTTGTATTACTTGCGGTAGTAGCTATTGAAGTTGTAGTAGTCATCGGATGCTTTGGTGAAGATTTTTGCGGACGGTTTGTTTATTTTGGGATGCCCGTTGGGGTTGACTGTGTAGTTTTAACCCGCAGCGCGCATTGGGTATCTGACTCCGCGGATGTCCCCCGACCCTGCGGGTCTCCTCCTTGATTCCGCTACGTCAGACACCCAACGCACGCTGCTAGACGCAGTTGTTGTCATTGTCATTGGCACTGTTGGAATTGTTTTCACAGTCATCATTGTTTTAGCCGTGGTTTCAATTGTTGACCGGTTTCCGCCGCCCACAGCGCCAGGCGTGGTGATTGGGTCATGTGACCGGGCTTTGGGGTGAAAGGCGCGCGCAAATAGACGCTGGCGTACTGAGGCGTCTGTTTCGCGCGTGTTTTCACCCCAAAACCGCATGCGCATGACCCGGTCGCCGCGCCGGGTTAAACACGTTGCAGGCCTCTGCTCAGACAGGCGCTCAGAAGTTAATTCGAGCCTGGCCCCTTTTATTAAACACGTCTCAGGCGACTGCTCCGACAGATGTTCAGAAGTTAATCGGAGCCCGCCCTCATTTACCAAGAACATCAGAAATATCCGTCTTTCTTGCGCTTCTCCATCGAAGCCTCAGAGGTCTTGTCATCCATGCGCGTGGCACCCCGCTCTGACACTTCCACCGACAGCGTCTCCAACACAATGTCATCCGCCGACGCTGCCAAACTGGCCACCGGGCAGGTGCAGGTGATGTCGCCCACGGTGCGAAAACGCACGTCGCGCAGCTCGGCCACTTCGCCGGGCTTGAGCGGGGTTAACTCGGTCACAGGTACCAGCAGACCCTTGCGCTCGACCACTTCGCGTTTGTGGCTGTAGTAGAGCGACGGCAGGGCGATCTGCTCGCGGGCAATGTATTGCCACACGTCCAGTTCAGTCCAGTTGCTGATGGGGAACACGCGAAAGTGCTCGCCGGGTTGCAGCTTGGTGTTGAACAGGTTCCACAACTCTGGGCGCTGGTCTTTGGGTTGCCACTGGCCAAAACTGTCGCGGTGGCTGAAGATGCGCTCTTTGGCGCGGGCTTTTTCTTCGTCGCGGCGCGCGCCGCCAATCAGCGCGTCAAAGCGGAATTCTTCGATGGCTTCCAGCAGCGTCACCGACTGGTGCACGTTGCGTGATTCGCCGGGATGCGCCAGCCGCACCGTGCCACGCGCCATCGAGTCTTCGACGCTGCGCACGATCAGCTCCGCACCGAGCTCTTTGGCGCGGAAGTCGCGAAAGTCGGTGACCTCATGGAAATTGTGACCGGTGTCGATCATCAACAACGGGTAGGGAATCTTGCCGCCGGTGGCCGGGCTGCCAAAGGCTTTTTCAGCGCATTTGAGCATCACCAAAGAGTCTTTGCCGCCCGAGAACAGCAGGGTGGGGCGCTCAAAGGCGGCGGCCACTTCACGCAAGATAAAGATGGTTTCTTCTTCCAGCGCGTCCAGGTGGGCGTTGCTTAAATGGTCAATGTGGGCGTGGTGCGTCATGGGGTGTAAAAGTTCAGGTGGCGTTGGGGCGTTCATGTGTCGGGGTTTGTTACGGCTGTTGCTGTTGTGGCTGTCGTAGGGTCGACTTTAGTCGACCATGGCCGACTAAAGTCGGCCCTACGTCACCATGGCTGACTAAAGTCGGCCCTACGTCACCATGGCTGACTAAAGTCGGCCCTACGTCACCATGGCTGACTAAAGTCGGCCCTACGTCACCATGGCTGACTAAAGTCGGCCCTACGTCACCATGGCTGACTAAAGTCGGCCCTACGTCACCATGGCTGACTAAAGTCGGCCCTACGTCACCATGGCTGACTAAAGTCGGCCCTACGTCACCATGGCTGACTGAAGTCGGCCCTACGTCACCATGGCTGACTGAAGTCGGCCCTACGTCACCATGGCTGACTGAAGTCGGCCCTACGTCACCATGGCTGACTAAAGTCGGCCCTACGTCACCATGGCTGACTAAAGTCGG
>Ga0210034_1001582_pt1 | contig 19362 bp, 17 predicted proteins | sample CryGeymeta201505_FD_185466 | JGI IMG/M metagenome (GOLD analysis project Ga0210034, IMG submission 185466) | Groundwater microbial communities from Crystal Geyser aquifers in Utah, USA - Crystal Geyser metaG 2015-05 (SPAdes) (version 2) | ecosystem: Environmental > Aquatic > Deep subsurface >... | reverse complement strand
CTCGAGTGCGCCTGTCGCGCGTGCGCGTCGTCGGCCACGACGGAGCGGTGATCAACACCGGGTACTCCACCGATCTGGAAGCGGGCACCGTCACCTTCATCAACGTGTCGGGTTACAGCCAGCCCGTGACGATCGAGCACCGGATCGAGGACATGGCCGTGGTGCGGGATGTGCAGATCAGCGGCGAGATCAGTTTCACTCGCGCCCTGACGCACGAATATCCGCTGGGGAGTCACGTCTCCAGCGCCCTGGTGGCCGGTGACCTATTCGCCCGCGTGAATCTGGTGTTCGACCAGTCGACGTGGAACGGTGCGTGGTCGGATGCCTTGTCAGGCAGTTCCGCAACAGCGACCTTCAACAACACGCAGTACCCGATCCGCGTCACGAACCGGGGGGCACTGACCGAGCGTTGGATCGTGCGCCTGACCAACAGCACCTCGTTCGAAGTCATCGGCGAGAACGTCGGCGTGATCGCCACGGGCAACACCAGTGCGGATTGCGCGCCCAACAACCCGGCGACCGGCGTGCCGTACTTCCATCTGCCTGCGCTGGGCTGGGGCAACGGCTGGGCCACCGGCAACGTGCTGCGTTTCAACACCATCGGCGCGCAGTTCCCGGTCTGGGTGGTGCGCACCGTCCAGCAGGGGCCGGAATCCGTACCCGACGACAACTTTACGTTGCTGATTCGCGGGGATGTTGACACGCCTTGACGGCGTGGGTGGACACCCTTTGAACCCGACTTTTTGCAGGAACCCACGAAATGACCGACCTGACCGTCAAATACTTCAACAGCGGCATGACAGGCGCACCGCAGATCGCCAACAACTGGGGCGATCTGGTGACGATGCTTGATGCCTGTCTCGTCAACGGCTTCGCCTTGAAGGCCATCGACACGCTGACCTTCGCCGATGGCATCGCCACGGCCACCATTTCCACCGGCCACGCCTATCGACCTTTTCAGGTGGTCGAGATCGCTGGAGCCGAGCAGCCCGAGTACAACGGATCGTTCCGCGTGCTGACGACGACCATGACCACGTTCACCTTCGCGGTGACGGGCATGCCGGTGTCGCCCGCGACGACGACCACGAACCTGAGCGCCAAGGTGGCTCCACTTGGGTGGGAGAAGCCGTTCGCGGGGACGAGCAAGGCCGCCTACCGCAGCAAAAACCCACAGTCGCCGCAGAACATCCTGCTGATCGACGACAGTCTCAAGACGCCGGCCTACACGACCACCTGGGCCAAATGGGCGAATGTCGGCATCGTGGAAGACCTGGCGGACATCGACACCATCGTCGGCGCGCAGGCCCCCTATGACCCGAACAACCCGACGCAGAACTGGAAGCAAGTTCAAGCTGGCCAGTGGGGTTGGTACAAGTGGTACCACGGCCGCACCAGTGGCTACGACAACTCTGGTGACAGCGGCGGGGGCAACCGCAACTGGGTGCTCATTGGCGATGACCGCCTGTTCTTCTTGTTTTGCACCAATGCTGCCGGATACGGGTGGTACGGACGCAGCTCGTATTGCTTCGGCGACATCAGCGGCTTCAAGCCCGGCGACAACTATTGCACCGTGCTCTGCGCTGACGACCTCTACTGGAGCAACAGCAGCAGCGGCTATTCGAGTTACCCGGGGCAGTACAACGGCTACGGGCTGGTTTCGTCCCTGGACTTCACGGGCAAAGTGCTGCTGCGCAATCACACCCAGCTCGGCAATCCCGTTCGCTTCGGGCTGACCTCCCTGAACACAAACAACGGCCAGCAAATCTGCGGCCGAGGCCCGACGCCGTTTCCAAACGGAGCCGACTACAGCTTGTGGCTGCTACCCACTTACGTGCGGCAGGAGGACGGGCATATGCGCGGCATCCTGCCCGGGATGCTGTGGATGCCCCAAGACCGCCCCTACAGTGATCAGACCATCGTGGACAACGTGGTCGGTCAGGCGGGCAAGCGCTTCCTACTGGCCAGGACGCAGTACAGCTCGGAGACGGAAGGCGCACAGATCGCGTTCGACATCACTGGCCCGTGGAGGTAAGCCATGAGTTACCCGCTGAGCGAGTCCTTCGCCACGGCCCCTGCCGCCGGATACACCGCAGTGTTGGGCGGGATGGCCGCGACACACAACAGTGCGCAGCAGTCCATCGACATCTCGGCACCCAACAGCCAGTCCATCCTGCGCTTCAATGAAACCGCCCACGGCGATTTCTGGTTCGAGGCCGATGTCGAGTTCCTGACCGACCCCAGCGCCCGCAAACACATCGGCCTTTGGATGACCACAGGCAACGGTTCCGAGGGCTACCGGTTCGCACATATTGACGGTGCCTGGAGCGTGACACGCTGGAACAGCGGCTTTGGCGACGGCGCGGCAGTGACGGGCGGCGTCAACGATGGAGCGAAACCGGTCGCGGGCGTCGCCGACGTGGCCCCGACCTTCAACGTCGGCCAGCGGTTGACCCTGCGCTGCGAGGTGATCGTCGGAGCCTTCGATGCCAACGGTGTGCCGTGGGCGCGCCTGATCCAATTCAAAGCCGGTGGCGTGCTGATGTTCCAAGTCGGGGATGCCGCTTACCGGGGCAAGCTGATTCCGGGCGTGTTCCTATACGGGGCCACAGCACGCGTCCACGCCATTGCCGGTGACACACCGTCGGGGCTTCCCGCGTTTCCCGCGACGGTGGCCGTGAACGCCGCCGATGACCTGTTGCCGTTGGCCGGTGGATCGACATCGGTGGTGCCTGATCCTGCCGCCAACATTGGCGTGAATGCCGACTGTGACCTGATGCGATTGAACAGCCCCAACTCTGAGCTGTGGAGCCGCAGCGGCGGCTACGACTGGCACTTCCACCCAATTCCGAACGGCCGCAAGGACATCCATTTCAGTGGCCACGGCTTCATCGCCGGAACCGTCAAAGAGAAGGGTCAGCCCGACCAGCCCCTGGTGCGGCGGGTGCAACTGGTCAGCGAGAACACCCGCGTCCTGGTGGCCGAAACCTGGAGCGACGCCACTGGCGCGTACCGGTTCGACCTGATCGACCTGTCCCAGAAATACACCGTGGTCAGCTACGACCACAAGCAGATGTACCGCGCCGTGATCGCTGACAACCTACGCCCGGAGATGATGCCGTGACCGTTGCCATCACTGTCGAACACAACGAGGCGCGGCTGGCGGGAACCCTGGCATTTCTGGATGCAGGCAGCAACCCGGCGCGTCTGCGCATCTACGGCGGCACCCGACCGGCTACACCGGCGACGACGCCGACGAGCGCGATGCTGGTCGAGATCAGGCTCACCAAGCCTGCAGGCACGATTGCAGGCGGGCTCCTGACGCTGGCGCAGCAGGAGGATGGCTTGATCACCAGCACCGGCGTTGCTTCGTGGGCGCGGCTGGTCAATGGCAACGAAGTCACGGCGCTGGATCTGGACTGCAGCGGCACCGATGGCAGTGGCGATGTGAAACTGGCCAGCACCAATCTCTATCTGGGTGGTGATGCCCGGATGGTGTCGGCGATCCTGGGGTAGCCCGTGCCGAGTGCATCCAGCGAACTGACGCTGGCCGCCACGCTGCCAGCACCCGAAGTCAGCATCGCGTTCGGTCCACCTCTGGTCAACCTGCTGTTCGATCAGCCTGCCGCCACCGACGCCAACTTAGTGTTCGGAGCGGGCTTCGTCGCACCGCGCGACGACGTGGTGGTGCTGGCCAGCCTACCGCTGCCGGTTGTCTCGATCAAGTTCATCCCGCCAGCGCGGGCCGAATTGCTGGCAGAGCTACCGGCCTTGACGGTCAGCACGTTGCTGCTGCGCCCGAGCGTGCCCTTGGACGTGGCGGGCGCAAATCTTCCCGGTGTCGTGTTCTCTGGCGAGGTCAGGTACTACTCGCGCACGCAGCGACCGACGGTTGGCCAGACCGCTCACCCTTGGCAATTGGCGAGACAAACCGAGGACGGTGCCATGCAGGGCCAGCAGGACGCTGCCGCTACACCAGCAGGCTGGGACACGTTCTGGCGACGCACCTTGGGTGCCCCTCAAGGCATCGAACACAGGTTGCCGCCGGTGCTGGCGGCAGCGCCCGAGCAACAAAGCGCTCGCCACCAGGATGCGACCCGCCTGCAGGATTCGACGTGGTTTGCGCACCAGGACGCCACGCGGTTTGAAGCGGCCCGACGCGGTCTGTTCCAGCACGCAGGCCCTCTGCGGGACGCCACGCGGTTCCGGCATCAGGACGGTGACCGCACCAAGCGCGCGGGGAGAGTGTCCCGGTGGCAAATCGGTGTGTTGGTGGTGCGCGGCCAAGGGAGCGATTTTCAGACCGCACGGCCGCAACTGAAGGGCTGGCGCGGCAGGTATCAGGAGGCGGTGCCGCCGCCACCGGGCATCAGCCGGTGGGTCGTACCCGAGCCGCCCGTTCCTCAGCCTTGCTACACGCCCAGTCCGCACCTGCTGTTTGCCGCGCTGGCCGCGACCGATGGGCATCTGCTGTTCCTTTGTGAAAACCACATCACCCCGCCGCCACCCGATGGGGAGCCGGTGGTCGTTCCTGTTCGGAGGGTCTATTTCGTGATCAACAACGTGACCCTGTACCGCGCGTCCGATGGCGCGCCGGTGCCAGTGTTCAACCTCTCGCTGTCGCTCGATGCATCGTCCTGGGCGTGGGGCTTCGATGCGGTGCTGCCTGCGAAAGCCGAAGCGCTGGTCGCGGGTAGCGCGTCCGGGCCCGTCGAACTTGTGGCTAGCGTCAACGGCACGGCATTTCGGGTGCTGGCCGAGAGCATCAGCCGCGAGCGCATCTTCGGTGACGCCAGCATCCGCATTTCCGGACGAGGGCGCAACGCCGTTCTGGCCGCGCCTTACGCGCCGGTGATGACGTTTTCGAACACCGAGGGTCGCACTGCTCGGCAGTTGATGGACGACGTGCTCGCGGTCAACGGCATCCCGCTGGGCTGGACGGTCGATTGGAGCCTGACGGACTGGAACGTCCCCGCCGGTGCGTTCGCGCAACAGGGATCGTGGATCGACGCATTGACCGCCATTGCTGGCGCTGCCGGTGGATACCTGATCCCGCACCCATCGGCCCAGACCATCCGCGTGCGCCACCGGTATCCGGTCGCCCCGTGGGAATGGAGCACGGTCACACCCGACTTCGTGTTGCCCGTCGATGCCGTCGCCCGCGAGTCGCTGCGCTGGTTGGAAAAGCCTGCGTACAACCGCGTGTTCGTTTCCGGGCAGGACGTCGGCGTGCTCGGGCAGGTGACCCGAGCCGGGACTGCCGGAGAAGTGCTGGCACCGATGGTTGTCGACCCGCTGATCACCGAAGCAGCGGCCGCGCGTCAGCGTGGCATCGCCGTGCTGGCCGACACCGGTCATCAGCTCGAGGTCAGCCTTCGGCTGCCGGTGCTGGCCGAGACCGGGATCATCGAGCCCGGCGCGTTCGTGGAGTACCAGGACGGCAGCATCACACGGCTCGGCATCGTCCGCGCGACCCAGGTGGAAGCCGGGATGCCCGAGGTCTGGCAAACGCTGGGGGTGCAGGCCTATGCATAACCTTTACGAGCAGTTTCGCCAACTGATCCCAGACCCGCCGCTGCAGGCGGGCACCGTGATTGACGTCGGCTCCGGCGTGGTGACAGTCGCATTGCCTGGTGGTGGCCGAATCAAGGCGCGGGGCTCTGCGGCCCTTGGCCAGAAGGTGTTCGTGCGCGACGACGCCATTGAAGGTATCGCCCCCAGCCTGACGCTGGAAATCATCGAGATCTGAAACCCAACTGATTCAACCCTGAGACCCGCCCTGATGCTCACGCATCGGGCGGGTTTCGCATTTCTGGAGAAAGCAAATGATCGAACCCGAACAACAACCCGCGCTTGTCGAGAACATGCTCCTGCTGCGCAAGGAGGACTTCGACGACCTGCTCGACCGTGCCGCCGAACGTGGTGCTGAACGCTGTCTCGCCCATCTTGGCTTGGAGAACGGCCACGCTGCCCGCGACATCCGGGAGCTGCGCGATCTGCTGGAGGCTTGGCGCGATGCCCGCCGCACGGCTTGGCAGACGACCATCAAGGTGGCCACCACAGGCATCCTGGCCGCATTGCTGGTCGGTGCCGCCATCAAGCTCAAGCTGATGGGAGGCCCCCAATGATCGAGACCTTGCTCGGTGGCCTACTCGGCGGAGCCTTCCGTCTCGCGCCCGAAATCCTCAAGTGGCTCGACCGCAAGGGCGAACGCGGCCACGAACTGGCGATGCAGGATAAGGCGCTGGAGTTCGAGAAAATTCGCGGCGCGCAGCGGATGGCCGAAATCGGCGCGAGTGCTGAAGTCGCCTGGAATGTCGGTGCCGTCGATGCGCTGCGCGAGGCCGTCCGAACCCAAGGTGAGAAGACCGGTGTGCGCTGGGCTGACGCGTTGTCGATTAGCGTGCGCCCGGTAATCACCTACTGGTTCATGGCGCTGTACTGTGCGGCCAAGACGGCTGCTTTCGCTGCTGCCGTCACCGCTGGCGCTGGCTGGGGCACCGCGATCCTGCATGCGTGGACGGAAGCCGATCAGGCGCTGTGGGCTGGGGTTCTGAACTTCTGGTTCCTCGGGCGCGTGTTCGACCGGGTGCGCTCGTGACCGGGGTGCCGAAAACGGCCATCGAGCTAGCCAAGCACTTTGAGGGCTTCCACCGGGTGCCGAAGGTCGATCCTGGACGCGCGCATCCGTACATCTGCCCAGCGGGCTACTGGACGATTGGCTACGGCCATCTGTGTGACCCGAAGCACCCGCCGATCACGGAGACCGAAGCCGAGGTCTATCTGGCACACGACCTGCAAACCGCATTGGCCGCGACGCTGCGCTACTGCCCGGGGCTCATCGCCGAACCCGAAGGGCGACTATCGGCCATCGTGGACTTCACGTTCAACCTTGGGGCGGGGCGGCTGCAGACGTCGACGCTGCGGCGACGGATCAATCAGAGGGACTGGGCCTCATCTGCTCAGGAGTTGCGCCGTTGGGTGTATGGCGGCGGAAGACCGCTTCCGGGATTGGTTAGGCGACGCGAGGCAGAAGTAGAGCTAGTTCTGCGCCGAACAACTAGAGTTGTTGAGTCGGGCGGCTGCAACAAAGACACAGCCGTCTTATATTCTGGCAGCGAGAACAGCCAAATATTTTAGTGCTAACTCAAAGTGCAATCATGTCTGCGGTTTGATAGCCCAAATTGGTTATTTGAAAAACCTCACCCTTCCCACTCCTGTCGGCAACCAATTCTTCTCTCACGAGTTGCGCTAGAGCTCCCTCCCACTTAGCAACTTCACGTCTATCGTCCGAGGGTATGAGGTTTTTGCCATTTGCTTGAACTGCCGACCCGCCGATGTAGCGTGCATGAATTATTGTGCCACCAGAATCTTGACTCGCTTCCTTTAAAAGTATCTTGGCTTCCAATGATAAATTTGGGAATTTGCTATGTGATTCGTTAATTTCAGTGTGTTGTTGATCTGAGGCGTTGATTTGAAATAAAGAATGTTGATTTAATTTTAGTTGCAAATGGCGATAAAACTTTTCTTTGAACTCCGAATAATTATCATAAGTTTCACACAATCCTCGGCTTAAGCATGATGTTTTGAAGGATTTTAAGTTCTGAAATTGATCCAAATCTACAGAGTCCATTACTACTGGCTGACTTGAAAAATACAACATCGCAGGTTTTCCTTTGGCGATGTGCTCTTCAATCTCTTCAACTGTGCCGCTAATGTGTCTTTCTGTAGGGGTGCCTATCCTTGTCCAGAAAACGCCTACCAATAGATCACATTTCTCAAGAACCTGTAGATTGATAATTTCTTGTGCTGATGCTCCCATATCAGGAGATGAATGAGTTTCCCATCCCACAGGCAGCAGGACAATCTTTCTCGAAATCGAATGAACAGCGTTCCATTCGTAAACAGCGTCACGAATCATCGCACGTTCAGAAGCTACATCACCGGGAGAGGCGATCATCACATTGAAGGTCGTGGCTATGTAGCTCATTGTTTTTACTCCCGTATTAATCTGTTAACCGTATATCACACATCTTTTCTGGCCACCCATTGAGTGTGCTCTCTAGAGAATGCATTCTCAGCATCTCCAACAAATAGTGAAAATTTTGAATCGGTTTCTGGCAACATTGATTGCTCTTTAATCAAACTTATTTCATGAGCCGCAAGAGCGTATGAGGAAGCGAGTTCGGAAAAGCGCTTGGCCTGCATCCAGCTCAACAAGCTCGCCGCTGCTGCAATGAATACATCGGTTGGCCAGAACGAGATATCGAAGTGAACAATTCGCAATATTGCCAATACAACTGCGATTGAGTTGACGGCAATCAAAGTCCAGAAAAAGCCTTTTGACATGCGCCTGTTAAATCCTGCTTTTTTGGCGTACCAGCTTAGCTGGTCACTGACTCTATTATTTGCATAGATTTCTCGGCGCTTGTCTAATGCCTGCGCTCGCATTTGTTCCATTGCAGGAGTGATTTGCGCTCCATCCAAATAGTCGGTGAGGGTTTGACATACCTCGCGATTTTGCTCAACGATGGCTTTGAGGGTTTGTCGAAAATCGCTTCGAGCAACAGCATCGTCGCTAAGAAAAGGTTCTGCACGACAGACGTACCGCCATGTCACAGTCTTAATTGATTCGGCCACCGCACGACCTGCGTACCAGAGTTTGTCTGGGCGCATGCTGAAGAGATAGATGGAGCAACCCAGCGCAGCAAGGAGCGCGAGGAGTTGCATAGCAGCTACTGACCAGTGAGGGATGCTGATAATTGACAATACCGCCGCCATTACCAGCATTAGCAAATGCGTCTTCAGTGCCCTGAAAAAATGTCCTTGTGATTTAAGTGAAAGTTGGTCTGCCGAGCGGTAGAGTGCGGGGAAATCTTTTTCCATCATCTGAACTGCCCCTTTCACTTGTAACCAAGTTTCTTGTACACGTCGTCTTTGTAGTGCCAGTTTCCCTTTTCGTGCATTTCATAGTTTTCTAAAGCGTAAGCAATTATTTTGGGTGAGTAAGGTACAAATATTGCACCTGCATCACTAATAATTGGCGGGCATTTCTCTTGGCTTATTTGCCGTGTACCGTCAAGATTGACGCCGATGATTCGACAATCTTTTTCCAGCGCAACTTCGAGTTCCCAGCGCACATATTTATGCTTGTTGCGAGTGTCGCTGCCAATAAGCGAAATGAAAGTTCCTGCCATGCCGATACGCTCCCGGCATTTTCTTTTGATGTAAGATTCATCCTCTGAATTAATTTCCTTTGCCAGTTGGCAGTCGGCAAAATCAAAATCGATGTGTTCATGTTCTTTCCACGCAAGCATTAATCGATAGTAATTAATATCGGTGCTACTGAATCCGACGAATGTTCTTGGTAAACCCATTTGTTATCCCCTTTATGCAAAATTTGTTCAATTAGTTAGGCATTCAAATTGGACGTTCGGAGTTCTGGCTTTTAGTGCAGCATTTGTCACTTAAATAACTCCTCCACGCGATACTGTCCAAGTTGACGACAACGCCTCAGCCTGCTGCAACACGGTCTGTACCGCCGCGTCCTGCAAATCAGGCGGATAGCCGTACTTGCGAAGAATGCGTTTGACAAGCACTCGCATCCGGGCACGGGCAGAGTCTCGGTGTGCCCAGTCGACAGACACGTTTTCCCGCAGGCTCACCAGCAATTCATGGGCGATCAGTTTCAGCTTGTCGTCACCCATCATTTGAATGGCGCTCTCGTTCTCGGCCAGCGCGTCGTAGAAGGCAATTTCATCCTCGGACAAACCTTGTTCTTCGCCACGCTGGCGCGCGGCCCGGATGTCCTTGGCCAACTGGATCAGCTCCTGCAGCACCTCGGCGGTCGTAATTGCATTGGCGTGGTAACGCGCTACCGCATCCTCCAACCGTTCTGAGAACGCCTTGGTCTGCACCACATTGGCTTTGCTCCGCGAGCGAATGCCGTCGTTGATCAACTTGCGCAACGCCTCCAGCGCGAGGTTCTTTCGCTCCATCTGCTGAACTTCAGCCAGGAACTCGTCGGACAGAATGGAGATGTCCGGGCTCTTGATGCCAGCGGCGGCCAGGATGTCCACAATCTCTGTCGAGACCACCGCACGACTGACGATCTGCTGGATCGCCAGCTCACGCTCCTGCTGGGTCACACCAGAGCCCGTACTTGACTTGACCAACGCTGCACGAATAGCCTGGAAGAAGCCGACTTCCTCCCGGATGTCGCGTGCCTCGTCAGATGCCGATGCGAGTGCGAACGCCTTGGACAGAGCCAGCACCGCATCCTGATAGCGGCGATGAGCATCCTTCTTGCCTTCCTTGGTTTTTTCCTTTGCCGCCAGCTTTTGCTGCAGATCGAGTATCCACTCGATGGCCCCGGCCATCATCGCCAAGCGCTCTTGCGGCGACCCGGACATTGCCGACGCGTAGTCGAAGCCGTGGTACATATCCCGCACCACCTCGTACTTCTCCATCATCACCGCGATGGCCTGCGCTTCATCGACGCCGGTGCTCTCCTGGTCGTTCTTCGAATATTGCTGAAGGGCTGACTTGAGGTTCTGCGCGATGCCGATGTAGTCCACGATCAACCCGGCGGGCTTGTCTCGGAACACTCGGTTCACCCGGGCAATCGCCTGCATCAGTCCGTGCCCTTGCATCGGCTTGTCCACGTACATCGTGTGCATACAGGGTGCGTCAAAGCCGGTGAGCCACATATCCCGAACGATCACCAACTTGAGCGGGTCCTTCGGGTCACGAGCGCGCTTCGCCAGCAGGTCACGCCTCGCCTTGTTGCCGATGTGCTGTTGCCACTCTTGCGGGTCGCTTGCCGCGCCCGTCATCACGATCTTCACCGAACCGGCGTTGTCATCGGTGCTGTGCCAGTCTGGCCGCAGCTTCACGATCTCGTCGTACAGCTTCACGCAGATGCGACGGCTCATACAAACCACCATCGCCTTCCCATCCAGCGCCGCCACGCGATCTTCGAAGTGGGTGACCATGTCCTTGGCTACCAGGGCCAGCCGCTTGTCACTGCCCACCAAAGCTTCGACGGTTGACCACTTCTTCTTGAAGCGCTCCTGCTCGGCTTCCGGATCGTCCTCAGTGAGTTCGTTCACCTCGGCATCGATCTTGGGCTTTTCGTCCTCATCAAGCTCAATCCGCGCCAGCCGCGACTCGTAATAGATCGGCACGGTTGCGCCGTCCTCGACGGCACGGCTGATGTCGTACACGTCGATGTAGTTGCCGAAAACAGCCGGGGTGTTAACGTCATCGGCTTCGATGGGTGTGCCTGTGAAGCCAATGAACGAGGCATTGGGCAGCGCGTCGCGCAGGTACTTGGCGAAGCCGTAGGAAATCTCGCCGGTCTTCGCGTCCACCTTGGCTCTAAAGCCGTATTGGCTGCGGTGGGCTTCATCCGCGATCACGATCACATTGCGGCGATCAGTGAGAGCTTGGCCGGTTTCGCCAAATTTCTGCAGGGTGGTGAAGATCACGCCGCCGGATGCGCGCGCCAAGTGCTTCTGCAAGTCCTCGCGGCTGTCTGCCTGCACCGGTGTCTGGCGAATCAAGTCACGGCACATCGAGAAGGTTGCGAACAGTTGATCGTCGAGATCGTTCCGGTCGGTCAGCACTACTATCGTTGGGTTGGCCATCTTCGGGTGCTTGACCAGTTGCCCCGCGTAGAACGCCATCAGGAAGCTTTTGCCGGAGCCTTGCGTGTGCCAGATCACGCCGACACGCTGGTTGCCACCAGGAGCGGATGCCGTCACGGTGCTGTTGACTGCGTGCTGAACCGCGTGGAATTGGTGATAGCCCGCGATGATTTTTGCCAAGCCTGAACCGGTTTCACCGAAGACGGTGAAGTAGCAAAGCAAGTCGAGTAGGCGGCGATGATGAAAAACGCCTTCAATCAGGGTGGAGAGTTCAGGGGCACCCTTGGGTGCAACGTCTTTGCCGTCGGTCGTGCGCCAAGGCATGAATCGCTCAAGGTTGGCCGTGAGTGAGCCGACACGGGCGGTGATCCCGTCCGATGTCACCAGGAGCGCATTGAGGTTGAACAGTGCCGGAATCTGTTTCTTGTAGGTCTGCAGCTGGTTGAATGCCCCGACCAAGGTCGCATTTCCGCTTCCCGGTGCCTTCAACTCGATCACGCCAAGCGGCAAGCCATTCACGAACACCACAACGTCTGGACGGCGGTTGTACTGTCCGGCAATCACCACGAACTGGCTGACCGCCAACCAGTCGTTCTGCTCGGGTTGCTCGAAGTTGATCAGTGAAACCTTGCCCGCTGTCAGCGTGCCATCGTCGGCGTAGTACTCGACGTCGACCCCTTCAGTGATCAGCCTGTGAAGGCGTCGGTTCTCTTCGAGAAGCGAAGGCAGCTCCTGCTGCATTACCTTGCGAATGGCATCCTGACGCGCCTCTAGCGGCAGTCCGGGGTTGAGCAACGCAACGGCACTTTCGAAGCGCTTTTTCAGAACCACCTCATCGTGGCTTTCGCGCTCAGGGCGGTGGCCATCGGGGCCGATGTTTTCCTCTTGCTCGATGCTGTATCCCAGCCCCCGCAATTGCTCTAGTAGTGCCAGCTCAACGGCGGCCTCCGACAAAAACGCCATCATTCCTCTCCTTGTTGTCCGTCCTGCTCCAATTCAGGAGAAGGAGCGCCGCGAGCAGCGTTCAATGCCTCGACATAGGCATCACGATCCAGTTGGTAAAGTAAACGGCTGACTTCGATATTGATCGGTAGCTCGTCACCGGTCGGCAGCAAAAAGCGCAATGTGGGTGCGTCGCCATTTTCAGCGTCTACCGCCAGACCCACTTGGGCATCGATCAGTGCGTTGTCCGCTGCGAACCGCTCCCAGGGCTCACGCGAATTAATCGGATCGAGTTGTGTATCGAGATATGCCTTGTGCAGAAAGGTCACAATCGCATCGGCTGCAAGGATTGCAGCGCGACGGTGATAAACCGTGAGAGCTTGGATGAAGCCATCCTTTCCATGGCCCAGTGGGCCCGCGTCATTTCTCAATACACGGAGAGACTCTGCCAAGCCGTTGTGGTGCTTGATCAGATCAGCGAATTTTCGATCCCGAACATCGCCACGTCTTAATACCCTTGTTGCAGCAGACACCCATTCAGTGATTGGAGCCTCATCACGGGGTTTCAGCGGAGATGTTGGATCGTCGAGCTGGTCGATAACCACCCGACAAACACACTCAACAAGTCCCTTTGCAGCATCAATCGAAGCGTCACTCTCGGTCTCAAGGCTTGTTTCCAACGCTTCAAATGTGTGCTGAAGCATTGGCGCATCACGCCAATGCGTGCAGGCCTCACGGATGCCGGGGCACCAGTCCAAAGTCATAACAGCGCTCCGATGATGCGCCCGGCATCCGGCACGCGCAACTCACCAGAGATGAGCTTGGGCAGCAAGGTGTCTCGCAGCTTTACCAACGCAAGGTTTTCATTGTTCGATATCTTCTTGAGCAATGAACTAGCTTGCGCTGCGAACACACGCAATAACGCTGAGGATGGCATGACAACCATCTCAGATTCTAGGAAGCGCGTAGTTTGAAAGTTTGCAATCCCGGTGCTTTGATTTTGATATTCCCAAGTCCCACCAGCGGCATAAAGATTCTGTAGATGCATGAAGGCAAGCGTGCCCAGGTCGCTATTCTTCGGTTGGAAGCGTCTACAAAAGCTGGCACAGACAACAGCATTACCAAATCGCTCAAGGGTCGCTTCCGAAATAAGGATGGAACGACCTGTTGGCTGTGTTGGGCTGCCTCCAGAAATTTCCAAAACGATATCGCCATCTTGCAACTGACGAGATGCGAGTTTTTTTGCGGTTGTATATCGCGTTGGCACCTTCCCGATGCCGCCGGACGATACATCAGGAAAGTCGGTTCCTCGAATTATGGAAACGACTTCACTATGGTCATCCTCTGGAATGTCTTTTCCCCAGTCTCCGCCAATTGTGCTCTCCAGCAATGAGCCAAACGGAATGTGTTCCCACCCCCCTGGAACCTCCCCAAACTCCGAATCGACGAGCCTGTCGGGAAAGAGGTCATAGAGATGTGCTGGCAGGCTGGGTAGGGATTGTCCGCGCTGCCAGCGACCTTCCAGCTTGGCGCGCACCGGTTCGAAGTCAACAAACCACGCCTTAAACAAGGTACGCGCCATCGACTCCAGCGTTTCGTTCGCGCGCCGGTTGAGTTCGATTTTGTCGTCCAGCGTGCCGAGGATGTAGGCGATGGCGCGTTGCTCTTCAATGAGCGGAGCCCGAATATACAAGGACTCGATCATTGCCTTAGTTAGCGCGTTTCTGGTTGCGCCAGCAGAAGCAAGCGCCAATAAATGGTCTTGCATTGAAGGGCTAACGAGAACGTACCGCAGAAAGCGCGCATCCAGCATTTCTGGCTTGGTACGGATAATTGCAACGTGCTGGTTTACACGCGCAGGCAAGACGTCCGGGTCAACCTGGCAGCACCGAGCCACAGAATCGCCGGTGATGTTGAGAAGCACATCATTTTTCTCAACAATAACGTTCCGCAATTCGTGCGCTTGGGAATCGTTGATGTAAGCGAGCCCATCTCGAGTAAATCGGTCGTTGTAAATATTTTGGCTGCGTATCAGGGCGGTATTGCCACCTCGATAAGCATCCTTGCCACCACGAGGCGTCGCCCCACTACCAATCTTTAGGCAGATCTTCCCAAGCTGGATCTGCTGCCAATCATTCGCCATACCCAAGCTCCTTCAGGTTGGCCTCAATCGCCGCATCAAGCTTGGCTGCTGTTCCTCGCTGTTCGCGCCATAGCGCAGATAGGCGCAGCATCTTTTCTTCGAAGGGCTCTCCATCATCTTCCTGCTCGATCGCGCCCACATATCGCCCCGGCGTCAGCACGTGGCCGTGTTTGCGGATGTCATCCATCGAAGCGGACTTGCAGAAGCCCGCCACATCGACGTAAACATCTGCGCCGTCTTCCCCACGCCAAGAGTGATAGGTGTCGGCGATCTTCTGAACTTCGGCATCGGTGAGTTCACGCCGTGTTCGATCCACCAGTACGCCCAGCTTGCGGGCATCAATAAACAGCACTTCACCGCGCCGATCACGCCAACCGTTCCCCGGATTTTTGTTGCGGGCCAGAAACCACAGACAAGCGGGGATCTGCGTAGAGTAGAAAAGCTGGCCCGGCAGGGCGACCATGCAATCCACCGCGTCGGCTTCGATCATCGCCTTGCGGATCTCGCCCTCGCCAGACTGGTTGGAGCTCATTGATCCGTTGGCCAGCACCACACCCGCCGTACCATTCGGCGCAAGGTGGTGGTAAATGTGCTGGAGCCACGCGTAGTTGGCGTTGCCCACAGGCGGCGCACCAAACTTCCAGCGCACGTCCTCCCGCAGACGGTCGCCACCCCAGTCGGAAATGTTGAACGGCGGGTTTGCGAGGATGTAGTCAGCCTTGAGGTCGCGCAGCTCGTCTTTGTGGAAGCTGCCCTCGTTGTTCCAGCGGATATCGGAATCGATGCCGCGCACTGCGAGGTTCATCTTGGCCAGCCGCCACGTCACGTAATTCGACTCCTGCCCATAGATGGCGATGTCGCCGATGCGGCCACCGTGCTCCTGCACGAACTTTTCGGACTGGACAAACATCCCGCCTGACCCGCAGCACGGGTCATAGATGCGGCCTTGATAGGGCTCCAGCATTTCCACCAGCACCCGCACAACGGAACGTGGCGTGTAGAACTCGCCGCCGCGCTTGCCTTCTGCACCGGCGAACTGGCCGAGGAAGTATTCGTAGACGCGGCCAAGGATGTCGCGCGATGCGTGGCCTTCTTCATTGAGCGCGATGCCAGAGATCAAGTCGATCAGCTCGCCGAGCATCACCTTGTTGAGGGCAGGCCGGGCGTAGTCTTTGGGCAGCACGCCCTTGAGCGACTCGTTGTCCTTTTCGATGGCGCGCATCGCGTCATCGATCAGCGTGCCAATGGTCGGCAGCTTGGCATTTGCCTGCAGGTGCGACCAGCGTGCATCCTTGGGCACCCAGAACACGTTGTCCGCGAGGTACTCGTCTTTGTCCTCGGCGGCCTGCGGGTCTTCGGCCAGCAGTGCCTTGTGCCGCGCCTCGAAGGCATCCGAGATGTACTTCAAGAAAATTAGCCCGAGCGCGACGTGTTTGTAGTCGGACGGCTCCATATTGCCGCGCAGCTTGTCGGCGGCCTTGAACATCTCGGCCTCGAAGCCGAGGTTGCTGCCGTTCTTGTTTGTGTCGTTGGTTGCCATGTTCTTATCCCTGCGTGGTTGGTACATTGACCGCGTGTTGATTGGTAGTCTTAGATTCGGTGGTGGATAGTTCCCAGTGCTTCTCAAGGACACCCACGAGGCGTCTCTGCCGGTCATCCAACATTGCCGGCGTCCACGTAGCTTCCGCCCGGACCTCTTGCGTCAGGATGAAGGGGGACGCAGTGCCCTTGCCCTTGAAGTACACATCCTTCTTCTTGGCAAAGTCGTAGTTGCTGGCAGACGAGTTCTTGTTCCTATCCAGCGGAACCAGATTGGCCAAACGGTGCGTCCAGCCATCGCGCTCGTCTTCATCCGGGAACCACTTGATCCAGTCGGAACCGTCGGGCGGGGTTTGCGGCAGAACGTGCTCTAGAGACACGGCATCTTGAAGCTGTACGCCGGGGGCGCGCACCAAGGACTCAAGGCGTAAGACCAGCGCCATCCGGGCCTTGGGCAGATCGTCGTACACGTCGCCATCGAGTGCCGCGACGAACTTGCGCTTTTGCGCGTCTGTCAGTGCCAGCGTGGTGAGCGCGGCCAGATCCCCCTTGAAGGTCTCCGGCTCGATTTCCTTGGTAAGCGCGGCGTAGGTTTCGATGCGCTCGTTGATGCCCACCTTGGTGACCAGCAGGAAATAGGTCATTCGTTCCAGCGACTGGAAAAATTCTGCAAGTAGTTTTGGTTGCTGCCGGAAGCGCTTGAAGTAGACCAGCGCTGGTGGCACCCAGTCCTTGAAGTCCACGCGGTTGAGCCAAGACAGGTGTTCGTTGATAGTCTCGGCGTGTTCAGTGGCCTCAAAGTCGGCGTCTCGCACGAAGTCCCACACCTCGGCGTAGGGTTTGATGACCTTGTCTACGAGGTCGATAGGGGTCTTGTACTCGGTGACGTGCTCCTGGAACTCCTTGACCAGGATGTACTTCTGCTTCTTCTTGGCGTAGATGCTGCGGATGTGACCAAACAGGTCACCGAAGGCTTCGCGGCCAAGTGCGTTTTCAATCCGGCTCCACTCCTTGGCGTAGGCGCGGCTCTTGACGTCGCCTGCCGTGGTGCGGATCAGGCCCAGCACCTGCGCCTTGATGATGTCGATAGGCGCGAGGTCGAGCCCCCGGTTGTTGAGCACGGAGAAGATGCGGTACGCGGCTTCGAGGTCGGGCGTGGAGATGACAACCAGCGAGCAATCGTTGGCGAGGAACTGCCACATAGCAATCAGTTCGGCAGGCGGAAGCGCCTTGGCCTTTTCGAGCAGCAGCGTGGCGTTTTCACGGTAACGCAGACGGCTGTCTTTCAGCTTGTCCGTACTGGCGACCAACTGTGCGATGCCACCCGGCTCCTGGATATTGGTGCGGAAGAAGTCAGCATCTTCCTCGCGGGCGGTCAGGCGATACTCGTTTTTCTCGCCAAGACTGACCTTGCCTTTTTTGTAGAGGAAGTCGGTGATGTCGTCTGCCGCATCCGGCATCACGGTGCGCAACACGGCGAACAGCATCGTGAGCGTAGACAGGCGCTGCTGGCCGTCGACCACCGATGACTTCGGGTCCCGGTCGTTCTTGATCAGAACGATGCTGCCCAGGAAGTATTGGCTGCTGGCCCCCGAGATACGCGCGTCCTGCATCGCCGAGTACAGATCATCGAAAAGCTCCGTGGCCTGCTCGATTGTCCAGGCGTAGGGGCGCTGGTAGTCCGGAATCTCGAACTGGTAACTGCCTTCGAAGATTTCCCGGATCAGCTTGTCGTGGGCTTCAAGTGTCTTGGCCATTGCGTTTGTTCTTCCCTATCGTTTCTTGGGGCTGCTCGGGGCTTGGTAGCCCGGAGCCAGCTTGGCGTTCTCAACGCCATAAAGCGCCAGCGGATCGCTGAGCCACAGGCGGTACTGTTCCTCTTTGAGGCGATGGTCAGGCGAGCAGTCCACGCTCCAGCGCAGCAGCATGTAGCCTGCGACGGCGGCGCGAACGCGCATCCGGATCGAGCCGTCGGTCATCCCGTAGTCCATCTTGATGATCTCGGGGCGGCTCAGACGCGGGTGAGGCACAAAGTCCAGCTCTACGATCCGTGTCCACTGGATGTCGTTGTCCGGGCGTTCATTCGCATTGGGCTCTTCATCAAGCAAGGTCGGGGCTTCCATCCGCGTGATGACGAAATCCCGGAACTCACCGCTCTTGCGATCAAAGGCCCGAACGTGCCAGCGCAGCCCGGTGTCGACCAAGGCAAAGGGCACGATGACCCGTTCAGACTCGCCGCTGCTCATTGAGTGGTAGCGGATGGTGACTGGCCGCTTGGCGTGGATCGCCCGGCAGACCGGGGCCAGCACATCCATCTTGGGGTTGCTCAAGGCAGTGGGCGATTCGCAGGGCAAGAGCGGCTGCGTTGCGCCGTTCACGCCATCACCGAAGCCCAGAGCCAGCGCCGACAGCACGCGCTGCGATGCGTGGTCGAACAGCGGGGTGAACGCTTGCCCGATGCGGTAAATCTTGTTGCTGCCGTCGAAGGTGATGTTCTGCGGCGCGATTTCCCGGTACATCGCCAAGTCGCGTGTCGCACCAGCCGGTGCCACGCCGAATCGGTCGATCAGGTCGGGGCGGCCGATCTCACCGAAGAAGTAAAGGCGAAAGTCGATGTAGGCCAGCCGCTCGCGCTGGGCGTGGCTCAGGTTTTCGACGCGTTGGGGTTGGGTCACCTACGACTCCTCATCCAAGACGGACGACCGAAAGGCTGTGATTGGTTTTATGTTTGTCCATTGCTAGGCGGTTTATATCATCAAACTGATGACATTATGCGCCACAACTTGGACTACAACAACACGGACACACCTGCGCCTAGGGTGTCGAGTTCGATTCCGCGTCTGGGAATTGAACCGGCGTCCGCAAAAGACGGCCGGATACGACACAGGAGTGCCAAAGGACGGTGATCAGCGTAGAATCATCGCCGAATGGTGCTCAACGGAACTCATTGCAGCCGAGATAGGCCGCGTGGCGTCGCCTCAGCACCACCATAATTTGAAATCCCAACCCTTATCGGTTGGGATTTTTTTTGCCCGGAGCGCCAGTGTTGGCGCGGTTCCGGGCCATTGCCTTGTGCGCGGCAACCCCACGACC
>Ga0210034_1001563_pt1 | contig 19564 bp, 18 predicted proteins | sample CryGeymeta201505_FD_185466 | JGI IMG/M metagenome (GOLD analysis project Ga0210034, IMG submission 185466) | Groundwater microbial communities from Crystal Geyser aquifers in Utah, USA - Crystal Geyser metaG 2015-05 (SPAdes) (version 2) | ecosystem: Environmental > Aquatic > Deep subsurface >... | reverse complement strand
GCGCCTTTACGCTGGGTGTGGCAATGTGGCTGGTGTACGGATTGATGCTGGGAGCGTGGCCAGTGGTCATAGCCAACATCATCACCCTGGCGCTGGCCAGTGCCATTTTGGTGATGAAGCTGCGCTACCAGTGAGCGCACTCTAGGGATTTCACGGGTTTACCCCACTCATCAAATCACCCGGGGAAGGGTAAAGTTGTTCGCTGTGAAATAGCACGGTCGTTCTTTTACCTTTTTGGAGACACTTGATGAGGCAATTCAAAGTTTTAGGCATCGCCATGGCTGCGGCGCTGTTGGTGGCGGCTTGCGGCGGCGGTGGGGGCGGCGACACGTTTGGCACCCAGGTCGCCAACCCGGCGCGCGGGCAATTGATGCAGAGTCCGCCCGCCCTCATTACTTCGTTGACACCCGCCAGCTTCAAAGCTTCTTTGAGCGCCAGTGCCACTGGACAAGGTCTGCTGCAGCTTTCCACGGGCTCTACCACCGGTGACCTCCCCTGCGGCGTGGATGTCCAGTACATCAAGTACGGCACTGTGGGCGGTGCAGGTGAACAAACCGATGCATCAGGAGCCCTGATGGTGCCAACGGGTACCGCGACTCAATGCACTGGTGCCCGGCCGATCGTGTTGTATGCCCACGGCACCAACATCACCAAGCGCTACAACCTGGCAGAAATTGCTGACAGCACCAATCCGGCCAATGGGGAGTCCGTGTTACTGGCGGCCATGTACGCCGCACAGGGTTACATCGTGGTAGCACCCAATTACGCAGGGTATGACAGCTCATCCTTGAGCTACCACCCCTACGTCAACGCCGACCAGCAGTCCAAAGACATGATCGATGCCCTGGCTGCCGCCAAAGCCGCCCTACCGGCGGGTAAGGCCAGTAGCAAGCTGTTCGTCACCGGGTATTCGCAAGGTGGTTTTGTCGCAATGGCAACAGTTCGCGCAATTCAGGCGCTAAACGATCCTAATTTAACTGTCAGAGCCTCAGCGCCCATGTCCGGGCCTTATGCGATGTCAGCCTACACCGACTTCATCTTCGCTGGTGGTGTTCCTCTTGGCAGTACCGCATTTGCGCCGATGCTGACGACCAGCTATAAAAAATCTTACAGTGACCTCAACATTTACAGCAGCCCGTCCGATATTTACGAGCCTGCTTTCGCCACTGGCATTGAATCACTGATACCCGGTAACTACGACTTCACGACTGTTTTCAGCGCTGGAAAACTTCCCCAAACGGCATTGTTCAGCGATGTGAGCGTACTGCCTGGCCTGACTCCCTTGGTCACTGGCACAGCGAGCGATGCGCTTTTTGCATTGGGCGTAGGTACCCCTAACCTGATAAATAACAGCACACGATTGAGTTTTGTAACTGATGCAAAGACCTACGGCTTTGACGGCGCGTTGCCAACTGCATTGACTGGTGCTGCTCAAACGCTTCAACTGGCAACCGGCGTAACCCATCCCCTACGCGTCGCTGCGCAAAGGAACGATTTGCGCGCGGGTTGGACCGGTCCGGTCAGTACTTCGCCGATGTTGTTGTGTGGCGGCAATGGAGACCCTACCGTTTTCTTTGACCTGAACACTCGGGTCATGGCAGGTGTTTGGGACGCAAAAGTCGCAGGTGGGCTGGTCACAGTTCTGGATGTGGACTCAAGTCCAACCAGCGCAAGTGATCCATTTGCAGCTGCCAAAGTTGGCTTCACAACGACCAAAACCAGCACTTACACGGCAGCTTATAGCGCAGCGATCGCAGCTGGTAAAACGCCTACAGAGGCCACTACCGCCGCCGCAACAGCCGTGACATCCGCCTACCACGGCGGCCTTGTGCCACCCTTCTGCAATGCCGCTGCGCGGGGCTTCTTCAGTCATTTCTAGGCCGCGCTGGTCAGACCTGAATCAATGCGTTATGTGCTGAAATTTCTTGTCTCCAAATGACAACACGTGCGAATCAACGATCGTGTTTTTAATATTTCTAGCATCTTCATTTATCCGTCATATTTGAATAAGGACACCCAATGAACTCCCCCTATTCCCTGAAACTGCTTCCCGCGTTGATCGTCGGCCTGCTTGCCGGTAACGCATCGGCATCGGGCTTCCAGTTGCTTGAACAGAGTGCCAGCGGTTTGGGCAACGCCTACGCTGGCTCAGCTGCCGTAGCCGAGAACGCCAGCACCATTTTTTACAACCCGGCTGGCATGACACAGTTAAAAGACCGTGAGTTCTCAACCGGCCTGGTGGCGGTGGGAACCAGCTTCAAGTTCAACGACACCGGGTCCAGCGTCGGCTTTTTGACTGGCACTGGCACCGGTGGCAATGGTGGGGGCTGGGGATTCATTCCCAACGCCTACATGTCATGGGCTCTGAACAAAGACCTGTACGTTGGCCTCGGGGTTGGTGCGCCATTTGGCTTGAAGACCGAGTACGACAACCCATGGGTAGGTGCTGCGCAGTCCACCATGTTTGATGTCAAAACCTACAACATCAATCCATCAGTAGCCTACAAGGTCAATGACAAAGTGTCGATCGGTGCAGGCTTGAACTGGCAACGACTGACCGCTGAATACCTACGGCAGGTGGCTGTCGTCAGCTCAGTCACATCCGTGTCTCCTTTGGCACTCGATCTCAGTGGCGATTCATGGGGTTGGAATGTAGGTGCCCTCTTTGCCGTCTCACCGGCGACCAAAGTGGGGGTAGCCTACCGGTCAAAGATTAAATACGACCTCGCCGGTGACATCAATATCACAGGCCCAAGTGCAGCACTCAATGCGTCACGCTCCAGCGCTGCCAAATCAAATCTGGAGTTGCCTGACACGTTCATCTTGAGCGGTACACACCAACTGTCTGACAAAGTGCAACTGTTGGGCGACATTTCCTGGACCGGCTGGAGCAGCGTACAGAAGCTTGACATTGTCAGGACATCTGGTGCCCTCACAGGGCAAATCGCCCAGACACTCGATACCGAATTTCGCGATACGACACGCGTGGCGGTGGGTGTCAACTACCAGTACCGTGGCGACCTGAAGTTGAAGTTTGGCCTGGGGTACGACCAGACACCGGTAAAAGGGGCAAGTACACGGCTGGTTTCCTTGCCAGACAATGATCGTACTTGGCTGTCTGCCGGAGCTCAGTGGGCGGTAGGCAAAGGTGGCGTTCTGGACGTTGGAGCCAGCTACCTGCTGCTCAACAATTCTCAAATTGACAACAACCAACTCGTCGATGGCCGAGGCAGGGTGACCGGCGAATACAGCGCCAATGCCTGGATTTTTGGCTTGCAGTATTCACGCGCTTTTTAGTCGAAGATAGACTTCTCAAAAAAGCCCCGCTGACTGGGGCTTTTTTTCGTCCAATCGGGATTTTTATTCCGTCCAAATCGGAATTTTTAGTGCGCTGCGCGCTGCAACCGGTCGCGCACGCCGTCCCATTGTGGCGTGGCTGGTGGGGTTTCAACCCAGATTTGCGACACACCTCGGACATCGAACGCACGCAGAGTGGCAAAAAGTTGCTGGGCCACCGCTGCCGCATCAGACGGCATAGTTTGATGGATGACTTGTGCTGCGGGCACCGCCAGCGCCGTGCGCGACCAGACGGCAACAAGGGGTGACGTGCTATCGCCCTCGTTTTGATCCTGGAGTTTGTTCAACTCAACTTGCAAAGCAGGCGCATCCAGCAGCCGCACCCGGGCCCGGGGCGCGTAATGCGATTCAAGTGTCCCAGAGGCCTTGGGCCCTTTAATCGTCTGCGCAAGAAGCTCTTTATTCAATAGCACTCTGATGCCGCAGCTAGCCTGAATCTGCGCCGGTGTCACCGCACCCGGGCGCAGCAGCACCGGTGCGCCACGGGTGCAGTCGATGATGGTGGACTCGATGCCAACCGTACACGGGCCACCGTCCAGCACCAGCAGGTCGTCACCAAACTCACCCTGCACATGCGCCGCCGTGGTCGGGCTGACTCGGCCAAACTGGTTGGCGCTGGGTGCAGCCAGACCCCAAAAATAATTGGGGTCAGATTCCAATTGTTTTGAAGTTTCAGAATCGAACGTCGGATTAATTGGAATCTGACCCCAATTAAGTAGCTTCTGCGCCACCGGGTGGGCGGGGCAACGCAGGCCGATGGTGGGGTTGCCGCCGGCCGCCGCAGTGGCCACACCAGGGCGGCGCGGCAGGATCAGCGTCAGCGGGCCGGGCCAGAAGGCGGCCATCAGTTGGGTGGCAAAGTCGGGGACGTCAATCGCGTAGTGCGCCACCGCTTCGCTGGAGGCCACATGCACGATCAGCGGGTGATCGGGCGGGCGGCCTTTGGCGACAAAAATCTGCGCAACCGCAGCGTCGTTGTCAGCATCGGCAGCCAGCCCGTAGACGGTTTCGGTTGGTAAGCCTAACAGGCCTCCAGCCCTTATACAACCGGCGGCAGCAGCTATTGATTCAGGTGCATCACCCGGCAGGATCATGGCTGTGCGCGCCTCAAGGAAAAATCAAAACGGCGCCATGCCCAGCAGCGCTGCGGCTTGCAACGCCACCGCGTTGGCCTGGTCGGGCGTGGCGGCTGTGACGGTCAGATGGCCCATCTTGCGGCCCTTGTTGGCTTTGAGCTTGCCGTACAGGTGCAGATGCACGCCGGGCAGCGCCAGCACCTTCTGCCATGGTGGCGTTGCGCCATCCACCCACAAATCACCCAGCAAATTGAGCATGACCGCCGCGCTGTGCTGGCGCGGCTGGGTCAGCGGCAGCCCCGCCAGCGTGCGCACCTGCAGGTCAAACTGCGACTGATCGCACGCGTCCAGCGTGTAGTGGCCGCTGTTATGCGGGCGCGGTGCCATCTCGTTGACCACCAGCGCACCCAAAGCAGCTCGCTCTGGCGATCCCTCTTTCAGCACAAAGAATTCAACGCACAGAACGCCCACATAGTTCAATTCATTTGCAATCGCTTTTGTAGCTGTAACCGCTTGATCAGCAAGGGCTAGAGGCATATTTTCTTCATAAGCCTGGGTGACCGCCAGGATGCCGGCGCGGTGCAGATTGAGTTGTGGGTGAAAGTGCACACAGGTGCCGTCGCTGCCGCGCGCCACGATCACCGAGCACTCCGCCGCCAGCGGCAGCATGTGTTCCAGCACGCAGGGCACACTATTCAAACCATCCCAGGCGGCAGCCAGTTCGGCGCGGTTATTGACACGCACCTGGCCCTTGCCGTCGTAACCCAGACGCGCGGTTTTCAGGATGCCCGGCAGCAGCGCATCGGGCACGGCGGCCAGGTCGGCGGCGGCCTCAATCACTGCGTACGGGGCCACCGGCACGCCGCTGCGCGCCAGATGGGCTTTTTCCTTGATGCGGTCTTGTGCAATGGCCACCGCATCTGCGCTAGGCGCGGTAGGTCGCGCACCACCCAGCGTGACCAGCGCACCGGCGGGCACGTTTTCAAACTCGGTGGTGACCGCCGCGCAGCGCTGGATCAACTGCGCCAGGCCTTGCTGGTCAAGGTAATCGGTTTTGATGTGGTAGTGACTCACCAGACCGGCGGGGCTGATGACGTCAGGGTCGAGCACCACGGTGAAGTAGCCCATGCTTTGCGCGGCGTGGACAAACATGCGCCCGAGCTGGCCGCCGCCCATCACGCCCAGCGTCGTCTGCTGGCCGTCACCATTCAAGCCAGTGGCCCCCGGCAGCAAGGTCGGGCCGCTCATAGCACCGGCGGCAAGGTCATGTCCCGCGCGGCCTGCGTTTGCGCCGCGCGGAAATCTTCCAGCCGGGTGCGCAGCACGATGTCGTGGTTGGCCAGCATGGCCACGGCAAACAGTGCCGCGTTGGCTGCGCCCGCCGCGCCAATGGCAAAGGTCGCCACCGGAATGCCCTTGGGCATTTGCACAATGCTGTGCAGCGAATCAACGCCGCTGAGGTGCTTGCTGGCCACCGGCACACCCAGTACCGGCACGGTCGTTTTGGCCGCCAGCATGCCCGGCAAGTGCGCGGCACCGCCAGCGCCAGCGATGATGGCTTTGAGGCCACGCCCAGCAGCGACTGAAGCGTAGGCAAACATGTCATCAGGCATTCTGTGGGCAGAGACCACACGGGCCTCGTGCGTGATGCCGAACTGTTGGAGAATATGGACTGCGTGTTGCATGGTGTCCCAGTCTGAGCTGGAGCCCATGAGCACACCGATTTGGATGGAGTTCATTCGCCGAATTTTACGTTTGACCCGCCCCGCAACGCCATATATTGCTTACCCCGAGAACACCATGATTGACGTGACCTTGCAAAATTTTGAAACCGACGTGATCGCCGCGTCGATGACACAACCCATCCTGATCGACTTTTGGGCGCCTTGGTGCGGCCCGTGCAAGTCGCTTGGGCCCATTCTGGAGCAACTGGAGCTGGACTACGCCGGCCGCTTTACGCTGGTCAAGATCAATTCTGACGATGAGCAGCAACTGGCCCAGGCCTTTGGCATTCGCAGCATCCCCACCTGCATATTGATGATGGGTGGCAAGCCGGTCGACGGCTTCATGGGTGCACAAACGGCCGGCCAGGTGAAGACGTTTCTGGACAAACACCTGCCAAGTGTTGGCGAGTTGGTCGCCGAAATGGAAACCGACGAAGCCCAGGCCCTGCTGGCCAGCGGCGACAAGCAAGCGGCGCTGGAGAAACTGGCTGACGCGTTGGCCACAGACCCCGGCAACGACGACACGCGCTTTGACTACATTCGCCTGCTGATTGAACTCGGCGGCCTCGAAGAAGCCGAAGCCGCGCTGGCCCCCAAGCTCACAGAGATTCCGCGTAAGCTGCGTTTTGAAGCGCTTGGGCAATGGCTAAACGCTACACAATTTGCAGCTACCAGCGCATACGCTACTTGGACAGAAGCCCAATTTGATGAAAAAATTGCGGCCAACAAACGCGACTTCGATACCCGCTTTGCCAAAGCCAGGTTGCTGATGGCCGCCGGTGAGTGGACTGCCGCCATGGACGAGCTGCTGGAGATCATCATGCGCGACAAAAAATGGGCCGATGAGGCCCCGCGCAAAGCCATGGTCGCCATGCTGGAGCTGATGACGCCACCCAAGCCAAAGGCCGACGCGCAGGCCACTGGCAAAACCGCGGGTGGCATTGAGGTGCTGGGCAAAGCGGCGGTGCAAGAAGACCCGCAGGCCGCGCTGGTGTCAAGCTATCGCCGCAAATTGAGCATGATGCTCAACTGATTCCCGCACCCTTCAATCAGGCCGCCTGCGCCTGCTGCGTGGGTGCCAGCGCCGCCATCGGCCAGCGTTCGGTGGCCAAGACGCGCTGGGCATTGAGGCTGGCAATCGGGATCGACGCGTCTTGCGGGATGCCGCCAGAGAGCTGCAGCGCCAGGTAGCGCCCGCAGCACACGCGCAGAAATGAAGCAAAGTTATCGACCTCACCCCGTGCCTCGATAAGCTCGTCATAGAGCTTGGTACACAGCTGCGGCACGCTCATGCTGTCGCGCTGGGCAATCGCCTCCAGCACGTTCCAGAACAAATTCTCCAACCGGATGCTGGTGGCCACGCCATGCAGCCGCACCGAGCGGGCGCGGCAATCGTACAAATGCGGATCGGCGTTGATGAAAACCTGGCACATGGGTGGCTCCGTGTCAAAACGTGGATGCGCGCAGCATGAAACCCGTGCCCACCGCTGTCAATGCGGGCAAACCATGGACATGGATGCCGGATCGGATCCGGCATGACAAGCGTGGCCTAACATGACAGGGCTTGTGTCATTGCGGGCTCGATCCGCAATCCATGTCTTCAGAATGCCTGGATGTCGGGTCGTGGCCCGGCATGACACAAACGGCTACAGCGTGATTTTGGTGCCCAGCAGCGCCAGAAACTGCGCAATCCACACTGGGTGCGCGGGCCAGGCCGGGGCGCTGACCAGGTTGCCTTGGGTGAACGCGCCGTCAATCGGAATCTGCGCATAGCTGCCGCCAGCCCGCTCCACCTCCACCTGGCACGCCGGGTAGGCCGAGCAGGTGCGGCCTTTGAGCACATCGGAGCCCGCCAGCAACTGCGCCGCATGGCAGATGGCGGCCACCGGTTTGTTGGCGTCAAAGAAATGCCGCACCATGGCCACCACCGCTGGGTAGGTGCGCAGGTATTCGGGGCCACGGCCGCCGGGTAACACCAGCGCGTCGTAGTCTTGTGCCTTCACGTCAGCAAAGGTGGCGTTCAGGGCAAAGTTGTGGCCAGGCTTCTCGCTATAGGTCTGCGCGCCTTCAAAGTCGTGGATCGCCGTTTTGATGGCATCTCCCGCTTTTTTGTCCGGGCACACCGCGTGCACCGCGTGGCCCACGGCCAGCAGCGCCTGAAACGGCACCATGGTTTCGTAGTCTTCGCAGTAGTCACCACAAATCATCAAGATTTTTTTTGCAGCCATGTCGGTCTCCTGGAGGGTTATTGGGGACCCGATTGTTAGCCGCTGATACCAGCTTGTGGTGGTAATGGGCTGTGACAGTTTGGCGCTGTATTTCGATCAACGCTATCATCAGCTTACTTCACGTCTTACCAAGCAGGAGCTGTATGTTGACTGCAATCGCCACAATCTCAAGCAAAGGGCAACTTGTGGTGCCCAAAGAAATTCGCGACCAAATGCGCTGGGGCCCCGGCACACAGTTGACCTTGCATTCAAGCGCTTCAGGCGTCTTGCTGAAAACGGCGTCCCCCAAGGCCAAGCACAAGTTTGAAGACTTGATTGGCATGTTGCAGCACACCGGGCCTGCGCTGGCGCTGGACGAACTGTGTCGTCCGGTCGATTTGGATGAACCACCTTTGCCGGATTCAGCACCGTGATGATCGCTTTCGACACCAATATGTTGGTTCGCGTCGCGGTGGCAGATCACCCGCAGCAGTTGGCCGTCGTGCGAGATTTGATGGCGAACAATACCGTGTTCATTTCACGCACTGTGCTGCTTGAAACCGAATGGGTGCTGCGGTCCCGCTACAAGAAAATTCGTTCTGAATTGCTCGGTTTTTTTCAGGCACTTCTGCTGACACAAGATGTCGAGGTCGAGTCAGCTGCATCGATAGAAGGCGCACTTGACTGGTACGCGCAGGGTGCCGATTTCGCGGATGCACTGCACCTGTCGGCCTGTGGTCAAACGCTGATGCACACCTTTGACCAGGATTTTTGCAAAACAGCACGCGCCACAGGTGCCGCACCACCTGTGCGGGTTTTTGCTGCTGAGTAACGCAGCACTTTGAGCTTCAAAAGACACGATGGAACGCTACACAAAATGTAACTGCTTACCCATTAATTGCAAGGGCTAGCAGTCATTTTTACCCGTATTTCAGGTCGTCAGCCGGGTCAAGGCTTCCTGGTACTTGGCGGAGGTTTGAGCGATCACCTCGCGCGGCAGGTGCGGGGCGGGCGGGGTTTTGCTCCAGGGCTTGCCCGCCACCTGCGCGGTTTCCAGCCAGTCGCGCAGAAACTGCTTGTCGTAGCTGGGTGGGTTGATGCCTTCCTGGTAGCTCTCAAGCGGCCAGTAGCGCGATGAATCGGGCGTCAGCACTTCGTCCATCAAGATCAGCGTGCCGTCCTTGTCCAGGCCAAATTCAAACTTGGTGTCGGCGATGATGATGCCCTTGGTGGCGGCAAAGTCGGCGGCGGCTTTGTAGAGCGCAATGCTGGTGTCGCGGATGCGCGTGGCCAGGTCTGCGCCAATCATCTCGACGGTTTTCTCAAACGTGATGTTTTCGTCGTGGTCGCCCATCTCGGCCTTGGCGGCCGGGGTGTAGATCGGCTCGGGCAGCTTGCTGGCGTTCTTCAGGCCAGCGGGCAGCTTGACACCGCACACCTGGCCGTTGTCTTGGTATTCCTTCCAGCCACTGCCGGCCAGGTAGCCACGCACCACGGCTTCAACCAGGATGGGTTTCAGGCGTTTGACCAGCATCGAGCGGCCCGCCACTTGCGGTACTTCGGCGGCGGTGACTACGCTCTCAGGTGCGTCACCTGTCAGGTGAATTGGGCAAATGTTGGCACCTTTCGGGCCGAGCTTGTCAAACCAGAACAGTGCCATTTTTGTGAGCAGCTCGCCCTTGCCCGGTATGGGCTGGCCCATGATCACGTCAAAGGCGCTGATGCGGTCGCTGGCGACCATCAGGATGCGGTCGTCACCCACGGCGTAGTTGTCACGCACCTTGCCACGTGCTAGCAGCGGCAGGGAGGTGATGTTGGAGGTGTGCAGGGCGGATGGAGCGGTAGTCATGGCATTCAGGGTCAGTCAATAAAAATCAGGAAATAAGTTGAAGTTTAGGTTCAATGCGGGCAATGCCAGAAAAATCACGATCCAGCGCCAGCAGCGGCATACCAGTCTCTAAAGCACATGCCGCGACCACGCAGTCCATCGGGCTGCGCACCGTGACCCCATGCCAACGACAACGGGCAAAAAGAAGTGCCGCCTGACGATGCAATTCGTGCGTATCTTCCGGCTCAAACACTGGCAGTTGATCCAGTTGCGCTTGCAAGCGTACAAAGTGACTGGCATCGCGTGCGCCTTGCAACACCTCTTGCAGCACAACGGCAGGAATCCATACCGGCAATTCATCGCGCAAGGCTTGTGCCAACGCCCGATGGGTGCTGGAGCCTGTGCCGCGGAGAAACTCAATCACAGCCGAGGTGTCAATGATCATGTGGTTTATTTTTTGGGTGCTTGCGCGATCGCAGCAGCAGGTTCGCAGGCGAGCAACGGCTCAACAGGATAGCTGGCGTAACAGGCATCCGGATCGTAATCGTCTGCTAACACGTCGCTCCCCTGGAGCGCCAGCAGACCAGCGTAGTTGGGCTTGCGCACAAAGGCTTTCAGCGCCGCCTCAACCGCCGCTTTTTTGGTAGTCACGCCAGCCCGCAGCATGGCTTGGGCGATCAGTTCGTCGTCAATCACGATGTTGGTTCGGGTGTTCATGGCAGTCCTTTGTGTTCATACACATTGAAGGTGTATCGCTGAATTATGCCGCATGCTTGCCCTGCCACTCAGCGCGTGCGCATGTACACGCCATACAGCCAGCCATTGAGGTCACGCAATTGCTTGCGGTAGGCCACGATGTCATGGTGTCGCCCCTGGCGCTCCAGCCCCAGCAGGTTGACCAGCAGACGAAAAGCTTGCTCTGGGTCGCTGTGCTGGCCGGGTTGCGCTGCGCTCAGGTGCACCACGTCTTGCGGGCGCTGGGTCAGCACCCAGGCGGGGAACCAGGCCAGGTCTTGGCTGGCATCGACAAGCCCGGCATCGGGCTCAAAACTGGCATCAAACTGGTCTTTAAGACGTTGCAAGGGTGCGTCTTGTGCCGTTTGAATGACCGCCTCCAGCCGTTTGGGCGACAGCCAGGCCAGCTCGGCCAGCAAAGGCCAACTGCCCGCCAAGCCCACGGCATGCAACTTGGCCTGCGCCATCCAGCCCAAGGGCGCGGGAATGCGCCGCCACGACGCAATGCGGGTCACTGCATCCATGGCGGCGGCCCAGTCTTGCAAGTGCAGCAACATGGGTGCAACATGTTGCGCCTCCCACTGTGGGGCAAAGGGCAAGGCAGCAGCGCGCGCAATCAACTCTTGCCAGAACGGTCGCAGCCAAAGCTGCGCGGCGGCTTGCCCCAGCTGCTGCTCAGCGGCTGGCGTCAGCTGGGCTTGCAGGTTGTGCTGCAACAGCTGCAATGCGGTGTGTTGGGTCAGCAGCGCCACCGGCTGCGCGGCGCGGTCTTTGAACGCTGCCAACGCACTGATCAGCAACTGCAACGGCGGCAGATGGGCATCGTCCGGGTATTCGTTTTGCAGCGTGCACCAGGCAGTCTGCGCCAGCGCTGGCTGCTGCTCGAGCAGCGCCTGAAGCACATCATTGCGCAGCATCACATCACGGCTGTCGTTGAAGATGTCCAGTTGCATGGGCTGCATGGGTTGATTTTGTTATCAAAACTAAGAGCTGCTCACGCTTACTCTATAAGGGCTAGAGGCCAATTTAATGTAAAAAACCACCCGCAGGTGGTTTTTTGGACAAGCACGCAGGATGCGGTTTTAGTTCACCACCTGCGCCAGCTCGCCGCGCGCGTAGCGGGCGGCCACATCGGTCAGGCTCAAGCCCTTGATCTTAGACCCCTGGCCTTCGCACCCAAATTCCAGGTAACGCTGTTTGCACAAGGCTTTGGCGGCTTCGCGAGCGGGTTTGAGCCAGTCGCGGGCATCAAACTTTTCGGGGTTTTCAGCCATGTATTTGCGCACCGCGCCGGTCATGGCCAGGCGGATGTCGGTGTCGATGTTGATCTTGCGCACGCCGAACTTGATGGCCTTTTGAATTTCTTCCACCGGCACGCCATAGGTTTCGCGCATCTTGCCACCATACTGGTTGATGATGGCCAGCGATTCTTGCGGCACGCTGCTGGAGCCGTGCATCACCAAATGCGTGTTGGGAATGCGTTTGTTGATGGCCATGACGCGATCAATGGCGAGAATGTCACCTGTGGGCTTGCGGGTGAACTTGTAAGCACCGTGGCTGGTGCCAATGGCAATGGCCAGTGCGTCGAGTTGGGTGCGTTTGACAAAGTCTGCCGCTTGTTCGGGGTCGGTGAGCATTTGCTCACGCGTCATGGTCGAGTCGGTGCCGTGGCCGTCTTCCTTGTCGCCCTTGCCGGTTTCCAGGCTGCCCAGGCATCCCAGCTCGCCTTCCACCGTGACACCCACCGCGTGGGCCATGTCAACCACTTGGCGGGTCACGTCGGCGTTGTAGTCAAAACTGGCAATGGATTTGCCGTCGCTCATCAACGAGCCGTCCATCATCACCGAGCTGAAGCCCAGGTTGATGGCCCCACGGCACACGTCGGGGCTTTGGCCGTGGTCCTGGTGCATCACCAGCGGAATGTGCGGGTAGGCTTCCACCGCCGCCAAAATCAGGTGCTTGATGAAGGGCTCACCGGCGTACTTGCGCGCTCCGGCGCTGGCTTGCAAGATGACCGGCGCACCCACTTCATCCGCTGCCGACATGACCGCCTGCACCTGCTCCAGGTTGTTGACGTTAAACGCCGGAATACCGTAGCCGTTGGCGGCGGCGTGGTCAAGCAGTTCGCGCATGGAAACAAGAGCCATGATGGTGTCCTTAAGAAGGTTGGGTAACAGGGTGGTAACTGCGGCAAATTTTACCCACCCAAGGCCTGCGCCGTGCTGACGGGGGGGCATGCAAACTGCTGTGGCGTTTCCGTGAATCAAGGCATCATGTTTAAACCGGCACGGCGACCGGTCCATGCGCATGCGGTTTTGGGGCGTGAACACGCGCGAATCAGTCGGGTGATGCGCTTTGCGGAGGTAAAGGAGGAGCACGCGCAGCGGGCGGGGGACACGTAGCAAAGCGCATCACCCGGCTGATTCATCAACCACCGAGACAACACCCTCGCTCTCCCTGTCTCTCCCACACTCACGGCAATCAAGCACGCCTACTGCACCCGGCAAATCTTCAGCATATTGGTGCCGCCCGGCGAGCCCATCGGCTCGCCACAGGTGATGGCGTAGACGTCGCCGGTCTGCACCACGCCGCGCGACTTCAGCTCTTTTTCAGCCTGCGCCAGCGCCGTGTCGCGATCGGTGCTGGTGTCGCTGAACAGCGGACGCACCGTGCGGTACAGCGTCATGCGCCGCTGCGTGGCCAGCTTGGAGGTGATGGCGTAGATGGGGATCTGAATCAAGTGGCGGCTCATCCACAGCGCGGTCGAGCCACTGTCGGTCAGCGCCACGATCGCCTTGGCGCCCAGGTGATGCGCGGTAAACAACGCGCCCATGGCGATGGCATGGTCGATGCGGGTGAAGGTCTTGCCGGTGAAATCGGCCTCCAGCTTGAGCGCGTTGCCGTTTTCAGCCGCATGACATATCTTGGCCATCTCGACCACCGTTTCCAGCGGGTATTTGCCGGCGGCGGTCTCGGCCGAGAGCATCACCGCATCGGTACCGTCGAGCACCGCGTTGGCCACGTCGCTCACCTCGGCCCGTGTGGGCACCGGGTTGCTGATCATCGACTCCATCATCTGTGTGGCAGTGATCACCACACGGTCATGCTCGCGCGCCAGATTGATCATGCGTTTTTGCAGCGCGGGTACCACCGCGTTACCCACCTCGACCGCCAGGTCGCCGCGCGCCACCATGATGCCGTCGCTGGCGAGCAAAATTTCTTCCAGGCGCGGAATCGCTTCAGCACGTTCGATCTTGGCGATCAGCCCCGGCTTGTGGCCCTCCGGTGCCGATACGCTGCACAACTGTCGCGCCATTTCCATGTCGGTGGCGCTCTTGGCAAAGCTCACCGCAACGTAGTCGGCCTTGAAACTCATCGCGGTGCGGATGTCGTCCATGTCCTTGGCGGTCAAGGCCGGTGCGCTCAAACCGCCACCTTGCTTGTTGATGCCCTTATTGTTGGACAACTCGCCACCGAGCTTGACGGTGGTGTGGATGGCCGTGCCTTTGACCGCGTCGACCGTGATCACGATCAGCCCGTCGTTAAGCAACAGCACGTCACCCGCCTTCACTTCTTGCGGTAGCGCCTTGTAGTCCAGCCCGACGCAGTCGACGTCGCCCAACGCGGTGCGCGCAGCGTCCATCACAAACCTTTGGCCCGGTACCAGCACCACCTTGCCTTGGGCAAACTTGCCAACCCGAATCTTGGGGCCCTGCAGGTCGGCCATGATGCCCACCTCGCGCCCGGCGCGCTGGGCGGCTTCACGCACCATCTGCGCGCGGTCAATGTGGTCTTGCGCGGTACCATGGCTGAAGTTCAGCCGCACGACATTCACGCCGGCGCGGATCATTTCTTCAAGCAGGGTAGGGTCGCTGGAAGCCGGGCCCAGAGTGGCAACAATTTTGGTAGCGCGACGTGGCATGAAGCAATCTCCGTGTAATTTAGTTTCATGATTTTCCCACGGAAGTGGTTACATGACAGCAACAGCTTGCGTGCCCGCGCCAACGCTGTTGTGCCAAGGCATAGTAAAGTAAGGACAAAGTCTCCATGCCGCCATGACGCCTGATCTCCCACCTGATCTCTCCTTGTTGCAACCACCCGGGCCGCAAACCCGGTTGCTGCTGGTGGATGACCAGCCGATCAACATCCGCGTGCTGCAACAGATTTTTTCCAGCCAGTACGCCTGCTTTGCGGCGACGGGTGGCGTCCAGGCGCTGGAATTCTGCCGACGCACGCCACCCGATCTGGTGCTGCTGGACATCGTCATGCCCGACATGGACGGTTACGCGGTCTGCAAGGCACTCAAGGCCGACCCGGCCACGCGCGACATCCCGGTGGTCTTCATCACCGCCCATACCGATGCCCTGGAAGAAAGCCAGGCGCTAGAACTCGGTGCCGTTGACTTTATCTCCAAGCCGGTCAACCCGGCGGTGGTACGCGCCCGCGTCAAGACGCATCTGACGCTTAAATACCAGTCCGACCTGCTGCGCCAACTGGTGTTTCGTGACGGTTTGACCGGCGCCTTCAATCGCCGCTACTTTGACCAGCAACTGACGACCGAAGTCGCGCGTTCGGTGCGCAGCCAGTTGCCGCTGGCGCTGGTCATGATCGATGTGGATTTTTTCAAACGCTTCAACGACCACTACGGGCACCAGGCCGGCGACGACTGCCTGCGCCAGGTGGTGCAGCTCCTGCAACAGGGCTTGCGCCGCCCGGCCGATCTGGTGGCACGTTACGGCGGCGAGGAATTTGCCTGCATCTTGCCCGAAACCAGCTTTGAGGACGCCATGGCCATCGCCCGCGAGCTTGAAGACAGCGTGCGGGCCAAGGCCATATCCCACGCCGCCTCGGACGTGGCCGGCGTTGTCACCATCAGTCTGGGGGTTGCTGAGCGCCTGCCCGACACCAGCGCCGACCCCCAAGCCCTGCTGGCCCTGGCTGATGCACAGTTGTACCAGGCCAAGCACAGTGGTCGTGGCCGCGTTTGTGGTCAGCTTTTACCACCGGGCTGAACCCTTGTTTTCACGACTGAAATCGATCGCCAGCCGCCTGTTGCCGCGCAGCCTTCAATTGCAGCTGATGCTGTTGACCTCGCTGTGTCTGGTGTCGTCGATCTTCGGCTATGGCTACTACACCGCCAGAGAACAAACACAAGACGCGCAGCGTGTCGTCACCGCCCAATTGGTCGCGTTGGCGCACAACCTGGCCACCGTGAGCCGCCATTTTTTGCTGGCCAATGAGCATGACCAGATCCAGGCCCTGACCTTGCAGATTGCCACTGTTCCGGGTATGTACTCGGTGCTGGTGACCGACGCTTTTGGTTTTCCGTTGACCGAGATCGTCAACCTTGACGGCGCCTGGGTGCCACGCTACAGCCTGAGCCGGGTTGACCTTCCCGCGCACCAAGGGCCCGATTCGCTGGTCGAGATCAAGCCCTACAACGCTAGCCAACGTGACTTTCTGGCCGGCCATGCCGGCACCTTGCTGGCGTGGCGCCGTATCGTTGGCGAGCAGCCGTTGGGGTGGGTGCGCATCCAGTACCGCAGGGACGCGTTTGACACCATCGCCGCAGACATACGCCAGCAGGCGATCAAGACCATCGCGTTGGGCATCACCGCCACACTGTGTTTGCTGTGGTTGTTGTTGCAGCCTGCAATGCGCGCGCTGCGCGAGGCCACCCGCTTTGCGGCGCAATTGCATACAACCCAAGGGACCCGCCTCACGGTGTCCCATCCGGCCAGGGAGATCAGCGAACTGACCGACGCGCTCAACGTCGTCTCCAAGCGCCTGCTCGAGCAAAACGTCGACCTCAACAACCAGAAGTTTGCGCTCGACCAGCACGCCATCGTCAGCATCACCGACCTGGACGGCACCATCGTCTACGCCAACGAACTTTTTTGCGCCATCAGCGGCTACACACGGCAAGAGCTGGTTGGTCACAACCACCGCGTCATCAAATCGGGCGAACACCCCGGCGCCTTCTTTGACGACCTCTGGCACACCATCAGCCAGGGCCAGGTGTGGCGCGGCGACGTTAAAAACCGCAAAAAAGACGGCAGCTATTACTGGGTCAGCGCAACCATCGTACCGCTGCTGGACGCCGACGGTCTGCCGCACCACTACGTTGGCATCCGCACCGACATCACAGCCAACAAGGCGCTGGAACAATCACTGCACGCAGCCAAGGAGCAGGCGGAGATCGCCGCCCAGGTCAAGGGCCAGTTCCTGGCCAACATGAGCCATGAAATCCGCACCCCGATGAACGCGATTCTGGGCATGCTCAAGCTGCTGAAAATCACCCAGCTTGAGCCGCGCCAGCTGGACTATGCCGACAAGGCCGAGGGCGCCGCCCAGTCGCTGCTGGCGCTGATTAACGACATCCTGGACTTCTCCAAGATCGAAGCGGGCAAGATGACGCTGGACGTCCATCCGTTTGCGCTGGCCAAACTGCTGCGCGACCTGTCGGTCATTGCCGAGGCCAGCATAGGCACCAAGCCCGTGACCGTGCGCTTTGACGTTGACGCCAATGCGCCCGACATGCTCATGGGCGACGCCATGCGCCTGCGCCAGGTGCTGATCAATCTGTGCAGCAACGCGATCAAGTTCACCGCACAAGGGGAGGTGGTCGTCAGCGTGCAGGTCACGGCGCAGGACGCGCACAAAGCGACGCTGTCGTTCGCTGTGCGCGACACCGGCATGGGTATCGCGCCAGAAAACCAGCAGCGCATTTTTGACGGCTTTTCACAGGCCGAGGCGTCCACTACACGGCGCTTTGGCGGCTCGGGGCTGGGGCTGTCGATCTGTCGGCAACTGGTGACGATGATGGGCAGCGAACTGCGACTGCACAGCGCACTGGGCCAAGGCAGCACGTTCTCGTTTGCACTGACCTTGCCCGTCGTCACCGACGCACAGGCGGATGAAGCCCTCGCCAGCGACGGCCCGCACCAAACCAACCCTGGCAAGCCCGAAGGGCCACCACTGACAGGCTTGCATCTGCTGGTGGTTGAAGACAACCCCATCAACCAGCAAGTAGCGCAGGAATTGCTGAGCACGCAAGGGGCACAGATCATCTTGGCAGACAACGGGCAACTGGGCGTGGAGGCAGTGCGCCAGGCGCTTGCCAGGCAACAACCATTCGATGCGGTTTTGATGGACATCCAGATGCCGGTAATGGACGGCTACGCCGCCACCCGCGTGTTGCGCCAGGAGATGGGCTTGCTGCAGCTGCCCATCGTCGCCATGACCGCCAACGCCATGGCCTCCGACCGTGACGACTGCCTGGCCGCGGGCATGAACGCGCACATTGGCAAACCGTTCAATTTGCCCGAGCTGGTGGCCCTGATCAGACGCCTGGTGGGGCAGACACCACTGCGCCAACCGTCACCCCAGGCGAACCCCAACACGGCAGAGCCGTCAGCACCGGACGTTGACGCGCTGAACCCCGACGCCGCACTGGCTCGGCTGGGCGGCAACCGTATGCTGTACGCGCGCCTGCTGGCAACTTTTTTAAATGACAGCGCCAGCCTACCCGATCAACTGCAAGCAATGTTGGCTGCGCACCAGCCTGACGCTGTAATGCGCGCACTACATACCTTCAAAGGGCTGGCGGCAACGGTCGGCGCTGTGGGCCTGGCTGAACTGGCCCGTTCGCTGGAGCTGCAGCTCGGCGAGGCGCGGCAAGACCAGCGCGCCGTAGTCACCAAAACAATCAGCACAAGCGTACGTGACGCCTTGCTGCGCGTAACGCCCGCGCTGCGCAACCTGATTCAGGCCAACGAAGAGACCCACCCCGCCCAGCCTGTCGTGGCGACGGCATCGCTTGACGCCCGACAGACCACCGCCCTGCTGCGCGAGCTGCTGGACTTGCTGCAGAAATCTGATTTACGGTCGCTGGCGCTGTTTGAACAAATCCAGCGTCAACCGGGCGCAACCGACAACGACGATTTCAAGCGCCTGGCCGCCGCACTGGACGCACTCAACTTTGACGCCGCCGCGCAAGCCGTGCAAACACTGCTGGCGTCGCGCGCCTGAGGCCAGCGTCACTCAGGCGCGCGAATCAAACTGCAAAATGGCACGCGCCATACTCTCCAGCGGCAAGATGTCGTCGACCGCCTGCAGCTTGATGGCTTCTTTGGGCATGCCAAAGACCACACAGGTTTCTTCGTTTTGCGCAATGCAGCGCGCGCCCAGGTCGTGCAGGGTTTTCATGCCGCGGGCACCGTCGTCACCCATGCCGGTCATGATGATGGCCAGCGCGTCACGGCCAGCGCAGTCTGCTGCGGATTTGAACAGCACGTCCACCGATGGTTTGTGCCGGTTCACCGGCGGGCCATCCAGCACCTTCACGTAATACTGACCGTTGGTTTTGGTCAACTGCATGTGCAGGCCACCGGGTGCGATCAGCGCCACGCCGCGCTCCAACCGGTCGCCGTCTTTGGCCTCGCGCACATTCATGGCGCAAATGCCGTCCAGCCGCTGGGCGTACATGGCGGTAAATTTCTCCGGCATGTGCTGGGTGATGGCAATGCCCGGCGCATCGGCAGGCAGGCTGGTCAGCACCAGCTCCAGCGCCTGTGTGCCACCGGTAGAGCTGCCAATGACCACCGGCTTGTTCATGGCAAAGGCGTGTACACCGCT
>Ga0210034_1001558_pt1 | contig 19603 bp, 13 predicted proteins | sample CryGeymeta201505_FD_185466 | JGI IMG/M metagenome (GOLD analysis project Ga0210034, IMG submission 185466) | Groundwater microbial communities from Crystal Geyser aquifers in Utah, USA - Crystal Geyser metaG 2015-05 (SPAdes) (version 2) | ecosystem: Environmental > Aquatic > Deep subsurface >... | reverse complement strand
CTAAACTTCAGGCAAATGGCGTTGAATTTCTTACAGTTCCATCAACCTATTATGACGAATTAGAAGAAAGAGTAGGCAAAATCGAAGAGAATGTTGCTGATTTAAAAGAACTTGGAATTCTTGTAGATCGTGATGATGAAGGTTATTTATTGCAAATCTTCACCAAGCCCGTTTCCGACAGACCAACTCTGTTTTTCGAAATCATCCAAAGAAAAGGCGCTCGTGGATTCGGAGTAGGAAATTTCAAAGCCCTATTCGAAGCCATAGAACGCGAACAAGAAAGACGCGGAAATCTGTAGTTTTTGAAAAGGTTTATAGGTGTAAGGTTTCAGGTTTCAGGGATTTTGCTGATATTCATTGCAAAATTAATTTACACTGAGATTATTTATGCTAAAGACCTTTAAAGATTTACTAGTTTGGCAAAAAGCTCATCAATTGGTATTAAGAATTTATAAAGAATCAAATTCCTTTCCCGTTGATGAGCGTTTTGGTCTAACATCACAAATTAGAAGAGCTTCTGTTTCAGTTGCGGCCAACATTGCAGAAGGCTTTCGAAAACGAAGTAAAAAAGAAAAAATTTACTTTTATTCAATTTCACAAACTTCATAAGAAGAAGTGAGATATTACATCATTTTAGCAAATGATTTGGGCTATTGGAATCAACCTGAATTAGAAAGTTTGTTAGATGAAGTAGGCAGAATGATTGACGGTTTAATAAAAAGCTTAGAAAATCTCTAGACTTTTTCCCTTAAACCATAAACCTCAAACCTTACACCTTTTTAATCGATGTATTACCACAAACTAGGCAAAATTCCGCACAAGCGTCATACGCAGTTTCGTAGAGCCGATGGCGAATTGTATACGGAAGAATTATTTGGCGCAGAAGGATTTAGCGGAAATTCTTCACTTTTGTATCATCACAATGAACCGACTCGTGTATTGCGTGTTGAGTTAGGCGAAAATGTAAAACCAGTTGCATTGTCGGAAGATGTTTTACGTCATCATCATATTGTAACAAAAGATATTGATGCGGGCGGAGACGCAATTACATCAAGAAAAACAGTTTTGTTTAATAACGATGTCGATATCATGTTATCGCGCCCGACAGAAAACATGAATTACTTTTATAAAAATGGCGAACACGACGAAATGTTCTTTATCCACGAAGGCGAAGGTTACGTGCAAACCATGTTCGGAAGACTCGATTTCAAACCATTTGATTACGTCTATATTCCGAGAGCGACTATTTATCAAGTGTTTTTTCACACCAAAGTAAATCGTTTGTTAGTTTGGGATTCAACTGGACCGATAGAATTTCCGAAACGTTATATTTCTGATATGGGTCAGTTTATGGAAAACTCTCCGTTTTGTGAGCGTGATTTCCGTTTACCAAGTGAGCCTTTATTTACTGAAGAAAAAGGTGAATTTGAACTCAGAATTAAAAAATTAGGCAGAATGCATCATTATTGGGTTGATAATCATCCTTTTGATGTTGTTGGTTGGGATGGCTATTTATATCCATGGATTTTCAATATGAAGGACTTTGAACCGATTACAGGTCGAGTTCATCAGCCGCCACCGGTGCATCAGACGTTTAATGCACATAATTATGTGGTTTGCAGTTTTGTACCGCGCAAATTCGATTATCATCCTTTGGCTATTCCTGCGCCTTATGCACACTCAAACGTAGACTCAGACGAAGTACTTTATTATGTTGAAGGTGACTTTATGAGCCGAAAAGGTATTCATTATGCAAGCATAACACATCATCCAGGTGGAATTCCTCACGGACCACATCCTGGAACTGTGAAAAAAAGCCTCGGAAAAGAAGCAACGGATGAATGGGCTGTAATGATTGATACATTCAAACCATTATTTAGAACCAAATACGCTGTTGAATTGGATGATGAAAAATATCCGATGTCTTGGATTGAATAAGAGAACTTAACGTGTTTGATGAAGGTGAAGGAGTAATTCTTCACCTTTTTTTGATCAATAAACGTTGCTCTAATTTAACTCTTGTTAGATAAAATTAATTTAATATTAAACTAATATCTATTGACATTGATAAGTGACTCCTCATATCTTTTAATAATTCAATATTAAACTAATAAACATCGAATTAAATTAAATCCTAATTTTTTACCCATGAAAACTTTATTCGCATTATTACTTGCAGTTTTACTTTCAAGTTCAGTAACAGTCGCTCAAAATACAACTTGGAAAACAGATCCTGCTCACTCAGCAGTTAAATTCAATATAACCCACATGGTAATTTCTGAAGTTGAAGGTAACTTTACTTCATTTACAGGTAATATAACAACAGAAAATGCAGACTTTACCGATGCAAAAATAGATTTTATTGTTGACGTAAATAGTATTAATACTGATAACGAAATGCGCGACGGTCACTTGAAATCGGATGATTTTTTTAATGCTGAGAAATTCCCAAAAATGACTTTTAAAGGCGTTTCCATGAAGAAAGTTAAGGGAAGTAAATATGAATTAACGGGTGATTTAACGATCAGAAATACAACAAAACGTGTTAAGTTTGATGTAAATCATGGTGGAATAATCAAAGATGGTTACGGAAATATTAAAGCTGGTTTTAAAGCTAAATCTTCAATCAATCGTTTTGATTACGGCTTAAAATGGAATATGCTAACAGAAGGTGTTGCAACAGTAAGCGACGAAGTTGAAATTATTTTGAATCTTCAATTCGCACAAGAAATGACAAAAGTTGGTAAGTAAATCTTGATACCAAAAATTTATTTAAGGCACGCTGATTTCAGTTTGCCTTTTTTTTTAATATATCAAAGGAAGACATTGTAGCAAGGCTCCTAACACAATGTCGACATACAAGCGATAATAAGTATCATTTACCGATTATTCTATAAAAGAAAGTTTTATTATCTCAGCCCAAGGTTTCTAGTAATAATTTTTTTGACTTAATAAAAAAAAATATGACAAATTGAAAAAAAATGAAGAGTAAGGAATATTTAGTAATATTATTTTATTTAACTATTGGAATTAGATTTAAAATTGATTAAAATTTGTTAATTCTCAAAACAGAAGTTTAGGGAAATTGTTAACAAATTTAGGATTATATATGTACAATACATCGCAACTCCGCAACTCCGCAACTCCGCAACTCCGCAACTCCGCAACTCCGCAACATTTTATTATAAATACACAATTTACTGTTTATTTTTACTTCTATTAGGGTTTCAAAATGGAATTTCACAAAAACATCCAACACCCCCAAATCCAAGTAGTATGCCAACACTTGGGAATGTAAATTCCAATCTTACTTTAACTCAAACACATTACAAAGTAACATCAACTATTTTTATTGAAAGTGGTGCGACATTAACCATTCCTTCTGGAACTCATATTTGGATAGGTCCAAATGTGCAAATAATTGGTAAACCTGGTTCCAAAATATATGTACTAGGTGTAGCACCAGCATTTGATTGGGACTATCAAATTTATACAAAATCCACAGTTTTCTTTAATAGACTTAATCCAAGTCAAGAATGGAAAGGTATTTGGTTACAAGGTGATGATAATATTATAGAATATGCAAAATTTAATGGTGGTCGTCATGGTTTAATGGTACAAAGTTCAAATAACCAATTATATCAATTACGATTCACAAATGGCTGGAGGGGTATAGACTCTTATGCAAATCAAAATCACATCGGAGAAAAATCAACTTTCACTACAGAATATATTACTGTAGATAGTATGTCGTCAGCAGGAATAGTTTTGTATAATGCCCGAGCATTTAACTTTTTGGCAGTAAGGTCACGTCATAATGCACCAGAAGGAATTTATCAACTATTTAGTACACTAGATAATTACAATAGTGGGCTCCTTCAAAACAATAATATTGGCTGGAGAATATTATCGGGATCCAAAGTTGGTGAGTATTTAAAATGGAATAAACATATACGATATGTTGTATTCAAGAATAATAACACTGGTATTTCTAGTTCAACCAATGAAATGGTTTATTTAGGTGAATACGGGGAATCTCAACGAGCACTTTCAGATTTTATTAACAACTCGAGTTGGGATATTTATAGATCTACAACTCAACTAAATATGTTTTATGCAAGAGGGTGCTATTTTGATCCTCAACCAGCTAAGGTATTTGGTGGGGTTTGGCATGATGATCAACGATCAACACCAGTGCCATATTTTGAACAACCAGAAATGTATGAATTTGATAAAGATTATTTAGAAATAAATAGTTCATCGAAATATGTTGAAAATGAAGTTATTAAAAATCTTACTAAAGAAAATGCATTAAATAAGCTAAAAATTTTAGCTCAAAAGAGATTTGATTTAAATACTATTAATGAATCAGATTTAAATTTATTGGATGAATTATCTTTTAATCCACGAAAAGAATTCAGTAATGAGATTTCTGATTATTCAAGTATGATTTATGCAAACTATCTACTTTCTTTAAAAGTAAATGAAGAAACAATTAGCAAACTCGAAATTTTAGTAAACTCAAAAGAATCGGATTCAAATGTTAGAGATGAGTTAAATATGTATCTCATAAATGGGAATGTTAGATTAAATAGAGCAAATCATGCACTGAGTTTAATAGAAAAACAACTTGAAAAAACATTAGATAATGTTGAATTAGTTTCAGAATTAAATTTCATTAAAGAAAGTATATTAGTTAATGAAGAAACTAATCTATTAGTGCAAAAAAATGATATAAAAAAAGGTAAGGTAGAACAAGTAGATTCAAAAGATGAAGTTATTGTTTTATCTATACAAACATATCCAAATCCATTTAACCCAACTACAACGATTCAAGTTAACTTAAATAAAGATAGCAATTTAAAAATTGAACTGTATAATTTGCAAGGTCAATTGATTAAAACAGTGTTTGGTGGATTTAAATCTAGTGGAATACATTCATTTAAATTGGATTTATCTTCCTATGCGTCTGGCATGTACTTGTATAAAGTAAGCGCAAATCAGACTGTACAATATGGAAAAATAACATTAACGAAATAGAATAATTATTTGTAGCCTGCTGAGTAATCAGTAGGCTACCTTCATTTTAATAAAGTAAAACCATGAAGAAAAAATCATTTTTAATTATTCTAAATATACTTGGAATCTGTTATTCTATCGGTTATGCACAAGGTCTTCAATTTTATGATGATGTCAGAATTAATGATAACAATGGAAGTAGTTTTCGAGACAATCTTTTAGCATCTCCTTACTTTAAATCTGATTTATTTCCAGATTTGAGTGTTAAAAAAAATAGTAGCAGCCCATTAATACTAACTTCTTACTCAATTTTTTTAAATAGTAATAATGAATATGTAAATGTTTCAAACACCTATTATGCACACAAAAATATAAGTGCTTATTTGCCCATACCCGATTCAAAAATTAAGCTAACTATAGGTGAAAATATGGAGTTTTATGTGCCAGAATACGTGAGTCCAGTATCAGCTACTAATAATAAAATTGAGTTGAGTGAAGCTTATAGTTTAAATGGTATTGAAGCTGTTCAATTTAAAAATGAACTATATTTTAAAGACGGTTTAATTGATTCAACATCTAGATATACAAATCAAGATGATAAACGGTTTAATTTTAAAAAAATGTATTATTCTTCTAAAGATGATGAATCAATTGTCATAACTCATGAAGAAGACGGTGACTATTATAAATCACTAATTAGTGATGATCTAATTCGATCTTCACAAAAGTTTATTGATAGTGCATTTTATTATAATAGTAAATTAACTAAGTCAATAATATATTCGGTTAATAATCTAAATAGAGCAAGGGAACAATCATTATACTATTATTTAAATATTGATACAGTAAATACTACTAAACTAAAGATTTATGGTAGTACGCCCATATCGGATCGTTTATTAGCCGATAGAATGGCAAATGAAAAAGAAGTATTTCGAACAGCGCCAAATTTTTATGAGAAATCCATTTATATGAAAGATTTGGCGAATAATATAAATAATTTCATTTTATATAGTAGGGAAACAGTTCAACTCCTTAGTGAAAAACTAACGCAAGTATCGTTTCAAAGTACAGAACTATTTGAAAGTGAAGGAAATCAGAAACAGTTATGGTATTATACAAATAGTTCAATAGATTCAGTTTTATATTATGTATATCAAGATGGATTTAAATTAGCTCGTTCAGATCATTACTTTAATAAATATGAGATTCTAGAAGATTCAATTGTAACTTATACTTATACTATACATGGAGATAGGGTTCTCTATCAATATAATATTGGTAATTATTCCAACGTTTATCCAATAAATCTCCCTAATGTATTTCCATTATTAACAACAAATAGATTTGAAATTCCATCCGAACTAAATAACTTAAATTTACTCCAAAACTATCCGAATCCATTTAATCCTACTACAATAATTAACTATTCGATTAAACAACATGGGCATGTTAAACTAGAACTATATGATAGTATTGGAAGGTTAATCCAAACCTTAGTGAACACAAAGCAATCCCCAGGAACCTATACTATTCAATTTAATGCATCGTCATTATCCTTAAGTAGCGGTATTTATTTTTATCGACTAGTTTCAGGAGGTCAAATAATTTCAAAATCAATGACTTTGATAAAATAAAGAGTATACATTTTTTAACAAGAATTGAACTTTGTGCTTTCTAGGTTCAATATGTCTGTGTTATTTAGCGAAATTCATAAATGAACTGTTAATACTCTTTATTCAAAAAAATAGTTTTGTAGAATCCACTGAAGTCGAAGAATCTTCGATTTTTGCGGTTGTTTTTTGTTAATAACAAGAGCTTACTTGCTTATACTTCCTGTTTTTTAAATTGATAATACTTCGGAGTAAAATTCGAATTTATGAAGATTATTCATTGGCTTATCGAAGCTACCTTTTTTTTGTTCAATTTTATTGAATGGAATATCTCATTCCCATCAAAAAACCAAGAATCATAAAAATGACGAATGCTATAAGGGATAAGTTTTTCCCAGTAGCAGCAGAAAGTTGATTTTTTTCAACAGCTTTTTTCACTAAAATGGAAAAACTTCCAGCTGCACTACTCACAACAGTCATGATAAATCCGGCAAATAAAGTTTGCTTTGATAAAAGTGAATTTTCAGGAAAAACTACGGTCTGAATTAAAATAAAGAAAGTTGTTGCTGTCAAGCCACTATAAATCATTCGTTTAGCTAGTGGGGTTTCATTTTTAGGGGATAAGAAAAACATAGTCGTTCGTTTGGTTGATGAACTTTTTTTAATTTGATTAAAGTAAGGGAATGCGAATGGTTTTCAAATGAAGTGAAGGTGTATTTATGTTATTCTTCTGGAAACGGTTTGTTTTCTAAATGAGACTTAAGTCTCTAATTTGCCAAAATGGTACGAGACTGAAGTCTCGCACCAAATTTGTTTTGCACCAAATTTTAAAAACTAAATTATTTATTTAATTTCTTCCCATTCTTTAAAAGGACTTACTTGCAATGCTTTTACTTCGTTTTCGAAGGATTTCCATGTTTTACTGTAAAATCCATTAAGGCGTTTTAAGGCTGCATCTAATGATTTTTGTGCTTCTCTCATCAAAATTTCGTGCGTTTCGCTTATTCCGTAATAGGCTGAGTTTAAATGCCGTGACGGAGCGCCAATTTTTGAAGACACATTATCATTCGATCTGAAAATCCCTTGAACATCTTCTTTGTTTAAAAAGAGTTCTCTCATGGTTGTTAGAGAATCTGTTAGCGCTTTTGCTTGTTTTTTTAGAGAATCAGCGCTGGTTTTAGGCCATTGTTTCCCTAATAATTCTAAGGTTTCTTTGCTGTCTGAAAGTTGTTGTATGGCGTCGTTCATTGTTTTTCTGAGCGCCATTACATCATTTTGTTTTTCCAAACGAGTTTTTAAATTTTCATGAGTCACCGAAATTCGTGGATCAAAAATGACATCAACTTCTGTTGAATCGACAGCGCTATTGTAAGAAATGCGGATTTTATAAGTTCCTGGAATTACATCATTTCCGCCAGGCTCTTGAGCATTTTCACGATTAGACGATCCTGGTCTTTCTAAACCTTTGTGGTCTAATTCCCAAACAATGCGATTCATTCCACTTTCAGGTTCAGCTTGTAAAGTTCTAATCACTTTATCACCTTCAAGAATTTCAATTTTTGCTTTCGCTGGTTTTTTCTTTTTATCCGCTTTAGCTAATTCTTTGAATCCCGTTTTTACGGAATAGGTAATTTCAGCACCGAATGGTCTGTTTGCTCCATTAAACATGGCATCAGCGTGGAAACGAATTCCTGGAGGTTGCTGAAATTGAGCTAAAACCGCAGTTGAAGGTTTATAAGCAACTACTTCTTTATCTAGCAAACTTACGCCTTGTCGCGCTAATTCTCGAAGTGGACGAATGTTATCGATTACCCACGCCGCACGACCAAACGTTCCAATCACCAAATCGTGTTCTCTAGCTTGAATCGCTAAGTCAGAAGTGGCAACGGTTGGGAATCCTTTGGTCCATTTTGTCCAGTTTTTGCCTTCATCAATACTGATGTATAAACCGAATTCAGAGCCTGCATAAAGTAATTTAGGCTCTTCAATATCTTGAATAAAAGACCATAACCAGCCGTCAATTTTTTTGTCATCAACTACTCGTTCCCATTTTTTGCCAAAATCTTTGGTTCTGAATAAATACGCTGACCAATCTCCTTGGCGATAATTATTCATCACCACATAAGCTTCTCCTTTATTAAATCGAGACGCTCTAATTTGTGGAACCCATGCACCTGTTGGTGCGCCTTTAATTTTTGGTGTTAGATTTGTCCATGTTTGCCCTCCATTTTGCGTTAATTGAACATTTCCATCATCAGTTCCGACCCAAATTATATTTTCATCCAAAATACTTGGCTCAATAGCCAAAATTGAAGTATGATTTTCAGCCGCTGTTACATCATAGGATAAGCCGCCACTTTCTTTATAGGTTTGTTTTTTGGGATCATTCGTTGTTAAATCAGGAGAAATTACTGTCCAAGTTTTACCTTGATTATCGCTTTTGTGAACAAATTGAGAACCAAAATAAAGACTCGATTTATTAAATGGATTTAATGCAATTGCTGCATTCCAGTTAAAACGAAGTTCGATTCCATCAGGGTGAACCGGTTGAATAAATTGAGAAAATCCTGTTTTGTGATCATAACGTCCAACATTTCCACCTTGTGACATAGCATAACCATAACGGGAATCTACAGGATCGGGAACAACATCAAATCCGTCGCCGAAATATAATTCTTGCCACACGCCATTTCGTATTCCAGATTCTTGCCAAACATAAGCGGGACCGCGCCAAGAACCATTGTCTTGCATTCCACCATACACATTGTATGGATATTCATTATCTACATTGATGTGATAGAATTGGGCAAGTGGTAAGTTTTCGGCAAATCGCCAAGAAACGCCACCATCATAGGTAATATTTAATCCGCCATCATTTCCATCAATCATGAAATTCGGATTTGTTGGATGTATCCACCAGGCGTGGTGATCGGGGTGAACGCCAGAATAAGGAAGAATTACGCGAAAGCTTTTTCCGCCATCTTCGCTCATTGCAACGCGAGAATATAAAGTGTACACACGATGTTCATTACTCGGATCTACGTAAATATCAGCATAATAGAAAGGTCGGTCGCCAATGTCGCTTTTATCGTTTACTTTTTTCCATTTCAAACCACCGTCTTCGGAACGGAAAAGAGCGTTCTTTTTGGATTCAATAAGTGCATAAACTACGTTTGGTTTGTTCGTTGCTTGTGCTAAGCCAATTCGTCCTAAATCACCTTCAGGAATTCCGTCTTCAGAGCTGATTTTCTTCCAAGTTTCACCACCATCGAAGGTTACATGCAAGCCTGAACCTTCACCACCTGATTTAAAAAACCAAGGCCAACGTCTGTATTCCCACATCGTAACAATGATTTTGTTAGGGTTTGATGGATCCATAATCATATCAGCAACGCCTGTTCTGTTATTGGCAAATAAGATTTTTTTCCACGTTTTCCCACCGTCAGTTGTTTTAAAAACACCACGATCTTCTGTATCAGACCAAGCATCACCGTGAGCGCCAACATAAACTACATCAGGGTTTGTTGGATCAATGATTAATCTGTGAATCGTTTTTGTTCCGCTTAAACCCATGTTTTTCCACGATTTTCCGCCGTCTATTGATTTAAAAACACCTCGACCCATGCTTTGAGAATTTCTTGGATTTCCTTCACCCGTTCCGACCCAAATTACAGAAGGATTCGATTGTTGAACTTGAACAACGCCAATAGAAGCTGCATTTTGTTCATCAAAAATAGGTTCCCAAGTTGTTCCGCCACTTGTACTGCGCCAAAGTCCACCTGAGGCTGTTCCCGCATAAATTACTTTTGAGTCTGATAAAACCACATCAATTGAGGTAACTCGACCACTCATTCCTGCCGGTCCGATATTTCGAGGTTTAATGGCTTTGAGTTTGTCCATATCGAGTTGCTGCGCACTCAGAACTACGGAAAAAAGTAACATGAAAATAGAAAGAGAAAGTTTTTTCATTGTTTTGATTCGTTATTTCCTAAAAATTTTTCGGAAATAAAGCGAAAAGATGATGAATAGCAAACCTAAACGCAGTTTTTTACAATTATTGGTATTCATTTGCAAAGTGTGGTTAGAAATGAGAAATGAGGAATGATGTTATTGATTTAAGAATTTATAGATTCTCTCTAGTAAATTTTAATCAGTAAGAAGATTTTTGAATCGGAGAGAGATTTAGAGAGAGGTAAACTCTAAATAAGAAATTATACTATTTCATTTCATATATCTGCCACAAGTGTCCACGCATAACAAATTGCATTCTCTACTTGAAAATGAGATCAATTTAATCCTTTTACACAACTCATTTCTGACGCGCGTGTCCACTCGTGACAAATTAGAATAAGGAATAATTTCAAAGTTGAGTATTTTGATCATCTTAGAACCAAAATACTTTCTTTTGCCAAGAATTGACGCGATTGAGATACACTAATTTTAAAGGGTTTTTATTAATTAATGAATTTCGGCTTTGTGAGTCTTTTACTATTTTCTTAAGTTTCTTTGAACCGAAAATTTTCAAAAAGAGAGCCATGATTTCGATTGATCCTAGTACCATTTCAACACAAGAACGATATAAAATTGCTACAGGAAGTGTAATTCCGAGACCAATTGCCTTAGTTTCTACCATGTCAAAAGATGGGAAATCGAATCTTGCGCCGTTCTCATTTTTCACCATTGCCGCTTATAGTCCACTAGTCTTGGTTTTCTTTCCTCTGAATTATAAAACGGGAACAGAATTAAAAGACACCACAAAAAATATTCTCGAAACCAAAGAATGTGTGATTCATATTGCGACAGAAGAACTTGCAGAGAAAATTAATCAAACTTCTGGTCTGTATCCTTTTGGGGAAAACGAGTTTGATATTGCGGATTTAACTCCTGTACCTTCACATAGTGTAAAACCGTTCAGAGTAAAAGAATGTCCTATTCATTTTGAATGTAAACTGTACACTTCTTTGGAAATTGGTGAAGGAGTTGGTGGCAGTAAAGCCATTTTTGCCGAAGTGGTTAAAGCTCATTTTAATCAGAATTTGATTCACGATTATAAAATCTCCGCTGAAAAATTAGCACCAATTACACGATTGGCAGGAATGCAGTGGGCAAAATTGGGAGAATTGTTTGAATTGCAAAGACCGGAAGTTTAAAAATGAGAAATGTGATATGAGAAATGACGGTGCCTAAAATTTTTGTCACTTTTACAAAAGATGTTGATGTTAGTGCTTGTTTAATTTAGGTACTCTTTTCTTAGGTTGAACAGGTAAAGTTGGTTTTAGTTTTAAAACATAGGGGAAAAGATTTTCAGCATTTAAGAGTTCCAACCCATCTTTCTGACTTTAACATGTTGTAATGTGAATTATTTTGTTAAGGGTTTTATGTAGCTTAATTAATGAAAACAAGAGCGTATTCGCAACCTATTGAGCTTAGTTCATAGACGTTATTTGATTATGTGAGGCTTCGAACCAATATATCAGCCTAAGAATCAATCTATTCAAAAAAAAGTGATTGTTGCGTAAAAAGAAATTGGACTGAGATAGTACTTCGTGGATTTTCGAATCGTGGCAAGGGATGACCGTTTCTTTGCGAAAATCGCGGCCTTTTTTTATAGAATCAAAGTCCGAATTTGAGTAAGAAATCAAGACTTTTCATTTTGACAAATCGAATTTCATTTCGCAAAATGATTCTAAATATCATAACTAAATAATTAAGTAAAAAAGATGTTTTTTATAAATAAGAGTGAAATTTTACTATTTGGAGCTTGTTTGATAGAAATCAAGATAATGGTAATCAAAAAAGCGGTTTCATAAAAAATGCCTTATAAATTTACCTTTCTATGTAAAAAAGCCTAATTAAAAAATTTATATTGAAATCAATAAATGGCTTATTAATTAAATATTTCTTAGTGTTATGGATAAAAAACGTTGGATTATATCATTCTTAATTATTGCAGTAGTAGGAATCGCAGGTGCATTTTGGTCTAGCCCAAAAACAGACCCATCTACAATGTCTCAATTCTTGCCAGAATCAGCTATTGAACATGCTGATGTGGCTTGGTTATTAACCTCCGCTTGTTTAGTTTTATTAATGACTCCAGGCTTGTCATTTTTCTACGGCGGAATGGTTGGTCGCAAAAATGTGATTTCAACGATGTTACAAAGTTTCATCAGTTTGGGAATAATCAGTATTAGTTGGGTTGTTGTTGGCTTTAGCCTTGCTTTTGGTGATCCAATTGGTTTTACAATTGACGGACAATTATATGGTTTGATTGGAAATCCGTTGAGTTATCCTTTTTGGAATAACGTTGGAGTTTTTCCACACGCTGACATGGCAAGTACCATTCCTTTCATTTTATTTGCCTTATTTCAATTGAAATTCGCTGTAATTACACCTGCAATAATAACTGGATCATTTGCTGAACGTGTTCGATTTATTTCGTATTTGATTTTTATAACTCTTTTCACATTATTGATTTACAGTCCTTTAGCACATTGGGTTTGGCATCCAAACGGATTGTTAGGATCTTATTTTGGTGTAAAAGATTTTGCTGGAGGTACTGTAGTTCACATGAGTGCGGGCTTTGCCGCTTTGGCAGGAGCATTAATGCTCGGAAAGCGCAAAAACAACGAGCATATTCCAACCAATATTCCATTTGTATTATTAGGAACTGGAATGTTATGGTTTGGCTGGTTTGGTTTTAACGCCGGTTCAGCTTTGAGTACAGGTGGAAGTGCCGTTATGGCTTTTGCAACAACAATGATGGCATCTGCATCTGCAATGTTGACATGGATTTTCTTTGATCGTTTGAAAGGAACTCGTGTTTCAGCAATGGGAGCCTGTATTGGAGCCGTTGTTGGTTTGGTTGCGATTACCCCTGCTGCTGGTTTTGTAACTGTTCCCGAAAGTATGTTTTTCGGTTTTATAACAGCTATTATAAGTAATACGGTGCTAAATATGAAATCAGTGAAAGCAATTGATGATACACTCGATGTTTTTGCTTGCCATGGAGTTGGAGGAATTATGGGAATGATTCTGACAGCAATTTTTGCTCAAGGTGAAAACGCAAGTTTATTGCATGGTGGTTGGGGAGTTTTTGGTCATCACATGATTGCCTTAGTTCTTGTAGCCATATTTACCTTTTTTGGAGCTCTATTGTTGTACAAAATTACAGATCTCATTATTCCAATTCGTGTATCTGAACAATCAGAGTTATTAGGATTAGATATTTCTCAGCACAACGAAAGTTTAGATCCGCAAGCTTTATGAAATGAGCAAAAAAAATGAGAAATGAGCAAGGAGAAATGAGAAAAAAAAGTCATTTCGACCAAAGATGAGCTCATAAACTAAAAACGAAGATCTCCACTAGAACGAATCGACGTGGAGAAATCTTCGAAATTAAAAGCTGAAAAACGCTAAGCAACGAGTATTTTAAATCGGAAGATTTCCCGACAAGCTCGATACCGAAGGCACCACGAAGTGAATACAAGTCATTTCGACCAAAGATGAGCCTATAAACTAAAACCGAAGATCTCAACTTGAACGAGTCAAAGTGGAGAAATCTTCGAAATAAAAGCTGAATAGACAATAAGTAACGAGCATTAAATCAGAAGATTTCTCGACAAGCTCGATACCGAAGGCACCACGAAGTGAAATGACTTAATTGTCATTTCGACCAAAGATGAGCCTTTAACTAAAAACGAAGATCTCCACTAGAACGAATCGACGTGGAGAAATCTTCGAAATAAAAGCTGAATAGACAATAAGTAACGAGCATTAAATCAGAAGATTTCTCGACAAGCTCGAAATGACTTTTATTTTTATTAAAACCGAAGATTTCTCGACTACACTAGAAATAACTTTTTTAACTCTCTTTCACTGTTACGATTTATTACAAAAAAAATACGCTAAAAAGACAATCCTCTCTTTGATTGCATCGGGAAAAACGCAATCTTTAAAACACAGAAAAAACAGAATTTGAACTGATTGGTAAACAATGGTTGGTTTAACTGATTCGAATTCTTCTGTTCTTATAACATTTTTCAATTCGAAAAATCGGTCTATTCAATTAGTCTATTTTTTTATGAAACGGTTCATTACACTTTTTGCATTTGCGGTTTTATTTCCGCTTCTAACTTACGCTCAAACAATCACATCGCCAGATAATCAAGTAAAATTATCAGTTTCTTTGACATCAAAAGGGCAGTTACAATATGAACTTAGTTACAAAGGAAATGAAGCAATCAAAAAAAGTGACTTAGGTTTTATACTTAAAGATCACCATAATTTTTTCAGTAATTTTGAAATCAGTACAAGTGACACTTCATCTAGTTTATCAACATGGAAGCCAGTTTTAGGCGAAGTCTCTGAGATTACAGATCATCATAAAGAATTATTTGTTTCATTAGTTCAGAAAAAAACAGACTTTCGCTTAAACATTCGGTTCAGAGTATTTAATGATGGAATTGGTTTTCGTTACGAATTTCCAGCTCAAAAAAATCTAAGTTTTTTCATTATTAAACAAGAACTTACAGAGTTTGCAATGACCGAAGATCACACCGCATTTTGGATTCCAGGTGATTATGATTCCAATGAATATACCTATTCAAAAACCGTACTTTCCGAAATTAAGGCGCAAACGCCGAATACCTATAATTTTTTAGTTGGAAGAACAGTTCATAACGATAGTTTAGTTCAGACTCCTTTATTAATGAAATCAAAAGCAGGAATATACATGCTCATTTTTGAAGCAGGAGTCCGAAACTTCCCAGTTTTATTTGCTGATGTTGACAGAACAAACGCTCGAATTCATGCACATTTAATTAAGGATCCTTCAGGAAATGAAGCTAGAGTTCAAACACCTGATGTAACTCCATGGCGAACCATTCATATTTCAGACAAAGCGGAATCCTTATTAGCTTCAAAAATGACCTTGAATTTGAATGAACCAAGCAAAATTGAAGACACAAGTTGGATAAAACCAATGAAATATGTCGGAATTTGGTGGGGAATGCACGTTGGTGTTTACAGTTGGAATTATTCTGACACTAATACAGTAAAACTCGGCGTAACCGATTGGTCGAAAGTAAAACCAAGTGGACGACACGGCGCAACAACAGAACGAACCAAATCGTTCATCGATTTTGCAGCAAAACATGGTTTTGATGGCGTTTTAGTTGAGGGTTGGAATATCGGTTGGGAAGGATGGAGCGAGCCATATAAAGAACATATTTTCGACTTTGTAACTCCATATCCAGATTTCGATATTGCTGAAGTTTCCTCTTATGCCAAAGAAAAAGGCGTTAAAATGATTATGCATCACGAAACGGCAGGCGGTGTGTTAACCTATGAACACCAGATAGATGAAGCGATGGATGTAATGCAGAAATATGGATATTCTGCGGTAAAAACCGGTTATGTTGGTTATTTGTCACCAATTGGAGAAGCGCACGACGGACAAACAATGACAGAGCATTATAATTGGGTTGCCGAACAAATGGCAAGTAGAAAATTGATGGTTAATATGCATGAGCCTCATCGTCCAACTGGAGTGAACAGAACTTGGCCAAACTGGATTGCGAATGAAGCCGCACGCGGAAATGAATTCAACGCTTGGAGTACTGGGAATCCGCCAGAACACGAAACAATTCTTCCTTTTACAAGATTAATGGGCGGACCGATGGATTACACGCCAGGGATTTTTGAAACCAAATTGGAAATCTACAAAGCAGAAAATAAAAACTTTGTTAAAACCACGCTTGCCAAACAGTTAGCGCTTTACGTGACCATGTTTTCCCCATTACAAATGGCCGCAGATTTACTAGAAAATTATGAGCGTTATGCCGATGCGTTTCAATTTATAAAAGATGTTGGATTAGACTGGCAAAACACAAAAGTTATTAAAGCTGAGCCCGGTGATTATATTGTAGTTGCACGAAAAGAAAAAAACAGCGAAGAATGGTTTTTAGGAGCAATAACAGACGAAAATGCACGAGATTTCATGTTCAAAGCCGATTTCCTAACTCCAGGACAAAAATATGTCGCAGAAGTTTATCAAGACGGAAAAAATGCACATTATGAAAAAAATCCCAAAAGTTACGAGATAAAACGAGGCTTAGTAGATTCCAAAACCAAACTGAAATTAAACCTAGCAGAAGGCGGCGGAACAGCAATTAGATTTTATCCGGTTGATAAGAAACAGGCAAAATCATTTAAAGATTTGAAGTGAGAGGATTTTTGAAAACGAGTCGATTAATAATACCAATTGACTCGTATTCGAGTTAATCATTTAAATCGTTCTCTAATAATTTCTCAAGTTCTTTTTGTAACTGCTTCTTATCTGGTAAAAACAGTTGATATTTACTTACAAATAATTGGTTAGTTAGATTTTCTTTGCATATTCGACGAGAATTTGATCTTTATATGCTCCCAAAACTAAACCAATTGGAGGATTATCATCTATTACATTTTCTTCTTTTGCAAAATAATTCAGGTAAAGATTCATTTGACCAATGTCATTGTGCTCAATTTCACCACGTTTTGAATCAATTAATACAAAACATTTGAGAATTCGATGATAAAAAACTAAATCCACATAAAAATAACGACTTCCAATTGTTATCCTGTATTGTCGCCCAACAAATGCAAAACCTTTGCCAAGTTCTAATAAAAAATGTTCAAGCTTTTGAATAAGCTTCTCTTCTAATTCTCCTTCTAAGTAATGAACTTTTTGAGTAATTCCTAAAAATTCAAATACATAAGGATCCTTTAAAATATCGGTAGCTATTTCTACCTCGGCTCCTTTTTGTGCAAGTGCAAGTAATCCCTTTTTATCTTTACTATTTGCCAATCGATAAAATAACATACTTTTCATTTGCCGTTTCAACTCACGAACACTCCAGTTTTCCTTTTCGCATTGTTTCATGTAGAAACTGATTTCAAATTCCTTAACAGCTTTCAGAATTTCAATGTAGTGACTTCAGCTCATTTTGACAGATAGTGAATGATTCATTTCAAATTGTCCTGACACTGTCTGGATTTTTGGAAAAGTGAGGTAAAACTTTCTAAACATAATAAGGTTAGATCGGCTAAATCCTTTGCCAAAAGTCATGGTAAGATCTCGTGACAAGGTGTTTAATAGTTCAGCACCATACACAGCCTTTGCACTACCACCTTGTTCATATTCTACAATATGATGGCCAATTTGCCAATAAGTTTGAACCATATCGAATTAATAGCTCTTCCGGCTTGTTCTTTTCCCTTTTTGAGAATTTCATTGATCTGATTTAATAAATTACCACATTCATCCATGTTAGTTCTTTTGACTTATTTGAATAAAAGATTATAAATGAAAGTAGTCTTTAAAATGGATATGATTTGTTTCTACAATCGTATTTAATGTTTTTAATATAAACTGCAAACGTAAACTAATCAATGAAAATCATGCCATGATTGATGGCACTTTCCGACCCTCAGGCTTGGTATCTAAGGTCATTCATGATTATATTGGGCAAGCTGGTTTTTCCCACGAGTTAACTATGAACTATGATCGACTTGGGCAATTGACACAGGTGAATGAAATCAATACTTTACAAGGGCAGCAACGCTGTTTGGTGGATCGCAGTTACGATGCTAATGGGAATGTGGTGTATAGTTATTCCAATGCCTTAACTTCTTTTAAATCTGGTTCAGGAACAAATCCCACAATTCAACCTATTGGTGAAATTACTTATTTTTCGGGGACAAATCGAATTTCGACAGCTGATTTAACAACGGGGACACTTAGTTTTGATTACGATGCCAACGGGAATGTGAAACGCAATGGATAGCAATATTTTTCGTATGATCCCTGGTTGAATAAAGTGAGTACCATTGATGATTTTGAAGCCAACAGGAAATTATATTTTGGGTATAATACCTCAAACGAACGGTTATGGAAAAGAAACGAATCGACAATTATTAGTATAAACGCTTCAGATTTACCAAGCGTTGAGACATTGTATTTACATGGTGGAAATCCTTGGCCTTTGGTGGAAATTGAAACTGTTGAAACACAAGCACAAACTAGTGGGTCTGTGACTCAAACAACCACCACAACCTGGCATATTTACGGTATGAATGGGCTTGTTGCTACGCACACCAACGACAAAACCATTGAATTTCCGCTGACAGACCATTTGGGATCGCCTCGTGTGGTGCTTAAGCAGGATATAGTTAATGGGAGTGTGACAAAACTGAAGGAAGTTGGTACGTATTCTTGGCATCCGTTTGGTGGAATTTTGCAAACTTTAGGCAATGGAGAACCACACTATGGGTTTACTGGGCAGGAGAAGGATTATGAAAGTGATTTGCACAATTTCCGGGCGCGGCAGTATAGCGACAATCTTGGTCGTTTCTTTGCTGTAGATCCACAAGGGCAATATTATTCGCCTTATGTGTATGGTGGAAATAATCCGTTTTCTTACACCGATCCCGATGGGGAGATTGCGTTTTTAGTTCCAATTTTAGTTAGTGCTGCTATTGGAGCAGGAACATCTGCTGCAGTTTACACTGCAACTTCACTTCCTTTTGGAAAATTCAGATTGGATAATCTTGGGAAATCAATGCTTTACGGTGCTGTCGGAGGTGCAATTAGTGGAGGATTTAGTATGATTGGAACCCAATTAGGAGCATTTGGACAAAGTGCGGCTTTTAATATTCTTTCAAACACTGCAAGTAATGTAGGTACAAATCTTGCTTTTGATGATGAAATCACACTTGGAAGTATGGTTGGTTCAACAATTGGAGGAATTATCGGGGGAGAATTTGGTGCTTTTAAAGGAATTAAAGGAGTGGGTTGCATTGGTAGTTATTCAAAAAGTGTGTCTGCGAGGAATTGTTGTTGTGTCATTGCTTGGTTAAAGTATCGTTATTGAATTCTAAACAATCAAGGGCTAGCCCTTGATTGTTTAGAATTTTTTCTTAAATAAGGAATC
>Ga0210034_1001555_pt1 | contig 19621 bp, 10 predicted proteins | sample CryGeymeta201505_FD_185466 | JGI IMG/M metagenome (GOLD analysis project Ga0210034, IMG submission 185466) | Groundwater microbial communities from Crystal Geyser aquifers in Utah, USA - Crystal Geyser metaG 2015-05 (SPAdes) (version 2) | ecosystem: Environmental > Aquatic > Deep subsurface >... | reverse complement strand
GGCGACCGGATCGCCGCCATCACAACGCACAACGAGCCTTGGGTCATCTCCGTCCTGGGCCACAAGCGCGGCATTTTTGCCCCTGGTCTGAAAAGCCGGGCAACGGCAATGCAGGTGTCACACCACCTTCTTTTAAGCCATGGCATGGCGGTCAACGCGCTGCGTCAAAACGGATGCAAAGCGAAATTAGGCATTGTTTTGAATCTCTCTCCGATGCACCCCGCATCAGACTCCACCGAAGACTTGGCGAAAACGGTTACTGAAGACGGATTGTTGCTGCGCTGGTACATGGATCCATTGTTCAAAGCGGCGTATCCGGCAGACATCATTGCGCTCCTGGGGCAAGACGCACCGCACATTCAAAACGGCGACCTTCAAACCATTGCAACACCATTGGACTTTTTGGGTGTCAATTACTACTCACGTTCGGTCGTCAGTGCCAGCGGCAATTGGGATGTGCACTTGAGTGGCCGTGAAATTACCGAAATGGGTTGGGAGGTCTATCCCGAAGGCTTGACCGAACTCTTGGTGCGGATAAGCGCAGACTATCGGCTACCTCCCATTTATGTCACAGAAAACGGGGGTGCCTTCAAAGACCACTATAAAAATGGCTCCGTCAAAGATCCTCTGCGCACTGACTATATTGCGCGCCACATTGCTGCAGTTGCAGATGCCATCGCCCAAGGGGTTCGCATGGAAGGCTACATGGTTTGGAGCCTGATGGACAATTTTGAATGGGCATCAGGCTATGAAAAGCGCTTTGGCATCGTCCACGTCGATTACGCCACACAAAAGCGCACACTGAAAGACAGTGCGCTGTGGTACAAAAAATTCCTCCAACACCAAACCATATTACGCAGCGGCAACGATAAGGTGTTGATTCCGATTAACCAGACTGAATGGAACACCGTCGCAGCGGGCGCATGAACAAGGAACCGGTTTCAATACAGGCCAGCAGCACAAGTGCGGGCAACGGACATTGCATCAGAGGCAAACAGTTTTTAATACAAAGCAGTCAACAACACAGAGAAATGTATGACCAAGAAAACGAGTGATCCCCAATGGAAACTGGTTTGGAGCGACGAGTTTGACGGTGACCAAGTTGATACCACCAAGTGGGACTTCGACATTGGCAACGGCTTCTTTGACTACAAGACCCATTCATGGATTGCTGGCTGGGGCAATGAGGAGCTGCAGTACTACACGCGGGAGCCTGAAAACGTATCAGTCAAAGACAGCCTGCTGACGATCCGCGCAGTCAAAGAGTCTCTGCACGGCTGCGGTTACACCTCTGCACGTTTGAAAACACGCAAGCGTGACGGCACGCCGCTGTTTGCAAAACGCTACGGCAAGTTTGAATTCCGCGCCAAAGTGCCCTGGGGCAAAGGCATGTGGCCAGCACTTTGGCTGCTTCCGGTAGACGACAAATACGGAGGTTGGGCAGCCTCGGGGGAAATTGACGTGATGGAAATCGTCGGCGAAAAGCCGCATCAGACCCTGGGTACGATCCATTTTGGCTCCACCTTCCCCGCGCGTGAATTGGTGACCCATGTGTATGACATACCCAACGGCAGCACGGTGGCCGACTGGCACGTCTACTCGGTTGAGTGGGAACCCGGTGAGATTCGCTGGTTGCTTGATGGCGTGCTCTGGGCCACGCAAAATTTTTGGTGGTCTTGCAGCAAGAAGACAAGCGAAGGTGCTGGCGTGGTAGCCCAGAACCCGGTGGAAGTGAATCCATGGCCAGCGCCTTTTGACCAACCGTTCTACCTCATCATGAATGTGGCCGTGGGTGGCAACTTTCCAGGGCATCCGAATGCTGATACACAGTTCCCTGCCGAGATGGTGGTGGACTACGTGCGCGTGTATGACAAAGTGGGCGGCTACGGTCTGGTCAAGCCCATTGGAGAAGGCAAGCTACCTTTCCAGAAAAAAACAAGAGTCAAAAAGACCTGAGGTCAACTTAAGGAGATTGATTACCATGTCCCAAACCATTTCATCAACGAGCGGCTGGATTCAAGCTGGTATAAATACAGGAGTCACAGTTGGTTTTACCCCCGGCTCTAACACTGTGGCCGCAACAGAGCCGGCGCTCAGCACAGCCGATCAATTGGCTCTGCAGCAGGCGTTTACCCACAGTCTGGCTCGTGGTGCGCATGGCCTGTGCTTTAGTCCTTACCTGGATGGACAAGCGCCTGGCTCCCAGGTAAGCGCAGCGCAAATCAGGACGCGTATCCAGATCATGGCACCTTACGCGCGCTGGGTTCGCAGTTTTTCCTGCACCGATGGCAACGAGCTGATCCCGCAGATTGCACACGAGTTCGGCCTAAAAACCCTGGTGGGCGCTTGGCTGGGAACCGATGCCGAGATCAACGAGCGCGAAATTGAAGGTGTGATTGCGGTTGCCCGCGCTGGCCACGCAGACATCGTCGCAGTGGGTAACGAGGTGCTGTTGCGCGAAGACCTGAGCGAAGATGAATTGCTCTTATTTATAGAGCGGGTTAAGCAAGCTCTGCCTGGGGTCAAGGTTGGCTATGTAGATGCCTACTACCTGTTTGAAAAACACCCGCGTGTCACCACTGCCTGCGATGTGTTGCTGACCAACTGCTATCCGTTTTGGGAAGGTTGCCCGCGCGAACAAGCGCTTGACTACATGCAAACCATGGTGCGTCGGGTACAGGCCGTATCAGGTGGCAAGCCAGTCATCATCAGTGAAACCGGTTGGCCGGATCGGGGCTCTGCTTTTCATGGTTCGGTGCCTTCCCAGACGGGTGCCATGCGCTACTTTGTTGACACAGTCAACTGGGCCCAAGAAGCCAATGTGCCGATGTTTTACTTCGCCGCTTTTGATGAGGCCTGGAAGGTCGGCGCAGAAGGTGACGTGGGTGCCTATTGGGGCTTGTGGGACAAGGCGGGTCAACCCAAATTTGCAGCGGAGTACAAACTTTGAAAACCCGCGTTTTCCAGAGCCTCAAACCAGGCAATGCAATTTGTTATTCGGGCTATCGTCGGGGACAGAGCCCTGACACGCAAATATTTCCTTCTCTCGATGAGATTCGTGAAGACCTGCACCTCTTGCAAAAAAACTGGCGCTACCTGCGGTTGTACGACTGCACCTTGCACGCAGAACGTGTTTTACAGGTGATTGCCGAGGATCAACTCGATTTTCAGGTGATGCTGGGCGCTTACCTTGGCCCAGAGATGAACAATTTTGGCTGTCCCTGGGGCGGCAGCTACGGTGAGGATCATCTTGAAAAAAGCAAACTGGCCAATGCCGCGGAGATTGAACGTTTGATCGATTTGGCCAAGCGTTATCCACACATCATTTTTTCTGTGGCGGTGGGCAACGAAGCCACTGTGGATTGGACTGACCATTTCGTGCCGGTCAGCCACATGATCGACTATGTGCGTCATGTCAAGCAGCATGTCTCTCAGCCTGTGACGTTTTGCGAGAACTATGTCCCTTGGCAACACAAGCTGCGCGATTTGGTAGCAGAAGTTGATTTCATCTCGCTACACACTTACCCGGTATGGGAATACAAGCACATCCACGAAGCACTGGACTACACCAAAGACAACGTCGAAAGCGTGGCACGTTTGTACCCCGACAAACCGATCGTGATCACCGAAGCCGGTTGGGCCACCCACTCCAATGGCCGTGGCATTCAGCCAGAAAACTCGTCCGAAGAATTGCAAGCCATTTACTACCAGGATTTGATGGCCTGGTCGGCGCAAACCGGGCTGATGGTCTTCGTCTTTGAGGCCTTTGACGAACCCTGGAAAGGCTCCCCAGACCCGCTTGAGCCCGAAAAGCATTGGGGTTTGTTCACGGTCGATAGGCAACCCAAACGCGTCATGCAATCGCTTTACGCCACGTAAGAAAGTAGTTTATGAACACAGCCAACACATCAGCAGGCCATAAGGTTCCATTTGGTCACAAGGTTGCCTTCGGTTTGGGCATGTTGGCCAACCAGATGTTCCCGGCGGCTCTGGGCATCTTTATGGTGGTGCTGGTGCAGAACCTGGGCTTTCCGCCTTGGATGTGGGGCGTGCTGTTCTTCCTGCCGCGCGTCTTTGATTCGGTGACCGATCCGATCATGGGCTTTATCTCTGACAACACGCGCTCCACCTGGGGTCGGCGCAAGCAGTACGTGTTCATCGGTGCCATCGTCATGGGTATTTCCTTTGTGGCAATGTGGCAGCTCCATCGTGAAAGTGGCCTGAATTACAACTTTGTCTACTTCCTGTGCTGGTCCATCGTGTTCTACGCCGGGCTTACGCTGTTTAGCATTCCTTACGTGGCGATGGGCTACGAGATGAGCGACGACTTCCACGAGCGCACCAGCATCATGGCCGTGGCGCAATGGATCGGTCAGTGGGCCTGGGTGATCGCACCCTGGTTCTGGGTGGTGATGTATGACCCCAAGTGGTTTGAAAACGCCGACACCGCCACGCGTACGCTTTCCGTTTGGGTGGGCGTGGTCTGCATGCTGCTGGCCATGGTGCCAGCAATCTTTTTGCCAAGTCGCTCGACCAAAGACGACGACCATCTGGTGCCCCTGACCTGGGCCAACTTTGGCGGCGGCATGCGCGAGATTTTGACTGGCTTCAAAGAATCTTTTGGCTATCGGCCATTTCGCCAACTTTGTTACGCCACCTTCCTGATTTTCAATGCCTTCAACACGGTGGCGGCGTTTTCTTTCTTCATCGTCGTCTACCACCTGTTCAACGGAAGCACGGCAGATGCCTGGATATGGCCCACACTGTTTGGCAGCGTGGGCGCACTGGTCACCACCTTCGCGGTGATTCCCACCGTGGCGTGGATGTCTAAGAAGATGGGCAAGAGAGATGCGTTCATGGTGTCCCAGGGCATCTCCATCATTGGCTACGTGCTGCTGTGGTTTTTGATGATCCCCGGCAAGCCCTGGATGTTCATGTTTGCGCTGCCGTTCTTTTCATTTGGCATCGGCGGCTTGTTCACCCTGATGATGTCGATGACCGCTGACGTCTGCGACCTGGACGAACTGGCCAGCGGTAAGCGCCGTGAAGGTATTTTTGGCGCAATCTACTGGTGGATGGTGAAGTTTGGCTTCGCCATAGCGGGGTTGCTGAGTGGCGCCATCATGTCAGTGGTGGCCTTTACCCCGGGCGCTGCAACCCAGCCTGCAGGCGCTGTTGACGGCTTGCGCCTGTTTTATTCTGGCGTGCCCATCTTTGGCACACTACTGGCGATGTGGATCATGCGCAACTACGATCTCGACGAGCAGCGTGCCACAGATGTGCATAACCAACTGGAACAGCGCAAGCACCCAGCTACCCCAGCGCCGTCGCAGGGGTCAGGTGGTCGGGTTTATCTCCACCGACTTCACCAAGACCTGTCGAATACGCAGCCATCTCGCCTGGCGGGAATGTCGGCACAGCAAATTGCCGCACTGTTTTCTCAGACCCGTGCTGCTGGCGTCCACGGCTTGTGCTTTAGCCCGTATGCCGAAGGGCAAACTGCTGGTGACCTGGTGTCAGAGGCACAAATTCGCAGCCGCATTGCCATCATTGCCCCGCACACGCAGTGGCTCCGGACGTCTTCGTGTACCGAAGGTCATGATCTGATTCCCGTGCTGGCCCGTGCCCAAGGGCTGAAAACCATGGCCGGCGCGTGGATTGGGCCAGACCGCAAGCGCAACGAACGCGAAATCGCATCTTTGGTGAAGCTGGCGCAACAGGGTCTGGTTGATATCGCAGCCGTCGGAAATGAGGTGTTGTTGCGCAACGATCTTCCACAAGAAGAACTGCTGGACTACATCCGGCGGGTGCGCGCTGCGTTGCCAGACTCTGTGGCGGTGGGCTGCGTTGATGCTTACTACGAGTTCCTCGACAGGCCGGCTTTGGTACAGGCCTGCGACGTGGTGTTAGCCAACTGCTATCCGTTCTGGGAGGGTGTGGACATCAACCATGCGCAGCCGTACCTCAAGCAACTGTACACGCTGGTGCACAAGGCTGCAGGTGACAAACGAGTCATCATTACCGAAACCGGATGGCCCGGCCAAGGCCAGTTGGTGGCGGCGGCAGTGCCCTCACCCGAGAACGCCATGCGTAACTTCATTGAGACCCAGGAATGGGCGCGCCTTGAAGGCGTGGAGCTGTTCTATTTCACCTCGTTCGATGAAGCCTGGAAGGTGGGGGCTGAAGGTGATGTGGGTGCCCACTGGGGACTATGGGACAAAGAAGGCAAGCCCAAATTTGCCTGAATTCACAGTGGATTCATCTGACGAAATTTGTTGTCATGACAACACCAAAATATGACTAAAAATTATGCATTGCAAGCCGATGGCTTTCACGTTAACGGGTTCAACGCCGTCCGGCCTTTCTCCAGCTTTTTGCCCGGCATCGCCGGAACCACGGGCAAACCCCTGTGGGTTTTTTATACCAATCGGGGGCAATGCATTTCCAGCTTTGGCGTGGGCGACAAAAACGGCGCCATGCTGGAGTTTTATCCGGCCAACAAGGCTTATGCGCTGACTTCACTGCTGGGTTTTAGAACCTTCATTCAGCTCAGGGACACCCAACACACGCTGTTCGAGCCGTTTCTAGTTACCGCTGGCGTGAATTGCACGCAGCGGTTGATCGTTCGGCCTCACGAGATTGAAATCGAGGAGACCAACCAAGCGCTGGGCTTGCGTGTACGCGTTGTCTATTTCACGCTGCCGCAAGAAAGCTTGCCCGCTCTGGTTCGTAGCGTATCGATCGAAAACATGGGCTCCACCCCACTCCAAGCCGACGTGCTGGATGGGTTGCCGCAAATCGTGCCATTTGGCCTGCAAGACACCCCCCTCAAATCGATGTCGCGGACCATGGAGGCGTTTGCTGAAATCCGCCACGTCACAGAACACCTGCCCTTTTTCAAGCTGAAGGTCGAACCCTCGGACAAGCCCGAAGTGCAATGGATTGAGGGAGGGTTCTTCGCGTTCACCATGCACCAGGGTCAATCTGTGCCTGTGATCGTCGATCCAGATCTGGTGTTCGGTGTCGACACCAGTTTTCGCACGCCGCTGGCCTTTTTGGCAAACGCAGACATCAATGCCTATGAGTCGCGCCGTGACACACTGACCGGCTCGGCGTTTGCACAGATCGCCTTGACCTTGCACCCCGGTGAAGTCTCGTCGTGGGAGTCTTATTTCGGCCAGGTTCCGGCGTGGGAATCGGCGCGCTCTTTTCGTGAGCATGTAGCGGCCAGCCCTGGCTACGGCGCTGAGCGGCGCGCGGTCAACGCGCAACTCATTGGGGACATCGGTAACCGCTTTGCCTTGCTGGCCGGGCCACCAGCGTTGGACCCCTATACACGACAGGCGTTTTTGGACAATACGCTACGCGGTGGGCAACCCGTTGTTGTGCCCAGTGCCAGCGGTGCGCAGGTGTTTCATACCTTCACGCGCAAACACGGCGACATGGAGCGCGACTACAACGCGTTTGAGCTCGCGCCAAGCTACTGGTCACAAGGCAATGGCAATTTCCGCGACGTCAACCAGAACCGACGCTCCGAAAACTTCACCTATGCCGGTGTAGGCGCCAGCAATATTGAAACGTTCTTCAACCTTATCCAACTCGACGGCAACAACCCCCTTGTCATTCAATCAGAGAAGTTTTGTCTCTCCCAACAAGCATTGCAGCAACTGGCCAGCCGCTGGCACCTGGCACAAACCACCAAATGGCAAGCCAAGCTGAGCACCGCGTTCAGCCCGGGCGCGCTGATGGAGTCGCTGGTCAAAGCCTACGGCACACCAGAAATATCCCAACCCTGGTTTGAGTCGATCATTGGCTTGGCCGACAAGGTTCAAGACGCCACCCATGGTGAAGGGTATTGGGTGGATCACTGGCTCTACAACCTCGACTTGCTCGACAGCTTTGTGTCCCTGTTTCCCGACCAGACCCCTACCCTGCTCTTTGGGCAACGGCAATACACCTTTTATGACAACGACCATGTGGTGCAGCCACGTGCAAAGAAATACGTGTTGCGCACTGATGGCTCGATCAGGCAATTGCATGCGGTTGGTCAAGACGCCGAAAAAGCCAAGCTGATTGCCAAACGCACCGAGCATCCAAGGCTGATGCGCACGCAGCACGGTACCGGCGCTGTTTATCGCAGCACCTTGTTTGAAAAGCTGGTGTGTTTGCTGGCAGTCAAAGCCACGCTGTTTGATCCCTTCGGAGTTGCCCTGGAGATGGAAACCGAAAAGCCTGGTTGGTGCGATGCGCTCAACGGCTTGCCCGGCTTGTTTGGGTCGTCCACACACGAGGCGTATGCGCTGCAAAGAGCTATCACCTTTGCTCGCCACGGACTTGCAGCTTACGATGTCGCGCAGCCGATTGAATTTCCGGCAGAAGTAGCAGACCTGATTCGCTCTGTCACCCGTATCTTGAACAACGCCGATCCGCATGGCTTCTACCCAACATGGGACCAGCTCGCCAGTACCCGGGAGTCTTTCAGGCACCAAACCCGGCTGGGTATTGCAGGCGACACTGAGCGGCTCACAAGCGACGTCCTTTCAGCTTTATTCGATGCAGTTCATGCCACCCTGAGCCGTGGTCTTGCCAAAGCCAGAGACGCACATGGCCTGCCAGTGAGCTATTACATCAACGAAATTGCCGAGCATGAAATTTTGGCTCCTGAGCCGGCCGAGCGTGGCGCCGACGACGAAACACCTGTTGTGCATGTGCGCGCACTCAAGTTCCGCCACAAACCAGTCAGCGCGTTCCTGGAAGGTACCGTTCAGGCGCTGCGCACTGTCGGCTCTGCGGTCGAAGCCAAGGCGCTTTACGAGGCGGTTCGTGCCTCTATGCTGTATGACACCAAGCTGGGTATGTACAGAGTCAATGCGCCGCTGGATGACATGAGTTTTGAAATTGGACGCAGCAAAATATTTGCGCCAGGCTGGCTGGAGAACGAATCCATCTTTTTGCACATGCACTACAAGTTTCTGCTGGAGACGCTGCGCAGCGGGCTGCACGCCGAATTTTTTGCTGACTTGCAAAAAGGACTCGTCGCCTTTCTTGACCCAAGCACTTACGGCCGCTCTCCGCTGGAGAATTCCTCTTTCATTGCCAGCAGCCGCTTCCCGGATGCCAAGGTGCACGGGGTGGGCTTTGTTGCGCGTTTGAGCGGTGCCACTGCGGAATGGATCAGCATGGTGCTGCACATGGGGCTGGGCGCTGCGCCGTTTTTGGTGGAGGCGGGCGAGCTGCGCTTTAAACCACAACCGGTACTAGCCGATTGGTTGTTTACCAGCCAGGCCAGTGGCGGCTTTGCAGCAAACAGCTTTGGCTTCAAACTGTTTGGCAAGACTTGGGTGGTTTACAACAATCCCAAACGGCAAAACACCTTTGGGCAAGATGCTGTCGCGCCGGTGGCATTCGAGTTGACCTATGCCGAAGGCACAACGCAAACCCATACGGGTGACTCGTTGCCTGAGCCTATGGCGGGTGACCTGCGCGATGGCAAATTGCAGAATTTGGTAATCACTTTGGGCTAAAGCTTAAATTGTCTATCGCCCTAAACGCTGTTTGTAAGGTAAGTGGCGATAGAGTGCGGCGGCAGCTCAGTGGCCGCAGTTTCAATTCCTAGTTTTAGTGCGAAGGCAATGGCTTGGTCAGTGCGGTTCATCACCACCACGGCCACCGAGCCATCCGGGTTGGCAAACGCGGTGCTCTGCAGGTCTTGCCGGCTGGCGGCGCAGAGCACACGTTGGGCACCTGGTTTGATGAAACGGCTGAAATGCCCCAGGTAGTAGTACGAGCTTTGGTGCATCAGCGTGTCATTGACGGTGTTTGCCAAGATAGGCGCACTACACAAGTTGCCTACATGGTTTGGTCCACCGGTTTCATCGAGCATCAGGTTCCAGTCGATCCAACCCACTGTCCAGCGGTTCAGGTCGTTGATGATGTTGTGGGCGTAACGCTCGCCTAAGTTCCACGAGCCCGTGTGCGGGCCGCCTTCCTGGCAACCTTCGGTGAACAACAACTGCTTGTCTGGCCAGGCATCGTGGGTGAGTTGCACTTGTTCAAAATGCGCCTCACCGTACCAATGAAAGCCAGCACCCCACACGTACTTGGCAGCTTCAGGGTCAGAATACACCACGCTGGCGCGCTGCACCAGGTGGTCTCGGTTGTGATCCCAAATCACGATCTTGACGTGGCCTAAGCCAGCTGCTGCCAACGCTGGCCCTAAGTGGTCGCGCACAAAATCGCGCTCTTCTTCGGCACTGTAAATGCAAGAGTCCCAGCGTTGGGTCGCCGCGGGCTCGTTTTGAACCGACACCGCCCACACCGGCACGCCCTCATTCGCGTAGGCTTGAATGAAGCGCACAAAACACTGTGCCCAAGCGTGGCGAAATTCGGGCAGCAAAAAACCGCCGTGGTTCATCTGACCATTGCTTTTCATCCAGGCCGGTGGGCTCCAGGGCGAAGCAAGCAGCTTGATGGGTTGCTTGGCAACTTTTTGCGCGGCCTTAATGAAGGGCAGCAGCGCTTGCCGATCGCGGTCAATGTTGAAGCTATTCAAGTCGACATCGCCAGGTTCTTCGACATGGGCGTAGTTACCCAGCGAAAAGTCGCAGCTGTTCATGTGTACTCGGCAAAGGCTGTAGCTGTGGCCTTGCTCGCTGTCGAAGTAGTTCTTCAGAACTTCATCTTGACGAACTGGGCTCAGCTTCTGCCAAGTGATGGCTGCGGCTTCGGTGAAAGCGCCGCCAAACCCCACGATTTGCTGAAATTTTTTTTCAGGACAAACCCAGACTTGATCGGCGAATTGTTTGTCATCTGTGCTTATCAGCCGGGACTGTCTGCTTAATCCATCCAGACAGTCCCTGGCGGTGAGATAAACATGCATCAATCAGAGTTACCGAGCCCAAAAGATATTGTCCAGTCTGATCTCTGGCAAGCCGGTTCGTGCAGTGTTGCCAGTCTCGCTGTAAATATCCGCTACAGATAACCTGGTGAGGATAAAACGCAAATCAAGGTCTGGGTTGGCCGCTTTGAACGCACTCAGCGGAATACGCACATCACACCATACAGCGGGACTGTTGCTGCAGTAGCCGAAACTGTCACCCGGAGCTACCAGCACATTGGCTTCAACCACACGGCCAAGCTCAGTGTCGCTTGACAAGCCAATTCTGAGCTTGCCTGCATAACTGGTCTTGATACTGAAGTTAACTGAACCCCCCGCAAAGTTAGACATATTGGAGCTGACAACCGGAACATCGACGGACTGCCACAGCAAGCCCCAGCCATAGTCTCTTGGCGTGAAGTTGCGCAGTCGAATGAAATTGCTGGTGGGCAGCGAAGCGCCCAAATCGCCAGATGCCGAATCGCCGACGGCAGGGTAATCCGAGACGAACGTACCACCATCAAAAGCGTCCGCTCGCATCCCAGGAGGCCAGCCTGTCACCGCCTCTGAATGAATGATCAGTTTGGCATCCGTAACCGCAGAGTTCAATTGTGGTGGCTGGAAGAAAATAGCATTAGCCTGGTTGCAGCTACCTGCCTCTTTTAACCATGTGGCGGATGGTTTAAGGCTTTGTGCTGAACAGCGAGCCTCGCGCGCCACATTAAACAAGCCCCAGCCGTTGTCGTCACCTTTCCAGGGTTCATCAAACGCTTCAAAATAAAAGACGTTCTTGGGACCCGCACCGGCCTTGCCTTCGGCGGCCCATGCCATCAAGCGATCCAGATACATTTTCTGATTGACCGGATGCGCCAAAAAGGTGTACCACTTGTTGGAGGGGTTGACCGCCATCCAACCGGTTTCACCAATCACGATGGGCATTGCACTGAACCCTTTTGAATCGAGAGATGAGCGCGCAGCCTGGTAGTCCGCTTTTGTAGAAGCCATGGCCGCATCCATCATGGCGGCGGCGCGTTGCTGAAGGTTAGTGACACTCAATTGTTTCCAGTCCCATTTATCGGGTAAAAAATGGGTATCCACCATTGAATAGGTGTGTACAGCGGCAAAGTCAATGACGTCGAAAACAGCGCGATCAGATTCTTTGGCGTAAAACAACCAGTTGTCATCGGTCGTGACAGGTTGTTTGATCTGACTGCGAACGGTAGCAATATTCTGAGCCAGTTCTGAAGGTTGAATTTTGTGGTCGCTCCAACTCACCAAAGACTCGTTGCCCACGCTGACTGCTGCGACGATGTTGGGGAAACTATTGGCCAGTGCAACCCCAAAAGCCATTTCTTTCTTGTTGTCAAAGTCACTATTGCCCGCCATCCACATACCCAAATAGACCTTGAGGTCGAGACCGTTATCCTGAATCACACGTAAAACGCGCTGCGCGACTTTTTCGTCACTGTTAAAGACCCGAACCATTCCAAAGCCAGCAGTTTGTAACAGGGTCAGGTCTTGGAGCACTTGTGCATCGGTGATGACTTCATTGACGCGATCTTCATTTTTCAGCGAAGTCCTGAAAGGCGAATAATTGACTGCCTTGCGGGATATGAAATCTACGCTAAGTGGCCGTAGCCCGCCTGCTGTGGTTGTGACATTCGTCACTGGCGTGGTGCCACCGCCGCCACAGGCAGTCAAAGCAAACACGACAACCGCAGCCGTAGCTACTTTGATTACTGTAACGGTTCGACGAATTGAACCAAAAATGACGGCATTCATAAATTGTCCTTAAGCTCAGTTGTATTAAAAACCATACGTAATTTGAACGTTGAACCAGTGGCCATTTTTGGCGATGCGGGAGTCCACAGCGGTGAACGCATCGTTGCCTGGCATGGATATTGGCGACAAACCCCGGTTGGCGTAGTGCACAGTGCCGAGAGAAAAGTCAATATTTCTCTCTCTGCCAAAATCACCTTTATCAAAGGCATATTGCAAGCCAAGCACAGCGAGCAGGGCTGAGTTGTCTTGTCCCCGGTTACTGGGGTTGTCAGTTTTCGCAGTACCAAAATGAAGCATACCGATGGACGGAGTCCATTTGCCAACACGATAGCGTGCCCCAAGAACCACGTCATAAGAACTGGCCGGATAACCCGGGTTCGCCACACCATTTAGCGTGCCATTCCAGTTCACATTGAACATGTTGTTCCATTGCAAAGTGTTCGGGTTTTGCACCGCATTTGCACCACTCCACCAATTGCGACGGACGCCAGCCGAGAGTTCAAGTTGGGGCGTAGCCCAATAACGCCCCATAACCATCGTGATGCCCTGACTGGACTTGCTCAACAATGGGTCATCTAAAGAGGATGCAGTCAAGCCAGTGAAAGGGTTATGCCCCCAGGAGCCAGGGCCACCGTTTTTTGTATCTTGCACAATCAGGGAAAGCTCAAGCGGGCCACGCCAATATTTACCGAAAAATTCAAAAAAAGAGGGTTTGTTCTTTTTGAAGTTGGTCTCTCCCCGGTCATAAGTGCCCTCCAAAACCAGATCGCCCTCAGCAACGTCAAAGAGTCGCGACTGATACCTGATGGCGTTGGTCAGCAAACCATATCCCGCGCCACTGGACGACCAGGCCTCAGCCAACCCGAGGTTGCTACCGAAAGGATAGTCTGCTTCTGCCCACGACCTTGTTGTTGTGGCACCAATAGTGAGACGGCCATAGTCTTCATGGCTGAGAGTGACGTTTTTTTCGTACCAAAACCCGGGAATATCCACTTTGCTGCCAGTCCGGTCGTCGTAGGGACGCTTACCGTCCACAAAGCCATCGCGCCAGCGTTGGCTCAGCAGAGTCTCAAACTTGAAGCCTTGGCCGAGCTTGAATTTGGCACCCAGGTAAGGTTGCACGATCAACACCTGTGTGCTCACGTTTTCGATGGGTCGGCCTGGCAATATCGTGTCCGCCCATATTTTTTGTTTGCCTTCGGTCGGCCCCGCCCACTGACAATTCAAGCAACGCTTGTCTTGCACCCCGAAAGAGGCCAGCGCAAAACCAGAAAAGCTGAACATGTTGTCTGGACCGAATTCAACGGCTTGGCTCAGACCCGATGTGGTGGCCAGAACAATGGCCAACAAACCATGACGCAAGGGCGGCTGCCGCAGAGCAGATTGGTTAGCGTATCGGTTTATTGAAGCCCGATTTGTAAAGCTGGAAATGGATTTCATGATGGTGACTGGTCTGGTTAATGTGAAAGCGCTTTCAAATTGACCCGATCATCGTTCTTTTTTTAAAAAATGAAACTCAGTATTTTCCCTAGGTCACCAGTATCAACAATCGGAATCCCGGTTAATCCCAAATAATCGATTAGGCGGCACTTCGTGCCTGCATGATGCCTGACGGTTGATTTGCGGCCATTTTGCCCGTCCGCTCGTCGTCCATAGCTACGGCTATGAACGCCTCTCGGCCAGCCAAACTGCCTCGCAACTCACCTCGCCATGCATTCATGCCCTATTGGATTGTTTGGGTTAATCAGGGTTTACCCTTTTCGGGTAAGCCCGTGGCTGTATTTTGAAAGCGCTTTCATTATGATGTGGCCTTCCTTCCTGGTTTTTAAAAGGTACAGCTATGAATGTCTTGAAAAAATGGAGTACCGGGCTTTTGCTTGGTTTGAGCATTGCGCTGATGTCAAGCGCCCAACCCGTCACACTCGGCAGCGGCAGCTATCACCTGTCGCCCAAGCGGGGTGACCAGGCACCGCCTACTGCACCGTACCGCACCGATGTGATGCTCAAACGCGCCGCGCCCACCAACCAATGGTATTCGACGCTGATCTTCAATCCCAAGCCCGAGGCGCTGTTTGCGCACCCGCTCACGCTCAGAACCACGCCCGCCGGACTGGAGGTCGCCCTGCCCAGCAAGCAAGTGGTGCCAACTGAATTTCGTGAAAACGAAATTCATTACCCCCACCGCGATCCGCTGGTGATTTCGCCGGTGGCTTTCGAGCCTGGACTGGCAAAGTTGGCAGGTGCATCAGACTGGGCAGTTGACATCGCGATGGACTGCGATGCCGACCAGATGCGGGTCACCACGGCCCACGGCAGTCCCTATGCCTACATCACGCTGTCGCGCGGCGATGTGCGCATTAAGCTGCCATCGACTGGCGATCGGTTTGCCAACGATGCCGATGCACGCGTACTTGCCTTGCACATTGGCGGCAAATCGTACGCCCTGTTCGGTCCCACCGGCGTGCGTTGGGAACAGGTCTCGCCCACCGAATGGATCGGCCACCTTCCTGCGGGTAAAGGTTACCTGTCGGCGGCGGCCTTGCCAGACGACCACTTAGAGAGCCTGCAACTGCTAACACGTCACGCTTATGCGTTCCTGCAAGATACGCATGTTGATTGGCGCTTCGACCCAGCCACCAGCAAGGTCGAGAGCACCTTTACCGCCAAAACCCACGTGATGGAGGGGGCTGACAACGGGCCGCTCTTGGGGCTGTACCCGCACCAATGGTTCAACAATGCATCGGTTGCTGACAAGTTGGGACCTGCCTACGACAGCATCCGTGGCAAGATTCGACTTCTTGCAGCGAACCAGTTCAAGATTGAGCGCACCTACCACGGTGTGTTACCGCATTGGCCAGGCCTTAATGAGGGATCGGGGGCTTCTGAAATCAACGACCTTCTGAAGATTGATTTGCGCAAGCGTCGCACACTCATACCCATTCGGGAGAACATAGACAACTGGCGCGTCAGCGCTTACTGGCAGGGCAAGGGCTTGACACGCACGACCCAACTCGCCGCGGTGGCCGAGCAGCAAGGCAACACCGACGCTCGTGAACAGTTGCTAACGCTGGTCAAAGAGCGTATGCAATGGTGGTTTGGCGGCACCGGCCGCAGCTATTTCCATTACAACAAAGACTTGGGAACCGTGGTCACCTACCCCGACGAGTTCTTTGCCGCTGCAGAGATGAACGACCACCACTTCCATTACGGCTACTGGATCCGCGCGGCGGCTGAAATCGCGCTGCGCGACCCGGCTTGGGCGGCCAAAGACAAATGGGGCGGCATGGTGGACATGCTGGTAGCTGACATCGCCACAATGCAGCGCGGCCGCACCGACTTTCCGTTCCTAAGACCTTTTGACCCGTATTCTGGTTTCTCGATGGCTTCCGGCGTTGGCCTGTACGACTTTGGTAACGGGCAGGAGTCCACATCAGAAGCGATCAACGCATGGGCTAGCATCATTCTTTGGGCTGAAGTGACCGGCAACCGTGAACTGCGCGACCTCGGCATTTACCTGTACACCACCGAGATTGACGCCGTCAGCCACTACTGGTTCGATGTCCACCATCTGGTGTTCCCGCCTGAATACAAGAACGTCGAGGCCAGTTGGGTGTTTGGTGGCCGCTACGCACACAAAACCTGGTGGACTGACGAGCCGCGCCAGACCAAAGGCATCAACTTGCTGCCGGTCACTACCTTCTCCACCTACCTTGGACGCGACCCGGCTTACGTCAAACGCAATGTCGACATACTGAAGCCCGAGACCGAAAGCTACAACGCCATCGGCAAGTTCCCACCCAATCCACCACCGCAAGATGTCTGGCAGGACGTGTTCGCCAAGTACCTGGCGTTGGCCGACCCAGCAGCAGCCTTGTCCCAATGGGATCGGTACGGCAGTGTTGAATCTGGTGACACGCGCACCCACACACTGCACTGGATGCTGAGCCTGCAAGAGATGGGTACGCCAGATTTCAGCGTGACCGCCAACACCACGCTTTACAGCGTGTTCAAGCGCGCCGACGGGCGCAAGACCTACTTGGCCTATAACGCTGGCAAGACGCCAATCACTGTCAAGTTCAGCGACGGCAAGAGCTTAAACGTGGCACCGGGCACGCTTGGCCGGTTGTGATAAGAAATGCCACCATGGCTTGCCTGCTGATCGCGTTAGGAATGGCGAGATGTCCTGGATGAACGGAAGAAGCAGCGTCATCTGCTTCTGTCACTTCACCCGTTTTCCGCCGAGCTGAGATGCACGTAAAAACCATAGTTACCTCGCGCGGACGATAAACGCTAATCTTTTGCCTGATGGACAACAGCCTATTCACAAGCTCACTACACCGCTGCTACCCGAAAACACCAATCCAAGTTGCTGGATTTATCTTCAAATAAACAATCTGATGAAAACCTCGCCACAAACCAAGGGAAAGCCCTAGTGTCACAGACAACATATCTCACTATATTAGATGAAAGCGCTTTCATGAACTCGCTTTCTTTGACTGCTTCATACCAACATTCCTGTTAGGAGACACTTCAATGGATCATTTTGGAAAAACTTTTATTTTGTCGACTTGTGCCCTGGCTGCATCCTTGCTGATCAGCGCCTGCGGAGGAGGTTCAGCAACCGACACCGTGCCGCCGACAGTTGCCATTACATCATCCGCAGCTACGAATGGCACCGTGATATACACCTTCGCTTTTAACAAGGAACTCGCCGCAAATACATTTGTGCTTGAAGACATACTTGTCACAGGTGGTACGGCAGTTAACCTGTCGCAGGTTGACGCAACACATTTCAGAATGACCGTCACTCCAACTGGTAGTGCCGTAACGGTTGCAGTTCCTGCCGGCAAATTTGATGATCTTGCACACAACTTCAATACTGTCGCAGCGGTCAATACCTTGATCATTCAGACTGATGGTGGTGGGGGCACTGGCACTGGAGCCAGCACAGCGCTGGTGTCCTTCGAGGAAGCCACTGCACCCACGCTGACCGGCTTCGGCGGTGCTGAAGATGCCACCGTGGTCATTGACCCGGCAGGGGGCACAAACAAGGTTGCCAAGGTTGTCAAATCGGCCACAGCCGAACTTTGGGCTGGCACCACCGTATCCACCGGTGCCAACGATTCCATCGCCACCATTCCCTTTACCACCGCGGCTACGACCATGACGGTGCGCGTGTATGCCCCAGCTGCCGGCATCCCGGTGCGCCTGAAGGTGGAAACCGCAGGCGACCCGACCCGCTCGGTTGAGACTGAGGCCACCACCACCGTAGCCGGCGGCTGGCAGACCCTGACCTTTAACTTTGCCAGCCAGGCAGCGGGCACCGCCGCGTTGAACCCAGCCTTCACCTACAACAAAGCATCTATCTTTTTCAACTTCGGCATCACTGGCGCTAATGGCGGTGGCGGAACTTTCTTCTTCGATGATGTCACCTTTGGTGCGGCAACGACAGGTGGCACTGGCACTGGCACTGGCACTGGCACTGGCACTGGCACTGGCACTGGCACTGGAGCCAGCACAGCGCTGGTGTCCTTCGAGGAAGCCACTGCACCCACGCTGACCGGCTTCGGCGGTGCTGAAGATGCCACCGTGGTCATTGACCCGGCAGGGGGCACAAACAAGGTTGCCAAGGTTGTCAAATCGGCCACAGCCGAACTTTGGGCTGGCACCACCGTATCCACCGGTGCCAACGATTCCATCGCCACCATTCCCTTTACCACCGCGGCTACGACCATGACGGTGCGCGTGTATGCCCCAGCTGCCGGCATCCCGGTGCGCCTGAAGGTGGAAACCGCAGGCGACCCGACCCGCTCGGTTGAGACTGAGGCCACCACCACCGTAGCCGGCGGCTGGCAGACCCTGACCTTTAACTTTGCCAGCCAGGCAGCGGGCACCGCCGCGTTGAACCCAGCCTTCACCTATAACAAGGCCTCGATTTTCTTCAACTTCGGCAAGACCGGCGCACTTGGCGGCGGTGGGACGTTTTACTTCGACGACCTCACTTTTATCCCATAAAGCAAGTTAAATAAGCTTTTGGCGTTTCGGAGATAAACGCAGACAAAGCCAGAAAGTACAGCGTTTGTCCTACTTGTTGCCGAGGCGACTGGTGATTTTGGTCATCAGTTGCCTTTTTGATTTTGATAGCGAGTACACCTTGTTTACGCTGGGTTTACGGGCAGATTTCTAGAGAAACTTTGGGCTGCTGCTCGGCGCATTGCCGACTATCAGCTGTAACCACGTTATAAACGCCAAAATTTTCATATTCCAGCTTTTCCGATTGCAGCGCCATATTTAACGCGGCTTGACCCTGATCGATCAGATGTTGGTGCTGCTCATCAGCAGCGTGCTGACGTCACTAACCGTACCCAATGATCTGAACCAGACAGTCGACGCGTGAGCTCCGGCGGCCAAGAGGAATATTGCCAACATGCGTTCGTCTCCAGATGACCCGGCGGTATCCGCCACCCACCCGCATTGACCTTTTGCCAGCTACTGGCTTACCTGCCATCGGACAATTGAGCTCATGAACGCCCAACTCGATTTGCCTCGCCTGGTGCAAACCTCCTTACGCTGGAACAACCGTTTCCACCACCTGGGCGCGCGCTTTTACACCCCGCTGGCACCGCAGCCGATACCCGCGCCCTACTGGGTCAGTCGCAGCGCCGCGGTGGCAAAACAACTGGGACTGGACGAGGCCTGGATGGATAGCGACGACCTGCTGCAAGCGTTCAGCGGCAACCTGCCGATCAGTGGCACGCAGCCGCTAGCCAGCGTCTACAGCGGCCACCAGTTTGGCAATTGGGCCGGGCAACTGGGTGATGGGCGTGCGATTTTGCTGGGTGAAGCCAATGGCTTCGAGATTCAGCTCAAGGGCTCAGGCCTGACACCGTATTCGCGCATGGGTGACGGCCGCGCCGTGTTGCGCAGCAGCATTCGTGAGTTTTTGTGTTCCGAGGCGATGCA
>Ga0210034_1001541_pt1 | contig 19744 bp, 18 predicted proteins | sample CryGeymeta201505_FD_185466 | JGI IMG/M metagenome (GOLD analysis project Ga0210034, IMG submission 185466) | Groundwater microbial communities from Crystal Geyser aquifers in Utah, USA - Crystal Geyser metaG 2015-05 (SPAdes) (version 2) | ecosystem: Environmental > Aquatic > Deep subsurface >... | reverse complement strand
GAAGGAAGCGGACAGGATTTTGGTAGACATCTTCTTCTGCAGGAAGAGCAGCGAAGAAGTTAACAAGTGGAAGGAGGCGTTTCGGGATTACCTCTCCGATCCGATTTCAGGGAAGAACTTTGATATCATTGAACTCGGTGAAGTGGAAGAGAGGTCTTATGGTCTCCTCTTACCGGAGACGGGGCAGTTTCCGGAAGAGGGGGAGATAGGCCTTGAATTCCTCACCCCGTTCCCCTTCAGGACAGAAAAAGAAAGGCAAAGGACGTACATCACCTGCCAGACCTTCCTTCAGTCCTTTGAAAGGAGGTTTCCAAGACTCTTTGGAGAAGAGATCAAATGTAAGTGTGAGAATAACAAATTCACCATACTCCCCTATTATTGGCACTATACGGAGATAAGGCATCCTTCGCATTCCCAGCCGGGTAATCTTTAGTACATCAACGGCTGTGCCGGAATGCTCTATATCAAAGGTATGTTTAAAAACCTTCTGCCCATTCTGATACTTGGAAGCGAGCTCCGTACAGGGATGAAGCTGTCCAACGCGCAGGGGTACTACAGGCTCTATAAGGAACCTACCGGCTATTTCAAAAGATATTTCCCGAATCAGAAGGTTATCACATCGGTCATTAAGGATGTGATTAACAGATATGATAATGCCCTGGAATCCCTCATGGCGCAGGAGAAGTTTCCGTTCAATGAAGAAAAATATGCAGAGGAGCTCTTCGAACAGATCGAAAAGGATACCTACACGACATCGCCGAATACAGCTTTCCTCATCAAGAAAAAGAACGGCGTTGAACGGATGGTGGAGCAGCTTGACTTCAGGGATCTGATCGCCCAGCAGTATATACTGAAGACAATCTCTGAGGTCTTTGACCGGATGTTTGAGGAAGGTTCGCTCGGGTTCAGGAAAGGGATTTCTCGGCAGAAGTCGGTCAGGAACGGGTATGTCCTGAAAGGGAAGCGCTATGAAAGGATAAAGGGACTGGCGCAGGGGAGCCCTCTCTCTCCCATCCTCGTAAACCTTTATCTCGACTCCTTTGACGAACAGATCAAACAGTGGGATGTGAAGATGATACGGTATGCGGATGATTTCATCATCCTGGCAAAGACAAAGGAAGAGGCCGAAAATGTCCTGTCGAGGACGGAAACATTAATAAAGCCGGACTCAAAGAGGTATTATGATATCTCTTTTGAGCAAGGAAGGAGGTATAATTCTCTTACTGATACGGAGATATTATGCATCGCCAAGGAATTCGCAGCAGGCAAGATAAACAATTATATCTCATTCTTTAAACAGAAATATGTAAAGGATCAGAACCTCTTCATCGGTGAACTCGAACGGGTGGTAAAATATATCTATCAGGCAGGGGACCTCAATGAGGTCCGGGGTTACGAGGGTTCTACGGCAAAGAAGATTTACCAGAGGCTGAACAATTATATTGATGACACTATTTCCTCGAAAACAAGCCCCTGACTTTTTATGCGTGGAACGTATGAGCGGCGTATCCGATTATGCAGTAGTGTATGATATTACGTCAGATGCGGAAAGGGCGAGAGTGGACAAAACCCTGAAGTCCTTCGGGTTCAGGGTTCAGAAGAGCGTGTTCGAATGCAGACTGACCAAAAAGGGGAAAGAGGAGCTGATTCAGAAGCTCGAAAATCTTAATATCGAAACCGGATTCATCAAGATCTACCGGCTGGAGTATTCTTTCAGGTCGCCCGTAATAGGAGAACAGGAGAAACCGGGTATTGACGATGGAAATACATTTATCATATAGTCCATTCAAAACCCCTGTTTATAACTCGCCAGAAGTCGAAAAAGGGGAGGGGGTTCTGAATTTTTATCATATTTTGTTCTTTGAAAACAATATGTTATAATGTAAGAGGTCTGAAAGGACATTCTTATCGGTAGGAACTGAAACTTATAAAGGCAACTCCTATCATAAAAAAGACAAGTAACAGATTTAATGAGCGAAAGTTTAAGGTATAATTGTTTATGACGGATATGGAAGAGAAAATATTATCTGAAGAACAGAGAAGAATTCTTAAGCAGGCGTTGTGGGATTTGAATCTTACACCGGAGGAATTCCTTGCGATTATTGAAGGTAAAAGCACTCGTAAATGGCCTGAAAGGGCATTTTGCGTGGCAAGGCTGCTGGAGAGCGTGAACTGGTTTAAGATAGTGAAAATACTTGATCCACGAGTTTTGTGTGAGGTATGGGAAGAAGCAAGGAGATATGTAAGATTTAAAGAAATTAAGGAAGGAATGGACTTTGCTTGCAGAATATTACAGTAACATTCTTTATCCGCTTCAGGATAAAGTATTTCCAGTATTTAAAGAATCTCCTTTTTATCTCACGGGAGGGACAGCGCTCTCACGAGGATATTATAACCACAGATATTCTGATGATCTGGATTATTTTGTAAATTATCATCCTGACTTCCAGAGACTATCACAGATTCAAATAGACAAACTGCAAAAAATATTCAAAGATGCTGAGACTGATTATAGAGGTGAATATTTCTGCCGCATCTTTGTTGGGCAGGAAAGACTGAAAATAGAGATGGTAAATGATGTGCCTTCACACATCGGTCAACTCGTAAATGATCCGGTTCTCGGCATTATAGATTCAAAAGAAAATATCCTTGCGAATAAGGTAACTGCAATAGTTGACAGAACTCTGCCTAAGGATATTGTTGATATCTATTTTCTTTTAAAGGATGGACTCAGTATAAAGAAGGCTTTAACTGATGCTAAGAGTAAAGCTGCAGGCATTTCTCCTCTCCTTATTGCTAAAATTTTTGCTGAATTTGATTATACGATTGTTGATGATGAAATCAAATGGGTAACTCCTGTCTCAGGTGAAACAATCAAACAATATCTGAGAAATCTGTCAATAGCTATTATTGAAGGGAAAATATAAATTTTTCGGGGCAATTTAAAATTGCATGGCAGGTCTGATTTAAACATGATTGAAAGTATCATGGAATTCAGTGATCTTTCCCATAAAGGTGAGGAACTAAGACCTGATGAATAAGGGACTGCGACAGCCCGCTTCCAGCGGAGTCAAAGTGAAAGGGGAAGAGTTGATTTTTCTGAATAATATGGAGATCCTATGGCACAATAGTAAAACAGGCTAACTTTTTCCTGTATGACACGGTCATGTCATTGTTGAAGCTAACTCGTTGCTGTAAGAGTCTTTTCTTTGTTTTAAGTTTTTTATCTGTCATTCCGGCTTGTCCGGAATCTTTCTTTGTCTGAAGAAGGATTCCCGACGCGCTTCGCTTGCGGGAATGACAAATTGGGGTTGACTTTGACGTGACCGTGCCTGTATGAAGATTTGCTTGACGAACTTAAAAAGACCGTTATAAAAAGAGAACAAAGTAAGATGGATAAAAAGGGGCTAAGTAACAATAGATGGGGAAGATATTAAACTGGAATGAGCTAAAAGAAGCTGTTGACAGGCTGAAGGCCGATGGCAAGAAGATCGTTTTCACCAACGGTTGTTTTGATATTATACATATTGGACATATAAGATGTCTCAAGGAGGCAAAGGCACTCGGAGATGTGCTTGTTGTCGGATTAAATTCAGATAGGTCTGTCTCTTTGATAAAATCCAATAGGCCAATCAATCCTCAAAATCATAGGGCAGAGATATTATCTTCACTCGAGATGGTGGATTATGTAATCCTGTTTGACGAAGAGACTCCTTATGAATTAATCAAGTTACTTCAGCCTGATGTCCTTGTTAAAGGCGGTGACTGGAAAAAAGAAGATATTGTCGGTTCTGACATTGCAAAAAAGACCTACAGCCTCCCCTATGTCAAAGACATATCAACTTCAGGGATAATCGAGAGGATAAAAAGGCTTTAGTACGCTTGGCCTTATCAAGCTTTTTGAAAAAATATTCTTTTATTTAATATCCTCTTTCAAATTTCTCGCTCTCACAAACTTCTCGCACTTGATCCTTTACGAGGTTCCCATCTTCCCAAACCCTTTCATGAACTTTATGACATCTTGTGCGTGCATTGTAATCTACTGGATCAGCACGATAAATACCCCGTCCATCCTCGGTTCTATATTCCACAGGTCTTCCAGATGCTGCTGCTTCTCTCGATGCCCTCATTGAAATATCTACAAGTGTTGCCCCAGCCACCCCGCCAAGGGCTGCTCCAATAACACCACCTCTCCACGGATTTCTATGGTCAAGTAATGCTCCTGCAACGCCCCCGATAATAGCGCCAGTTCCTGCACCCTGGGCATGATATTCTGTACAGCCGGATACAAACCCCAGCAAGGATAAGATCAAGATTAATGAAACAACTTTTTTCATACGACCTCCTCCAAGCACAATATTTTTTCAGCCAATGGCTTAGTAATAAATAATTTATTTCATATCATTAACTGCAACAATATATTACGAGAAAACCCTTCTTCTTATCAATAGATTTTTACTGCTGCAAAAACAATCATTTTAAAAACTTTATCAAAGAAAATACCCTTTTTATTTCAGCCTTGCCTCTGCAATAGCCCAGTTAATATTTTTAAAGAACGCCCCAATGTAGTCCGCCCTCTTCAAGCCGTAATCGAGCATAAAGGCATGCTCAAAGACGTCCATTATCAATATGGGATTGCCCCCTGCAGGATGGGAAACATCATGTTCGTTTACCCAGAAATTAATGAGCTTCCCATTTGTAACGTCCTGATAAAGAACAACCCAGCCAATGCCTCTCATTGCCCCTGTTGCCTTGAAATCCTTTTCCCATGCCTCGTAAGTGACAAAATCTTCTGCAATCTTCTTTGATAGACGCCCATTTTTATCAAGCGGCGTCTTACCTCCAAGGTTTTCAAAATAGCACTCGTGAAGCCTCATTCCATTGAATTCCCAGCCGAGTCTCCTCTTTAGTTCAGCAAATTCTGGAGTACCTGTCTTATCATCCTTAAGCATCTGGCTAAGTATATCCATGACCTTGTTTGTATTTGTCACATAACCCTGATAGAGGGTGAAGTGATTTTTTAAAAGTATTTCACTAAATCCCTCCATCCCAATGAGTTTTGAGTAATCTTTTGCAGTGTAAGCCATAGTTTTTCCCTCCTTTCTTATGTGTTTATTCCTCTTCTCCTTTAAAGCCTTTCTGTACTAACCTCATCCGCCTTGCCAGTTCCCTCAGGGCATCAGCAAGACTCATACCCTCATCTATCAAATCCCTTATAAACTCCGCCTTTGAAAGCTCGTTTATTATCTTTTCAGCAGACTCATGTCTCAGACAAATATTCTTACCTGTCTCTATCTGCAGGGTGATACAGCCTTCTATATGCTCAGGTGTAAATCTTTTTGTGAGTTCCTTTATCTCTTTTATATCTGAGGTCATAGTAGATTCTTTAAACTACGTCATCTATAAATTAAGTTATCAGTACAATATAAAAAAAGCATAACAGTATAATATAGGTAAAGCAAGAGAGATAGAAAGATTTCCTAATTTTAAGATTTTGGAATGAACTTTGATATAATGATTTATAAATAGAGCCTCTTGCAAAAGTATGATAAAAGTCTTTTCTGTCATTCTGAGTGAAGCGAAGAATCTCATGTTTTCAAGGTGTTAAGAGACCCTTCACTTCGTTCAGGGTGACATTCTGAGGACTTTTGCAAGAGCCTCTATATACTTTTGCAAATGATGAGGAATAAAAAGTAGCTTATCCAGCGAATATAAAACTGAGGTGAGTTTATGAATATTAGAGAAAGGACGTTGGAGATTATAAAGAGGTTAAAAAAAGAGTATCCTGAGCTAAAGACAGCCCTTGGCTTCAAGACCCCTTTTGAACTTCTTGTTGCTACAATACTTTCAGCACAGACTACAGATATACTTGTTAACAAGGTAACTGAAAACATTTTCAAAAAATACAAATCAGTTAAGGAGTATGCAGATGCCTCTCTTGAGACACTCCAAAAAGACTTAAGCTCTATAAATTTCTACAAGACTAAGGCCAAAAATATTCAGGGCTCTGCAAAGATAGTAGTTGAAAGATTTAACTCAAAGGTTCCGAAGACAATGGACGAACTCACGAGCCTTCCCGGTGTTGCCCGGAAAACAGCGAACATAATACTTTCAAATGCTTATGGTATTAACGAGGGGATTGCCGTGGATACTCATGTAAAGAGGCTCGCTTACAGGCTCGGCCTTACAAAGAACGAAGATCCTGTCAAGATAGAAAAAGACCTGATGCCGGTAACTCCAAAAGAAGAATGGGGGAACCTTTCGCATCTTTTAATATTTCACGGAAGAAAGATATGCCAGGCAAAAAAGCCCGGTCACCGGGAATGCGTTCTTTACGATATTTGTCCTTCAAGGAATATATAAGAAATAAATAATGCATTAATACCGAAAATTGATATGATTCTTTTCATCATTTAATAAAAGGAAATATTTGACTTATTTTTTTACTGTCTGAACAGGTTTCCTGAACCATAAAGCTTTTCCCTTTTTCTTTCTTGCCTCTCTCTGTTTTCGTCTCTCTTTTTCAGAAGGTTTTTCATAAGAACCTCTTTTTTTGATTTCTTTAAAAAGACCTTCCTTCTGGAGTTCTCGCTTCAGGACTTTCAGTGCTTTTTCGATATCATTCCCATAAACTTTAATCTCCAAAGCGGTTACCTGCAACCCTTTCTGTAGCCTCGACTTTTACCAAAATCGCTCCTCTTCTCCTTAGATAAAAAATCTCTTTTAGCTTAACTCAAAGTCATGTTAAATACCAATATTTAATTGATCCTGATTTCTTTGGGAAGGTCATTAAGTCTTTTTAGTCATAAGTAACCATTTCAGACTTTTACCTATGCTACAATAAACACCAATGCTTTCTGAAAAACAGAATAATGGACCGGCAATACTTCACACACTAAAAAATGTCTTCGGGTTTCAGACTTTTCTGCCAAATCAGGAATTCATCATTAATAGAATCCTGAATAAACAGGATGTCTTTGCGGTAATGCCTACTGGAGGAGGAAAGTCTCTCTGTTACCAGTTGCCAGTCCAGATGCAGCATGGCACTGCTGTTATTATCAGCCCTTTGATTTCCCTTATGAAAGATCAGGTTGATACTGCTTTAGAAAATGGTATACCGGCCGCATTTATGAACAGCTCATTAAATACTCAAGAAATTGCTGATGTATACCGTATGATGAAATACAATAAAATAAAGTTGCTCTATATTGCTCCGGAACGTTTTGCAATGCCGTATTTTATGGGAACATTGACAACCATTCCTATCTCACTCTTTGCCATTGATGAAGCCCACTGCATTTCCGAATGGGGACATGATTTCCGTCCTGATTATCTGAGCCTCTCTCTTATACCAAAGATGTTTCCTGACATTCCAATAGCAGCTTTTACGGCTACAGCTACCCAAAGGGTTCAGGAAGATATTATTAACAAAATCGGGCTGAGGTCTCCAAATATAATTCGTGCGTCATTCAATCGCCCCAATCTTTTCTATCAGGTAAAAAGAAAATCAAAGGTTGATTTACAGATACTCGAATTTCTCAGGGAGCATCCTGGTGAGTTTGGCATTATTTATCGCACAACCCGTGATTCTGTTATGGATACTGCTAATTTCCTGGTATCCAGGGGAATTATTGCCCTGCCCTACCATGCAGGATTGACAACTGAGGAGCGTAACAAGAACCAGGATGCATTTAACAGGGATGAGGCATCAGTGATTGTCGCAACTATAGCCTTTGGTATGGGTATTGATAAATCCAATATTCGTTTCGTTATTCATGCTGACCTCCCTAAAAATATTGAAAGCTATTACCAGGAAACTGGACGAGCAGGACGTGATGGAGAGCCAGCCCTTTGTATGCTTTTTTTCAGTAGAGGCGATATTCCTAAAATCCGCTATTTTATTGATCAGATGACAGATGAAAAAGAACGCTCTATTGCTATGGAGAAAGTGAACCAGATGGTAGGTTTTGCTGAACATAATGTATGCAGGAGGAAAAAGCTTCTGAACTTTTTCGGTGAGGACTATCCTTTAGATAATTGTGGCGCCTGCGACATCTGTTCCGGCGATGTCGAACAAATTGACATTACCATAGATGCACAAATAGTAATGTCAGCCATATCGAGAACACAGCAGCGGTTTGGAACAGGGTATATTATTGATATTGTAACAGGCGCTGATACAAAGCGCATCTGCGATCTCCGGCATAATGAAATCAAAACCTACGGAGCAGGTAAACATAAAGATAAAAAATACTGGCGATTTCTTGTTGATGAGTTACTTGCACAGGGTGCTATACAGGTGGATGGTGATCGGTATCCTGTACTGAAACTGGCTGAAAAAGGTCTCGATGTGCTCTATGGTAAAGAAAAGATCACAGCTTTGAAAAGAGAAGAAAAAATAAAAACAAAGAAACAAACAATGAGGAGCAGCGAATATAGTGATTATGATGAAAACCTTTTTGAGAGATTGCGCGTTATCCGGAAAAATCTTGCGGAGGAGCAGCAGGTTCCTCCTTTTGTTATCTTTTCTGATAAGACCCTTCACGAAATGTGCAGGTACTATCCTGTGTCATTATCTGATATGAGAAAAATCAGCGGTATCGGTAATGCCAAACTCGATCGCTATGGAGAATATTTTATCGGTGAGATACAGAGCTATTTGAATGATAATCCCGCAATTTCATTTGCTGACAGACAATCTGCAAATAAGACAATTAGAATCCCCCCTCGCCCCCCTTTGGTAAAGGGGGGAAGAGGGGATTTTAAAATAAGTGAAACAGTCGAAAAGACATATGAGCTTTACAAGAAAGGATTTTCAATTGGACATATTGCAAAACAGCGAAATCTTACACAATCCACTATTGCCGGGCATCTTGAACGGCTGATTCAAAACGGCTATGATATTGATATAGACCGATTTATTGATCGGCTAAAAAGGCATAAAATTGAGGAACTGTTTCTTAAGCTACAGGACTGGAACCTGAGTCCTGTTATTGAACACTTCAGCGGTACGGTGAGTTATGAAGAGGCACGATTGGTAAGAGCCTTTCTATTGCGCAGAACTTCGGAATAAAGCCTCATGACCCCCTCTCTTGCAGGGAGGGGTAGGGTGAAATGAAATGAATAAAAAAACATTAGAGGTTATTGAAAGAGTTCATGAAATTTTCAAGGAAAAAGGCTTAACCCTTTCAGCAGCTGAATCATGCACTGGCGGGCTTATCAGCCACCTACTTACAATCCTTCCAGGCGCAAGCACATTTTTTAATGGAGGGCTTGTTGCTTACTCAATTGAATTTAAAAAGAAAATTCTTGGCGTCTCCTCTAAAACCATTTCAAGGCATGGGGTAGTGAGTAAGGAAACAGCAAGAGAAATGGCTGAGAAGATTAGGGCCCTGGCTAAAACAGACTTTTCTCTTTCTACTACAGGCAACCTTGGTCCCGATGTACTTGAAGATAAAGAGAAGGGACTTATTTATACAGCAGTAAGTAAAGAAGGAAAGACCTTTTCAAGGGAGTTGAGATTGAAAGGTAATAGAGAGCAAAATAAAGAAGAAGCATCGCTTATAGCTTTAAGGTTTCTAATTGAGATAGTAGAGGGATAAAAAAATTGCCAGAGAAAATTCCTAAGGATATTAAGCAGGAAATAGAAAAGCTTGTCAGGGAGCTTAATTACCACTCATATCGTTATTATGTACTCGACTCACCTGTCATATCAGATGAGGAATATGATCAACTCTATCATCGTCTGAAGGAACTCGAAGAACAATATAATTACATCCTGCCTGATTCTCCGACCCAGCGAATCGGTGCCCCTCCTCTCGATAAATTCGAGAAGGTAAAACATACCGAACCCATGCTATCACTCGACAATGCATTCTCATACGACAAAGTTAAAGAGTTTGAAAAAAGGGTGAAGAGGTTTCTCGGTTCTGAGGAGGCCATAGAATACACAGTTGAGCCCAAATATGACGGCCTTGCCATTGAGCTGACATACAGAGATGGACTCCTGTTCAGGGCTTCCACAAGAGGTGACGGTTACGAGGGCGAAGATGTTACACAAAATATCCGAACAATAAAGTCTATGCCTTTAAAAATAGAAGAAGTCAGTAAGGTTCCAGCAGAGATTGATATTCGCGGTGAGGTCTATATGGATATCGAAGAGTTTGAGGCACTAAACAGGGAAAGAGAGCAAAAAGGTGAACCCCTCTTTGCTAATCCAAGAAATGCTGCTGCTGGTTCAGTAAGACAGCTTGATTCTTCTATAACAGCAGCACGGAAACTTCACCTTGCATGTTATGGAATAGGTACTGTAAAGGGAATTGAGTTCAAAAGCCAACTGGAGTTTTTCAAGTGGCTTGAGAAGGCAAGATTTCCTATCCCTGCCATTGTAAAGCCCGCTAAGGGAATTGATGAAGTTATACATTTCATAAGGGAGATCGAAGAAAATCGCGGTATCCTCCCTTTTGAGACTGACGGCGCTGTTATCAAAGTAAATGACTTTGGACTGCAAAGACTATTGGGTGTTAAGACAAGAGAACCGCGCTGGGCCACTGCATATAAATTTCCAGCCCATCAGGGAACCACCAGGATAAAGGATATAATTCCAAGTGTTGGCAGAACAGGTGTAATAACCCCTATTGCCGTGCTTGAGCCGGTGAGAATCGGTGGCGTTACAGTCTCACGTTCAACCTTGCACAACTGGGATGAGATAGAAAGAAAGGACATAAGGGTGGGAGATACTGTTGTGGTTGAGAGGGCTGGAGATGTTATACCTCATGTGGTAATGGTAATCAAAGAAAAAAGGACCGGGAAGGAAAAGACTTTTCGTATTCCGGAAAAATGCCCTGTATGTGGGTCAAAGGTAGTGAGAGAGGAGAATGAGGTTGCTGTGCGATGTGTTGGTCTTAACTGTCCGGCACAGGTTCAGGAGAAGATAAGGCACTTTACATCAAGGGGAGCCATGGATATTGAAGGTCTTGGTGAAAAGAATGTAGAACTGCTTTACTCAAGCGGGCTTATAAGCCATTTTGTAGATATGTACAGGCTGAAAAAGGAAGACCTCCTTAAGCTTCCACGATTTGCCGAAAAATCAGCCCGGAATCTCATAGATGCAATTGAAAAGAGCAAACATACTACCCTTTCCAGATTCCTCTATGCCCTTGGCATACTGCATGTAGGTGAATATGCCTCAAAGCTACTTGCAAAGAATTTCGAGAAGATAGAAGACCTTTATAAAATAAACACTGAAGGGATTATAAATATCAGGCAGATGGGTGAAAAGATTGCCGGCTCAGTGTCAGACTTTTTCAATGACCCTGAAAACCTGAGTACCCTTAAGACATTGAAAACACTGGGGCTTAAGATAACAAATCCAGATTATGAAGGCAAAGGTACAGGTAAAGAAAAAAAACCATTAGAAAGCCTCACGTTTGTTATAACCGGGACATTACCTCAACCAAGGAATGAGGTGGAGGAATTGATCGAAAACCTTGGCGGCCATGCCTCATCCTTAGTATCAAAGAGTACTGATTATCTTGTGCTTGGAGAAAACCCTGGCTCGAAACTTCAGAAGGCCCAGACCTTAAAAGTGAAAACTATTTTTTATAACGAGTTGTTAAAGATAATTGAGCAGAGGAAGATTGTATAGTAGTTTATGTCAGCAATTCTCGGTGAAAAAACTGTAAGATTTTTCAGTCGCTTCGCTTTTTCAGAATGACATTACGAAACCCCTTGTTGTCATTCTGAGCGGAGCGAAGAATCTCAACGCCTCATAAATTCACCGAGAATTGCTAAGAATTGTATGTTTTGCTTGACAACGTGGGAAGAAGATAAAGCTAATCCCTCTCAGCAACCCTCCCAATACTAACAATCTTATCTTCACCCTCAACATCCATGAGCTTTACGCCCTGCGTGTTCCTCCCGTGCAAAGAGATGTTTCCTGCGAGGGTTCTTATAAGTTTTCCTGAGCTGGTTATCATCACAACCTCATCCTCATCTCTTACCTGCATAAGCCCAACTGCTTTCCCGCCTTTTTCAATGGTTTTTATTGAAATAACCCCCTTACCGCCGCGATTTTGAACAGGATAATCCTCTATTTTTGAACGCTTCCCAAGTCCCTTTTCTGTTACAGTAAGTAAGGCTGTCCTTTCCTCTGCCACCTCTGAAGAGACAACCTCATCTCCCTTCATAAGTCTGATACCCTTAACACCCTTTGCAGTGCGACCCGTATCACGCACATTCTCCTCATTGAATCTTATAGAAAAGCCGTTTTTTGTGCCTATAATAAGATCACTTTTGCCATCTGTTTTTCTGACGGCAATGAGTTCATTACCTTTATCGAGCGTTAAAGCTATAATCCCCTTACCGCGTGGGTTACTGTATTTCTCGAGAGCAGTCTTTTTTACTATGCCATTCTTTGTGAATATTACGAGGAAACCTTCCTTGAAATCGCGGACAGGAAGCGCCGTTGTAATACGCTCTCCTTCTGAAAGGGCAAGCAGATTCACAAGAGCCTTCCCTTTTGCAGCACGGCCTGCTTCTGGTACCTGGTATGCCTTCAGCCAGTAAAGCCGACCGAGGTTAGAGAAAAAGAGCATGTAATCATGTGTTGCGCCTATGAAGAGTTCTCTAACAAAATCCTCTTCTTTTGTTTCCATGCCAATAGAGCCCTTTCCACCGCGGCGCTGACTCCTGTATGCACTCAAGGGATTTCTTTTTATGTATCCCTGGTGAGAAAGGGTAATGACCATCTCCTCATCAGTTATAAGATCCTCTATAGTAATCTCCTTGGTCTCTGAGGTAATCTCCGTCCTTCTCTCATCTGCATACTTGTTCCTGATAGCGAGGAGATCTTCCTTAATAATCTGTGAAACAAGGGCATCACTTCCGAGTATTGCCTTTAGCCTCTCTATCTCTTTCAATATATCCTTGAATTCCTCTATTATCTTTTCTCGTTCAAGTCCTGTAAGCCTCTGGAGTTTCATATCGAGGATAGCCTGTGCCTGAATCTCAGATAATGGATAATCCCTCATCAGGGCAATTCTTGCCTCATTAGGTGTTGTTGACCTTTTTATAAGGGCAATTATTTCATCGAGGTAGTCAAGGGCAATCTTTAGTCCTTCCAGGATATGAGCTCTCTCTTCAGCCTTTTTGAGTTCAAAATGGGTTCTTCTTATAACAACATTACGCCTGTGCTGCAAAAAATATTTGAGGAGCTCCTTTAACTTCAGTATTCTGGGCTGGGTATTAACGAGTGCGAGCATAATTATCCCGAAGGTAGTTTCCATCTGTGTATGTTTATAAAGATTATTCAGGATAACCTGTGCCATTTCACCCCTTTTAAGTTCCAGTACAATCCTGATACCATCCCTGTCAGATTCATCTCTTAATTCAGATACTCCTTCAATCTTCTTTTCCCTTACAAGTTCAGCAATCTTTTCAATTAATCTTGCCTTGTTCACCTGATAAGGGAGCTCTGTAATAATAATACTCTCACCACCTCTATGCTCTCGTTCAATCCTTGCCTTTGCCCTGACCTTAATAAGTCCTCTCCCTTCATTATATGCCTGAATGATTCCGTCAGTACCGTGGATAATGCCGCCTGTTGGGAAATCAGGACCTTTTATTTTAGACATCAGATCTTTTAACCCTGCATCAGGATTTTCGAGCAATATAACAAGCCCATCTATAATCTCTCCGATGTTATGTGGCGGTATATTTGTAGCCATACCAACAGCAATTCCTGATGAGCCGTTTATGATTAAATTCGGGACCCTTGATGGTAGTACAACAGGTTCCTCTGTCGTTTCATCAAAATTCAGGATAAAGTCAACCGTGTCCTTGTCTATGTCGGAAAGGAGTTCTTCTGCAAGCCCTGCAAGCCTTGCCTCTGTATATCTATAAGCAGCCGCTGGGTCTCCATCAACAGAGCCAAAGTTGCCCTGTCCATCAACAAGGGGGTATCGCATATTAAAATCCTGGGCGAGTCTGACAAGTGCATCATAAACAGCTGTGTCGCCATGGGGATGATATTTCTTTAATACCTCGCCAACTACACCTGCGCATTTCGAATATCTTTTACCAGGGAGAAGACCCTCCCTGAACATTGCATAAAGAATCCTTCTCTGGACAGGCTTTAGCCCATCTCTAACCTCAGGAAGTGCCCTGCCTATGATTACGCTCATCGCATAATCAAGATAAGAACTCTTCATCTCCTCTTCTATGCTTACTGGTACCTTTGCCATTAAATCTCCTTTTAAAATTCAAACAGTTCTTATTTTAACATATTGCATTTCGAATGCGGTTAAAAATATACTTGTCGCTGCCATTACGAGGTAGCAAAATTGATAGATGTTACTAAGTCTATAGTGTGAAACTGGGAGTATGGCAGAAAGCCTGAGTTAAGGCATATACCCTGGAAATCCAAAAATTGCCTATCAAATTACTGGAAAACTTGACAAATATCTTCCATTGGATCTCAAAACCGGTAAGAAGACCGTTGAAATCAAGGATTCAAAATTTGCTAACCATGCTATTTGAAGGGATTGCTATCAGCCATGAGAAGAATACTTAGAATGAACCTCTTTTTAGGAATCCCAGTACTGTTTATTTTAACGACAGCCGGATTGGTCTTTTTATCTGACGAACTCCCCTTTATCAAGGGTGTCTTATCCTTAAAAGAAAGTATCAGGATTGTTCTCAAAAACAGCACCCTCATCCAGGAACGGAAAAAGGCTATCTTACAGGCCATGGGCGATACTCCTGAGATAAACGGGAATAATCTTACCAACAAGAAGATGGGAAGTATCATTCTTCAAGCCAGATGGACCTTTTTCGAATGGGGGAAGACAAAATCGGAGGTAAGAAAGGCTGAGTCCCAGAAGCTCGTCTCTGTATCACCCTCAATGACACAGGCCTAACCGTCCATCCTTTTTTAAATAAGCAAACGGCAGAATAAAAAAGGTTGACAGAAATAATTTATAAAAGATAAATTAAATATGTTAAATAAAATTAACACCGTTAAGGACCATTTAATGGGAGCTAAGGAAAAGAGGGGCAGGTACAAAGAGGATTTCCGCCGGGAGATTCTCAATTCAGCCCGGGAACTCTTTATTAATGAGGGATACGAAAAGTTCTCCATGCGCGGACTTGCAAAAAAAATAGACTATTCTCCGACCACTATTTATCTCTATTTTAAGGACAAGGACGATCTGCTGATTGCTATTTGTGAAGAGGTCGCCGAACAATTTCTTGCCAATCTGAGCCGTATCAGAGCGCATCCGAGCAAACCTCTCGAAGCCCTGCGTCAGGCCATGCTTTATTTCATAGAGTTTGCGTTCGACAATCCAAATCAATACAAAGTATTTTTTTTGACGAGGCCTAATGTTTACGGCACGCAAGAAGAGTTTATGGAAAGAGAGTCAATGGCACGGAATTCATATTTGGAATTCAGAAAAATAGTGCAGGAGTGTATCGGAGCGGGGAAACTTCGCCGTATGGATATCGACGTATTAACGCAGGTGCTTGCAACAGCAACTCACGGCTTGATAGCTATAACTACCTATCACAAAAACTTCCCCTGGGCTGACCGAAAAGTCCTTGCTATTACATTGGTTGATGGTTTATTGAGGGGATTTCAGAAGTAATTTTTTTTATCCATAAAGTTAACACTGTTAATCATTAAAAGGAATAAGAAGTGAACAGACCCCGAATACTTTTGAGGGTGATTATACAAATTCAATATAGAGAGGTAATTGTATGAAAAAATTTATCAGAATCAAACTAATTACTACGGTGGGAGTTCTCGTTAGCTGCCTGATATTATTAACCGGCTGCGGTAAACAGCCTGGAACAGGCGGTCCGCCCCAGATAGGCACGCCGGAAGTGGCCGTGGTAACGGTGCAGACTGAGCAGGTAACTCTTACTACCGAATTGCCGGGCAGGACATCGGCCTATCTTGTTGCCGAGGTGCGCCCGCAGGTTAGTGGCATCATTCAAAAACGTCTGTTCACAGAAGGCTCGGATGTCAAGGCCGGCCATGTGCTTTATCAGATCGACCCGGCCCCTTTTCAGGCAGCACTCGACAATACAAAGGCCGCCCTCGCCAGGGCCGAAGCCAATCTGCCCTCACTCAACTTGCGGGTTGAGCGTTACAAGGCATTGCTCGCAGACAAGGCTGTGAGTCAGCAGGACTACGACGATGCGGCTGGCACCTTGCAACAGGTGAGGGCCGATATTGAGTATTGGAAAGCAGCGGTCCGGACAGCCCGCATCAATCTGGGGTACACCCGAATTACTGCGCCTATTTCCGGTCGCATCGGCAAATCCAACGTGACGGATGGGGCGCTGGTGACCGCAAACCAGCCTGTTGCGCTTGCAGTGATTCAGCAGCTTGATCCGGTCTACGTCGATGTGACCCAATCCACAACCGAACTGCTGCGTCTGAAACGAAGCATGGAGGACGGCCGTCTCAATCGTGATGGAACGAACCAGAACAAAGTCAGTCTTATCTTAGAAGACGGCACGAGATATCCCTTGAAAGGTACACTTCAATTCCGCGATGTATCGGTGGATTCTACGACCGGCTCCGTCATACTGCGGGTTGTCTTTCCAAATCCCAAACATATTCTCCTGCCGGGCATGTTTGTCAGGGCAGAGGTGCAAGAGGGTGTCAATAAACAGGCCATCCTTATTCCTCAGCAGGCCGTGTCACGAGATCCAAAGGGAAATCCTATCGCATTGATCGTGGATGCTGAGGGTAAAGTCCAGCAGCGAATGCTCACGCTCGACCGGGCTATTGGAGACAAATGGATTGTTTCGGCAGGTCTTACTCCTGGAGAACGGGTTGTAGTCGAAGGTCTTCAAAAGGTAAGGCCAGGCTTGGCTGTCAAGGTCGTCCCATTTAATGAAAATAAAACCGGCCATGTACCTGCTGCTACCGAATCTCAACCCCAAAAACGAACCGATGGAGGCAGATAATGCTATCAAAATTCTTTCTGAAACGGCCGGTTTTCGCGTGGGTCATCGCCATTGTCATGATGGTGCTGGGCGGGCTGGCAATCTACAACCTGCCCATATCGCAGTATCCGCCCATTGCTCCGCCGTCCATCGCCATTGATTCCTTTTACCCCGGGGCCTCGGCGGAGACCGTGGAAAACAGCATTACCCAGATCATCGAGCAGAAGATGACCGGCTTTGACGACATGCTGTATCTCTCCGGCACGAGCGACTCGGCCGGCGCCTCTCGCATCGAATTGACCTTCAAGCCGGGGACCGATCCGGACCTGGCCTGGGCCAAGGTTCAGAACAAGCTCCAGCTCGCCATGGCGAGTCTGCCAGAAGTTGTGCAGCGCTCAGGCGTCAAGGTCAGCAAGTCCACGAGGAATTACCTTATGATTGTGGGCCTTATCTCCGAAGACGGGAGCATGAACGCCTACGACTTGCGGGACTATGCCCAGTCCAATCTGGAGAAGGTGTTGGCCCGCGTTCCCGGCGTCGGCGAGGTCGAGAATTTCGGCTCTCAGTATGCAATGCGTGTCTGGCTGAACCCCGATAAGCTCACCGATTACCACCTGTCCGTGGAAGATGTAATCCTGGCGCTCAAGGCATACAACGTGGAGGTTTCCGCCGGACAGTTCGGCGGGGCACCGACATTGAAAGGCCAGCGCTTGAACGCCTCAATCGTCGTCCAGAACCTCCTTAAAACCCCGGAGGAGTTCGCCGCGATTCCCCTGCGCACCAATCCGGATGGCTCTATCGTGCGGGTCAAGGATGTGGGGCAGACGGAACTGGGGACCGAGTGGTACGATGTCCAGGCGTTTTTCAATGGCAAACCCTCTGCCGGTCTTGCCATCCGGCAGGCACCCGGCGCCAACGCGCTGGATACCGCCGATGCTGTTAAAAAGAAACTGGAGGAGATGAGCCGCTACTTCCCGCCCGGGATGAAGGTCGTGTATCCCTACGACACCACCCCCTTCGTACGGGTTGCCATAGGCGAGGTCGTCAAGACCCTTTTTGAGGCGATCCTGCTGGTCTTTTTAGTCATGTGGCTTTTCTTGGGGAATATCAGGGCCACCCTGATTCCGACCATCGCGGTGCCGGTAGTGATCCTGGGCACCTTCGCCGTGATAGGACTGTTCGGATTTTCCATCAACATGCTGACCATGTTTGCCATGGTGCTGGCCATTGGTCTGCTGGTGGATGATGCCATCGTGGTAGTGGAGAATGTAGAAAGAATAATGAGAGAGGAAGGACTATCCCCCCGTGAGGCTACAGCCAAGTCCATGAACCAGATTACCAGCGCCCTGATAGGCATCGGACTTGTACTCTCAGCGGTCTTCGGCCCGATGGCTTTTTTCGGGGGTTCCACAGGTGTCATTTACCGTCAGTTTTCCGTGACTATCGCCGCGGCAATGCTGCTGTCAGTGGTTGTGGCCCTGATATTAACACCGGTACTTTGCGCATCCCTGCTCAAACCATTTGCAAAGGGGCATGAACCAGCAGAAAGCTCTGTCTTCTTTCTACGGCCTTTTTTTCTGTGGTTTGATCGTTTCTTTTTCCGTGTCAGAGACCGGTATGTGAAACTGGTCGGCCATGCTCTTTCAAGGAAACTGCGTTACGTTATAGTTTTTCTCCTGATTGTGGTAGGATTGGGATTTCTGTTCATGAGGATGCCTACGAGCTACCTGCCGGACGAAGACCAGGGAATTCTCCTTGCCCAGATACTCATGCCAACAGGCGCTACATTGGAACAGACACAGGCTGTAGCTGATGAGGTACAGCGCTATTTTCAGGAGAACGAAAAAGAGGCAGTAGAATCCTGTATGACAATTGCCGGCATAGGCTTTTCCGGAAGAGCTCAGAACAACGGAATGGTGTTTGCCAAGCTGAAGGATTGGAAGCTTCGTGACCGTAGGGACCTGCGGGTTAAAGCCGTTGCCGGTAGGGCTATGATGGCGTTTTCAAGAATCCGCAACGCCATGGTCTTCGCATTTCCGCCTCCTGCTGTCATCGAACTGGGCAATACCCGGGGCATTGATTTCCAATTAATGGACCGTGGCGGCCTCGGTCATGCTGCTTTGATGAATGCCCGCAATCAGCTCCTTGGTATGGCAGCCCAGGACAGAAGGTTAATTAATGTCAGACCAAACGGCATGGAAGATGTGCCGGAATTCCGGGTTGACGTGGACTGGGAAAAGGCCGGCGCGCTGGGCCTGCCCATCAACTCCATTCACAACACCATCTCAGCGGCTTTCGGCAGCGCCTATGTTAATGACTTCATTCAGGCCGGGCGCGTCAAACGCGTTTATGTCCAGGCAGACGCTCCTTACCGCATGTTGCCCAGTGACCTTGAGAAGCTCTATGTAAGAAACACAGCCGGGAATATGGTGCCCTTTTCTTCATTTGCATCCAGCCGCTGGACAACCGGTTCCCCCAGGCTTGAGCGCTTTAATGGTTTTCCCTCTTTGAACATCTGGGGCGAGCCAGCGCCTGGCAGAAGTTCTGGTGAGGCAATGCAGGCAATGGAAGAAATAACTGCAAAGCTGCCGCAGGGGATCGGATTTGACTGGACAGGGCTTTCCTACCAGGAACGGATGGCAAGAGCACAGACAGCCCCTCTTTACGCTTTTTCTATACTCGTAATCTTTTTGTGCCTTGCTGCACTATATGAAAGCTGGCCCATCCCCATCGCAATCCTGCTGGTTCTGCCTTTAGGAGTCATAGGAGGAGTCATTGCTTCAACATT
>Ga0210034_1001531_pt1 | contig 19814 bp, 18 predicted proteins | sample CryGeymeta201505_FD_185466 | JGI IMG/M metagenome (GOLD analysis project Ga0210034, IMG submission 185466) | Groundwater microbial communities from Crystal Geyser aquifers in Utah, USA - Crystal Geyser metaG 2015-05 (SPAdes) (version 2) | ecosystem: Environmental > Aquatic > Deep subsurface >... | reverse complement strand
ATTAGTTTAACAGAAACAACAGCACAACTGCGTCCTATCATCAGCACCAACTCGGACCATTGCATAACCCGGAAAGGTCATGAAAGGGTAAAATAGCATTTTATCCGCTTGACCGCCCATGCCATCCCCATCCGCTCAGCAAACCCTCCACGACGTTTTCGGCTACTCAAACTTCCGCGATGAGCAGCAAGCTATCGTCGAGCATGTCACCGCAGGGGGCGACGCGCTGGTACTGATGCCGACCGGCGGCGGGAAATCCCTGTGCTACCAGCTCCCCGCCCTGTTGCGGCAAGGTGTCGGCATCGTGGTGTCGCCGCTGATCGCGCTGATGCAGGATCAGGTGGACGCCCTCAAGCAGCTCGGCGTCAAGGCCGCCTTTCTCAACTCCAGCCTGAATGCCGAAACCGCCCGTGAGGTGTTTGGCCGCCTCATGCGCGGCGACCTGGATATCCTCTACGTGGCCCCGGAACGCCTGCTGATGGCCAATTTCCTGAGCGCGCTGGAGCAAGTGCAAGCCGGCCCTGGGCTGGCGCTGTTCGCCATCGACGAGGCGCACTGCGTGTCGCAGTGGGGCCACGACTTCCGCCCCGAATACCGGGAATTGACCGTGTTGCACGAGCGTTTTCCGGCGGTGCCGCGCATCGCGCTGACGGCCACGGCGGACGCCCCGACCCGGCGCGAGATCGTCGAGCGCCTGACGCTGGAACAGGCACGCCAGTTCGTCTCCAGCTTCGACCGCCCGAACATCCGCTACCGGGTGACGCTGAAAGCCAACGCGCGGAACCAGTTGCAGACGTTTCTGGAAGCCGAGCACGCCAACGATGCCGGCATCATCTACTGCCTGTCGCGCAAAAAAGTCGATGAAACCGCCGCCTGGCTCAAGGAAAATGGCTGGGACGCGCTACCCTACCACGCCGGACTCGACGCCGCCACGCGGGAGCGCAACCAGCGCCGCTTCCTGCGCGAGGAAGGCGTGATTATGGTCGCCACCGTCGCTTTCGGCATGGGCATCGACAAACCCAACGTGCGCTTCGTTGCCCACCTCGACCTGCCCAAAAGCATGGAAGGTTATTATCAGGAAACTGGTCGCGCCGGTCGCGATGGCCTGCCTGCGGACGCCTGGATGACCTACGGCCTGGGCGACGTGGTCTCGATGCGTCAGATGCTCAGTTCCGGCGACGCCCCCGCCGAGCGCAAACGGGTCGAACTACAGAAGCTCGATGCCCTGCTCGGTTTCTGCGAAGCCACCGCCTGCCGCCACCAGACCCTCCTGCGCTACTTCGGCGAGGAGCATCCCGGCAACTGCGGCCAGTGCGACAACTGCCTCGAACCCGTCGACACCTGGGACGCCACCCAACCCGCGCAAATGGCGCTATCCTGCGTCTACCGCACCGGCCAGCGCTTCGGCGTCGTCCACCTGATCGACGTGCTGCTGGGCAAGGCAAACGCAAAAATCGAACAATTCAATCACCAGAAACTCAGCACCTTCGGCATCGGCCAGGCACTCACCCAAGTCCAGTGGAGCAGCGTCTACCGCCAACTGGTCGCCGCCGGTCTGCTCAACGTGGACATAGAAGCCTACGGCGGCCTGCGGCTGACCGAGGAATCCCGCCCGGTGCTGCGCGGCGAAAGGGCAGTCTGGCTGCGGCGCGATGCCGAACCGGTCAAAAGAAGCCGAACCAGCAAGGCCGAACGCGGCGCCCGCGCCCGCGAAGCCTTCGCCGGCGCCAATGAAGAACCGCTATGGCTCGCCCTCAAAACCAAACGCACCGAACTCGCCCGCGAGCAGGGCGTGCCGCCCTATGTAATCTTTCACGACAGCACGTTACTGGAAATCCTCCACCGCCGCCCCGTCAGCCTGAGGGAAATGGGTCAGATCAGCGGGGTAGGGCAGGCCAAGCTGGCGAAATATGGGGATGAGTTTTTGCAAGTTTTGGAGAATGAGGCTGGGTAGGGCGGCAAAAGCTGCGCGCATTGCGCCGGGTGTTTCTCGAATACGGTTGAATATAAGCTGGTTATTGTGCCATACGTGGGCTGTAACGAACCAAGGAGTTCACCCTGCGGAATGCCGGTGAACGAATTCGCGTGATCTCAGCCATAGACATGCACCGAAAGGCGCGCACGATTTATGCGCAAACAGCTTAAAACGATTCCCCAGTTCGCGAGTGAGGCGGAAGAAAAAGTTTTCCGGGAAACACACGACTCCACGGACTATCTTGACTGGACGAAATCCCAGCGAGTTGTGCTACCCAACCTGAAGCCAACGACAAAAACCATTTCCCTGCGACTTACCCAGCATCTTCTGGACTCAATCAAGGCCGCAGCAAATTCTCGTGACGTGCCTTACCAATCGCTAATCAAGGTATGGTTGCAGGAAAAATCGCATAACCACTGATGTGGGTGTCGGCCATTCATCGACAGTGCAACAGATTTAATCTCTCCGGGTCTCTCCCCGCAGCTTGCTGCGTTTGTGCCAGCAATTTTCGTTGACATTAGCGCCATTTAAACCTAACATTCAAAAAAACAATTGAATACTTGATATACAGGCCTACAGGAGGAGACTGAAATGTCGTTGATCGAGACCATCGCCAGCCACGAGCAAGCTATACGCTTGGGGTTCTTTCTGGGGATTCTGACGATCATGGCTGTCTGGGAGGTGCTGGCGCCCAAGCGAGTGCTGACGGTTTCCAAGACGGTGCGCTGGGCCAACAATCTTGGGCTGGTGTTTCTCAACAGCTTCATCATGCGGCTGATTTTTCCTGCTGCGGCTGTGGGTATGGCTTCTTTTGCCGGCACCCATGGCTGGGGGATATTCAACTATTTCTCCCTGCCACCGTTGCTGGCCATTGCGCTCACCGTAGTGGCGATGGATTTCATCATTTATCTGCAACATGTGCTGGTTCACGCCGTGCCGGTATTGTGGCGCCTGCACCGGGTTCATCATGCATATCTGGACTACGACGTCACAACGGGCGCGCGCTTTCACCCGATCGAAATCATCCTCTCCATGCTGATCAAATTCGCGACCATCGTCGTGCTTGGCGCGCCGGTGGTGGCGGTAATCATTTTTGAAGTGCTACTCAATGCCATGGCGATGTTCAACCACGGCAACGTGGGGCTGCCACATACGCTGGACAGGGTGCTGCGCTGGCTTATTGTGACGCCGGACATGCACCGGGTACACCATTCGATCGAAGACGACGAAACCAACAGCAACTTCGGTTTCAATCTGAGTATCTGGGATCGATTGTTCGGTACCTGGCGGGAGCAGCCGCGCGGCGGCCATCAGGGCATGGTCATCGGTATCCGCGAATTCCGGGCGCCGAGACAGACCGCCTGGATTGATGGCATGTTGGCCATGCCTTTTATCGGCAAGGCAGGCGCTTATGCCATCAATCGTCGCGCTGGGTTGGGAAAATCAATCCCGGACAAGTCCAATTCTGGAGATGGCCAATGAAAAAAACATTGCTACTGCTGTTATTGCTGGCAGGGATAGGAGCGGTCGTGGTTTTTCGGGATCAATTGAACGCGCAGACACTCGGGTTGTGGATAAAGGATGCAGGTGCGGCAGCCCCCTTGCTGTTCATGGCGATCTACACGATAGGCACGGTATTCTTTTTGCCGGGTTCCTTGCTCACCCTGCTGGGCGGCGCGCTGTTCGGGCCGTGGCTGGGCAGCTTCTATAGTTTGACGGCAGCCACCGCAGGCGCGATGTTGTCTTTTCTGGTCGCCCGTTATCTGGCCTCGGAATGGGTGGCGAAAAAAGCCGGGGGCAGGCTGAAGCAAATTGTTTCCGGCGTGGAAAATGAAGGCTGGCGGTTTGTGGCGTTTACCCGCCTGGTTCCCCTGTTTCCGTTCAACCTGCTGAATTATGCGCTAGGGTTGACGCGCATTCCATTCGTCCAGTACAGCATCGCAACCGCGATCTGCATGTTGCCCGGCGCGGTGGCTTACACCTGGCTGGGTTACGCGGGCAAGGAAGCCATTGCGGGCGGAGAGGGGGCCGTACAAAAAATAATGCTGGCAATCGCCCTGTTGACCGTGGTCAGCTTTTTGCCACGACTGATCGGCATAATGCGCCGCCCCACCATGATCGAAGTGCCGCAATTGAAACAGCGTCTGGATAACAAAGAAGATTTGCTGCTGCTGGACGTGCGCCCGAGTGATGCCTATAACGGCGAACAGGGACACATAGCCGGCGCGACCCATATCCCGCTGAGCGAGTTGGCGCAACGGATTCAGGAGCTGGATGCCTGGAGGGGAAAGCCCGTCGTCACAATTTGTCGCACGGATCGCATGTCCAGCCAGGCGGCGCAACTGCTGACGAAGAAAGGTTTCAGCAATATTCAGGTGGCAAAAATGGGCATGACCGGATGGCTTAAAAACGCTTATCCCACCGAGTGAGGAGATCAACAATGCCCCCTGCCAAAAAGCGCCCTACCAAAAGAGCGGCCACGTGATGGCTTTCTAAGAGGGGATCATGAGCACAACTGCCGCACCCGTACCGATTTGCCATGCGCCCCGCGCTTCGTCCGGGGCGCAGCAGGATCTCATGCCCCGGCGCTATAACCTGGGCGTGCAAGCGCTCAGCATTGCTGCGTTTACGCTCGCTTTCGTTGGCTGGCTCAACGAAACCTGGCTGATGTGGTTCGACAATCCTATCTGGCTCAACCGTTATACCGAATACGCCATTATCCTGAGTTTTGGCATCTGGCGGATTATCGCGGAAAATAACGCCTATACCCGCAAACGCCTGATTATCCTGGTTAGCATGGTCACGCTGTTCTGGTGGCTGCTGCCCTGGCTTTTCCCGTTTTATGAACCCTATGTCGGATTTCTTTGGGCGCAGCCGGTATTTCCCTCCGTGCATGTACCGGGCGCACTGACCTTTTTTTTGATACTCGGCCTGGTCTTTCTGTTTGGCAGGCGCATCATCTGCGGCTTCAACTGTCCCTGCGTGGGCATCCGCGAAACGGTGGGTTTCGCCTTCCGTGATCGTACCTTGCGCAGCAACTGGGCCTGGGCCTTGCGCCACTCCAAGTGGGTGTTCTTTCTCTACTACGTCGGCGTGATGGTGGTGACCCAGTTCCCGCCGAATTCCTGGACAGTCACTTTCGTCGGCGGCTTCTATCTGGTTGTCGCCATGACTTATTTCGGCTCCTTCTATCTTGCTCCGCTGGTAGGCAACCGATTCTATTGCCGCTACCTGTGCCCCTACGGCGCGACCTTCGGTCTGCTCAATCATGCCGGTTTCTACGGCATCAACATGGACAAGGACAAGTGTAACGATTGCCGTCGCTGCGAACAGGTCTGCGACATGGGTATTCCGGTCTGGAAACAGGGCAAGGATTCGGGGCGCGTTACCGCGCTGGAGGACTGCATGGGTTGCGCCCGCTGCGTGGTTTCTTGTCCCACGGACGCGCTGGAGATCCGCGACGTGCGCAACCTGTTCAAAAAGTCGATGAAACAGAATGCCAGCTACCTGTTGAAGCGCGAACCTCTCGTGGATGTTTCCCGAAAAGAAGCCTCCATGCGCCCGGTTGAAGCGCGCAAACTAGACTGGGCAGAAATTGCGGTCAAGCCGATGCTCGCAGACATTCAGGCGCAGGCCAGCCGGTGTCTGGATTGCGGCGTGCCCGGATGCAGCAATGCCTGCCCGCTGCACAACCGTATTCCCGAATGGATGGAACAGATCGCCGCAGGCAACATCCGCGAGGCGGCGCAAATCGCCCACAGCACCAGCAACCTGCCGGAAATTTGCGGCACGCTCTGCCCGCAGCACCGTTTGTGCGAGGGGGCCTGCACGCGTGTCAAAGAGCGGGGCGGCGCGGTGACTATCGGCATGGTCGAGCGCTATTTGACTAATGAGGCGCTGGAACAGAACTGGCAGTTGGCTCAGCCGCCACAGCGTAACGACAAATATATCGCCGTTATTGGTGCGGGCCCGGCGGGCATGACCTGCGCGGACGAGCTTAGCAAGGCGGGTTGTCAGGTCGAGGTGTTCGACAAGAATCCGAAAATCGGCGGCTTGATGGAGAATGGCGTGCCATCTTTCAAACTGGACAAATCCTTCCTGGTCCGCCGTCAGCGCCTACTGGAACAGCAGGGTGTCGTGTTTCATGTGGGAGAGGAAATTGCCGAAGGCAAGCTGCAACAGCTTTTGCTAAGCCACGATGCCATTTTCCTGGGCACCGGCGCGCAATTTCCGCGCGACCCAAAACTGCCGGGGCAGCAACTGAGCGGCGTAAGCGATGCGCTGGCCTGGCTGACCAACAGCCAGCCTATCGAGAACCAGCGCGTCATTGTGCTGGGCGGTGGCGACAGCGCCATGGATTGCGCGCGCACCGCCATCCGGAAAGGCGCAAGCACCGTCACCGTGGCTTACCGCGATACCGAGCAGGCCATGCGCGCTTCACCCAAGGAAAAAAAGGCCGCACAGGAAGAAGGCGTAGCTTTCCTGTTCGAACACAAGCCAGTCGCAATTCAAGGCGAAGGCGCTGTCACGGGAATCAGCTTCGATGCCCACTGCGAAACGGTTCTGCTGCCCTGCGACAAAATCATTATCGCTATCGGGCAGGTGAACCGAACGCCGGACTGGCTGAAACGGCTGGGTATTGCTGCCACCGAAAAGGGCGCAATGGCGGTTGATAAATTGGGTCGCACCGGGCACCCCAGAATCTATGCGGGCGGCGACAATACCCTCGGCCCCGCACTGGTGGTGACGGCTGTCGCCGCTGGACGCCGTGCCGCGCAAGGCATACTCAAGGATTTGCGGATCAGGACAAGGAGGCTTTCATGAAACGGTATCTCGGATTGATCGCCATCAGCACGCCTGCGCTGGCGCACCATACCAAGGAACACACCATGGCTATGCAGCCACCCCGGCAGATCATCGCCGAAACCAGGCAGGGCGAGGGCGGTGAAGGAATGGGGTGGCTGTGGGTCGTTGTCGTGCTGGTATTCGGTCTGGGGCTCTGGAACTGGCTGAAAAAATGAGCAAGCCGCCCCGCTATTTCTGGATTCCGCTGATTCTGTCACTGATACTGGTGCCTGCCGGGTTCTGGTATGTGGGGTGGAGCAAGAGCGGGGAAGGTGCGGGGCTGTACTCCCGGCAATGGGTGCCGGACGCCATGTTTGCTTACTGGAACCCGACAGCCTTTTACAAGCCCGTAGATACCATTGTCGGTAAATTTGAGGGGGAACAGTGTGTTGCCTGCCATACCTCAGTGACACCCGGCATCGTCAAGGACTGGCAGGCGTCGCGCCATTCTCATGCTGAAAAGAAAGTGTATTGCAGCAACTGCCACGGCAACGATCACCAGGCCTTGCACATGCCCACCCCGGATATCTGCGCGACTTGCCATGCCACCCAGCACAACCAGTTCGAGGATGAAAAACGCTTCGGTTTCCCCAGCCACGCCTTGGCCATGGAGCGGGCGCTGGATGCCAAACATTTTGTGGATAAACCCAAGGCGGAAGTGACCGCGTGCCTGCACTGCCACTCGGTCGCCAGCAAATGCGATTCCTGCCACACCCGGCACCGCTTCAGCGCCGCCGAAGCGCGCCGTCCGGAAGCATGCATCACCTGCCATAGCGGCCCGCCGCATCCGGACGATGAAACCTATTTCCATTCGAAACATGGCCAGCTTTATCTGGCCCAGGGCGCTCAATGGGATTGGTCGAAGCCCCTGAGAAAAGGCAATTACCCTGCGCCGACTTGTGCTTATTGCCATATGCAGGACGGCAAGCATCAGGTTGCCGACAAATCGATCTGGAAGTTTGGCATCCAGAAAATCAATCCCCTGAGCTCGGGGAATGAAATCAAGCGCAAGCAATGGATCAAATTGTGCAGCGATTGCCATGAGCCGGAAATGGCCGCCAAAAGTTTGACCGCGCTGGACCAGGAACGTAAACGGGCATGGGACAAGCTGTTTCAAGCCGAATCATTGCTCAAGGGGCTGCGTCGGAAAAGCCTGCTCTACCCTTCCGCCAGGCAACGGCCACCCTATCCTGGCGATGCGCCGGACAAATTGTGGCCGCGCGAGGCCATCGGTTTCCTCGAGGGACAGTCTTCCGCCTTTTACAATGTCTCGCCCATTGAACGGAATTATTTCGAAATGTGGTACTTCTCCAACCTCGGCGCCTACAAGGGCGCCGCGCACGGCGACGCCTCCTTTGTCGCCAAGGGGCATCAGGCCATGGAGCTAAGCCTGGAGTCGATCAGGAAACAAGCCGAAACCCTGCGCACTCTGGGTAAAACCCAACCGACTAATATCTGGTTGAACGGCGAGTACACCGACTATAACCGGGAGCATAACTGATGCGGCGGATTCTCCTCTTGATGCTGCTAATGTTGCTCAGTCCGGCTATTCATGGCAGTGGAAAGCAGCCCCCCAAGACCGTAATCGGCACTGACAAGGAATGTATTCAGTGTCATCCGAAACAGTTCAAGGAGTGGCAAGCCAGCGCCCATGCCAAAAAGCAGCCGGTGGCCGGGTGTCTTGCCTGCCATGGCGGACTGCATAGCGAGACCGCCAGCCGTTCGCGCCGCGACCGGGTATGCGTTGCCTGTCACGGCGGGAAAGAAGGCGCTGTCGTGCATAGTTACGCCAGTTCCAAACATGGTGTCCTGATGCGGCTGGAAGAAAACGGGTATGACTGGACGAAGCCGCTCGCCATGGCGAACTACCGCGCCCCCGGTTGTGCCTATTGCCACCTGCACCAGAGGAATCACGATGTCAGTGCCGGAGTGCGCGCCGATGCGATGAACAGGGAACGGCCCGTGCCAGACGGGATGCGTGCAGTATGCCGGGATTGCCACGCACCGCGCTATACCGCCCGACTGTTCGATAACGGCGATGCCCTGCTGGAAATCGGGCGCAAAAAATCCCGCGAAGCTGAAGCGCTCGTTCAAGCCGCGCCTGAACTGGGCCGCGAAGATCAGGCAGCGGTCCAGCAACAACTGCAAAAAATGCATCAGCATTTACAGAACGTCCGTTTGGGCGCAGGCCACCAGTCGCCCGATTACCAGTGGTGGCATGGCCAGCCCGCGCTGGATGGCGACCTGTTGCGTATCCGTGGCATGATCGACGAATATCGGCGGAAACATCCGGTTCAACCCAGGTAACCCATTAACATGAAACTCGCGAAGCGACTCGTTTACCCCCTCGCCCGCTCGCGGGAGAGGGTTGGGGTGAGGGAAATGGACATGGCGAGACGGGTTCGGTCAAATCCAGTACCTCGCGCTGGACATCGATGACATGGAGCGCCACCCGGTGCGGTCAACTGCGGAATCCAGGCTGATTATGATAAACGGCGCAGAAACCACCACTCGAACAGGCGCTTCAGGCCATGCATCCAGGAAAGCGGAGGCAGCACCACGCTGGTCCTGGCCGTGCGCCAGACAAACATGCCCGCATCGAGCGAATCCACGATGCAGATCAACTCGACCTTGAAAGTTTGCACCGGCGCCCGCCCGCTCAATTCGGCCAGCAAATTGGCGGCTGCTGCCATGGCTTGAAGATCGGCCATGTGCGCCTGCTTCGGCATCCAGTCGGGGCCGGGGAAACTGCCGGAATCGCCTGCCACGTAAACCTTGTCGCACCCTTCCACCCGGCAGTATGGGTCGGCCTTGAGCAGCCCGCCGGGAGAGCGCGGCAGGTCGGTATTGTCGAACCAGGCGTTGCCGGTCATGCCGGGCATGAACAGGATCAGGCCGGCGGGGATGTCGCCGCCCTCGGTCATCACCTTGTCCGCCGCGAAGCCGTTGATCTTGTGGCCGAGATGGGTTTCGACGCCGCGCGACGCCATGGCGGCAAGCAGCCCTTTCACCGCCTTGTCGCCAAGGCGCTTGCCCGGCTCCTTCATCGGGTTGAAAAATACCAGCTTGAAACGGTCGCGCCGGCCTTCTCGCACCAGTTGGGTGTGCAGGCCGAAAAGGAATTCGAACATCGGCCCGCCGCGCATGGCGGAAGGCTCGTTGGGGTTGCCGCCGAAGCCGACGGCAATCGTGCCACCCTGTATTTCCCGCAGCCGGTCACGAATCCTGATCGCCGCCGCCACACCCTCGCACGGCGTGATGGCGTGCTCGATGCCGGGCAACTTCTTGATGAAGCGCCCGCCGCTGGCGATGATTAGCCCATCGTTCGCGACTTCTCCGCTATCGGTGAGCACCACTCGCCCGCCGTCCCTGAGGCCGGTCGCCTCGCCGGCGTGGAACTTCACCCGCATGCGCCGGAAATAACTGTCCAGCGGCACAACCAGGTCTTCCGGCCGACGCAGGCCAGAAGGAATCCAGATCAGGCTGGGCAGGTAAACAAACTCGGCCTTCTTGCCGATGACGGTGATTTCCGCCCCGGCGTCCTGGGCACGCAGCTTGCGCACTGCGGCCAACGCGGCGAAGCCGGTGCCGATAATCGTGATTTTTTTCATGCCCCCTCCGCCACCCAGTGCCCCGACTTGCCGCCCTGCTTCTCCAGCAGGCGGATGCCGTCCATCCTCATGCCGCGATCCACCGCCTTGCACATATCGTAGATCGTCAGCAAACCGACGCTCGCGGCAGTCAACGCTTCCATCTCGACGCCGGTGCGCCCCAGGGTTTCCGCCATGACGATGCACTCGATCGCCGCATTGGGCTCGTCCACGTTGAACTCCACGCCGACCTTGGTGAGCGCGAGCGGGTGGCATAGGGGAATCAGTTCGGAGGTGTGTTTCGAAGCCTGGATCGCCGCGATGCGAGCGACGCCGAGCACGTCGCCCTTTTTCGCTCCGCCCTCCAGAATCAGCCTCAGAGTAGTGGGCTGCATGGTAATTTTGCCGGTTGCGCGGGCGATGCGGAGAGTTTCAGATTTTTCCGCCACGCCCACCATGTGCGCCTGTCCAGCCTCGTCAAAATGGGTAAATCCGCTCATATTTGGCACCTGGATAATGAACTTATATTTCAAAGCGATTATCATAGCACCATGAATTTACGCCACCTAGTTTTACTCATCCCTCTGCTGTCCCTGCCGGCGGTGTTGGCCGATGGCCTGCCCGACTTGGGCGAGGCATCGCAAAGCGGGTTCTCCCCGCAAACCGAGCGCCGCATCGGCGAGGCCATCATGGTTGACGTCCACCATGACCGCAGCCTGGTGGACGACACCGAACTGACCGACTATCTCAACAACCTCGGCTATCGGCTGGTGGCCTCCAGTGAGGGGAATCGCCAGGATTTCGAATTTTTCGTGCTGCGCGACAGCACCCTGAACGCCTTTGCCCTGCCAGGCGGGTATATCGGCGTACACACCGGACTAATCCTCGCGGCACAGAGCGAATCCGAACTCGCCGCCGTGCTCGCCCACGAAATCGCCCACGTCACGCAGCACCACCTGGCGCGCATCATCGCCAAGCAGGAACAAAGCATGGTGACCACGCTCGCCGCGCTGGCGGTAGCGATCCTGGCGGCGCGTTCCAGCCCGCAAATGGCCAATGCCGCCATGGCGACGGCGCAAGCGACTTCTATCCAGACCCAGCTCGACTTCACCCGCGAGCACGAGCGCGAGGCCGACCGCATTGGCATACAAACGCTGGCCCAGGCCGGGTTCGACCCGCGCGGCGCGGTTTCTTTCTTCGAACGGCTGCAAAAATCCAGCCGCTTGTACGAATATAACGCGCCGGAATACCTGCGCACTCACCCGATCACCAGCGAACGCATCGCCGACCTGCAGAACCGCCTGGAAAACAAGCCCTATCGCCAGGTTCCCGACAGCCTGGAATTTCAGCTGGTGCGCGCCAAACTGCGCGCCGACGAGGGGACGCCGCAGCAAGCCATCGCCCACTTCGAGGAAGCGCTACGCGAAAAGAAATACAGCAGCGAAGCCGCCAGCCGCTACGGCCTGGCGGTCGCCCTGCTACGCGCCAAGGAGACCGCGCGCGCCGAGCGGGAACTGGCGCAATTGCGCAAGGCCGCTGCGCCCAATGCAATTATTGAAAATCTGAGTGCTCGGATCAAGGTTGCCGCCGGTTCGCAAGACGCCGCCCTCGCCCAGTACCAGACCGCTCTGAGAAGTTTCCCCAATCACCGCGCGCTGGTGTACGGCTATGCCGAGGCTCTGCTGCAGAACCGCCACGGCAACGATGCGCTGAAGCTGGTCGGCAACCGGCTGCGCCGCTTCCCCAACGACAGCCGACTCTACGAATTGCAGGCGCAAGGCTATGCCATGCAGGGCAAGATGCTGCTCTCTCACCAGGCACAGGCCGAAGCCTACACGCGCCAAGGTAATCTGGTCGCCGCCATCGAACAATTGCAGCTCGGCTTGAAGACAGGCGACGGCGATTTCTACCAACTTTCCATTGCGGAGGCTAGACTCAAGGCATTGCGCATCGAACATGCCGAGCTCACCAAAAAACCATAGCTGGGTAGGGCGGGCACGGTTTTGTGCCCACGCAGCCAGCGGAGTTCTCCGCGTGGGCACAAAAACGTGCCCGCCCTACAAAATTCACCGACAGCGTCAAGATAACTCTAGTATGCTTAAAGGAAGCGCATGGGTAGCAAGCATCAAGAAACGCCGGTACTGGAAACGGCAAGAGTAAGAAGCAGGCTGAAGTCCCCGCCGCTGTTCAACGTCATACTGCTGAACGATGACTTCACTCCGATGGAGTTTGTCGTCGAGGTGCTGCAGCAATATTTTTCCAAGACACTCGAACAAGCGACCGTAGTCATGCTCAAAGTACATACTGAAGGCGCTGGCCTATGTGGGGTGTACCCCAAGGACATCGCCGCAACCAAGGTGGAACAGGTCGTGGCCTTCGCCCGGCAGCATCAACATCCGCTGCAATGCGTGATGGAGGAAGTGAAATGATCGCACAGGAACTCGAAGTCTCGTTGCATTTAGCTTTCATGGAGGCGCGCCAGAAGCGCCATGAGTTCATTACCGTGGAACATCTGCTGCTGGCCATGCTGGACAACCCCAGCGCGGCCAAGGTGCTGCGCGCCTGTGCCGCCGACATCGACGAGCTGCGCAAAACTCTGGCCGACTTCGTCGCCGCCCAGACTCCCACCCTGGCCGGCTCGGGCGAGGTGGACACGCAACCCACCCTGGGTTTTCAGCGCGTGATCCAGCGCGCCATCCTGCACGTCCAATCCGCCGGCAAGAAAGAAGTGACCGGCGCCAACGTGCTGGTGGCGATTTTCGGCGAGAAAGATTCCCATGCGGTGTATTTCCTCAGCCAGCAGGGCATTTCCCGTCTCGACGTGGTGAACTATATCTCCCACGGCATCAGCAAGGTGGCGGAAGGCGCGGCGGCCCGGCCCGAGGCAGAGCAGGAGTCCAAGCATGAAGCCGCTCCCGCCGGCGCGCTGGACAACTTCACCCTGAACCTGAATGTCCAGGCTCTGGCCGGCAAGATCGACCCGCTCATCGGCCGCGAACTCGAACTGGAGCGAACCATTCAAACCCTGTGCCGCCGCCGCAAGAACAACCCGCTGCTGGTCGGCGAGGCGGGCGTCGGCAAGACCGCCATCGCGGAAGGGCTGGCGCGGCGCATCGTCGAAGGAGAGGTGCCCGAAGTGCTGGCCGAGAGCAAAGTCTACTCGCTCGACATGGGCGCGCTGCTGGCCGGCACCAAGTACCGTGGCGATTTCGAGCAACGCCTCAAGGCGGTACTCAAGCAGCTCACCGAGGATCCGCACGCCATCCTGTTCATCGACGAGATCCACACCCTGATCGGCGCCGGCGCCGCTTCCGGCGGCACGCTCGACGCTTCCAACCTGTTGAAGCCCGCCCTGAGTTCCGGTCGGCTGCGCTGCATCGGCGCCACCACTTACAACGAATATCGGGGCATCTTCGAGAAGGATCATGCCTTGTCGCGGCGCTTCCAGAAGATCGACGTGCCCGAGCCCAGCGTGGAAGAAACCATCGCCATCCTGCGCGGCCTGAAATCCCGCTTCGAGGCCCACCACGGCGTCAAGTACACGGCTGCGGCGCTGACCACGGCGGCGGAACTGTCGGCGCGCTATATCAACGACCGCCACCTGCCCGACAAGGCCATCGACGTGATCGACGAAGCCGGTGCCGCGCAGCGCATCCAGCCGAAATCGAAGCAAAAGAAGACCATCACCCACAAGGAAATCGAGGAGATCATCGCCAAAATCGCGCGCATTCCGCCGAAGAGCATTTCCAGCGGCGATCGCACCGCGCTCAAGACCCTCGACCGTGACCTCAAGGCCATGGTATTCGGCCAGGACAAGGCGATTGACGCCCTCGCCACCGCGATCAAGATGGCGCGATCCGGCCTCGGCAACCCGCAAAAGCCGATCGGCTCCTTCCTCTTCTCCGGCCCGACCGGCGTCGGCAAGACCGAAGTGGCGCGGCAGCTGGCCTACACCCTTGGTATCGAGCTGATCCGCTTCGACATGTCCGAATACATGGAGCGACACGCGGTATCACGCCTGATCGGCGCCCCGCCCGGCTATGTCGGCTTCGAACAGGGTGGCCTGCTGACCGAGCAGATCACCAAACACCCTTATGCGGTGCTGCTGCTCGACGAAATCGAGAAAGCCCACCCCGACATCTTCAACATCCTGCTGCAGGTGATGGACCACGGCACGCTCACCGACAACAATGGCCGCAAGGCGGATTTCCGCAACGTGATCATCGTCATGACCACCAACGCCGGTGCCGAATCACTGACCAGAAGCAACATCGGCTTCACCACCGCGCTGCAGCAAGGCGATGAAATGGCAGAGATCAAACGGCTGTTCAGTCCGGAATTCAGGAACCGCCTCGACGGCACTATTTCCTTTGCGCCGCTCAGCCGCGAGGTCATCCTGCGCGTGGTAGACAAATTCCTGATGCAGCTGGAAGAGCAGCTCCACGAGAAAAAAGTGGATGCCGTGTTTACCGATACCCTTAAGGATTATCTGGCCAAACACGGCTTCGACCCGGCGATGGGCGCGCGACCGATGGCGCGGCTGATCCAGGACACCATCCGCAAGGCGTTGGCTGACGAACTGCTGTTCGGCCGGCTGACCCATGGCGGCAAGGTCGTGGTGAATATCGACGAGCGGGAGAATGTCCGGCTAGAATTTGCCGAGAACAGCGAAAAAGCCGTCAGCGTTTAGCTTGGCTGCAAATAACAAAACCTGATTAGTTACATTCCTCAGCTAGGCGCAACCGGCCAGCTTTTGAAACGAAATCTAGTCAAAAATGATGGCTTACCCATCTTGTTCGGCCCTTTTTGGGGGTCGAAATACCCAATTGATGGGCTGGCTGAGGAATGTAACTAATCAGGTAACAAAAAGGCGCTGGATTCGAAAATCCAACGCCTTTTTTACGGCCAGGGAATCTTACTTCTTTTCCATCGGGCAGCTATTCAAACCCAACAAGGCATAGGCCGGACACCAGTTCATCAACCCGGTGACCAGGGGAACGAGGCCGATCAGGCCAACCCACATCGGCAACACGCCGGCAACGCCCAAACCCAACAGCGCCACACCGGCCACAATACGCAAGACTTTGTCGATTCCACCTACATTTGCTTTCATCTTCACATCCTCCAGTCAAAAAATATTTACGATGTGCCAATCTTAGGCGCTACGGTGCCAGATGTCTGTGACTTTGGTTACACTCACGACGAAGTTTGCGCAATACTGCGCAACACAGCCATATCGAGAATTCTGATCTGTTCCCGGCCCAGCGCAACCAGGCCCCGATCCTGAAAGTTTTTCAGCAGCCGGCTGATCATCTCGCGCACGCTGCCCAACTCGTCCGCCAAACCCTGGTGGGTGATATGAATGGTTCCGCCTTTCGCCAGCAAAAGCGCCGCCAGGCGTTGGTCGAGCTTGTGAAAGGCCACTTCCTCCACCAGTTGCATCAGTTCGGCTAGGCGCTCGCCAAACAGGTTGAAAATAGCTGAGCGAAAAGGTGGATGCTGCTCGATCAACTGGGTAAACAACGCCCTCGGCACCACCACCGCCGTCAAGTCATGCTCCGCCACGCCGCGCGCCGGATAGGCAACGTTGCCCAACAAGCAGCTGCTGGTGATGATGCAGCTTTCGCCGGGCAGAACTCGGTAGAGCTGGAGTTCGCGCCCGTTCGCCCCGCCCTTGGCCACGCGCACCGAGCCCGACAACAGCATGGGGAAAGCCTGGCACGGACCGCGCGATTCGAACAGCACTGTCCCCGCCGGCGCTTCGATATAGGTAGCCTCCCGGTCGATCCTCCGCCACAGATCGGCGGGGGCGCCCCGCAGCGCCGGAAACAGGGTAAGAAGCCTGTCCTTGATGATGCTGTCCACCTTACTTCTCCGAATGTAGCCCGTAGCGGTTCAGTTTACGGTACAACGTGCGCTCGCTGATGCCGAGGATATCCGCCACTGTGCGACGATGGCCGCCATGCTGTTCCAGCAGTTCGCCAATATGGCGAATTTCCATTTCCTTAATGGAGAAGGCGGAAGGCGTACCCAGGATGGAGGGCGGTGCCGGGTGGCCCACAGGAATCCCCACCTGCGTCGCCATCTGGGCTTTTCCCTCGTTCTGGCTGTCAAATTGAATATGCCTGGCATGAATCATCCCGTTACCGGACAAAGCCGCCGCCTTCTGCAAAACATTACGCAGCTCGCGCACATTGCCGGGATAATCATAGCTCATCAGACGTGAAATGGCGCCTGCAGAAAGTCTCGGAACATTCTTCCCTCCCCCGCTGATGCGGGCAAGCAACGCATCAGCCAGCGCGGGGATATCCGGACGGCGTTCGCGCAACGAGGGGAGCGTCACGTCGATGCCGGCGATCCGGTAATACAAATCCTCACGGAACAGACCCTGATCCACCCGTTCCAGCAAATTACGGTTGGTGGCGGAAACAACCCGCACATCCGCCGTCAGGTTTACCGTGCCCCCCACCCGACGGAACTCTCCGGTTTCCAGCACGCGCAGGAGCTTGGGTTGCATGGAAAGAGGGATTTCCCCGATTTCGTCGAGAAACAGCGTGCCCCCATCCGCCAGCTCGAACAACCCTTGTTTGCGTCCGATGCAGCCCGTGAAGGCACCTCGCTCGTGGCCGAAGAATTCGCTCTCGAACATCGATTCAGCGATAGCCGCGCAATTGACCGAGACATAGGGACGGTCACCCCGGGTCGATTGCTTGTGCACGAACTCCGCCGCCAGTTCCTTGCCGACGCCACTTTCCCCATACAGCAGGATCGGCGCATCCGACTCGGCCACACGCCCCAGCTTGTCTGCACACTCCAGAAAGGCGGGCGAATGACCGATCATGCGCATCTCGTCGCAATTCAGGTTTTCCGAAGGTCCCTGCGGCATGATGGCCTCGCCCAAGTAAAGGCATCCGTCCCGCCCGAGAATCGGATACCCCTTGAGGCGCACCCGCTCGGCGCGATTGTGATTGTCGTAATGAATATGTAGTACCTGGCAAGCCTCACCGGTTGCAAATACCTTCTGGTGTGGGCAGACCTCGCCATTCTCATGACAGGGAACGGAGGAATGATGAGAAATTTCATGGCACAAGCGGCCCACAACCTCATCCGGACTCAACCCATAGACCTGGCAATAAGCATGGTTTGCAGAAACTACACGGTAATCCTTATCAATCAGGACGAATGGATTTTCCTGGATATTGATCAGGGATTGCAGATCGAGAGAAAAATCGTTCATATTGGCACCACTCCATGACAGATTGTCATGACACAGTATAACCATGCCCAAGCTGCCATGTAAATCAAAAAGTTGTTGCCTCTGCAAGCAAAGAAAATATTCCTCATAAATGACTATACTGCCATATTGACATGACAGCCTGTCATCATAGAAACCATGCGAATTAAATACCTCTTAATAATCAACAAAGTGTGTTATGGCACGCCGATTGCTAACAGATTTACCACAACACCGTTAAATGGAGAAACAAATGGCCGCAAAATGGACGCTACGCGAAGGCGTAAAAATGGATGACGTTACTGCCGGCGAAGTTGCCAAGATCGCCTGTGCGCTGAAATCCCTGTCGGCCTATACCAGCCTGGCGATGGAAAGCGAGGATGCGCCGGAAGACCTGCAAGTCATCGTGGACGAAGGACTTGATGCGATGACCCGGATTTTCGTCTGGTAATTCGGGATTGCTCCCAATAAAAAAACAATACCCCGGAAAAACTCTTAACCCATAAGGAACTGTGTACATGGCACACATCATCATTCTCGGTGCGGGCATTGGCGGCATGGCGTGCGCGTACGAAATGCGGGAGAAAGTCCGACCCGAAGACAGCGTTACCGTCATTTCGGATTCCCCTCTATTCCAGTTCGTCCCGTCCAACCCCTGGGTCGCCGTCAACTGGCGCACCAAGGAAGACATCACCTTCCCCATCGCGCCCTATTTAGAGCGCAAGGGCATCAGCCTGATCGCGACACCAGCGAAGCGCGTTCACCCCGAAAAAAATCAGGTCGAACTGACCGACGGCCAAATTGTCGACTATGATTTTCTCGTCATCGCCACCGGCCCGAAACTCGCCTTCGACGAAGTGGAAGGCATGGGGCCGGGCAAGAACACTTATTCCATCTGCCACGTCGATCACGCAGTGGAAGCCGGCAAGGCATGGGACCAGTTCATACGCGATCCCGGGCCGATCGTGGTGGGTGCCGCGCAGTTGGCTTCCTGCTATGGGCCCGCCTACGAGTTCGCCATGATTATGGACACCGACCTGCGCAAACGCAAAATCCGCGACAAGGTACCCATGACCTTCGTCACCGCCGAGCCCTACATCGGCCATCTCGGCTTGGGCGGAGTAGGTGACTCCAAGGGACTGATGGAATCCGCCATGCGCGACCGCCACATCAAGTGGATTTGCAACGCCAAGGTCACCAAGGTCGAGCCGGGCAAGATGTTCGTCACCGAGCTGGATGACATGGGCAACGTCAAGAAGGAACACGAACTGCCGTTCAAACACTCGATGATGCTGCCGGCCTTCAAGGGCATTGACGCAGTATTCGGCATCGAGGGCCTGACCAATCCGCGTGGCTTTATCCTGATCGATCCGTTCCAGCGTAACCCGAAATACAACAACATCTACGCGATCGGCGTGTGTGTCGCCATTCCGCCGGTGGAAGCCACCCCGGTGCCGACCGGTGCGCCCAAGACCGGCTACATGATCGAAACCATGGTCACCGCCACAGTGCACAACATCCGCGCCGTGATCGACGGCAAGGAGCCGGATTTCCATGCAACCTGGAACGCCATCTGCCTGGCCGACTTCGGTGATACCGGCGCCGCCTTCGTGGCGCTGCCACAGATCCCGCCGCGCAACGTCAACTGGTTCAAGGAAGGTAAGTGGGTGCACCTGGCCAAGATCGCCTTCGAGAAATACTTCATCCGCAAGATGAAAAAAGGGACCACCGAGCCGATCTACGAGAAATACGTGCTCGGCGTGCTAGGCATCAAGAAGAAAAAGTAGCGCGTCACGGTTTTTAAAGTTGTGTCTCCGTTTTGGGGCGGCTTCGGTCGCCCCATTTTTTTGAGAGAAGGGCCTGTCCATGGATAACTTGGACAATTATGGGTGTGCTGGCGGGATGCGAAGCAAGACGCCGGGCGCGCCGCATGGTCATTTTCTGCAAGAGACCGGCAACGCCGCAGCGCGCCCGCCAGTACGGCCAGAATGTTCGAGTTATCCATGGACAGGCCCTAATGGGCCACCGACTCTTCAAGAAGGGAGTATTTTCCAATTCAGGTATGAGCCTGAAGCGGTGTCGATCCGGGTGATTCAATTGTTCAGATTGACCGGGTTAAAAAAAGAAAAATTTATGGGTTTTATGCCCAAAAATAACAGTTCGGTGACAT
>Ga0210034_1001499_pt1 | contig 20094 bp, 10 predicted proteins | sample CryGeymeta201505_FD_185466 | JGI IMG/M metagenome (GOLD analysis project Ga0210034, IMG submission 185466) | Groundwater microbial communities from Crystal Geyser aquifers in Utah, USA - Crystal Geyser metaG 2015-05 (SPAdes) (version 2) | ecosystem: Environmental > Aquatic > Deep subsurface >... | reverse complement strand
AAATTCTGTAGGTATTTCAGATTCCTGATTCTTAACAAAGCTATCTTTTTCACCATTTTGTGATGATGGTTGAGAACTTGTCCAAGAGCCATTTTTAAACCAGCCTTCTCCTGTTCTGTTTAAATCTGCAGATTGTGATGCTCCATTATTTGAGAAAATTATATTTGATTGAGTCGCTCCTGCTATAGAATAGGAAAACCAACCATTTCCATCATTCTGCATACTTACTCCTGGCCAAGATGGAATTGCAGCAGTTCCGTCATGAGCCCAAAAATACATTTTTGGACTTGCCCAATTTGATCCATTATAATAATGAATGACTAAGCCACTAGGAGCTTGCGAATCTGGGTTTTCAGCATACCAAGTTCCATTTTTATACCACCCATTTCCAGTTCTATTTAAATCTGCTGATTGGCTAGAACCGTTATTTGAGAAAATGATATTTGATTCTGATGCACCATCGATAGTATAAGAATACCAGCCATTTCCATCATTTTGTAAACTTACTCCAGGCCAAGCAGGAATCGCCTCTGTTCCATTATGAGCCCAGAAATACATTTTGGGACTAGACCAATTAGATGAATTGAAATAATGTATTTCGAGACCCGTAGGATTTGGATTAGGATTGGAATCATCTGGATTTGTTGCGAACCACGTTCCATTTTTGTACCAACCATCACCACTTCTTGTTAAATCAGGAGATTGTGAAGCGCCACTATTTGAAAAGATGATATTTGAAAGTGAAGCACCTGCAATAGTGTATGAATACCAACCATTTCCATCATTCTGCATGGCAACTCCTGGCCAAGCTGGAATTGCGGCTGTTCCGTTATGCGCCCAGAAATACATAGTTGGATTTGACCAATTTGAATTATTGTAGAAATGAATAGTCAAATTCGTTCCAGGATTTGGATTCGTTGAACCTGCTTTTACCCAAATTGCATAATTGTTTCCTGAGGCTTCTAAGTCCCAGGTTCCAGTTAAACCTGCTGAACTTGGACTCCAATTCCCACCACCAATTTTCATGGCAACTTTTCCATCAACAACAGCTGCATATAAATTATACTCGGCTTTTTTGATGTCAACAACGGAAGTTGATGTTATTCCATTTGCTTTTCTAACTGCTAAAATTGCATCAATGTCTGACTTTACGCCCCAATCAAAATAGTGTGGCCAATAAATTGTTGGAACTCCTGGATGCGTTAATAAATAAGCATAAGCTTGCCCAACATTTGCACTTGTTAGAATATAATTTCCTGGATCATATCTTGGAGTATCATGATTTTCAATAAATGTAGTGTACTTTGATGGATCCCAGCCAATTCCTCCACCAGGGTTTCCATTAACATTTAATCCACCATAATTACCATTTTTGATGGCATCTTTTAATAAATAATACGTGGTGAAATCAAAAGCTGTAGAACCTGAGGCATCAACCCAATCTTGAATTTCTTGTTTGCCTTTCCAGTCTTCACCAACTGAAAAACTAGCCGAACTAGCTGAATTATATTCTGATATATATTGAGCGGCAAAACCGTGAACAAAATCATAACGCCAGCCATCGTAACCAAATGCTTTTAAATTATTCAACCACTCTTTAATGGAAGTACGTACCCATTCTTTTGTATGATCGATGTCACGAGCTGCTTCATAACCAGAACCAGAATCATAATTCCCACGAGGATAAACACCCGAATACGAAGGCTGAGACCAAACTTCGTCATCGGCTGTTATCGAACCTGAGTCCCAGGTTGGATTCGTGAAATTGATCCAATTGCTATTTCCAACACGGTGATTAATTACAATATCTGCAATAGCTTCGATATTATTTGCTAGTAATTCATCAAGCATTTGTTTGTGCTGAATGGCATTTCCATAGGAATTCGAGAAATTGTTTAATTCGCGTGGTAAATAGCCTTGTGCAGAACCTGCGTTACTTGGAGGTGGTAACCAAATCATATCGATTCCAGCGGCGCTGATTTCTGGAGCTTTGGCTTTTACGATGTTGTACCATCCTGCTGTATTATCTTGAGCATTCCAATAGAAGCCCTGTAATAATACTCTTGAGTCATTTAATTGTTGTGCAGATAAACACAGAGGAAGCACAACTATGAATACGAATAAATAGCGTAGTTTTTTCATTTCCAACCTTCATTATTATTTTAAGTAAGCGCTTACTATTTATACCTAACCTAAATAAATATAAATGATTAATATATTGTAAGCGCTTACATATTAGTTAAACAGACTTAATACTTCAATACGTTGTATAACGTATTTTTCAGGTTTTCATATTTTTTTTTCTGATATTGAAAGAATTTGAAATGAGAAATGAGAAATTCAATTTAAACCCAAAACTCCCCCTTTTACCAAAATCCTATAAGATTAAGATACTAGATCAACAAAGGGGGCAAGGGGGCTGAATGCGGGTGAGCATTCGGTACTTATAAAACTTTAGACATTGATTTCAAATTTAACCTGTATTATTCTTAGTGCTTGCTAATGTTTGTTGTTGTCAGCGTGGAACGCTGACTCTTATTTTTTTAAGCACTAGCGAGGACGCTAGCGCTATGAAAGGGGCTCGTTCGGGATTTGCACCCTATAGATATATGGTATGCGTGGCGCACAAAAAAGGCCTCCATTTTCATGGAAGCCTTTAATTTTAACATAATTCTAAGCTTATTTCAAAAGCATCATTTTTTTAGTAATTGATGTCTCACCGGCTTGTAAGCGGTAATAATACATACCGGAACTTAGATTTGATGCATTGTATTGAATCGTTGTTATTCCTGCATTTGCAGAATTATTCAATAAGGTGGCCACTTCACGTCCAAGCATATCGAACACTTTAACAGTTACATGCATAGCTTGTGGCAAGGCAAAACTGATTTGTGTACCTGGATTGAACGGATTAGGATAATTCTGATTTAAAGCGATTTCTGTTGGCAAACCAAAACCAGATTCAGCAGAAGTAGTCATTGGACCAACTTTGATGGTAAATCGTGCACTTCCATCACTTGTAATCATTGAAGGGGTAAGATCTTTGCTAATAACTTTCTTACTTGGATTTGAAATCAAGGAGAAGGTATAATCGCTTTGATCTAACATGTTGATAATCTCGCTTGTCAAATTATCAATTAACTCAACATTCCAACTTTCTGAAATTGCACTAACTTGCGGCCAGCTAAGGGTAACTTCTCCATCAAGTGGAATCCAATTTCCATTTACAGGCTGATTTGCCGTAACAAAAAGTAGAATCTCTAAACTTCTGTTTAGTTCAGCAGGTAAATTGTTGATGTCTAAATAAGATTGTCCATTAAATGTCGAAATTGATAAATATGATTTCACATCAAGTGGAGCTAATTTTAATGCATCAAAGTTGTCATTAACCTCTAAACCAGCATCAGTAAATGATAAATAAGCAGAGCTTTTTAAGTCGCCCATTGTTGATTTAAAGGTAATTAAACCAGGTTTTGAACGTTCTTTTTCAAGTATCTGAATTTCTGTTGCAGAAGTAGGAATAGTTAAAGTTGAAGCATCTGCGCTGTTATTTGCAACAAAGAAACTTTGGAACGGAGCGATTAATCCATCAGTTAACGAACCTGTTGAGCCATTCCAAGAAATGAAATCACCCTCAGAATTGCTATAAGAATAAACGGTTCCATATAGATTTGTTGAGGTAAGCAAATCAGCATCTAGTGTTGCTAAATAAGGGTTTCCTACTAAAGTCAATACATCAAGTCCTTGATTTAAGGTCACATCAACATCAGCAGTAACCAATGTTCCTGTAGCTGAAATCGTTTTTGGGAAACCTTCCACTTCGCCTTCGAAATTATCATCGGCAAAAATTAAAGCGGCATAACCTGTACCAGCGGCAATTGCATCAGTTGCATTTGATGGAGCTACATAAGCAGAACCATTATAAGTGCGAACATTCGCATTTCCTTCTGTTGTGGAAGCACCAGTAAAGCCTTGTGACCATAAACCTGACATTACATCAGAAACAGTAGTTGAGCTAACAGGTGCAGCTAAAGTTCTCCAACCTTGTGTTCCTGTAATTTCCAGTTCGAATGTGATATTTCCTGAAATCGTTCCAGAAACGTCAACAGAACCGCCAGAAAGAATAGTTAGATTTCCTCCAGTTGTTACGTTGTTACCTTGAACGGTTAATAATCCAGAAACGGTACGAGCTAAAGTTGTCAATTCAACATTTCCAGACGCTCCTAAATTAACATTTTCTGGTAATTTTGAGCCTGAATCACCCCAACCTGAAGCATAACTTGAAACGGTGAAAGGTCCATTAATTGCTAAACCAGCACCTGAAGCATAGTCAGGAAGTTCTGCATTTGTTGTAATTCCATCCCCACCATTACTTGAAGCAAGATATCCACCAGTAGCAATAGTCAATAATCTATTAATAGTTGATGTATTAGGGATATACGTTCCACCGTAGTCACTATCATCATCTGAACCATCAATGATTAAGTTATAGAATTCACTTGTTGATGAACCTGCGACAGAGCCGTCTCCTAAGAAATGAACTGTTGAAGTTGAATATGTGAATGTTCCATTATTCGTGAAAATTCCACCATCTTCAATAGATAAGGTATTTGAAGAACCATTTAAGGTTTTATCATCTTCGATTGTGATATTGGAAACAGTTGCATTTTGATCTAAAACTACACTGTGTGATATCGTAACATCAATATTTGCTGGAACAACTCCGTTTGACCATATTGAGGTTGAAGACCAGTCTCCATCAGCAATTGATAAACCATTTGCTTGAGCTTCTGTGGTAAAACTTGCATAAGTCCAATCGCTGTTTCCAGCATAATTATTTCCACGTACTTTCCAGTAATAGGTAGTGCTATAGGCTAAATCACCTGTTGGATCAAAAGGACTTGTAGCAACGGTAGAATCTAAAGGAGAAGCAAAATCGTTATTATCATCAACTACTACGATATAAGCTGTTGCATTTTCTAAAGCATCCCATGTTAATGTTGTATTAACACCAATATCAGTTGCTTCGTCAGACGGTGATGTTAAAGTTGGCCCTGTTGAGAGGATAAATGGATCGGTGTCTGACCAATCTGAGCCATTGAAATAACCAGTTGTTGAACGAGTTAAATCTAATGTTTGTGAACCATCGTTGTTATGAAACAACATGTTCGTTACATCTTCAGGAACATCGTAAGAATACCAAGGACTACCACCTTCAGGAGCTGTCATTGTAAGACCGGGCCATGAAGTTCCTTCTGCTCCACCCCAATAATGAATGTAAACGTCTGTCCATTCATTTGGATTACTATAATAGACTGTAAATACACCTGATCCAGTTGTGAATGTTCTAAAAGTCGCAAAAGGCCCAACACCTTCAGTTGATTGACCTCTAACTCTCCAATATAATTCTGTATTTGCAGCTAAAGCAGTTGAAACAGTATAAGTCAAACCTGCGGTAGTATCATCAACAACAGTTGTTGAAAAATCTGTAACTGTTGAAACTTGAATTCTATATTTTGTTGCATTCGTGACAGATTCCCAAGTAAATGTAGGATAAATTGAGGCATCAGTAGCATTATCTGCTAATGTTAGCAACGTTGGGGCTGTATCTGGAGCAGGAGATGTTGTAGAATAAGAATAATTATTATTGGAGTTATTCAATAAGCTGATTGTAAATAAATCAACGTCAGTAGTTTCAATAATTAAGCCACTTCCAGATGAAATAAAATAATATTCAATTGTCTTCCCAGAAGTATTTACATCTGCTGATATGTCGACAGAATATGATGAATCTGAGCCAGTCATTTCCAAAATTGAGGTTGTTGAAAAATCGTCGTCTGAATAAACTAAATAAAAACCTTGACCTGAACTGGTACCTGAGGTAGTAAGGTTAATTGTTGCTGCGTCCCCACTTGTAATTGTGCCAGGTGAAGCATGCGATGAAATCGTTTGAACATCACCTTGGATTCTAAATACAACGAATTCCATTGGACTAGGTGGATCTCCAGCAGCTGCCGTTCTAATAATATAATTATCTGAAACTGATGTTACATTTGTATACCATGCTCCATTTGTTGTTTCATGAATATCTGTAATTTTAGATCCAAATGAAATTTCGGTATCTGTATCATTTAAAGGACCATATTGAGTATTATCATCAGAGTTCCAAGCTTTTAATAGTCTGAAATATTGATTTCCTGTGCCATTTGCAACATCTGTTAATATTCGACCTGAGCCGATTGGAGCCTCTGAAAAATATTCATTATCAGCATCAGTTGTCCATCCTGCAGTAAATCCTGACCCAATTATTCCATTCTGCGCATTTAAAACCAAAGGATCGACCATCATCATCACTAAAAACAGTAACTTTTTCATATCAAATTACCCTTTCATTTTGTTTTTGATTTTGCGCCAAGCGTAAGCTGCTCCGCCTGCGGCTAATAAACCTAGCCCACCATCAATTGGGGCTTGATCAATATTTGGAAGTGCTGGTGGTGGAGGTTGAGCAAAGGACAAGTCCCCTGTCAAAATCACCACAGTTATCCCAAGCAATAAAAGTAGTAAACCTTTTGATTTCATATCGTTGATACTCCTAATAATAAATTGCATATTAAACTGTATGTACTTGTTTTTAATAAATATAAGCTCATTTTCTTGTGTGTTTTATAACGAAATTCATGTTGTAAAAAAAGCTAACCAACCATTATTGTCTATTCTTGTAATTCACTTCAAAATGTAAGCGCTTACAAGTTAATACCACAATAAATTAAATTAACCGAATTTTGCGCAGTTTTCCAAGTTTTTTTTCCACATTTGTGGTGTTTAGATAATTTAGGATATACATTTTTTATTTTATCACAATCCCCAAAAAAATGATTTCGAATTTTCTTCTGTTCGAATTAGAAATGTCAATGAATTCTAGATTCACAAATTTAAATAGACAAAAAACAACCTCAGATTGCTACTATATTAATTTTATTCCACGATTTATCAATTTGAATAAGCGAAACGTTTTTTCTAAGACTTTCATTCTTTAACTCGTAAGGCTTCAATTTCTTCTTTACTTAAATCGGTTACTTGCATAATAACATCCGTTTCAAAATGCTGCATTATCATTTTTTCAGCAATGCTTATACGCTCTTCTATTCTGCCTTCGTTTCTACCATCGTTTCTACCCTCGTTTCTTGAATACTCAACTGCGCTATAGATGTCTTTATAAATTTTCAGACTTTCTTCGTATAGCATTAAATCACGTTCTGAAAGATTGGCTATTTGTGCTTTTTCTAAGACTTTCATAAAAATTTGCTCCTTAAGAGTTTCAGGTATTTCATTAAGTTTATCTAAATTTCTTAACAGAAACAACCACTTATCAAAATGGCTTTCTAATTCTTCTAAAGTCTTTGTGAATTTATCTAGTTTGATGTAGACAAACAGTAGTTTTGTATAAAAAACCTGACCCGTTTCACTATTTATCAATTTGATGTAATCGATTAAGGAATCACTTATTCCTTGTTGAGATGTAAAGCTAAAGTCCATTATCGCAATTACATACACGGCTTTTAGCTCATAATTTTGTCTTCCTCCTTTTTCCGTTTGCCGATCAATGATGCGTGAAGCATAGGCCAAAGTCCTATCTTTAAAATACGTTTGATTTAAACGTTGAATTTCTACAATAATAAACTCATCTTTTGAAGTTTTGCAGTGCAAATCGAAATGAACGGTTCTGTCTCCTCGACTTAATCCCAATAATTCTGTTTTTAGATAGGTTAATTCTTTAATTTCTACCTCTTCTTTTTGTAAAATTTCGTTCAAAAAATCAATGAGGAGTTCCTTTGAGCTTTCTTCTCCGAAGATTCGTTTAAATCCATAATCGGTGAGAATATTAAGATACGTTGTTTTGATATTTTTCATGTTCCATTTTTCTTGTGTTAATTTTCTAGAGAGACGCTTGAAACAGAAAAATCTTTCAAGAAATATTTAAAATTTTGAATTGTTAATGCTAAATTTTTAATTGATTGATTTCTTGCTTTGGTTTTAGTAAAACGGAGCACAGGGCGAAAAATCTCCCTTTCGCGGCTAAACCATTGAATACGAGTACATTAGAACATCAAGTGGTGCTTTTTAAATTTCAAAAAATGAGTAATTTGAAATTAACATTAACTTGTCCTAAAAGCGATTTACATCAAAACTAAAATTCAGTTTTGGATTACGTTCACCTTTTGAGTCGGTTTTATTCATAATAATTCGATTACCTTTGATCTTTTCTGATGATTAACTTGAGTTCAGATTTGTAATAATTGCAGACCGTCTTGAAATCCCTTCTTTGACTGGATTTTCGCGTTTTTTCGTCACTTTTTTGGCAAAAGGGTGAGTTTTGGGATCGGAGCTAAGGATTATGTTTAACATTGAATTAATTTTCAATTAAGAATTCTTAATTGAAATCCCCCCTGCCCCCTTTGATGTTCATTTTTATCAATGGCTTAGGCTCTTGACAAAAGGGGGCGTATTTTCGTTCAGTTTTGAACTTGAGCACAAAAAAAAGCCCCATCAGAATAAACTGACAGGGCTTTGAACAATTAGAGATTTAAACTCTATTTCACTAAAGTCATTTTTTTAGTGATACTTACATCACCGGCAACTAAGCGGTAGTAATACATTCCTGAACCTACATTTGATGCGTTCCAGTTTACTTGATTCATTCCTGCTTTTGCAGCGCCGTTCAGCAATGTTGCAATTTCGCAACCCATTACATCATACACAGCCAATTTGACCGTCATTGTTTGTGGCAATTCAAAGCTAATCTGTGTGCTTGGGTTAAATGGATTCGGATAGTTTTGATTCAATTTAATTGAGTTTGGCAATTCTGAGAGTTCTTTAACAGAAGTTGTCATTGGGCCGATTACTAAAGAGAAGCGTGATGAATTTACCGCTGTAACTTGTTTTGGTCCTAAGTTTTTTGCATCGTAAGAAACTTTAGCTACTGTTGGAACTAAGGTAAAGGTGTAAGTAGATTCTTCCAATAGATTAACAACAGCACCAGTTTCAGCATCTTCGAGTTGAACAACCCAACCTGCTGGGATATTTGAAACTTGTGGCCATGATAATGTAACTTCACCACCCATAGTTTTCCAGCTAACTGCTTCTAAATCAGCCTCAAAAGCATCTACAGTTAAAGGAATTCTTACTTGATTCGCTAACGCTAATGGCAGGTTATTGATATCAATAGAGTTACCTTCAACTCGTGTTGACATACTTAAGTAGTTTTTCAAATCCATTGGAGTCAATTTGAATGCATCTCTACTATCCATTGCTTCGCTAGCAGATTCTGTAAAAGAGAAATATGCTGAAGAATATAAACTTCCCATAGAAGCAAGCAATTCTAATGAAGGAGTTGCTGCGGTTTTGTAGAATGTTCCACCTGTTGATTTAGCAGAAGTTGGGATTGATAATGAAGAAGTACCTGATGCTGCATTTTGTACCCAGAATCCTTGAAATGGAGCAATTAAACCATCCGTTAAACCTCCGGCAGAACCATTCCACGCACGGAATGCACCACCACTAGCATTAGATTCATCAGGAGAACCACCCGATGTGTAACTATGATCATAGACATAAACCACACCTGTAACGTCTGTTTCTGTAAATGAATCAGCATCGATTGTTGTTGCGTAAGGATTACCAGCTAAAGTCCAAGCATCCACGCCAGATGTTAAGGTTACAGAAACAGGACCACTATTTTCTGTTCCACTTAATGATAATGTTTTTGGAAATCCATCATCAACGGTATCATAGTCATCATCACCATAAACATAAACGATAAATCCTTGTCCTGCAGTCATTGTTGCTGTTAAATCGTTAACAGTTACTAATGCTGAACCATTATAAGATTGTACGTTTGAAGTACCAAATGTAGCATCTGCACCAGTTGCAATACCTTGTGTCCAGATTGGATCTAATAAACTTGCGTAAGTTGCGCCTGATACTGGAGTAGATAAGATTCTCCAGCCTGCTGAGCCTGTGATGGATGTACTAACAGATGAAACAGTATAAGTAAAATTATTTCCACCAACATTTTGTGCAGCATTTGCCATAAAGTTTAGCGTAAAATAATCAGCTGTTGAATGAGTTGGAAGTGAGTTTGATGTTAAAGCATAATATTCAACTGAAGTACCTAAATTTTGTGCAGGAATTATTGCAGTTCCTTCATTTGAACCATCTAATGATGTAATCTCAATAAAACTTGAACTTGTCCAAGCGTCTGTTGTGTATCGAATAAATAATTGTTCATCTGTTCCAATATTCGTTAAAGTACCTGACATTGTAACAGTTACTGTTAATGATTCATTTGCATAAACTGTTCCAGGGGTAGAAACGGAAGTAAAAGATTGAGGTTGATAAGATGTTTCTAAAATAGAAAGATTATTATTTGCAACAGAACTCTCACCTATAATAAAAGTATAATAGCTACCACTAGTTACATTAAAATTATGGTCTGCATCCCAAGTATCAGCATTATATGATATAAACGTTCCACCTGAGAGAAATGTATTTACATTTCTAAAATTATCACCACTGGAACCTGACCATTTCGGATCATAATTACCAAATCCAGTTGCAAACAAAAATTGTTGAGTTGAGGTTACAGAAGATTGTACGATTGCGGCTCTTACAACTCCTCTATCTGTTAAACCATATTCAACATAACCACCCGAAATATTTGTGTTCACTACAGACGGTTGTGCAAAAACATTATTAGCTACTGAAATTATAAGTATCAATAATAAAAATAACTTCTTCATATCAACCCTTTCTACTTCTAAATTTTCTAATTGCATACGCTGCGCCGCCTGCAGCTAAAATTCCTAATCCGCCATCAATTGGGGCTTGATCTGGTGCGCCTGGCATTCCTGGGGGTTGTGCCCAAAGCATATCACCTGTACTTACTACTAAAATAATAGCAGCCATTGCAAATACTGTTGTTATCAATAACCTGTTTTTCATAAAGCTATATGTGTTTTTTGTGTTAGTGTTTGTTTTAAAAAGGTTTAAGGTGTAAGGTTTCAGGTTTATGGGTTGTTCTTTCCTGTTGCTTACATTTAAAAAGGTTTAAGGTGTGAGGTTTCAGGTTTATGGGGGTTGTTCTTTCTGTTGCTTACTTTAAAAAGGTGAGATTTTTTTGGGTGAGAGGGTTTCAGGATTTGAAATCCCCCCAACCCCCTTTAAATTTCTTCCGTCATTTTAGCATTCTTAAACTTGGGCGAAAGGGGGAGTTTTTGTTGCCAATTATTCATTGCTCATTCATCACTACTCATTTCTTTTCCGTCTTTTTTTGCATTTTTAGACTTTGGTGAAAGGGGAGTTTTTGTTTTGAGTTTTGAGCGTTTTAATTGCTCATTACTCATTGCTCATTCATCATTTTAATAGCGTCATTTTTTGGATTTGAATTCCTTCTGTTGTTTGCAGTCTTAAGATGTACAGGCCACTTGCTAATCGATTTGCATTCCAGTTTAATGAAAATGTTCCTGCATTCAGCTTCTCATTCGTAATGACCTGAATCTCTTGTCCTAAAACATTAAGTACACTTAACCTAACCTGTCCCGCTTTTGCTAAATCGTAGCGGATTGTTGTACTTGGGTTAAAAGGATTCGGCCAAACCGGATGTAAACGATAGCTTCTTGACGTTTCAAAAGTAGTTTCTATTGGCGTATCTGTTACTTCTTCACCATTTAGACCAAACCACACACTATGAAATGGCCCTCCTGTTAAAGCTGCATCAAAATCTGTGTTAAAACCAGGATTACCGAAAGTATCTTTTTTACCTGTCCATTCACCTGGAATCATCACATCAGAATAATATGCTGTACCTGAAACGATAAACGTAAAGAATCGGAAAATCAAGTCTTTATCAAAATTATCTTTTTTTAATGTTGAGGCAGCAATCGCCAATTCAATTCCTTTTTTCTCACCTGTTATGAAGTCAATGGAATACCTTAAACTATTGATAGGCAATGCAGAAGTTATTTTTGGCCCTTCAATATTTGATAAACCATTAGTTGCTAAAGCTTGTAAACGAACTCCTCCAGAATCAGGTTTGCTGTAATTTGCCACAGAAACATCAGCAGTTGTTGTACTTGCTGATAAGAAATTAAAGCCTAAATCGATTTCAAAATCGAACACAGAATTTGAATTTATTACATCAGCTGGATTTAAAAAGCCTGTTGCGCCTTCGGTTTTACCAAGTTTCGTTCCTGCCGCTAAACCATCCAACCCATTTACATCGAGCATGAACCCGATTCCATCACCTTCACCAACAACAAATTTTCCTTCTAAACCGAAATACAAGGTATCATCGGAAAAACCGTAATATACATTGTTAACTACTTTATTAGGACCGAATCCCGTAGTTTCTGTTTCTCTTTCTACTAAAAGTTTATACGATGATTCATTAAACTGTCCATCCATTCTAAACGAAGGAGCGTTTACCGTATCAGCAACACTAAATTCAACTTTAACGGTGTCTGAGTCTAAGCCAATTAGCCAAGCAGATAAGGTATAATCTCCAACTTCATCCAATTTTAAGTTTTTAATCGTAATTGATTGACTATCAAAGGATTTCAATAAAAGTAGTGTGTCTTGAATTGCAATTTTATTCTTTGAGGGTTTTAGTAATTCTACAAAATAATAAACAGTATCAACGGAAAAGAAGGTTTCACTTTTGATTCCAAATTCGGGATTAATTACATCGCCAACTAAATAATCATTTCTTAAGGTTCCCCATTCAGATACGTTCGCTTCAACGGAAAAATCGAGTGTTCTATCGACAGGAACCCAAACTGAAAATGAGTTCGCTTCTGCATTGATTTGAACTCTTGAATCATTAAATACATCTAAAGTATCTGTGCTATTTCCTGTTATATCATACACTTTTTGATTCGCCCATTTGGAGGATGTTACCCAAACACCAATTTTTGCATTTCCTTTATTGATGGCAATAATTGCTCCTGAATCTTCAGTATCTCCACCTCGTTGAATAACCATTAGATTACGTGGATCTGAATCAGGATTACCAGGCCAAAAAGGATTTCCAGTCGACGTTAAAATCTCATAAGATCCTGAAAAGTATTTACTTCTAAGATGAGTCAACAAGGCTATATCATCACGCAATTTACTTCCGTACCAAAATAAATCACGATACCAAATAGTTGCTTGCCCAGGCAAAGCTAACATGTGAGCGTACATCAAACTTTTAGGTCCAAAAATCGGAGAATGCCCTTCTTGCAGAGCTTGATTTTGGTAATTATTGCGATCAAAATCATGATTTTCTACAAAATGAACGATGCGTTCCCATTGTACCCCCCCTGCTTGAACTAAACCTCTGCCTTGTAACGCACGAATATCAAAAGAAGAACCTTGATCTGACCATTCTTTGTAACCAAAGCGTAAATTGAAATCAAAAATAGCAATTGGGCTTTCCGTTCCAGAATGTCTGTTCAACCAATCTTTTAATCGGTCATTTGAGCCATCGTACAATTCTGCTACCACGAATTTACCTTTGTTGGAACCGAAATCAGCCCAACGTTTTAGATATTCAGGATGAATCCCTTTTACAAAGTCAACTCGGAAACCATCGAAGCCAATTTCATCTAACAGCCAATTTGACCAAACTGAAAGTGAATCACCAAAAGGTAGATTATTGCCTGATCCATCGTGCAAAGCAACATCGTAAGCAAAGGAATTCGTGTACATTTGAAAGTATCCAAATTGTGAATCAGAATAAAAATCGCCTGTATTATTTGGATTTACAGATGCATTTGGATAGAAAAACTCATTTCCTTCACCAAAAGGAAAAGCAATTCTACCGGAGCCATTTGTTAATGGAAATGCAGTATAGGTGGAATCATTAACTCCGTAAAGCGAGCCACCTGAATTAACATACCATTGTTTATATTGATTGGGTTCTTTCGTTCCACCACTTCTGTGATTTAAAACGGCATCTGCATACGATGCTATTCCTTCATATTTTAGGGAAGCTAGTGCATTTTCCAATTGAGTTCTTGTTCCATAACGTGTAGCAGTTAGCGATTCATTTTCTGATGTCGCATCTCCACCAGCGCTATTGAATTCGCCCACATCATAATAATCGTAAGGAGTGTAACCAACATCATCGGGTCCGTTAGCTCCTTTAGCTGGTGATGGAAACCAAACTCCAGTAATACCCATTTTGCCGAAGTAAGGTGCATAATAAGCAAGGGTATCATACCAAACGCCACCTGGAGTTACATCCCAGTAAAAACCTTGTAACAAGGTCTTATCCTGTGCTTTTATTGAACTTATATTGAATAGGAAAAAGTAAGCTCCAGCTAAAACTAGAGCTATTTTTTTTGAAAATTGAACAATTCTTGAAAGAGTCGTTCCTGAATTTTTCGGATAAACCAACATGTAAAACAATTTCTAGTGAGTAACCAACGATACTTAATTTGCCAACCAAATGTAAGCGCTTAAAACTCTTTTATATTAATGATTTAAATTAATTAAAAAAAATGAATTTGGCTATAGGTTTTCTTTTTTATTGAAAGCGTTTTTTACTAGAGTATAGTCTAGAATTGTTCATAGAAAACAGCAGCGTAAATGATAGCGCCTGAGTCCTCACAGGCGATTTATATTTTAGAGTCAGCCTCTTCGCTGACTCTAAAAACTCGTTGCAAAGGCACACAATTCCTCTGCAATTTCGCTTACTTTTCTTGTTGATTTAAACATTTCATAACTTTACAGAGTATGGAATTTGGTTGTCTGCGTGGACGCTGACTTTTATTTTTTTGGCACCTGCGTGGAAGCAGTCGACATCTTTGAGTTTTTTAACTTTTTACTTAAACTCTTTCATTCTTTTTTTATGATACTCACTACCACTTAACTCGTACGCTTTAGTCACATACTTCAAGGCATTCTTTTTATCATTCTGTCGCTCATAAAAATCTGCCATAGAATCGTACACATTTGGGCTTTCAGGGAAATACTTTATAGCAAACTCAAAATACATTTTTGCTTTCTCCATTTGCTCTCTATCCATGCTCATATATCCCAAAACATTGAAAATTTCTTCAGGAAATGGAGGCTCTAAGTAGCTAAAATGCATTTCCAATTTCTCAGCTCTCTCCAAAATGATTTGACTTAATTCAGAAGTTGACGTTTCGGGAGAATTTATCCTATCAAAATTCTTAGTTTGATACCAATCAAAGACAGAAATCAGACCATCCATTAAAGAAGGTAAGACAATTGTGCCATGTAAATCGTTAGGATAAAACTTCCAAATAAACGAAAGACCGTTTTTACTGTTTTTCTTTATCTCATTAGACATCAATAAATTAGATCGCGAAAAAAGCGTAAAATCACTAGAATCTTCTAAGACATTATCAATAGTAATACTTTTTTTTTCTGGATGAAATAGCGCACTCAAAGACATAAATAGAGATTTTGAACTAAAATCTTTTTTTGCCAAAAGAGCTTTTGAATCCTTAAGTATTTTTTGATTATCCCAATCCAAACTCGGATCAATTGCCAGATAATTTTCAAACAATTCAGAATGATACATTAAGGTGTACATTGTAAACAACCCTCCATAAGAATGGCCTATCAAGGTTCTATATTTTGTAACCAGATAGTTTTTTTCCACATAAGGAATCATCTCTTTTTCAAAAAATTGAGTAAAATTTTCGGCTTCCCCATTTTTTTCAGAAGCAGACATTCCATACAATTCATTTACTGGAGAAGTGGTCAAATCTCGCAGTCTATTTTTTCTATTTGAAATTCCAACAAGTACCATTTCGGGAAAAAAACCACCAGAATAAAATTGATTCACTACTGATAAAGGCGTTAGAAATAATTCTCCATCAAGAATATAAACAACGGGGTATTTAGTCTTTCCATCAGGATTATAGTTTTCTGGAACATGAACATAAAACTCTCTGCTTTCCTTCAATATACTTGAGTAAACACTATCTAGTCTGCCAATTTGATTTAAAAACACTTGATTCGTTTGAGCTTTACAGATTGAACCTGCAAGGATTATAAAACATGCAAGCAGAACTAGTTTTCGAATTAACCTCATTTAAATAAGTTTATTTTAGGTTTTACCTTTTATGAATCCTTTAAATGATTTATTTAATAGTAAAGTAAGGATTCTTGATTTCAATGTTTTGATTTCAAAAAAATCAAGCTGGTCTCTACTCAGATGGGCTTATTTAGTTTCTTTGATTTTTGCAAAACTTTAGTTTCGTTCTCTATTTCCTGAATTCGGGATAAAATTGTGGTAATATTCTAATACTATTTTTATTTCTTTTTATATCCCGAGCTCAAGTCAAATATAATAAATAGCTCCGACTTCAGACAAATTGAGTCGGTTTTTCTGTTAATGTCAGCAACCCTATTTTTTTGCAAATCGTCAATTTTTATTTAAAAATTAACCCTCAATTTTTTGAGCAATCCCAAAACCAACAGCAACAATAAATACTGAATAGAGTGCATTTTGAATCACATAAACTGAACTAAGAGCGCCTCCCATCATTTCATTTAAGGCATCAGCTTGAGGCGTATCGAGCACAGAAAATAATACAAATGAATACATAAGTCCGAAAGCTCCAACAGCATAAAACTGTTTCCTAACTAAAAATCCCCAGCCATCTATTTTCCCAAAACGTATTGCAGAGGCCGTTACTAAAGCTGCTAATAGAAACTCCAAAAGAACAATTCCTAAATCAGTCCAAATAATAGGCGAACTCAACATAGATAAGGTAGTTACTGCATTTAGTAAAAGATATCCACCAAAAAACAAGCTGATTTTCTGAAATATACTTAAGTCTGAACGAGAAATTTTTGTTGTATTAATGACTTTCCCCTCATCAATGATTACATCTATATGAGATTTTTGCATTTCATATTGTGCAAAATATTTATTTACTAGAGGCAATCGTAAGTAATGAACATACACCAAAGTCATTAAAATAGAAAATGGAGCTAAACTAATTCCACCAGTTATAAAGAACGATGCAATAGGAAAAAGAGGTGTTACAAACCATAAGACATAACGTACTTGAGAAATCCTTTTATAAAGTCCAATCGCTCCAATTAAAGCATAAATCCCTTTAACAAAACCAAACTTAGTTAATAAGTCAATTGAGTAAGGTAATTGCTCAATCATAGACTGAAGAGCCAGATTTGATGATGACAAAGGGAATAAAACAAGCTCATAAATGGCTTCAAGAAAAAGGAGAGTTGCTAAAATGCTAATAGGAAGTGGTCGATTCATGCGCCAAAAATACCAAATAAATAGGATTCATTGTCCTATTTTACTTTGAAGTAAATTTTTGGCAATTCATGACGTTCGTGGCGCCTGTGTCCTCAAAGGTGCCTAATGAATCAAACGTCAGCGTCCTCGCTGACATCCTTATACTGCGTTGAATTATTTAGTAGCAATTTCTTGTGCGTTTTCGTCTTTTAACTCGAGTTGTTGAGCTCTTATATTGTTTGCTACGATTTTTTGTTGTCAGCGTGGACGCTGACTTTTTTTACTAAGCACCTACGAGGACGCAGTCGCTATTTTTGGGCTATTTTGATGCTTCAAATACGCATAGATACAAAACAGAGAAGGACGCCTGTGACGGGGCGCCCTTCTCTCAGTTTGGCTTATAGACTAAACTAGGGGTTTAGTTCAACGGCTCCTGTAAGCGGTTGTAACAGGATTATCTTCTTATTTGATTGGCATTTATAGATTGGTTAAGTTAAAGATGGTTTAATTGTTAGAGAAGGGGTTTCCATCATAATTTCATCTTTTCCTTCCGCGATACTTTGTGCTTTTTTCTTTGCTTTCATCAAAGATGGCTCAAGTGCAGTATCTTCAATTCCAAAAAATTCTGGGTAAGCAATGGTTCCATGCTCGTGTTTATCTAGACCTGTTATTTCTGTTTCTTCATCAACACGTAAACCTATTACCATATCAATTAACTTAAAAACAATAAAGCTAGTTGCAACAGTCCAAACAAATACAGTAACAATACCTATTAGTTGTGTTCCTAATTGTGAGACACCGCCACCAAAAAATAGACCTGTAAAATCTGTAGAGTAAGGAGCTTGTGCAAATAAACCTACGCTTAATGTCCCCCAAGCACCTGCTAAACCGTGAACAGGAATTGCACCAACAGGATCGTCAATTTTAGCTTTTTCAAGCAAGAATATGCCAAAATACATGACTACACCTCCAACTGCTCCAATAATAATAGCTGATCCAGGTGAAACAACAGCACAAGGGGCAGTAATAGCTACTAATCCAGCAAGTGCGCCATTTAACGTGTATCCTAAATCTGGTTTACCTAAGTGAAACCAAGCTAAAAACATTACAACGGTCGCTCCAGCAGCGGCAGCTAAGTTAGTTGTAACCGCAATTCGAGCGAAAGAAACATCCGCACCCAAGGTTGAACCTGGATTAAAACCGAACCATCCAAACCACAAGATAAATACACCAAGAGTTCCAAGTGCAACCGAATGACCTCTTATAGGTTGCGCTTTACCTTCTAAGAAGCGACCGATACGAGGCCCTAAAATCATGGTTCCAACTAGACCTGCCCAAGCTCCAACACTATGAACAACGGTTGAACCTGCAAAATCATGGAAACCAATTGAGGATAACCATCCACCGCCCCAAATCCAATGACCAACGATAGGATAAATTAGCCCTGTAATAAATACGGTATAAACTAAATATCCGATAAAATTCGTTCGTTCAGCCATCGCTCCAGAAATAATAGTAGCAGCAGTTGCAGCAAAGACAGCTTGGAAGAACCAGTCAGCATATGACCATGCATCAATTGTTCCTGTTGCGCTTACTGCATCAGACAAAAAGAAATTACTAAATCCGATAAATGAGCCAAAGGAATCGCCATACATAAAAGCAAACCCAACTGCGTAAAATATGAGTGATCCAAGACAGAAATCCATCATATTCTTCATCATGATATTAGCAACGTTTTTGGCTCTGGTAAAACCAGCTTCAACTAATGCAAATCCTGCTTGCATAAAGAATACCATAAATCCGGCAATCATCATCCATAAAAAATCAGCAAATGTTTTACCACTTTCAGGCTCCACTTGCATCAACGACTCGGCAGCTGTTTCAACAGCACCTGCGAGTTGCGGAATGAACAACACACATAAAAGAAGGGCGATTATTTTTTTCATATTTATTTTATTTAGGCTAAAGGTTGATTTTTCCTAAATATTTAATACAAAAAGGAGAATGTCAAGCGCATTTTTAATGTTTTTTCATTTAATACCCTTGCCATAGTGAATACAATTCAGAAAAGCGGTTTCATGATTGAAAATATTTTAAAACTTTTTGATAAAAATCAGATAAATTTAAATTAATCAGTAAAATTTTTGCTTTCAACTCCATTTTTAAAGTAACTATACATTTTATATGGTTTTTATTAATGTTTGACAGAAAGCAATTCTTCGCCCAATTCAATACTATTAATAGCACTTATTCCCTTTTTACATTATAAATAAAATCTTATTTGAGCATACTCCGAAAAGTAGTTTTTAGCAAAATATTCGTCGAATTCGTAGTATTTTGAAGGGTATAAACCTAAAGAATTGACTTTTTGGAATGGACTCTTATTTGAAAATTTGAGAGGAGTTCTTTTTAAACTTTTCTGAGTCATAAGAAACCATATACTTCTTATTTAGTTTAATAATGCTCTCAAATGAATCTCGTTTTTTTCTTTTTGATACTGGATTTGCCTAAAAATGAACCTTAACATATTCTCTTGCAGCCAAATATTTTACTTTACTGTTAAAACTTTATTTTGAAATGATTAAGACAACTCCGATAAGTAGTATATTTCAATAATAATCGAAAATTTCAATCGATTTGAATAGGTGATAACAGGCAAAATAGACTTTCTGGAGTGAACTCATTTATTGTTACTTAGTTTTATATTCGAGGAGATCTCCACTTATATGTTAAAAATAGAATTTAATAGTCAAGGTATTTACCTTTCTGTGTGAGAACCATCTCTCCACTGGAATTCGATTCCGCATCGAAGT
>Ga0210034_1001492_pt1 | contig 20164 bp, 22 predicted proteins | sample CryGeymeta201505_FD_185466 | JGI IMG/M metagenome (GOLD analysis project Ga0210034, IMG submission 185466) | Groundwater microbial communities from Crystal Geyser aquifers in Utah, USA - Crystal Geyser metaG 2015-05 (SPAdes) (version 2) | ecosystem: Environmental > Aquatic > Deep subsurface >... | reverse complement strand
GACTTCCCTAGAGCAAAAATCCCCACTCGGCCATTGGCTTGGTGGGGATTTTTTTGGCTTCAATTACAACAGCGATGTCGTGCTGTTCTCTCAGTGTGCATACCTAGCACGTTGCGCCACTAATGCAATATATTAGATGTGTTCTACAATTTTTTAGATTTGTGTGATATATTGCAGGCTGTGTTAATCACTAAGGATTTGGTATGATAGTGGCTATGACCTATGATGAATTCAGACGACAAATTGGCAAGGCGGGGCTAACCGTAAAAGGGTTTGCTGAGCTTATAAAACAAACGCCAAACTCCATTACCAATTACGCCGCGCAAGGCGAGGTTCCTCCTCATCTGGCAATTATTTCTGCGTTAATGGGAGATATGGCAGAGGCAGGGCAGGATTTTCGCGTAACACTTTCGCGGATTCAATTTGATGCAGGTAAGCCGCGTGGTGGTGCTGTTAAAGGGCGATTTGGTGGAACTAAGCAGGACAGCAGCAATTAACCGAAATATAACCGAAACAAAGACTTGACTTTTAAAAAGTGACCATATAATGACTACCAAGCCAAGCCAAGCCAAGCCACTAGAAGAAAACACACGCGAATATGTGCTCGGGCATACACAGTTCGCACAAGAATTAGCCGTGCTTGCGAAAGATATTCGGAAGATTGCTGAAAAAGCTCCGAATGAGGCAACAATCGCAACCAACTTTGAACTGAAGCTTTACGGCCAGATGAAACACCGATTGCAAGTAGAGTTTGAGCCGATAAAAGAACAGTCAATTGCCACCAAACGACATATCAAAAAAGGACGTTTGGACTCACGCATTGGGGCACTCGTTATCGAATACAAGCAAAAAAGCCAACTTGACACGCCCAAAGTTCAAGCCAAGGCTGTTTCGCAAATCAAGAATTATCTCGAACACTTGCCCGATGACTTCAAGCGTGGTGCGGTGGGTGTCCTGACCGATGGTTGGCGAATCAAGTTCATATCCTGTGGTGACGGGAACGCCTTTGCGGAAACTGCATTTGAAGACCTGTCAGGAGCGCATCTACTACGCATCATTCGCGGCGTTCTGTCACTGGAGAAGAAAGCGTTAACGCCGAACAACCTAATTGCGGGTTTTTGCGATGGCGAAACCAGTCCAGCCAAACAACTTGCTCTAGCTCTTTACGATGCATTAAGCACTCATCCAACTGGTCGCTCCAACATGCTGTTCCGTGAGTGGCAGGCAATTTTCCGCCTAGCGCACGATGATTTATCTAAACAAAAAGCCATTGAAGATCGACGCAATGCATTGGCTGAGACATTGGATATTGTCATAGCCAAGAGCGACAACGATACGGAATACAAGGCACTATATGCAGTTCAAACCTCTTACGCCATCATCGTCAAAGTGATTGCATTCAAGGTTCTGTCGAGCATTCGAGCAAACGATAAAGCTACGGGATTTGCAGAGCTGGCCGAGTGCTCAACGGAAACTTTGCGGTCACACCTGGATAGATTGGAAAGCGGAGCCATTTTTCGCCAAGAAGGTTTTGGCAACCTACTGGAGGGCGATTTTTTCGCGTGGTATTGCACGCACGAACAATGGGATAAGCCAATTGGTGATGCAGTTAAACAAGTATTCTCCATTCTCGCGGAGTATGAAGACCATCACATGTTCGATGGCGGTCGTGTGCAGGACTTGTTCAAAGACCTGTATATGGCAATTATTCCAGACAAGGTGCGCCACAGCTTGGGGGAGTTCTACACGCCGCCATGGTTGTCAGAGCAAACTATTCTGGAAGCGCTGGGACTGGATCGCCAGAAGAAATGGACTGCATTAGACCCATGCTGTGGTAGCGGCACTTTCATTACCACACTTATCCGCCTTGTGCTGGAAGAGTCAACGGGGTTGTCAAACCAAGAAAAGTTGCGTGATGTACTGGCTCGTGTAAAAGGTATTGATCTCAATCCACTTGCAGCACTGACTTCCAGAATTAACTATTTTATCAATCTCTCACACCTGATTGGCGAAGAGGATGAGTTTGATGTGCCAGTCTATTTGGGCGACGCATCCTATGTGCCTAAGCCCAAAAAGATTGGGAAGGTGCTGTGCTTAGAATATGTCATCAGCACTGAAAAAGGACCGCTAAACCTATTACTTCCTCAAAGCGCAGTTGCCGACGTGGCTCTGTTTTCCAAGACCATGACCAAATTGGAAACCCATATTGAAAACGAAAATGAGACTGCCGTCGCGAAGGAACTCCGCAGCATTATTTCGCCCTCCGATTTAACTACAGAGGTAAAACAGGAGATTGCCAAGTTAGCAAAAAACTTGGTTGACTTACAACGTAACAAGTGGAATGGCATTTGGGCGCGGATCATCAGCAATTTTCTAACTACAGCGAACTTGGGGAGGTTTGATGTCATCGTCGGCAACCCGCCTTGGATTGATTGGAAGAACCTGCCGCAGGGCTACCGAGAACGGATTAAGCAGTTGTGTGTTGACCGACGCTTGTTTTCCGGCGATGGCATCACTGGCGGCATCAACCTGAATGTGTGCGCGCTTATCGCCAATGTTGCTGCACAGAACTGGTTGAAGGACGGTGGCATTATTGGTTTTCTCATGCCAGAAAACTTGATTTTCCAGCAGTCCTATGAGGGGTTCAGAAAATTCTACCTAGATGACGATAAGCGACTATATTTCCAGCGCTTGGTCGATTGGAACAAATCAGGCAAGCCGTTTGCCCCAGTAGGGCACCGCTTCCTTGGTTTCTTCATAGGAAAGCATGTACGTGATTATTCTCAAGGGGTACCAGTTATACAATTTGAGAAAAAGCCAAGCAGTAAAAAAGAAAACATTTTCCCACTGAAAGACTACGCGCATTGCCAACGTTTTTCCGACATGGCGCATATTTTTGATCGCACAGATACCGTGGCTCTAACCACAGGCACTAGCACAGCGTTTAGTTATGCAAAAAACATTGAAGAAGGAGGGAAGTTTGCACTCGTAACGGGCGAATGCACCTACCTAGGGCGCGAAGGCGTTGAAGTATTTCCCCAGGAACTGTTTCTACTGACAGTCAGCAAAACCAAAGGTAAAAACGCATATGTAACCAACTATCAAAGTGACCGCTCAAAACACAAGGTAGCTGCGGGCAGTTTTCTGATAGAAACGGACATGCTCCACCCATTAGTCAAAGGCACCGATATTGAGCGCTTTCATGTCGAATCGTCACCGTATGTCGTCCCATTTCCATACGATGACTGTGCGCGATCCCCTATTGATAGCGAGCGACTTACAACATTATCTCCAAACCTAATGAAGTATTTCAACGCTAACCGCTCTTCGTTTGAAGAACAAACCACCTACAACGATAAGATTATTGGCAAGAAGCACAAAAACGAGTTTTACGCATTGGCGCGTGTAGGTCTTTATTCCTACGGAAACTATTTTGTGGCCTTTCGTGATAACACGAAATGGCAGGCTGCTGTGGTATCGAAATTGCCAGTACCATGGTCTGATGATGGTAAGCGTCCTGTGTTTCAAAACCATGCCGTGTCCATTTCTCAGCACGCTGATGGCGCGTTCATCACTGAAGACGAAGCTCATTACATCTGCGCTATATTTAATGCGCCCATTGTTGCGCAATTCATTCTTAAATCCAGCGATAGCCGAACCTTCAAGATCAGACCGCCAGTGAATGTTCCACGTTTCGATCCCAAAAATAAGACGCACAGAAAGTTGGTGGCATTATCCAGGCAGGCTCATATCGACTACGCCAACTCTGATGTGATGGCACAGATCGACCAAGAGCTAGATTTAACTTACTATGCCTTGCTGAAAGCACAATCTACCGCACTTGCTGATGACAAGGCAATGACAGAGAGAGAAGCTGGGTAAATTTCGATGATAATTGGAACTATGATATGTTTCGCTGATCGGTCGAAAGCCCCGGCCAGACACCGTAAACAATATCTGAAAGGGCAACAAAAGCTTTCCATTCGTATGAATGCATTTGCTCAGGCCGGCGAACCGAACCAAACGTACGCACATAATGAATATCAACTTCGTTGAACAAGCGCATGAAAACATCTTTGACGCTTCCTTCACCAGACAGGTCAACGCCATACTGCCCGTAGCTGTTCTGAATCACTTTCATTTCCACACCCGATTGGAATACACGGACATTTTTATTCAAGTGATTATTCAGTTCGACAAAAACATCACACAGCGTACGCAAATCAGCAGCAGTTGAACTTGAGTTTTGTAATTGATACATAGTTTGTCCTTTCGAGACGATAGATTCATCCCTTACGGGAATTTTCTGGTTTGAAATGCCTCTTGCGTGAGGCGGCGATTTTTCAGCAGGACGCTGAAAAAGGGATGACCAGTGCGGTCGCCACTTGGCTCAAAAAAACCAAATAACTACAGCACTAAAAATCGTTTTGGGGGGAGATTATTTCGATGTTAGTGATGTTGTTTTTGTACCAAAAGGAATTGATACAACATCAAAATTGTTTCAAGGCATGACCGGGATAGACCCTGTTCACATTATTCATTTTTCAGAAGATGTTGAATATTCTATTAATGGTCAGAAGATTAATAACTAAGAAGCAAAAAGGGAAGCTGATGGGAAGTTGATTAAAAATGCGTTGTATATGCGTGCGAATCTTATTAAGACTGGTAATCCACATCTTTCTGTAAATTGATGTGTAAAATAAGAATCGCCGTCGTTCTTGCGTGAAAAGCTGGAAATTAAAGCATTATCCGTTGATCAAATGAAGTTAGTTATTCGTCTGAAAGAATTAGGTGATGCAGCTATGACCAAGAAACACTAACTTAAGCCCCACTCAAATTGAGTGGGGCTTTTACTTTAATACAAAATTAAGTAATTCAACCTAAATCAAAAACGCACAGCAGGAAAGGTATTATTAACACCAAGCAATACCGAATTTATTTTATTACGTTTATTGACTTATTTGAACTAAGAATATAAAATTAAACTCTTTATTAAATAAAGGATTGTTCGATGAAAAAGACAAACGAAGATAAAGATTTAAACCAAAAAATAGTTAGATTGACGCAACAAGGTAAATTAACTGTCTTGGTAAAAGAAATTCTTGCTTTGGTTGGTGAAGTTGACTTGCCTATTCCAAAAGAAAAACAAGCTAAATATCTTGATACAAAAACAACACACGAGTATTTTATTAAATGTGCTCACGCCGATCCTGAAGACGCAACAAAATGCTATGAGCTGCTAAAAGCTGAAATTTTAAATTTAAAAAATGAATAATGAAATTACTCATGTAACCAGATCAAAACCTGTTGTTACAAAAAGTATTTATGCTTCTACTGATGAAGATGCGGTAAAGACGTGGCTGGCAGTAACAACGAATGGATCACCGAATACTTTACAGTCTTATCGTAAAGAAGTCTCTCGCTTAATGTCGTGGTGTAAGGTTAATAACTTGCAAATTCCTGATATAAAACTTGAACACTTAATTGAATTTGTTAAATTTTTGCAAAATCCACCACTCTCTATGATTGGATCACCGAAGCCTATTGGTCATATTGACTGGAAACCTTTTTCAAAACCGCTATCTCCTCGTTCAGCTTATTATTCCGTCACTGTTGTTGGTGGAATGCTCGGATTTCTTGAAGATGCTGGCTATATTCAAAGCAACCCAATGAGGCTGTTTGTCAGAATTTCTCGCAACAGTGCTTCAAAAGCTTCTCGTATAAATGCCAGAAGAAAACCAATTCCAGTTGACGCTCAAGAAGTTTTATCGAGGTGTCTGTTAGAATGCGTAGGTGAATTTGATGTAGTACGCGGAAGATGGCTGGTTAACTTATTTTTCCATTCCGGACTGAGATTATCTGAAGTAGCTTCAATTCGCATGAAAGACTTTTTTAAAGAAAAAGAAGCCTGGTATCTAAAAGTTAAAGGTAAAGGAAGTAAAGAACGTATTGTTGTAATTCCTTCAATAATTATTAGAGAATTGGCTATTTACAGACATTTTCTTGGTTTGTCTGATACACCATCGCTTTCTGAAGAAATGTTTGTTGTTGGTAATCAATATCACCCAAATACAGGTATAACAGCTCGCGGTCTTTCATTAGCAATACATCGATTCCTATTATATCTTGAAATAAAATTTAATTTGGAACCAGGTTTATTCATTAAAATACATCCGCATTTATTCCGCCATACTGCAGCGACAAAATGGTTAAATAATGGAGCAACATTAGCTGATGTTCGCGAACAATTAGGCCACGGATCAATAGCGACAACATCACTTTATGTGACACCAGAGAATAGTCAGCGTCATAAATCAATCGAAAACGCTTCTTAAATTAAAAATGACATCTAAAAACACATCTGAATTAAAAAATATTTTTGCAGAACTACCTTTACGCGGTTGCGCTGCTTTTGGGAAATTACATGTCGGTTTAATAGGTGTCTTAAAAGGCAACCAGCGGCAAAGTAATGTAATTCGTAAAATTAATTTATCAGACATTGGTTATAAATGGGGGGAAGATTCTCCTGGTTGTAATGATCTAGCCATAAATTGTTGTCATGCGCTTATGCCTCCATTAAATAACGATACCGATGTTGTTTTCAATGGTGTTACTATCTCTTTAAACACTCATACTCTTTATAATAAATTTAAAGAAACATTTCTTCTCCCCCTTGATAAAGATAAAAGTTTTTTCTTTCCATATATAGAAATTCATTCATGGATGCTGGATAACAAAGGGAATTGGTTAACTAAATTAGCGCATCAGTCATCCAAATTAAATAGCGAATATATAATTCCTGGTGTAAAAAAAAGCGACTTGAACACTTAATAAATCAATGTTAATATTAAAAAATATTAAATAGGAGATGCAAATTTTGAAACTCGCTAAAGTTGAAAACGGTAAATATGGTTCTGCTGTAAAATCTAATCTGGAAAAAACAAGTTTAGTTCTTAATGTATTTACGGATATCAACACGTTTGAGCAATTGGTTTTGCAGCGTTTAGCTAATAAGGATACAACTCTTTCAATTGGTGTTTTGCACACTCCTTTTGAAGTAGCTAAGGATATTGTTCGTTTGATGAATGAGGGTAAAACTGACATTCTCTATGTAACTGGAAGCACTTCAGCAAGCCTTGCTGTATTTGGTATTGATGAGACTAAAGTTGGTAATTGGTTTCTAAATGTTTTTGCTGAAGTAAGTAAGAAAAAGAAGATTTCAGTTATTATTTCTGACGGTATGTCTGGTGTCGGTATTGCGGTTATTGCAGCCAGTATTAAAGCATCAATAGATGTTGAAGGCTTTACTACTGAACCAGCGGCTGAAGTTGAAGAAAAGGCAACTAAACTAGCTAAATTATTGATTGAATAAAACATGAAAACAGAAGATCGCAACAGAATTTCTAAAGGCATTCTCAATGATGCTTTTGATAAACTTGTGAAAGCTGGATTTAATTCACCTTCTATTGTTATTTTTGATGACTTCATACATGAAGGTCATCCATTAAGTTATATTGGTCGCTTTATTTCTCCTGAGGTGACTAAAGAACTTGTTGATCAATCAAAAGAAGAAGGAATCGCAGACCCAAAAATAACCGAAAATTTTAGCTGTGAAGCGGCTTATCGATTATTGATAACATCTCTTTCGCCTGAAGATATTATGAAAATTCTTGGTAAATTTGTTGACAGGACACTGACAAATAATCCTGATTTGATTGAATCTTACACGCTTAAATTAACATCTTCAAATAATAATGGAAAGAACGTTTCTTTATCAGATACAAAAAAAGATGGTAAAGTAACTATTCATTAATTATGGATATCATAACTAAAAAAGAAAAAGACATCCTTCAAATTTTAGCTGATTGTGTGGCTAAGTTAGATAAGGCTGGATTAACTGCCCCTTCTATCATCGCTGTTGATGATACTGGCGAGAATGTTGAAACCAGGATATTTATCAATCAAAAAACCAACGACAGTATTGCTGATGAGGTTGGTGAAAACGAAAATACAAATAAAGTATTTGTTTTGGAATTATCCTATCATCTTGTTAAAAACATGATGAGCACAGATGATGATTGTATAAAAATGTTTGAAAGGTTTTTGGTATGGGCTAAAGAAGATACTAAACACAATTTAAAATTACAATCAGAAACGTCTGTTACCGATAATACTGCAAACCATTTTCCCGATCCATCTAAAAATACCCTTCATTAAAGGTTCTTTATGAAACTTATTTCTTCTTTGTTGCTTTCTTTGGTATCAATATGTTCTTTTCAAGCTACAGCGGCCTCTTACGATGCTTCTGCGACAGCGTTGTGCCCTGTTTATCACAATAAAAAAATTAGCCATAAAGAAAAAAGCTTTAAAACTGGTTCTATCATTCCATCTGGCTGTCAGCAAGTACATCTCTCTGTAAAAATATCACCAACAGAAGATGAGGGTCGCCCTGGCGCTTTTTATGCGGGAGCGAGAGACACAAACCAAACATTTTCTATTTTTTATTCTGAGAATGTTGATGCAAGGGATATTGGCATTCCTGGATGGCATAGTACCGTTCAAAATAACGTCATGTTTGCATCTCCAATAGAAAGCTTCAAAGATGGTCTTCCTTCTTCTTTTGTTAAAAAGATTTTAAATGGTGCTTCTGTATGTAGCACATCAACTATGAATATTGAAATATGGGTTGGGTATGGCTCATTGTCAGCAGATAAAGAACGCTTGATCAGAAAATTAAAGGAACAACAAGATCAAAATAACAATCAAGATTTGACCGCTAAAAGAGATGCCGCTTTAAATAGTATGCCTGAAGGCGAAGAAAAAGAAAATTTAAGGAAAGTAGTAAATAAAGCTATTGAAGGTCGTGATAATGTTAAACGATCGCCATTAGATGTTGAAAAAATGGCGTTAAGCTTTATTTATATGGACGGTATGAAGAATCAAAAATATAGTCATGTTATGACTATCAAATGTGTAAACAATACCCACGGTAGTGCTGATTAATAAATATGAAGACATCGCTTGTTCTGTTATGTTTAATAGCTTTAACAGTAATTTTTGTAATTGTATTCAACAACAAAAAACCAAAAATAAAAGGGTTGTATAAAGCAAAGAAGCTGATGACCGATAACGAAGTTGAGTTTTTCGGTAGATTGATTCAAGCTTTGCCTGGCTATTATGTCTTTCCACAGGTCGCAATGGGCGCTTTAATACAGCCTAATCGCGATAAAGACCATGAAGATTTTTGGAAAATTCGTGGAACATTTAGTCAAAAAATAACTGATTTTCTGGTTTGTGATAAGACTATGAAGGTAATTGCTATTGTTGAACTTGATGATAAAACACATGATGCTAATAAAGATCGAATGCGCGACGAAATGACCAGACAAGCCCATTATAAGACAATCAGGTGGGAATCAAAAAATAAGCCTTCTATAGTTGATATAACCAAAACTATCATCTCTTTAAAGTAGGTTGAATAGCGCGAACAACAAAGTTATTCTTGCTATTTTATAATATTTGTAGTATAATTTATTCAATGCGGGATACTTTTGTTTTAAAGCTTTAACGATTCTCGTTATTTTATGATGAGTTGATTGAAGTATGGCAAATAAATAAAGATTATTCCTTGGTGAAATAAATAAATAATCAATTATTTTTATATTTTTTCTTGACTTATCCTTTTTGATGAATTAAACTGTGTTCTCTGAATCGAAATGTACTTAGGATTAACTGAAATGAACGCAATATTTTTCCCCACGTCGTCACCAAGCTTTAGTGAGATATCCTCACCAGAGTTTAACTGCGTGCGCGTAGGGAGTGTGTTTGATGAAGGATGGGAAGACTAAATAGTCTGAAGTCCTGATAAAATCCAAAACCCTACTTGAAGAAGTGGGGTTTTTGTTTGTTAATAAATATCGGTGTGTAGGCTAGTGGCAAGTCGCTACGTTTGGGGCGTAGAAATCGTCAGTTCGATTCTGACTACACACCGACCAGTTTTGTAGTAAACGGAGTGTAATGTCAGCCTGGTCAGACGGCTCGCCCTGGAAGCGAGAGGTCGTGAGTTCGAATCTCACCACTCCGACCATAATTACTGGCGCTTTTTTAGCGACAACAGTTGTAAATAGTTTTGCCGCTGTAACTGAGATGAATTAGTGATGGTCTGAAAAACCATAGAGGTGGTTCGATACCACTCGGCGGCACCAAGTTTTGTCCTGTAATACAAATGGTTGAGTGGCCTGCCCTTCACGCAGGAATAGAGGAGTTCGATTCTCCCACAGGACACCAGTTTCATTGTCAATATCGTCTAGTGGACAAGGACGCTGGAACTTCACTCCGGAGACACGAGTTCGACTCTCGTTATTGACACCAGTTTTGTAGTACCGATGTAAAGTTTTGTTTCTGTCGTCTAGTGGTTTAGGACATCTGGTTTTCGCCCAGGTAACGCCAGTTCGAATCTGGTCAGGAACACCATATTTAGATGTAAAAATTTTTGGTACGGAAGCCCTATTGGTTGGAGGCAGCGAACTCATAATTCGTCAGCGAAAGCTCATTGCGGGTTCGAACCCCACCCGTACCACCAGATGTAAAAGTTTTATTGGAAGGCTAAATCGATTGGTAACGAAAACTGCCTTGAAAACAGCTGAGCTGGTAACAGCCTTGGGAGTTCAACTCTCCCGCCTTCCGCCAGTATTTAGTTTTGGAGAATTGTGCGAGCGGTCTATGCATCTTGTTTGCTAAACAATGAGTCCAACAATGGACACCAGGGTTCGAATCCCTGATTCTCCGCCAGTATTAAGTAGCAAATAATTTTGGAATGGTAGCTCAGTTTGGTAGAGCACTGGATTGAAAATCCAGGTGTCACTGGTTCAATTCCAGTTCATTCCACCAGTTTGGAGAATTGCCGGAGCGGACAATCGGCACTGCTTGGAAAGTAGTTGGTCACAGTAATGTGGCACCAGGGTTCGAATCCCTGATTCTCCGCCAGTAATGTTTCTATAAGAATGGAAAACATATCTTATTACAAAGCGATATTCATTATAAACAGCTTTCAACTTTAACGAGAAAAAAATGAAAACAAACGAACTCGAAAAACTTGGTAAACCATACCGTATTTTTGCAGACTATGTTGAACATGCCGCATTGTCACAATTCATGGATTTTATGCGCCAGGATTGTGTTCTTCAAGGTGCGTTGATGCCTGACGTTCATGCAGGATATTCTTTGCCTATAGGGGCTGTTATTGCTTGCGATGGATTTATCTCACCACAAGCAGTTGGTTACGACATCGGTTGTGGAATGTGTGCCATTCTTACACCATTTAACAAAGATGAAGTCAAAGCTAACTCTCAGCAGATATTCGATGCTATTTACGAATTGATTCCTGTTGGCTCAAATCACAATTCAAAGACTGTCCATTGGAGTGGATTGCGAGATTTAACACGTACTAATGTAGTTCGTGATCTGTTGAATTCTAAGGGATCGAATGACTTGCACAGTTTAGGTGGGGGAAATCATTTCATTGAAATCGGTTACGATGAATTAGATCGTGTATGGATTGTGATTCACTCTGGTAGCCGTCACATGGGTCATTCAGTTGCAAAACATTACATGAGTATTGCTGGTGGTGATGGACGCGCTCACGAAGGGTTCTACGGGTTTACTGAAAACAGTGAAGCAGGACGTGATTATATCATCGATTTGCAGTTCTGTTTGGAGTATGCATTAGAGAACCGTCGTGGTTTGATTGGTCGAGTTTTTGATGCGATACAAACTCATCATAGTAAAATCAACAAACAGATTGATTGGTCGGCTTTAATCAATAGAAACCACAATCACGCAGAAAAGAAGGACGGTTTGTGGATTCATCGAAAAGGAGCCACTCATGCTGAACAAGGTATGATGGGTGTTATTTCTGGCAACATGCGTGATGGTTCATTCATTGTTTGTGGTAAAGGTAATCCTGAATCGCTGTATTCAAGCTCTCATGGTGCCGGTCGAGTTATGGGTCGTGCTGAAGCGAAACGTCAGCTTGATATGGAAACATTCATCAAAGATATGTCCGACAGGGGTATCCAAGCTCGCATAGAACCAGCAACACTTGATGAATCTGCTGGAGCTTACAAGAATATTTTTGAAGTAATGGCTATGCAACCTGATCTTGTTACAGTTATTCATCATATTACGCCTATGATTAACATCAAAGGTTAATTTCAACAATAAGAAGCCCACCAATTAGGTGGGCTTCTTGACGTTTATTGCTTCATTTTGAAATAATGTACCTTAAATACGACCATTTCGCGGACATCTTTCATCTGACAGTAAATTAGATTAAACATACACGCTTCCTTTCCATTACATCGCCACGACCGTGGTAAGGAATTCTTCCCCAGCAGCATTGATCGTCCAGTGATAGTAACCATTGCCAATCACATCGATAAACCCCAATTCAATGAGCCTTAACCCAGGCTTGTAAGAGTCAATAAACGCGCCATTTTTTTCTTTCAACAACGCAAGCTGCGCTGAGGTTAATTTGATTCTTTTATTCATCATTACCTCCTCATTACGCTGATACTGGCGCAGCAGCTTGCCTATACAAGACTTTACTGAGTATCTTAACGTAAAATGTGTACATTTCGTCAAATTTTGGCTCATAACAATCATATCTACTATTTGATTAAAACTGAATGTCCAATTCCGCAAGAACATCTTTCATTCACCATGATTCCACTTCAAAATCCTCATGTTCATCCCTGTTTGAGTGTTTCGAAAAAACATCTCATCGAAATTCCGACATAGTTGCATTATAATCACAATACAACATTTATGCAAGCTAAATGTGCGCACCGTAATCATAGTCTAATCGCCATCGCTCTGCAAGGAGCATCAAATGCTGACTGCTTATGCCCTTCAAGAAAAGACTGGAGTTAAGTAATCTCCTGTTTCCAACCAAACAAAAACCCCGCGTGAGCGGGTTTTTTGTTGTTTATGATTACTTCTAATTATTTCAATCCATATAATTGACAATACTTTCAGCAGCAGTTTTAATAGCACTAGCAAACTGAGGTGTATTTACATTAACACCTTCACAGGACAGCGCTAGTAACAACGATTCAACCACATACGCGGCCAATTCCTTTGCTTCAGTTTCTTTTTCAGAGTCTTCATCGTCAGCAAACTGCTCTTCCAACATTGACTGAATCGCACCTTCGTTACCATAGGTATGAACAACAATGCCATATGGTAAAACAGAAAATGGTTTAACTTGTTTCTGTTTGCCAGCCATTTCGTCAAATTTACTTGCATCAATTTTTTTGATGTTAACTACATCACAAGCTGGCTCTTGATACTGGGGACGATCAATAATCAACAAGCTATCTTGTTCTCCGGTTGCGAGAACGTCATTTACTTGTTGTTCAGCGGCTTTACGAGCATCATCTTCAGATTCGGCTTTGACATTGAGAGTTACTGTGGACTGACCAAAATCAATACCTACAGTAACAGAGAAAGGAAACAAATTTTTTGTGTTTTTTTGCATAGGATATCTCCTGATTGAATTATTTAACTACGTGACCAATTTTAAGATGCGTTTATAACTTTCCTTGTGTGATCGTTATAAACGAAATATTTGTCACGGACAAATAAACCCGCTACCTAAAAGCAGCGGTTGATTTAGTATTGATTAGAACTGAATTATTCCCCTTCGCCGCCACATTACTGATAACACGTTAACAAGATGCGCGGCAAGCCTCGTCGTTCAGGGCGGAAAGGATAGCGCGGATGCTGTAGACATCCTTGCCTTTGGTTGTTTTCTGAATTAGTGTTTACTATTGCTCGATATTTGGCAGATAATCACCAGACACAAGCCAATTTCACATGCGTGGATTGAGGCTATGAGAATAACGCCGATGGTCGGCACTATCAATGTTTTAGAGCGAGGACATCGCTTGTTAAATCCTAGGTTAACTCAAAACCTGTTTTTGAACCAGTTATTATTAAAATTAGAGGAAGAAAATTTGAATTTTTACAATAGAAATATATTGCCTTTACATGAAAATATCTTTGTGTTCAGCAGCGATATTGAGGGAAGACATGCTTGTGGTGATGCTAAGACAGCCAAAGACCGTTTTAATGCACGTTATGTAACAGGGCAAGGAAGAACTGGTAACGCTTACGCCATCCCTACTAGGGATATTGATTTCAAATCAAGAACATTGAATGAAATAAAAACATCAGTTAATCGTTTTCTTGATTATGCTCAATCATTGCCAAAACTGAATTTTTTTATTGCTCGTGATGTTTGTAATGTATCTGAATTAAAAGACAAAGACATTGTTATTTTATTTATCAAGGCTTCTAAAAACTGTCATTTTCATGAAGATTGGCAACGTTTTTTTGTTACAGAGTAAACATCTAATTGCAACCTACAACAAAAAACCGCTAATCAATATGCGGTTTTTTGTTTGCAATACTATAGAATTTAATTAATCTTGATCTTGACGATCTAATTCTTGCACTTTTAATTTGGCCATTTTGGTTATAACATCATTATATAAACTGAGCCTCCGTATTTCTGGCTTCGTTATATCTTCTTTCCAACGTTCCATGGTTGAATTTGAAACATGAAGTATTTTTGATAATGTAACGTCATCAATATCAAGAAGTTTACACCATCGTCGAACCAATGTTGAAATTTTAAGTTTTTCAAGACGCCCCCTTTCTTTGCTTTGTACCCTTTCCTGTTTTATTATCAACTTAGCTTTAGCCATGATTGAGGCAGGAACTTCTTTGGTCTTTTTGTAAATATAAGAAGATAGCCTAAATTCAGTAATGCCTAATTTAGTTGCGAAATCACCAATTGAAATATTCAACTTTTCACGAATTTTTATGAGCAAGTCATGATCTGGCCCACCATTATTTGCAACGATTTTAACTGCACGTTTTTGCTTTGCATTAAAATTTGAAACAATATTTTTAAAATGATCCGGTGCTGCATCAAAAATAGCGTTAAATTTGTCAGCAGTTAATTTTTCAGCGGTAATGTCTTCAAGACTTTTATTTTCCATTGCTACTGCATAGGAAGCGGCATCAGTGAGTAAATTTTCTGACTCTTCATCATAAAATGATTCTGTTTTTGTTTCGCTATTCAACTCAAGCGCACATCTTTTTACAGTAGCGTACCAGAGTGAATAAAAACCACTTGGGTTATTGATGCTATTAATGTACTTTTCAAAGATAACAAGGATTGCACGTTGCTTTAGTTCATCGTGGTTTTCTTTAATCCGAAATTTCATGCAAACTGACCGAACAATGACATTAATTCTTGAATCTGTATAAAAAAGCTTTGCAACTTCATCAGCTGACATTTTGCCTTTATTATAAGTAACAATTGATGTCGTCATATCTCCTTTTTTGGAGATGCGAGCTATTCTTTTTTTAATCGGTGATGTCTTGTTAGTTTGATTCATTATTTCTCCAGTAGTACAGATTTTAGCTTATATTTAATGAAATATGCAAACAAGATTACAGGGTGATGAAAATCATACCAATGTACAAAGTCTATCTTGGACTTATGTATCCCTTCGACGGGATTCGGAATCATTAAAATAATCATTAAAATAGGAGTTTTACCATGAAAACATTTTTCTCATTGGCAGTATGTTTTGTTATCATCTTTAGCCAGAGGGCGGAAGCTGGCTGGCAAGATGGTGTTGACGCCGGTACTTACAGTACGACAAGGAATCAGGTCCAAACAAAAGGGACCGCCGAGTTCATGACGGTTCTGGCAACACGTCAAGTTCGTATTGAGGTGGCTCAACAGCCATCTCAGAGTAACTACGCCGGATATGCTGCAACTGGCGTTGGGGCTGCTCTTGGTGGTTTGGCCGGAAGCAGTATGGGTGCAGGTAATGGTCGTACAGCTGCAACTTTGGTCGGTGGTTTGGTTGGCGGTTTCGCAGGACAAGCCGTTGCACAAGTAATGTCTCAGCCCACCACCCGAGAAGTGGTTGGTACTGAAATTACATTGATTAATAAAGATAACGAAGTTATCGTCATTAGTCAGACAGGTAATGAGTCATTTATTAGAAACGAAAGTGTAATGGTTATACAAGCCGGCAGTAGATGGCGCGTAACTCATGCACCAACAAATATGTAAATTTAAACCTAGACAGCCAATCCGTAAGGATGGGCTGTTTTTTTGTTTATTGCATTTAATTCATTGAGGTAGTTTACTAAGCAAAAAAAATAAAGATAGAAATCTATTTATTTTTGTATCAAAATAAAAACAAAACAAAAAACAACCGGAATTAACCGGTTGTTTTTATAGTTTTACTGCCAACTTGCTTAATTTTTCAATAAGTATTTCGTTAACATCCATACCAGGTTTTGGAACTCTATTTACTGGTTCGGAACCAAGCAAACTTAATTCTTTAACCAATTCAACCGCCCATGTTTGACCAGGGTTATCCGGACTATCAGTATCATTATCAAAGCAGACAAATGATTTTTTGCCTTTTAAGTTCATACCGGACAACCAAGTTTTTTTTATATCATTCCATGTATTACACCCAGGAATACCGTGAACGGTTCCTTTATAATCAAGTGCAACCATTGACAGCATATCAATAAATCCCTCAGTAAAAGCGTGAGAGTCACCACTACCGGCCCAAGACCAAGGTTTATTAGTGATTCCGTAGCGTATTACTTTTGGTTCATTACTTCGTACTGGTTTGATGCTACGAAATTCGGCTGAATCATGATCAGGAAAGAAAAACATCAACGGTCTGAAAGCAATACCAGGGGCTTTCGAATTTTTAAGCCATATTCCCGATTCTCTAAGAAGCTCTTCTCCACAAGCTTTCTTTATCAAACTAATTGATTCTGATGGATTGTTAGGGAAAAATCTTATCAAACCTTGTTTTATAGCGGAAACAACCAATGGCATAGGAAGCATGCGTGTATGTAGCAAATAGTCAATAGCAAATTGATTACTTGTCTTTTCTGTTGCTTCGAATATCTTTAATAAACATTCTGTTATTGCTGCGTTTCGACCATCTGGTGAAACATATATTTTACCCTGGTAAACCGGCTTAATTTCATTTGACAACAAAGACCTTGCAGCGTCAACCGCACTATTAAGGTTCAAATAAAGTTGTGCAGCTTGAACAACATCCCCTTTTGCATTGCACTTCCAACATCGAAAATATTGCCCTTCATCTCCCATTAATTGAAGCTTAAAATTTGCATGGCTTGATTCGCCACATGATGGACATCCATGCCATCTTGGAATATTACCTTTAACGACAGGTTCTCCAAGAATGGAAATTAGATAATCAACCAGTCTGTTGCTGTTTTTAGCTTGTTGTATTAAAGTCATCTTCACGCCTTTCTTTGATTACTTGTAATGTGAAATATTTTCCACAGATATGTAAAAAAGACCATCCAAAAGAATGATCTTAATTAAGTTATCATTAAAAATTAGTATCTTCTTACAATAGATTGACACTTAAGAATAACAATACAAATTTTACTGAAGAATCTCCATAATAAGCCAAGAGTTTTTCAATGTATTCATTACAACTCAATCCACCTAAAAATCTTTCTGGATCAATTATTGAAAAACAATATAATTCCTGGTTGATCTTATAACTAGATACAAGGTTCCCGGGAAAATAAAAACACCCTCATCAATAGAGAAGAGGGTGTTAAAAGAATTATACCACTTTTTGCATACGGTTTTTTTCCTCATTCCAAAAATCGAAACCGTATATGTTCATATTTCGTTCATGTTTTAGTTTGTCTCCGTCGCCACCAATCAGCTTTGACCAAGGAGCGATCCCTTCCTTTGAGATACCCATCTCAGCCATCTTGTCAAGATGTGCTGCGATAACTTCCCGGCGTTTTTGCGCATAAGATGCCAGGATACGACGAGAATTGCAATGACAATTCAACGCCCACTCAACAGCGAGCAATTTGTTGAACTCGATTGAGTTCAACTCACACATTGAAAGCTTTCTCTTCAAGCTTTCAATGCTAACACCAAAAGAAAACAACATTAATGCAAACGTTTTCATTTTTCACTCTCTAAGTGATTAATAAAAATCCTGCTAAAAACAGGATTCCCTGCAACTCGAAGAATATCGCTTTGCAAAAAGATATAAATTTCATGTATCTGTAAAATAGAAAAACCACTCCGAAGAGTGGTTAGTTATTAAAAGACGATTTCCTCAGTTTCTTCGGTTTTAGCAACCTTTGATTCTTCTGGAGAATCGGTTTTTGTTGGTACGGATGCAGTGATATCCATAGCCTCCCCAATACGACGACCTTCATTTGCGATTTTTCTTTCATCGCTCATAAAAGCCAGCATAGAGCCGATCAAAAATGCATCAGCGCCGTCATAGCGATCCATTCCTGGTGAAATACCTGCCAGTAATTTATCGATAGCTGGTTTGATGTTCGCCAGTGATGGTGACAAAAAACCAAAAGAAGCCGCTTTACTTGCCGCACGACGTAAAACTTCAATCGTTTTCTTTGAATACCAGTCACCTGGACGCGTCGATTTTTTTACGTCTTGCGCAATTTCCCATGCTACCTGTTCGTACAGATAGTTAAATTGCTGCTCTGCACCTACTTCGATATCATCAGGAGCAAGCGTTTTTGATACAAAAATGATACGTAAATCCTTATCAAGTTGTTCAACAGATGGCGCAATAGCCAAAATCTGTTCAGCCTGGGTTGGGTTTTCTTCGATTTTCTTTTGGATAAACGAAGGATATTGAAGAATGAATTCTTCTTTATTTTCATTGAACCGCGTTACTACCGGGCCAATCTTGGCACGAAGATCATCCATTTTTGGCAGTGGTACAGCCCAAGCATGAAATAGATCAAGCCGAGTACCGGCGGCACGACAAAGATTATCTCCTTGTGAGCGAGCGTTGCTTAATTTGCTCATTGCCTTTGTGTCTATGAACTCGACACTCTGTTTACTGATTAAAACCCCATCCCTGGTCTTTTTCCCTGAGCTGCGTTCATTTGCGAAAAGGGATACTGCGAAATTCACAATTTTGCATTTATCCAGAACTGGGAAGTCTTTGTTTTCTTTATTTGACATTGTAAAACTCCTTTTTAACACGGTTATTTATTAACGTTACACAATGTTATAAAATTCATAAGCATGTAAAAAACACCCAGAATAAACTGGGCGTTTTTATTGTTTTGTTAATTACACAGAAGGTATATTGAATGTGTTCTTGATAAACAAATGAATACTTTGTCTTTCAACTTCAGGAGACCTGAATGTAACAGCCATATCTAATGCTTTACAAATAATTTTAACAGAATTGTCAACATCATTTGCTTCAACAGCTTTTGCCAGCGCACTACCAAAAACTTTAAGCATCCTTGCCCAAGTAATCAAGCCACGAGTGGAGATTGTTGTTTCCATCTCGTCATTTTTAAACTGGTTTCGGACTTCAGTAACTGTCTTAATCAGCAACTCGATAACCCATGATTCCAGCTTAGGAATACAGTTATTAACAACACCAGCTTCTTCAACAGGGTCAAGATAATCAACAGAACCGACCAAAAAACGATCAAGCAAGGCAATGTTGAATTTCTTTACACCTTTATAGTTTGGACCAATTGGATTCCCCGTCATCATAACGCGAAAATTTGCGTGAGGATAAATCAGGCGATTGGTTTCTGGAATATACACCGGAGTTCCATCCAAAGGCCCATTCAAACCACCAATAACGGATGGGTCTAAGAAGTTGCCTTCATCAAGTAATAATACAGCGCCCTCCTCCATAGCTCGAATAAGTGGGCCATCGAACCATTTTTGAACAACCTTGCCATGAAGCACTGTTGAAAGCACTTTTGATAAAATTGCGCGTACTGACGCATTCTTTAAAAGAAATTTAGCAAAGAATGAGCCTCCACCCATAACTTCTTTTTCTTTTATCTTTAAACCAGAATCAACGTCGGGGTCTTTTTGCCTCCAATCTACTTCGTTGGAAACGTCCTCAATCATTTTACTTACATCAAATTGAGTTTCATCAGCTAAAACTAAGCGCCAGCCACCAAGCAACTCACCAAATTCTAAACGACCATGGCAACCTACACGATAGACAGACTGTCCAATTCGATTGCAAAACTGTTCCCCAAA
>Ga0210034_1001472_pt1 | contig 20392 bp, 19 predicted proteins | sample CryGeymeta201505_FD_185466 | JGI IMG/M metagenome (GOLD analysis project Ga0210034, IMG submission 185466) | Groundwater microbial communities from Crystal Geyser aquifers in Utah, USA - Crystal Geyser metaG 2015-05 (SPAdes) (version 2) | ecosystem: Environmental > Aquatic > Deep subsurface >... | reverse complement strand
TCCACAGCAAAGCGGAATGTGGCGTGGGTGCAGACCAGCACTTGGTCGGTGCTGGCAAGGAACTCGCCCACGGCCTTGACCTTGGACTTGGCGACCTTCACATCGTCAATGCCAGGGGCATTGCACATATTCCACTGTGGTGCCACCTGCCAGTCCCAGTAAAAGCCGTAGTGGCTCAGGGGCTCATCGGCAAAGCTGCTGCCAATGGAGCGCTCTGGCACCACCACAATGGCCTGCTGTAGGCCCTGGTTGTTGAGCTTGTCCAAGGCGATGAACATCAGCGCGCGCGACTTGCCGGAAGCTGGCGGCGACTTGATCAGCAGGTATTGCTCGCCACGCTTGGCGTACGCGCGCTCCTGCATGGCGCGCATGCCCAGCGCATTGGCCTTGCTGGAGGCACCCGTGCGCGCCGTTGTGATGGACACCGACGGCACGGTGTACGCGTTGGTCGGGTTGCTGGCTTGTTGGCTCATTTTGTTTTCCTCGCCTTTATTGCTTTTGCTGCGGGCTTGGCCTTGGTAGCTGCCGAAGTTATTTTTGTGTACAGGTCAAACAGTTTTTCCAGTCGCTCGGTATCGTTCTTGAATCGGCGCCCAATGTAGATACGCTCAAGTATCTCGTCGTTGCGCTGATGGGCGTGGCGCAGGTTGTCCGGCATTGCCTCGGGGTCATATAGGTCGGCGATAGTGGCGGGGAAATGTGCCTCACGGGCCAGCAGAATGCCCTCTGCGCAGGCGGTCAGATCAACCTTGTTTTGCTCGGTGAGCAGGGGGACTGGGAAGGTGTTCCAGCCGAGGGTATTGGAATAGCGATAACGTGTTTCCAGCTTGCCACAGACCGTCGCGATCCAGACCAGATGCAGGCGGGAGGCAATGATCGCTATGTTCCAGAGAGGTGCATCGTAGAGTGCGCAAACAGCGTTTGTAACGACTGAGTCCGCTGGCAGTAACCCAACCGGAAGATATTCTCGCGTCTCACTTGTATGGATAGGGACAACAATCGTGCTCCTCTTGCCGGATAACATCCTTTGAAACTGATGAGATCGCTCAGCAATGTCCCTAGCCGTCGTCCCACCGGTTCGCCTCAACTCGCGAACGCGGTCAATACGGCTTCGAATTTCGGGAATTGAAATAGCTTCGTTCAAATGCTCATCTTCGATCCACAAGCAATACCGCTGCAAGCCACGAATGAACTCCGCCGATCCGTAAATTCTTCGAGTAAGCCGCTCACGCTGCGTTGAGGTCAGATTTAGGTCCCCCACTTCATCCGTAGAGAACAACAAATTGCCACCGTCAATAGGTGTATTTCCAAAAGTCATGTCTGCGAACAGACAAATTGGAGTGCTAGTCTTTTCGACTTCTATATTGGCGCCAGGGACAAGATACGAATTGATATTTGTGGTCTCTCGCAGCACCATCGCTCCGTCGTCTGAAAGCGTAAACAACTTGCGCGATGCACCATTGGCTTTCCCAAGCCCAACGACAACGACAGTTACACCTGCGTTATGGCTAGCCAAATTTTGCCATTTGAAGCTTGTGTGAGCGAAAACAATTTCAAACCCATCTGCAAAAACTAACGGCCACAGAATGGGGGTTTGAATGCCTTGACAAATAGAGTTTGTGGCTACGAAGGCAGCAGATGCCTGAGTTTTAGTTCCGTATCTTGCAGCCAATGCAAACCAGCCAGCAACATAGTCAAGTGACTTCCAGTTTCTGCTGCGGGCAGCAAAAATTCGCCGCAAATCTTCCTTTTGTTCTTCATTTTGAGATCGACTACCCAAATACGGCGGATTCCCGCAGATGTACGTCTCCCCACCTTCATTGTCAAAGTCGATTTCCGCCTGATCCAGCGGCGTACCAAACAAGTCATCGGCTACCACCTTGACACCTGTGCCGGTAGGCGGACAAACACTCAGCCAGTCCAGTCGAAGTGCATTGCCGCAAACAATCCAGTTCTGCGCGTCCAATGGCAAAAACTCGGCTACGGCGTCCTTTTGACCACGGTAAAGCACGTCGCACTGGTATTCGGCAATGATGAGCGCTAGGCGCGCAATTTCTGCCGGAAAGTTGCGTAGCTCGATGCCCCGGAAGTTATTCACGGGGATTTCGCTGCCCAGGTGCGACTCGCCCCGGCGGCGGTTGATTTCTGCCTCGATTTCACGCATTTTCTTGTAGGCAATCACCAAGAAGTTGCCCGAGCCGCAAGCAGGGTCAAACACACGGATGCGCGCCATGCGCTTGCGCAGGTTCAGGAGCTTGGCCTTGTTGTCGCCTGCAGCGTCGAGTTGCGCATTCAGATCGTCCAGAAACAGGGGGTTGAGCACCTTGAGGATGTTCGGCACGCTGGTGTAGTGCATGCCTAAGGCACCACGCTCTTCATCGTCGGCCACGGCCTGGATCATGCTGCCGAAAATGTCGGGGTTGATATGGCGCCAGTTCAGACCGCCAGCATGCAGCAGGTAGGTGCGGGCCATGCGGGTAAAACGGGGCACTTCAGTGTTGCCAGAAAACAGGCCCCCGTTCACGTACGGAAATTGATCGGCCCAGGGGCGCAGTTTGGCTGCCAGGCGGTGCCGGTTGTCGAGCTTGCCTTCGTGCCGGGTGTTGACGTTCATGGCGCGAAAGATTTCGCTAAGCACTTCGTGCACGTTGGAGCCATCACGCTCGCTCATCTGCTCCAAGGTTTGGGTGAACAGGCCCTCGCCGTTGAAAATGTCAGTGTCTTCGGCAAAGAAGCAGAACACGAGCCGGGCCATGAAGTGGTTCATGTCAGCACGGCGTTGCTCGGTGGCCCAGGCCGGGTTTTCACGCAACAGTTCGACGTACAGCTTGTTCAGCCGCCCTGTGGCACGCACATCGATGGGGTTGTCCTTGATCTCCTTGATCGTGGAGATGCCCGCCAGCGGCAGAAAAAAGCCAAAGTGGTTGGGAAAATCAACGTAATCGCAGGCGATGGTCTCGCCGCTGGCCAACTCTTCTGCCTCCAGGGTCTGGCCGTCGGTGGCTAAGATGAATTTGGACTTGGCTTTGGTGGTGGCTAGGCTGGCACGCAAGGCCCTGAGGGTGTCACCCGCTGCGCCCGCATCACAGACGGCGATGTGGATGTTGTTGCGCAAGAGCACGCCACCTAGAACATCGGACGCATTGTTGTTACCGGTGCGCAGGCGCTTGAGGGCGGTTTCTTTGTTGCCAAAAGCGGCCAAGAATGCGTATGGGAACTCTGCCGCATCGAAGGGCTCAAGGGCCAGATCCGAAATGGCGGCTTCGATTTCTACTGCATTCATGCGGCAACGTGCCCGATTGAAGATCCCGATGCCATGCGATTGACAGAAGCCTTTGACGCCACTTTTTCGGATTCTGTGGAAATTTCATGCATTCGGGTCATGACGGCTAGTTTATCGGTTCGGTTGCGGCGATCACCCGAGCGCGAATCTTGGTGCGCAAAACTGAAGACCGCCACCATTTCCCTAAGTCCGCCAGGCATTTTGGCTGGCGGTGTTTAGGTTTTTGTGGCGGCCTTGGGAAATTTCGTCAGTGCCCAACCAGGTGACGCCGGTAGCGCCCACACCCATCCATCTTTCAATCCAAGTTTGCGGGCCTCAAGGCCCGCATCCCTTTTGGCTCGTTCAATCGTCCGCCAAGATCGGTTCGGTTACGGCGATCACCCGAGCGCGAATCTTGGTGCGCACAACTGAAGACCGCCATGATTTTCCGAAGTCCGCCAGGCACTTTTGCTGGCGGACTTCGGGTTTTGGTGGCGGTCTTGGGAATTTTCGCGGGCGCCTGACCAGCCTACGAGGGTAACGCCCACACCCATCCATCTTTCAAGCCAAGTTTGCGGGCCTCAATGCCCGCATCCCTTTTGGCTCGTTCAATCGTCCGCCAAGAATAGCCTGCACCAGTTGCCTCCGCCTTGATGCGCCTGACCGGTACCGGACCGTCAGCTAGCATGGACGTCAAGAATAGCTTGGCGTCATCGCGTTCGCTACCATCATCGTCGACTGGATCTTCGACTTCCGCAGCCCCAAGCAACTCACGCGCCGAGCCCTGGAGAGCACCCTGCCACTCAATATAGGTTGCAACGACACCTTCATGCTGATCTAATTCAGTCTGCAGCAACAGGTAATCAAAGCCGCCACCTTCAGGGCCGATGTTCGACTTAGCACGCGCAACAAACCTGCGCGTCGGCGTATCTTCCTCGGAGGTGGCCTCTTTTGCCGCCACGAGAACGACACGAGCCAGCGCCCCAAAGGCTTGCGATCCCATCACCCGTTCAAGGGGATCACGGCCAGACGAACCTTTGGAAAAATGTGTAATCCCGAGCACGGCGCAATCAAGGCTTTGCGCTAAGTCCACCAACGGCTGCAGGCCACGGCGTACATCATTGGCTTTATGTCCATCGCCAACGATCGCGCTCACAACCGGGTCCACAATCAAAAGTTGGACGTTTCCGATGCGCAATGCTTCTTGCACCAAGAGCCCAATATCGCGACCAGGGTCAAAACTACGCTGCTCACCATCTTGTACAGTGCCACGGATAAAAAACACATTTGCAAGGTCAGCGCCAGACGCCACCAAGCGAGGTGCCAGGGTATCTGCGGGATCATCCTCACCAGTCCAGATAAGCACATTTCCGCCGCTTGCAGGTGTGCCACATGGAAAGCGCCCGGCACTGCTCACGGTAGCCGCCAGAGACACAGCAATGGTCGTCTTTCCGGTGCTAGGTGCACCCGCAAGAATTTGCAATTTTCCTCGTGCCAGCCAACCCGGCCAAAGCCAGCGGATGGGAATGATTTTTAGAGAGCTGGCTTGGTGAAGTTGGACATAGTCGGCAGAACTTTCTGCCGCCATGTCACCTGATGTGATGGCGGCGTTGACCGAGTCCCAAATGGAATTTGAATCACTCATACGACACGCCTCGCCAGCGCAATGCGTTGGAGCGCAAGCTTGGAACGCTCCGAGTCAAGTTGGGAAATTGTTTTGCCAGCGGCTTGGTCGGCTTTGACAAAAAATAACACTTGCCTTTCGAATTCTGTGGCAACTTGCAATTCGTGCAGGTTGACACCCGGCAATCTCTGGCTTCTATTGCCAAACCTTGAACTTGGTGGAAACAGATCTGACTTTTGTAAGCCCAGCGCCGCAACGACTGCATCAATTTCGCAGCCGGAAAAACAATGCAGGAGAACGCGTCCATCATCAGCTTCTTTCAAACTTAATGATGGTGATCGATCAGGATGTGCTGGGCACCGGGCTTTGAAAGCTTTGCCAGCTTTTTGCACACCCTCAAGTCGAGTCAAAATATTCTCGATCGGTGTAGACATTTCACATCCCCTGCCCTGCGGCTGCACGCAGGTAATCTTCAATGGCGTGAATGTCAAACAGCGTGACTTTTTCTCCAGCCTTAAGTGGAGGAGGAAAGCCAGGGCGAGTTTTTGACCATAGCCACAATGTCGATTTGGCTATTTGAAAGTGATTACAAACGGCTTTTGCTCTGGCAAAGCGCGGTGGACGACGGTCAGACTGTGTTGCATTTCCTTGTTTCATAATGAACTCTGTTGTTGCGATACCGTTGATGTTCAACAAATCCGACAACAAAGTCTGCTCGTACATAATTCGACAAAAATGCGTCAACGGGAAAATTCACATGGACGACGGATCCACCTCTGTTTCAATTGCACACTTGGTTCAACTGGCTCTCCGCGAGTCAAAAAACAAATTGAATGGCACTTGGGACGAACTATCTGAAAACCTGTCACGCCCCGAGCGGCGAGGGCCAACAATCTCCTCAGAACTGCTCAGGAAATATGCCTCCGGGGTAGAAAGTATCAGCAGACCACGTGCACTGGAAATATTAAATTCAATCGCAAGCGCAGATCTTGCCGGACCAAATACTGTCAAAGCAATCGAACAGCTATCCAAAGAGTTTTCAAAGGGCTTTGGCTTATTGCCTCTTGATGAAGTGGAAATGATGTCAGCCGAACTGGCAAAACTCCGCTATGCCAGTTCAAGGTCCAAAAAAGACGCTGTAGAAAACTTGCGAAAGGCGCTGCATCAGCTTTCCGACTTTGTTTGGAATCGCCATGAACTTGAATACGTTGCACTTGCAGCCATTCAAGAAATATCGCGGTATGAAGGTAGCGGAGACACCTGCGGCGGCGGACTACTGACACCACGCTCATTACCAATTTTCAGAAAACAAGATGGCTGCCACGAACTTGCGGTTCTGAATTGGTCAGTGAGTAGCTATCTAGACTCTAGTACACCCGATTAAAAATAGAGGTGGACGAGTTAGCTCACGTGATGGACGTGCACCCCGTAAAACTGCTGGCACAGGCCTATACCGACCTGTGCCATGGCCGGGATATCGACCGACTGTTCCAGCAGGTTACCCAAGAGCTTTCCTCAATTCGAGAGGCAACCCAAGATGGATATGAAAAAAGGTACCCATCAACGACGCCTTAGACTTTTCAAAGTCCCGACATCTCCATCTCAGGGCTATTTGCGACTTCAATTCCGTTTATCGCCAATGCAAGCTTGCCTCCGAAGCGATGGGGACCACACTATGCATCCAAAAAAAATCAAACCTGTCGCTTCAGGTCGGTTTTTTGAGCAGTCCGTTTGGGCTGCTATTTTTTTGCAAATTCTGTCTGCCCAAAGTTACGAGCGCTTGCCACTGTTCTGACACCATCAGCAAGCCATCGATCCACGCGGAGGAATGCGCTTGTGGAAAGGCTGCCGGAAACCAGCCCTTTCAACGGAATTTTCTAGGGGCCTGGTGTCACTTAAGCGACGCTAGAAAAGCTGTGGCATCGGCTTGACTGTCGCAAACTTTCAGTACTTCGTGCTCCCTGTCCGGACGCTGCGGCATTCGTACGATTGAAATCTTTCCGCCTTCACTTAACGACATCGGTTGAGCTCGCAACTGTTTCCATGCCGCCAGCTTCCTCTCGCCCAGCAACTCTGCAGCAGCCAGGTTCGGAGCTCTACCATACCAAATTGAGCGGTCCCAAGCGCCGCCGTCCAGGCAATAGACATCGAGTGTTCCGTCGTCATTTGTAATGGCAAATGGTTTATCCCAAAACGCGTCCAACTCTGCTGTGGAGCGTTCTTCATTCGGCGTATTGTCAAAATTTTTCCGGAGTTTAGGGTCGATCAGCATGTTGAAATTTTACTGTGCTGGAAAACTGCGTATTCCGATCAAAGAAGCCACGTTATCCGGCTCGAAAAAAGCCACCAGTTCCGATTCCAAAAGACCAGTCATTCGGCTTCAATGAAACCAACCTATAGGGCTATTGGGTATTGAGCGGGGACCAGCCGCTTTGCAGCGGGAACGGACCGTCACCAATGCCCGCTTCCGAGCACGTCAATTCCGCTGTTTCGGAGGTCAATCCGCCGCAAATCATGGCGGGTGCCACCGTGTCCATAACACGCCAGGAGTGATTGGTGCACCACCGAGTGGCAGCAGGCAACGGGCTGGCAATAGACCTCCAGTTCTTGGCCAGCAGCCCTGTGAATGGCTCCGGCAACGCCCGAGCCGAATCGCAAATTGGCTTTGGCGCTGTTAAAAATCGCATCGACATCAGGCTACGCGATGATGTTGCCGCAAATGACTTCAATTTTTATGGATGCCAGAAATGTTCCAGACACCGACAGTACCACCATCATTTCGATAGAAAAGTCGAACTAGATTCCGAAACATAGGCCAGCAGGGTTCCCGATAGAAATCACGAGCACCAACGCCTCCAAAAAGCAATAGCTCTGGCACCCCTGCAGAGTTTTCCAGAACCAACCTGCCGAAGATTTGAGTGCAGTCCGTATAGTCTGTCCAGTTGTGACCGAACCCATGACCGGGCTGTATAACAGCGATGACTTTCGGGGTAATTGAGTTCGCAACGTAGAGGGTCTGAAACGTTGCAACACCATCAGCACAGACAAATAGCAGACTGAATCGAGTTGGCCCGTGAGTAGCTCCAAAATTGTTACGCCGCTGGAAAACTGCCCACAAGCAAAACGGCGCTTTGATATGGTCTTGGTACTTCCGTGGGTCGCCGTCGGCTTTCGGGACGGAAAAAAGCATACCTCCGTTAGGTGCAAGTTCCTCCTCAGCTACAAACCGAGAGGCGACAAGGTCGTAGCCACTGAAATGCAACGCCTTCATAAAAGCCACACGACTGAGGCCGTAATCGACATACACAAAGCTGAAAACATTTCCACCCAAGTGTTTTATTGGGTCGCTATCAAAACCGCAAGATGGGTAGTAAACCGAATCGTGCAACATATCTCGTAACGGCAACGGTTCTTGGGTGATAGCTTCCGCAGTCAAATCGGCTAACCAGTCAGGAACTTCGCACTCTTTTAATTGGCGCAGCATTTTGATCTGTCGTTCACCGAGTGTTGCTCAGTACCATTGCGAATACACAATGTGAGTCCACGATTAGCCCGCTTTTGCCACCAGACTTCGAATTTCACTTGCCAGCTCCTGGCTTGCTTTTAGAAGGTCCAAAACGCTACGCCAGTTTGTCCTGTGGCGCTGCCACATTTCAGGACCAACAATAGCAGCAAAATCTATCTTCTTTGGTTGGCGCCATGCCTCATATGCTGATAGACGATCTACTCGGTCCTTGATGTCGGTGACGCCACGACTTTTGGGCGATAGCTTTGCATTGCCCTCCATCCATGTACGCCAGTATGACTTGCCCTTTGATTGATTGCACTTTCCGCAAGCAGGAACAAGGTTTGCTATTTCCGTGATGTAACCCGTTGGCTCTTGGTTGCTGATGATGGCCCGGAGGTGGTCCCACTCAGTGGATTTGTCTCCGCAATAACAACAACGAATGTCGTTCGGACTCATGCCCAAGATTTGTAGCGCCTCAAGCTCCTCCGCTTCTGTCGGCTCAATAACGGGGATGATTGCGTTGATAAAAGCATTGGTAATACTTGAGGAACGTCCGGTGACGCTCATCGGAGCAGGCAACTTACAGTACCGGATGCGCTTCATTTTCTTTAGGGCCAACGTCTGACATAACCGGCGCTGCGCAACTTCATCCCGCAGCGTCCGTGTGGACTGTCGGTTTATGTGACAACGCGCACTTAACGGCGACGTTCATGGAACTACCGCTGAAGATTGCTAGCAAGCCTACTCGCCTCTTGTGACACTTCGTCAGAAACCTTAACTGAACTTGCCACGATGAGCAGTGCATCAACAGCCCGTTTACTGGCAATAATTCTTCGGGCTTGGGTTACGCGAGTTATGCAGCCTGACTTCACGTAGTTTTCTTGCCGCATAAGCAACTCGATCAAATCTTCGTTTCTCAAGACCATATCACTGAACTGTGGAAAGTACTTCACGAAACAAGCCTTCCCGATTGACTGAAGGCTTCTTAGAAGTTGCTCGTCATTCATGCTGCCCCTGTCACAAAACTTGATGTAGCCGAGAGCCCATCCTGGCATTCTCAGGCTTGGCTGGCTTTATTGCCCGGAATATGTAAAAACTATCTTAGACAGTTCATACCCTTGTCTTCCGATTGAAAACCAGCCTCTCATCATAGACGCTTGATGTTAGCCAAGCTGGATGTGAGTGGAACTTCGCAAATGGCGCTTCTGCAGCCAAGCGTTTGCGTAATCACTTCCTCCAAGCCTTGGCGGCATGTTTTGCAAGTCAGTCAAAAAATGCGCCGCCAGGTGCATTGGGGGCACCCGCCGTGCGGGGGGCGGCAGCCCGTCCGTTAGGACTGAGGGGGGCACCCGGCCCCGGCCGGGGGGCGCGAGCCCGTCCAGCAGGACTGGTGTGCGCCGTGGCACGGCCACCCTGCGTTTCAAGATGTGCGTCAGCACAGCCCGAGGGGCCGAACACGCTAGTGTGAGTCTGCAAAAGGCAGGGTGGCCGCGCAGCGGCGCACACGTGCTGGGGTTGGGGTGGGGGGCCGCCAACGGCGGGGAGGGGTAAGGGGCAAAGCCACTTCCCCCTCCCGTGGGGCTGAAAGCCCTGCGCCATTGGGGAGCCACGCAGTGGGGAGTGCAACTCCCGCCGCAGGCGCTGGCAAACGGGGCCAGCTCACAACACAGATCACCACCCAGTGATTGCAAATTGTTATACATAATTCAATATATAGAGTTAACAAAAACAATGTTTATCACTATAATGATGGTATGGATTCAGTAACTCAAAAGACAAGCAGAACCTCCGCCGCCAGGGCTGCTCTTCCAGCCAAACTGGGCGGGAAATCGTCGCTTGAGCGTGGCAAGGAGCGTACGAAACAAGCCCTCGAATGGATTTACCGGTGGGGCTGGGCTAGCCCCACAACTCTGGAAATGCTGGTCGGTGCGAAACGTTCAGGATTGGCCCTGCGGCTAGTAAAGAACAACCTGCTGGTCAGCAACAAAACCTTGAGCCGGCGCACTGAAAAGTTTTTGCCCGGCACATTTTTGACATTGACACCGACAGGAAAGCACCTGGCAGAAGTGGATCGTGACGTCCAGATGCCATACGAATGTCGACCCGAACGCATCAACCAGAATCACTTGCTTCACGACGAGATGGCTCAACGTGCCACTGCTGAACGCATGGCTGCTGGCACGATCACGGACTACATAACCGAGAAGGAAATGCAGGGTCGGAGCATGAATTGCGTCAAGCACCCTGATGTGGGGTGGACTTTTCCCGACGGCTTACGAGTGTCTGTCGAAATCGAGTTGTCGCCCAAGTGGGAGCGCGATTTGCACGTTTTTGTGCATTCGACCCTACTGTCATTAAGCAGAAAAGATGGTCCAGCTCGGTTTGATCGAATGGTGCTGGTCACTGATTCACCAGCCATTTTGAAGCGGTACCAGGCTGCATTCCTGCCCGGTGCTAACTACTCACTTTGGAGGAAGAATGACAAGGGTCGGTGGTTTGCATTTCAGGAGGCCACCGTTCCAAGTTGGTCAACGGAGAGGATCATGTGGAAAATGATCTAAGAAAGATATTTTTGATTGTTTTATTGACTTTGTCGACATTGCTGGGCGGCTGCGGCATGACGAAAAAATTGGAACAACAAAGCAACGAAATTGATCGCTTGAATTCCTTGCTAAATGAGCAATATGGCACGCGGGCGGCAGAATTTGATTTTGCAGAACGTCAGGTTGGCGTTTACCGTGGCTGTATTTTTTTGTTCAACGTTTGCTCCGCCGAAACTACCAAGGTGGCTCAGGAACTTATCAAGAAGGGATTTACTGGTGACTCATCCCCTTGGTGGTGGGCACCCTTCATTGGGAAACTCGCCGCCATTGGTGCATTTTTGGGAGGACTTTTGTGGTTGCCGTTGCACCTTTGTGTCAGGTTCACACGGCCAGCAAAAAGAAAAATCGACGAGGCGAAAAAATTGATTGCGGGGCTTGACGAAAAAGTCAACGATGCCAACCGTAAGCGGACCCAAACGCTGCAACAGAACTCTGCATTGAAACGAGATTGCGAACGCCTATCAGCAGTTGTGAAAGGTCTGGAGCAAGAGCATTTAATGGTAAAGGCTGGTATCGAACAAGCGAAAGTAGACTTGGCAGAGATCACTCGACTGAAAGAGAGCTTCAAACGATTTTGAATTTAGGCGGACTACAAACTGAACTCATGCGGCCAAAGACTTGAATGGCAGAACGTTGCCCGTGGTGCACCTATCCAGATAATCCGACCACTCTTGCATCATCTTAGCCCTCTGCTTCAGGTACAGCGCGTGGTTGTATGCCGCGCTCACTTCGTCACGCTCCTGATGCGCCAACTGCAACTCAATGTGGGTATGTTCAAAGTCCATTTCATGCAGAAGCGTTGACGCCACGCCACGAAAACCATGGCCAGTCATCCGACCCTTGTAGCCCATGCGCTCCAATGCTTTCAAAATGGTGTTGTTACTCATGCACTTTTCGTGATCCCGCTCACCGGGGAATAACAAGCTGCTATGCCCGGTAATCAAATGCAACGTCTTCAGCAAATTCACCGCTTGCGCCGATAACGGCACGATATGTGGAGTTTTCATCTTCATGCGCTCGGCCGGTATGTCCCATCTTGCGGCGTCAAGGTCAAACTCGTCCCATCTGGCGGCAATCAATTCCGTCGTGCGCACAAACGTCATCGCCATGAGCTTCATGGCCAGCCGTGTAATCGCAGCACCCTGATAGGCTTCAATATGGCGCAACAGTCCGGGCAACTCCTTGCCATCGATTCGCGCGAGGTTGTGCTTTTGTCGCGAGGCCAGGACGTCACCTGGTTTGATGTCGTTAGCTGGATTGCGAGTGGCCAGCCCATGCGCAATGGCATAACGGAACACCTGACTTGAAGTTTGCAGTGCACGCTTTGCCAAGTCGTTGACACCTCGCGCCTCAATTGCTTTGAGCATCGCCACCAATTCGGGCGCCTGGATTTCAGACACGGGTCGCGAGCCAATATGCGGGAAAACATTGGCTTCAAAGCGCCGCATGACTTGCCCTGCGTGTTGCTCGCTGCGCGCTGGTTTCCATTGCGACCACCATTTGCGTGCCACACTCTCAAACGAGTTTTCGGCGGCAGTCCGCGTTGCAACTTTCTCCGCCTTGCGTATGGCCATCGGATCATCGCCACCGGCCAACATCTTTCGAGCCTTTTCCATGCCTTCGCGGGCTTGCGCCAGTGAAACATCAGGGTAGGCACCCAAGGACATGACTTTTTCTTTGCCCAGTACACGGTACTTCCAGCGCCAGAGCTTTGAACCTACCGGGTTGACCAGCAGATACAACCCTCTGCCGTCGCTCAGTTTGACAGGCGTAGCACTGGGTTTGACCTTCTTGATGGCGGTGTCTGTTAGCGGCATTTAACGTTCCGAAATTGGGTGAATTTCAGGATACCCCCACTGGCGTACCCCCGTACCCCCAACAATACCCCCGTTTGACGTCGGCTTGCAATACCCCATATCGGACGATAGAAAACAAAAAAGCCCCGTAAACACTAGGTTTCGGGGCTTTTGTAGGTCTGTATCGGACGATACAAAACCATTTCTTGGCGGAGCGGACGTCCCGCATATCATCGCCCGTAACCCGCATAAATACTGACTCCTTTACATTCATAAAACACAAATACCCCCAAAAATACCCCCTCAGCAACGTAGGCACCCATAAAATCCGCGAAGAACGCATCGTGTAACGCTACCTGAATTGTGAACCGTCGAATGAAATCAAGCTAACCTCGAATTTGGGACGGCTAAAACTTCAAGTTTAAGTTACTCGATTGGGGAATCGGTCGTTGCCCGGCGCTCCAATTCCGGCAGAGCGGGATCAAGTTCAAAGTAGACGTAGCTCGGCTCGCGTCTTAATCCCTCAGCTGGAGAGGTACGCACCAGACGCAAGCTCTCTGCGTCATAGGTCATGCCGTCCACCAAGCTAGCTTCGGCAACTCGAGGGTTGTACCCATGCAGCCAGACGAAGTTATTTCGCGTCCAAGCCAGAACAACCTTTTGAAGTGCACGACTGTCTCTGTCATAGTCATCCCGTTTGAGCGCAAGCCCGGTCACATTCAAGCAAAATCCGAGAATCTTGGCGCCCTTAAAGTTTGCGAATCGCTTCATACCAGCAATCTCGTCATATAGCAGGCGACGCACTTTGAACTTCACAACACGACCTGCGGGGTTGTCAAGGTGATTGAAGTTAAAGAACTCACCCCAAACCGTGTTGTGCTGGATCGACCAACAGTCCCACGGGGGCGATTTAACCGAAGAAGCATAGAAGATCACTTCAAAAATCATGGCGGCAATATGATCGTAGATAGTCTCGCCCGGGTGACCATGCTTCTGCCTGATGCGTTTGTGGACGAAGCTTGGGACCCCCTTATCGTCAAGAATCTTGACCGCGTCCTTTATAAAATCAACCACAGTACGAAGACGCTGGAACGAATCCGTCTCCCAGGTGTTGGCGCGTTCATTCAGTGTGTAAAGATCTGACGCAGCGTGCTCGATATTTCGCATGGCGCGATATAGCACGAATGAATGGGCAAAATGCCCTCCCTCGACATAGCTGCGAAAGGTCATCAAAACCACTCGGCAATACGCTTTCCATTGCTCGACTGTCCAATCACCGTCGCCGTAAACATCGGGGTCAAGCAAAGTTCCTATTGTCTCCGCCATCTCATAATTGGCGAACATTGCCTGGCTCAGAGGCTTGTGGTAACCGATAAGACCTGACTCATAGCCCTCGGCTTCATGGTAAAGGAATGAGTCCTTGTTTATGAGGGCTTCGGTGACAATGTTCTTGGCAAACGTCCCCACCTGAATGCCGTACTTCTTCGTCTGAGCGATTGCCTTAAATATTTCCAATGCGGTTCCGGGCGACGACTCAGCGATTGTTCGACAAAGTCGCTTGTCGGCAACAAGTAGAAGCAGATCGTTGGCATACCCCTCGACCTTCGGTGGGGAGCGAACATCTTTGCCCTCGCGATTAATTCTGTAATTCTTGTTCCTGCCCCGGTCGGTTGCGAAGTGGACAAGCGACTTGGCTGAAAAGGCAAGCTCATCAGCGATCACGGCGAGTTCCGTTGGTGACCCTTTTAGGACTAACTGATACAGCGTCTGTGCGAAACGCTCCGCGTTGTATCTACCGTAAATGGATGGGCGAATAAATGCGAACCATGTCCATGTGAGAAACGTAAGGAAGAACAGTCCTCCAAGCAGTGCCTGCCATGACCCGGGAGTTAAGAAACTACCCTTTGGCACCAGCCACTGTTCGGCTCGCCATAGGTCCGTAAGCAGCGTGAGCAAGCCGATTGCCGAGACGACCGAAAACGTGATGCCCAATAGCGGTATGGGAGCTGTCCGGACTCGAAACCGATATCGAACGTCCGCGATTGTCCAAGCCAAAACCATTAGAGCAAGTCCAGCTAGGAATTCCGCGAATCCAAAAAACTTCTGCCCACTACTGTCAAGTGGGACAAAACAAACACCCCAAATGCATTGCTGTACAGCCAATGGAATCTCCCATATGCCTATCGCTCGAGCGTGAGATTAAAGGCGGTCTTAAACATTTGGTACCAAGACCCCGATTGCCTAAGGCACTGGCACCTTTCAAGTATGCATTACGATGAGTTACTAACTAGCCGCGCCATCATCGGGTCATAAACCATATCGGTAATTGACCCGTCCCGAATGCGTTCAACCGCCTCGTCGATCACATGGAGCGGCACCAGGAACCACTCCCTCGGCTTGACAGGGTTGCCGAAACGGTCGTCGATGGTCACGTCAATCTGTGCCGCGCCAAACAAGCGGTGAAAGAGGTTTTCCATCCGGGCGCGGTTCAGGTTGTGAAGTTTGTACGTCGCGATAATTTCCACGTCGGCCAAGAGATAGGTTGCATCTGTTGCTGCTGCTGCGATGCGTGTTTCCACTTTGCCACCAGTCACGCCGATTTTGTGAATCAGTTCGCGGTGCTCAGTCACAAATGGATGGGTGGACAGACTGCGCAACACGTAGATAGTGCCGGATGCAATGTCATCAGGTTCAGACATGTTGCCAAACAACGGTCCATCATCCTTGCGGATAAGGCGTCTTCCCACGGGCATGTCGCCGTCAGGATAGAGCGAACGTGAAAGCGAGCGCAGTAAAAGGTCGCCTTCCGTGCCGTTGTCAAAAATGACTCTTAGGCGTGGGTTATCGCGGCCATCCTTGGTTTTGGCACCTTCATTCAATTCTGCCACGTAAGCTGTTTGACCACCAATGATGAAGAAATCGCCCACTTCAATGCTGGCGTTTTTAATGAATGGCTTGGTCATCCAGGCGCCAGACTTGAGACCGGTGATGGCCTCATCGAATAAGGGCTTGAAGTGCTCAAAATCCGCGCATGGCGTGCGGTTTGCAATTTCTTCCGCTGCCTTAATTTCGACGTATGGGCGGACATTTCGCAACACGGTGATGTTGTTCTGGTCTGAATCAGGGTCAATTCCCAGCTCGGCTAGCAGTGCATCCTCGTCCATCGCATCTACATCGATCTGGGCCTGAGTCATCCCGGACAGCAGGCCAGGACCGTCCAGCTCCGCCAACAGGGTTTGTGCCTCGGGCAATTTGCGCAGTTGGTCCAAGCGCACGGCATAGAGGCGCTCAAAGATATCGCGTGCCTCGCCATGAAGAGGGGCGCGGCCATGGGTCTGGTGAAAGCGCAGAATGTCCTCAAAACCCGCAATGATGCGTTCCTCACGCGGCGTACGGTTTGAAACCTTAAGCGGAGCAACTTCAACTCCCAACGCGTCCAGCAGTTCGTCGTCGTCCAAATCAGCCATTGCTTGGCTCTCCCTGTACCTGCGCTGCCTTAGCTTGCGCCCGGTAGCGTGCAAAGGCCGCTACACCTTCGGCCATACGCTTTTCCCATGCATCGGCTGAATTGATGTCCGGCAAGCGGCCACGTTCATTCTTGAACTGCAAGGCCCGTCTTGCCAAGTCTCGTGCTTCCTCTTCGGGAATGCTCACTTTTTTGGCTGCAATGGCGGCCTGCACCTGGCGGAGTGACTTTTCATCCATGGCTTTTGCCAATACGGCATAGGCTGCATCGAACGGGTTGATTCGGTCGATCAAGTCAATGTCCAGGTCGCGCACGTTAATGAACTTGCGCACGCCGTCGATCAGCGCGGTGCTGCCCTGTGCGGTAGCGCCACCATTGGCATCGGGCATGGTCAGCGCCAATTTGGCCTGCTGGGTGATGTTCATGGCCGCAATGGCGTGTTGCCGAATGGCCTCTTGATCGGTGTCACTCAAATCTGGATACCGCTCACGCACGATCTTGCCCATGCGCAACTGGGTCAGCTCCTCGGGCAGGGTGTTCTCTTTGTCAAATAGACCGCGCTCCAGGGTGGTTTTGTCCTGCAGGAAACTGGTGACAACTTCGTTCAGGTCTTCCTTGCAGATGCGTGTGGCCTCCGGGGTTTGCGGTGTTGTCAGGCCGTTGATCTCAATGTGAATCTGGCCCGTATCATTATTCACACCGACGTTGTGACCACCATCCTTATAGCCATCGTCGCCGTAATCGAAGCCTTCTTTAGGACCCATGTTTTTGGGCGTGAACTCATAACGCGGTGCTAGCACCTGTTCCATCAACAAGCTGGCAGAAATGGCCTTGAGCATGTCGTTCACGGCCTCTGCTACCAAAGATTGGTCGGCTGCGGGCTCGGCAATCAGGTTGGTGAAGCGCGCCCGTTCCTTACCCACGGCATCACGGGTGGCTCGGCCAATGATCTGTACGATTTCAGTCAGGCTGCTGCGGTAGCCAATGGTGAGCGCGTGTTCGCACCAAATCCAGTCAAAGCCTTCTTTTGCCATGCCCAGCGCGATGATGACATCGACATGGTCGCGGTTGTTCTTCTGCGCCGGGTCTTTTAACGCGGTGAGCACGCGCGAACGCTCAGCCTGGTCGCTGTCGTCCACCAAGTCCGCCACTTTCAGGGTGCGGCCATCACGGGCCAGCACCAAATGGAAGCCAGTGACGGGATCAATACCCTTCCATTCACCCATGCCATGCATGATTTCATCCACCTCGCGTTGCTTGTCCTTCAAGCTTTCGCGGGCGTTGACGTTAGGGATGTGGACGATGGTTTTAAGCGCCGGGTCTAACACCTTGCTAACGGCATCCACGTAGGGGCCGGTGTAAAAAAAGTAGCCAATGTCCAGTGATTTGAGCCACTGGTAGCCATTGAGTTGCTCGTAGTAGGTGTAGGTAACCGTCTCGAAGCGTGCTTCGTCGGCCGGTGACAGCACTGCTTCGCTGTCGCCACGGAAGTATGAGCCCGTCATTGCCACCATGTGCACCTTGTCACGGGCGATGAGTGCCCCAAGCTGGCTGCCCAGCACGTTGCCAGGGTTGCTGGAAACATGGTGAAACTCGTCGATGGCAATCAGGCGGTTGTCAAAGGCCTGAATTCCCAACTCTTCCACGGCAAAGCGAAAAGTGGCGTGGGTGCAGACCAACACTTGGTCTGTACTGGCAAGGAACTCGCCCACGGCCTTGACCTTGGACTTGGCGACCTTCACATCGTCAATGCCAGGGGCATTGCACAGGTTCCACTGTGGGGCCACCCGCCAGTCCCAATCGAAGCCATATTGGCTCAGGGGCTCGTCGGCAAAGCTGCTGCCAATGGAGCGCTCAGGCACCACCACAATGGCTTGCTGCAGGCCCTGGTTGTTGAGCTTGTCCAAGGCGATGAACATCAGCGCGCGGGATTTGCCCGAGGCTGGCGGCGACTTGATCAGCAGGTATTGCTCGCCACGTTTGGCATAGGCGCGCTCCTGCATGGCGCGCATGCCCATCGCGTTGGCCTTGCTGGATGCCCCCGTGCGCGCCGTGGTGATGGATACCGACGGCACGGTGTAGGCGTTGGTCGGGTTGCTGGCTACTTGGCTCATTGTGTTTTCTTCCCTTTTATTGCTTTTGCTGCGGGCTTGGCCTTGGCTGCTGCTGTCATCTTTGTATACAGATCAAACAGTTTTTCCAGCCGCTCGGTATCGTTCTTGAACCGGCGCCCGATGTAAATGCGCTCAAGCACCTCGTCATTGCGCTCATGGGCGTGGCGCAGGTTGTCTGGCATGGTTTCCGGGTCGTACAGGTCAGCAATAGTGGCCGGGAAATGCGTTTCGCGTGCCAGCAGGATATTTTCGGCGCAAGCGGTCAGGTCAGCTTTGTTTTGTTCAGTAAGAAAAGGCAGAGGAAAAGTGTTCCAGCCAAGAGTGTTGGAGTAACGAAAATCTGTTTTCATCTTTCCACAGACGGTACCAATCCAGACTATGTGTAAGCGGGAGGCGATTAGTGACATATTCCAAAGAGGAGCGTCATACATCCCAAAGGCATAGTTGACTATCGAGTTACGGGGTAAAAAACCTACTGGAAGATACGGCCTGTTTTCAGAGCTAACGATGGGAATAACCATTGCCTCGTTGTAGCGTGGAGATCTAATTTCAACAAATCTAAATGGCTTTGAATGCCATTCAGCAGTAGCCTTCTTCGGGCTTGCCAGTCTATTTTCACGCACATTAATAAATCGTTTGCGGAGCTCCTCACTCTTCATCGCTTCAGGCAGATATTCCTCTGAAATCCAAAAGCAATATCTACTGACACCCTTTATAAACTCTTGACCACCAAACATAGGGCGGATAAAATTTTTCGCCACATCATCTAAGCTACTAAGCTCATCATGACTGCAAATTAAATGCCCCCCATCCTTGGCAAAGTTGCCAAGTAGCATTTCGGATACTTGTGAAATTGGGTTTGATCGCGCTTTAACATAAATTGGGTCTCCGGCGATCAAGTACGGCGAAATGGCAGAGACGTTTCTCGCAATCTCACCATCAAAAATTGTCGACTTTATGGAGCGCTTCACTGAGCAAATGCCAATAACAACGCACATCACACCTGCATTATGTGCAGCTAGATTTGCCCACTTAAATGAAGTTACCGCAAAGAAAATTTTTGAGCGCGATAAAGCTAAAGGCCAAAATTCCGAAACCTGAACTCCTTGTGCAACAGAGTTTGTAGATACAAATGCACACCCAGCTTGGTCGTCCTGCTCGACATATTGAGCAGCTTTGAAGAAGAACCCACAGACATAATCAAAAGATCGCCATCGGGAGGATGCTGAACTAAACACCCCTTCCATATCGGATTTTTGCTCCTTGCTTTGTTTTTTGTCTCCGACATATGGCGGATTCCCACAGATATACGTCTCGCCACCCTCATTTTCAAAGTCAATCTCTTTCTGATCCAGCGGGGTGCCAAACAAGTCATCGGCAACTACCTTGACGCCCGTGCCTGTAGGCGGGCAGACGCTCAACCAATCCAGCCGCAGCGCATTGCCGCAAACAATCCAGTTTTGCGCGTCCAAGGGCAAAAACTCGGCCACGGCGTCTTTTTGACCACGGTAGAGCACGTCGCACTGGTATTCGGCAATGATGAGCGCCAGGCGCGCAATCTCTGCCGGAAAGTTGCGCAGCTCGATGCCCCGGAAGTTGTTCACGGGTATCTCGCTGCCCAGGTGCGACTCGCCCCGGCGGCGGTTGATTTCTGCCTCGATCTCACGCATTTTCTTGTAGGCAATCACCAAGAAGTTGCCCGAGCCGCAAGCCGGGTCAAACACACGAATGCGCGCCATGCGCTTGCGCAGGTTCAGCAGCTTGGCCTTGTTGTCGCCTGCGGCGTCGAGCTGGGCATGCAGGTCGTCCAGAAACAAGGGGTTGAGCACCTTGAGGATGTTGGGCACGCTGGTGTAGTGCATGCCCAGTTCGCCGCGCTCTTCGTCGTCGGCCACGGCCTGGATCATGCTGCCGAAAATGTCGGGGTTGATGTGGCGCCAGTTCAGGCCGCCAGCATGCAGCAGGTAGGTGCGGGCCATGCGGGTGAAGCGCGGCACTTCGGTGTTGCCCGAAAACAGG
>Ga0210034_1001410_pt1 | contig 20985 bp, 19 predicted proteins | sample CryGeymeta201505_FD_185466 | JGI IMG/M metagenome (GOLD analysis project Ga0210034, IMG submission 185466) | Groundwater microbial communities from Crystal Geyser aquifers in Utah, USA - Crystal Geyser metaG 2015-05 (SPAdes) (version 2) | ecosystem: Environmental > Aquatic > Deep subsurface >... | reverse complement strand
AAGAACACTTCATGACTCATTTGATTCCGGCCACCAAAGCGGCCATGATCGAGGCATTTGTGTCTGCTAAGTCCTCGGAATTGCAAGCACAATTCCTTGTCTACAAGTGGCAACGAGTTGGTGATCTACTGAACATCGAAGATATCACCTTTGTTCAGGACGAAGTTTACTCTAAGATTCTGAATCGTTGTCCTTCTGGTATGGATCATTCGATCTGGACCAGCATCTCCAAGCTGGCATTTACCAACACTTATTTCATCTCTGCGATGATCGGTTGGGAAAAGTTCCAAACCATGAAGTCGATGGTCTGGGTCAAGATGATGCCTGAGTATCGTCACTGGAGGGCAGCAATCCAAGATTGTTCAAAGATCCAGAAGACTCCGAATATGGATGATCGTCCCAAGTACATGCGGTGGCTGATTGACACTCAGAAGAAGATCGAAGCCATCACAGGAGGTGAAAACAAGCCTCGTGTAAAGGTGAACGACAATCACAACTGGCACATTTTGACCAATATACGTCGTGCTGGAAAAACTGATCATCTCACGGGTCGAGTCAAAGACATCGTGAATACTATGGCTCGAATCAACAAGCTCAAACTCCCTCAAAAGGAGTATCCTGATCAGCTTTGGTTCCAATCCAATGGTGATCCGTTCAACCATACCATGAAATATGGGACTGTGGTTCTGGCCAAGACTGCCTCTGCTCTTGCAGATACAAATGTCCAATTCCAGAGAATCATGGTTCCTCGTCATCCCCAAACCTACAGCTATGATCGTTGGCACTGGGGTCAGTGGACTCACAATACTGCTGTACGTCCTGTGGCAGCCTTCATCGTTCACAAAAAGAAAGGTGAGTATGATCTCGTCAAGCAGATGCTGGAAGCAGAAGGCTATGAGATCTACGAAGCTGATGAGCCTGAAACCAAGGTAAAACAGCGTGTTAAGATAGACACTGGTATTACGTATGTAGAGGCTCCCAAAGGACCACCTCCCATGTACGTCGTAGACTATCGTCGAACTGACTGGGAAGGCACTGAGGAGGTCAAGAATCCTTCGACTTACCTCTACTGCACCAAGGGTGATCTTCATGGTTATGATCGTCCCTACAATGAGGGACTCGTCTCTCATGTGCTTCAGTATGCACCTAAAATGGTGATGATCCACAACAAGAATAAAGCAGAGAAGCTCAGCAAACAAGGTGTGCTGAGCTTTGAAGAACGTATCGAAGAGATCGTGAAAAAACTGCTCAGCGACAAAGAGCGTATCCGCGTGATGCGGGTACATCATCTGATGCACGAGAAATCGAACCTTCCAGAAGAGATTCTGAGGATCCCTGAGATTCAGAAGATCTTCGGAGTCCCTTATCTGCGAACCAGACAAGTGGAAATGTTCGAAAGGGATCGGAAATTCCTTGCTGTCTTCCTTGATGATTCAAGGAGACGGTATGGATACTCGGAACCACGAGGCATCACCAAGCAACTGAAACAGATGGTGAAAAACGCATTTACAGTCGTAGATGATGATCCCTCTGTTGTTTTGGCTCGCAAGATGGCGAAGGCATCTCAACTCTACGATGCACAAGCACTTCGCTACAAGGTCGCAGGGATGAAACCGGGTGAACAGAAAATGTTCTCCCAGAAGATCTCTCGATTCTTGCGTATTGTTTGATCAAACAGGAGAAGACATATGTCTGAATTGAAACAGATCGTGTCGATGCTGGTGGCAGAAGAGAAAATCACCCTCTTCACTGCGAAAGGTGAGGTTCTCGAACTTCCTGCCACTGGTCCACACGATACAACCAAGATCTCGGAGTTTCTGACTCCGAAACTGACTGGCAACAACATCGTTGACCTGAACCTCTCTGACTACCTCACGCTGCACCGGGCAATCATCCCGGAAGGCTACGAGAATCAGGGTATCGTGGTCACTCAGATCATTGACGGTGTTGAGCTTCAGGGCATCTTCTATCCTTCTGCAATGGCCGTCTCGGTCAGGCATGAGGGTGAGGATGTTGTGATCCCGAAGGTGGAAAAACTGGAGAAGCACGCTCTACGTGCCAATGCAGAGAATTCACCGGCTGTACGGAACTTTCTCCGTCGGATTGCACCTGTTGCCAAGGATCGCCTGCACAGTGCTGAGGATCTGATGGACTTCATCGAGAAGTCTGAACTGCCGTTGACCAACGACGGACTGATCATCGGCTACAAAAAGGTGAACCAGACCCAAGACGGCTACTTTGTCGATGTCCACTCGGGCAAGATCAAGCAGCGTGTTGGAAGTCGGGTATGGATGGACGTTGATGCGGTTGATCCCAGCCGTAACCAGTCGTGCTCGCACGGCCTTCATGTCGCCAACCTTGGTTATCTCCGTGGCTTCGGTGGAAACCACACACTCATCGTTCTCGTGGATCCTGCACATTTCATTGCAGTTCCTCATGGTGAAACCAACAAAGCACGGGTGTGTCAGTACGACATCATCGGTGTAATGACGGCAAGGGGACACGAAATGGTGAATTCCGGAAACTTCGTCAAAGAAGATCAGACCTTCAAATCGGTCATTGCTGATGCAGTGGCTGGTCGTCACCTGAAACCCTTTGAGATGATCAAAGTGGGTGACAAGAAGATTGAGGAAGTGAAGCAAATCACTGCTCACGATATTCCTCATCCAGATCTGGAATCCACTGTGGCTGAAACCAAACCCTCTTCTGGTGAATCACTCAACAGCGACAAAGCACCTGAGAGGACCAAAGCAAAGGACATCGTGAAGATGACTCGCAAAGCAACTGGTTCCATGCCATGGGACAAAGCACCTGCTGAAGTGCTCAATGCGTTCACCGCACTTCGTGTTGGCTCGACCAAGACGGAAGCCGCAAAGGCCGGTGGCACCTCGACACGGACCCTCCAGCGTTGGATGGAGAAGTACGACTACGACGGCTGGGCAACTGCCTCTGAAGGCAGCATGACCCGTGCTGAACGTGCTCGGATGTACTTCAACAATGCTGCATGGGAAACGCTGGCAGAGTTCAAGCGTCAGGCCAAGAAAGGCTGGACTGCACTGGGCTTCAGCAACCGTGAAATCAAGCAGATCGAGGACTCTCTCTCGACCTGATCTGAGTTAGTTAAAAAACTTACTCTGTGATTAGTGCTGTTTTTGGTCTCCCAGACTCGGGATTTAAGACTAAAAACAGCACTACTTGTGTAACTAACGGATATTCACGTTTTGTTCTACATGTACGTGGTTCCGCCGCGAAATTGAAAATGGAGCCTAAAATGGACAGCTTCCTCGGCCTGATCTTCGGCCTCTTTTGTTTTGTGATGTGGCTCACCGCAGTCATTCACGACGCATCCAACAACATCATCGGATGGTTGATTGCAGACATCTTCGTATTCCCTGTCGGAGTGGTACGAGGAGCACTCATCTTCTTCGGTGGCATCTGACGTGAGGGAACCATGTGTAGGAGAACTGAAATCGAAACCAAGGTCTATGCCAATGTCTTGATAGACAAACAGACTGGCTGTCACATTTGGCAAGGCTCACATTCCGGTAACGGAAGAGGTGGAGGTTATCCTCGCATGTGCCTCAACGGACAGACTGTAGCTGTCCATCGTGTCATGTATACTCATGTCCATGGCTACATTCCCGGCAAGAAACAGATCGACCACTTGTGCCGCAATCGCATGTGTGTCAATCCTGATCATCTTGAGATGGTCACTCACAAAAAAAACCAGAGGAGAAGGGACAATGGCGACGTTCTCGTTTGACGACATCGAATTAAATGAAGGGGATGCTGGCATCATCTTCATCCCCGGTGTCGGATTTCGTCCCAAGGATCCTCTCGAAGAACTTTGCGGACAAGAAGTCCTTGAAACTCAATGTGTAAAGGCAGCCTGTTCTGGTAAGTTCGACATGAAATATGTACCAGACCTCATAACTGAGTTTTATGAGCCAGAGGGCATAATATACGCTGGAAGCTATATTCCACAGATATCGCCTACACCGTATATTTTCCCTGAAATCCCTACATGGGATTGGATTCCTCCTGACACTACATGGTGTTGCACAATTACAACACCTTGGGATCCTGATCCGGAAACTCCTCCAGCAGTTCCACTTGGTTCTTCTGGTTGGTTCCTTCTGGCAACCATCCTCACTCTAACCATATGGAGACTGGTATGTACGACCAAGCTATCCTTGTCACCTGTGTCATCATCGTAGGACTTATGATCCTCGGTCTGATTGCTCAGGTGATTCATGCTGTTCGAATCGAGAAGACAGAACGTGTTCTTCTCACGAACCAAATGAAGATCTTGTCCGTAGTGGATGAGATCAATCGCAAAACCCCTGAACCAGTGGAACACTGGGTCGATTCTCCTCCTCTCACTGATGAAGACGTTCTTCGTTACATCAGAGAGTCTGGTGAGATGGAAGAACCTCTGCCTCTGGATCCCAACTGGAGAGTCGATCATGACAAATCTTGAGCTTGCTCTGACCATCATCCTGACCACTGGTTCAACCTTCTGGTTGGTCTATCTGGTCTTTGCATTCGGATACCTCATCAAGAACAAACTGATGAATCGTGTCACAATCGAGTGGCCAGTGTTCGTATTCACTCCTCTGTCCGTCGGATGGATGATCTACATGGGAGTAACCTACCTATGATCTTCGTCTTCGGATCCAACAAAGCAGGAATCCATGGTGCTGGGGCAGCACGTTATGCGTATGAGCAATTGGGTGCTGTCTGGGGTGTAGGAGAAGGACTCACTGGAGGTGGGCCTGACGACTTCCCCATGTGCTATGCTCTTCCTACCAAGGGGTGGAAGATCGAAAAAATCCCTCTTGAAGAAGTAGCTAATTCTGTCACTCGATTTATTGAAGTGGCAGAATACTGGGCTTTGAGGGGTGGTGAATTCAAAGTCACACAGGTGGGCTGTGGCCTCGGAGGATTCCGTAAGGAACAGATCGCCCCGTTATTCAAAGCAGCACCTGACAACTGCTTCTTTGATGAAGAGTGGAAACCAATTCTTGGAGACCGCTTCAAATACTGGGGTACTGTACCTTCAAATCCCCGGCTCAACACGAGGAGTATCCTGTGAACGAACCTCTATCTGAAACCAAGAAAGGACTGAAGTGGTGGATCTTCAATCGCTTCGGTCCCCCTGAAGTTGTGAATCTGATCAATCACATAGATCAGATCACACAGGATGGACAATTCGACATTGCCATCTACCCTATGGGAAACTTCCCATTCACTGTCAGAACCTCTGCTGAAAACCATCAGCAAGAGCCTTATGTCTTCAACACACCACAAGAACGAGCAGCCTTCGAAGCTGGTCTTGGTCTGGGTGTGAATCTGTGTGGAGCAACTGCACAGATTCTTGATGAAGATCAAGCTCAAGCTCTTGATTTGATGCAGAAAAAAGCCACCCATAATGGTGGTGGTACTCGTGACAACTAAATCTGCTTGATACAGCAGATAGACCTTGGTACGACCAACAACTCTGACATCATCAAAAACCAAGAGGCTATGCTATGGGTGAAGCTCATTTTGACCAACCCATATCGGAGCAGATTTGGAACCAGAAGTACCGTTTCAAAACGGATCGTGAAGGTTTCCAGTCTGACTCTGATGTGGTTGATACGTGGGGGCGAATTGCCTCTGCAACTGCCAACGTGCCTCGTCTGCACAACAGACCAGACGAGATCGCATGGCTTGAACAACTGTTCTTTTCTGCTCTGTATGATTTCAAATTCCTGCCAGCAGGACGAATCATCAGTGGTGCTGGTACGGAGCGAAACGTCACGCTCTTCAACTGCCTCGCTGCCGACACGACGATTCTGACGAAAGAACACGGCCTCGTGCAGATTGGCGAGATCGCGGGCATGAACGTCCATGTTCTCGACGGGAACGGCGAATGGATTGCTGCTCCGATCAACTCGTTCGGAGAACAGCCCGTGGCGAATGTCATTCTCGCAGGCGGATATAATCGTCGGAAGCGCAAGACGATCCGGGCGACTGCTGGGCATCGCTGGGTCATGGCCGACGGTTCTGAGAAAACCACAGAACAACTCGCCGCTGGGGACAAGTTGAAGTTCGTCCGCCGTAAGGAAGTCGAAGACTGCCCGTCCTACCGTCTCGGGGTTGCCCACGGCCTGATCTACGGTGATGGCTCTTTGGAATCCACCAACACCGAGGGCCTTCGTTCGTTCCGTATCCGCCTCTGCGGGGACAAGGCTGATCTTATCGAGTTCTTCGATTCGCATCCGGGTGTCGCTATTACGGAACCGCCCAGTTTCGACGGGGACCCCCTCGTTCGTCTTACGGGTATTCGTCTTGATCTGAAGGCTCTCCCGTCTTCGATCACCCACAATGTCGAATACCTCACGGGCTTTCTTCGTGGCTGGCTCGCCACGGATGGCAGCGTTTGTGCCCGTGATATGAAGGCCATTCTTTCCTGCGGGGAAGAAGAACTCGCATGGCTTCGCAAGTTCGGTGCGATTGCCGGGATGGAGGTTTCCTTCGCTACGGCGCAACCTACGAAGACCAATCTTGGGCCTCGCAACAAACCGCTGTTCAATGTCGGCTTCCACCGCTGGACGATGACCGAAGATGACTTCCTTCTTGCCAAGCATCTTGCGAACTTCGTGGCGTCGGAACCCGGCTGGGAAGTTATCGAGATTGGGTCGTATGCGGACCCGGAGCCGGTCTATTGTCCTCGTGTTCTTTCGACGGATTCGGTGCAACTCGATCTCGGCATCCACACGGGGCAATGCTATGTTATGGGTACAATCCCTGACAGTCTGGATGGGATCTTCGATCATCTGAAGGAAGCTGCACTGACGATGCAGCAAGGTGGTGGTATTGGCTACGACTTCTCGACTCTGCGTCCCATGGGAGCACCTGTGAAGGGCGTAGAGAGCTTCTCCAGTGGGCCTATCAGCTTCATGGATGTCTGGAACTGGATGTGTAAAACCATCGAGTCAGCAGGCAACCGTCGTGGAGCCATGATGGCAACAATGCACTGTGAACACCCTGATGTGAAACACTTCATCACAGCAAAGCAGGATCCGACACGTCTTCGGCACTTCAATGTGTCTGTGTTGGTGACTGATGCCTTCATGGATGCTGTGAAGAATGATGCTGATTGGACTCTTCAGTTCAATGGTGAGGTCTACGAAGTGGTCAAGGCTCGGGAACTGTGGGATCTCATCCTCCAGTCCACCTATGACTACGCTGAGCCGGGTGTGATCTTCATCGACCGAATCAACAAGCATAACAATCTCTGGTTCTTGGAAGAGATTCGGGCAACGAACCCCTGTTTTGCAGGCAACCAAACCCTCTGGACCGACCAAGGTCTCAAGACCTTTGCTGAACTGGAAGGGCAGCGTGTGTCTGTCCTGACTGAAAACCAAGTGGGCAAGCTGGTCTACCGCCCCATGGATGTTTTCAAAACAGCCGAGAATCAAGAAATTCTCCGTGTGACTCTGGACGATGGCACGACCATCGACTGCACGCACACCCATGAATTCTTCGATCTGCAACGCAATCGGGTCGAAGCCCGTGATCTCCTTCCGGGTCAGAGGCTTGCCTCAGTCTACCGCCACAACGCCAACTCCAAAGGCTACAAGCGGCTGACCAACGGCATCGACAATCCGCTGGAACACCATGTTCCTTTTGAGATCATTCCTGATGGATTTCATGTTCATCACAAAAACGAGATCAAAGACGACAATCGTCCTCAGAATCTCGAATTGATCCTCGGTTCAGACCACAACTCCTACCACATGCAGGGTGACAGGAATCCTTCCATCACCCACCCTGAAAACAACAAACTGATCCAGATGGACCATTCTGGGTCGAACAATGGGCGGTATCGTGAAGACCTTGACGATGATGATCTTCAGGAAATGCGGAAACAGGGCATGTCCTACATTGCCATCGCACAAGCTGTGGGATGCTCCAAATACACGGTCATGAAGCGTCTGGGGTATGAGCGCCCCAACCACAAAGTTGTTTCTGTTGAACCTCTCATGGAACGTCAGGACGTGTTCTGTGGCACTGTGGGAGAAACCCATCGGTTCTTCCTTGGCTGCGAACGTGGTGGTGTGCTGGTCTCTAACTGTGGTGAGCAGCCACTTCCCCCATACGGTGCTTGTCTGCTTGGTTCGATCAACCTTGCTCGACTGGTGAATGATCCATTCACTGAGCAAGCTCAGACGGACTGGCAAACCATGGAAAAGACTGTACGTACAGCCGTGCGAATGCTTGACTGTGTGATCGACACGTCAAAGTTTCCTTTGGAAGCTCAGCGTGAAGAAGCATTCTTCAAGCGTCGTCAAGGACTTGGTGTTACTGGTGTGGCAGACATGCTGTTCATGCTGGGAATCAAGTATGGTTCTGGAGAAGCTGTGGCCTTCATGGATAGACTCATGAAGAACATTGCCATCTGGGCTTACGAAGAGTCCATTCAAATGGCCAAAGAGTGGGGTCCAGCACCCTTCGCTGAAAGCCAAGAGAACCGTGAGAAGCTGGCTGAGTCCTTTATGTTCAAGCTCCTTCCTCCTCACATCACTGAGGCTATGCTTCATTTCGGTATCCGGAACTCTCACCTGCTGAGTATCGCTCCTACCGGCACAATCTCTATGTATGGTGGGAATGTCAGTTCTGGGATCGAACCTATCTTTGCTCCTTGGTACAGCCGGAACATCACAAACCCGGATGGAACCAAGCGAACAGAGAAAGTGATGACCTACTGTGTTCACAAGTTCTTCGAACAAGGTGGTGAAGAAGGTGATGACTGGTGGCGAAAGTACATGGTAACTGCACAGGATCTTGATCCGGCTCACCACATCTACATGCAGGGTGCAGCACAGAAATGGATCGACTCGTCGATCTCCAAGACTGTGAACATCCCTGTGGATTACAGCTTTGATGAGTTCAAAGCTGTGTACGAACTGGCCTATGACAAAGGTTGCAAAGGCTGCACGACCTATCGTCCCAATGACGTGACAGGATCCATCCTGTTCATCGAAGAAGAGAAGGACGAAGAACCAGAAGTGCTCATCGACGAAGAGTACGATGGTGACATGCGTGTGCTTGCACGGCCTCCAGTCATGGACGGCTCCACCTACAAGATCCGTTGGGGACAGGACAGTTACTATGTCACGTTCAACAACATCATGGACCCTGATCATAATTGGTTCATGCCCTTCGAGATCTTCATCAACAGCAAGACTGTCGAACACCATCAGTGGACGGCTGCTCTGACTCGTATGATCTCTGCCGTGTTCCAACGTGGTGGTGATGTGCGATTCGTTGCTGAAGAACTCAAACAGATCCACGATCCCAAAGGGGGTCAGTGGCAAGAAGGTCGTTACTGGCCTTCTTTGGTTGCTCTGATTGGTCAAAAGCTGTCAGAGCATCTCGATGTCATCGGGTATCAATCGACCCCGGAAACAGTGCCTCAACCGATGCCGGAAGAGGAAGGAACTCAACCAGAGCAGTCGCCCGATCAGACAGTCCCTGATCAATGCCCAAGCTGCAAAAGTTTCAATCTGATCACTGTCTCTGGATGCCCGACGTGTCAGGACTGTGGCTACAGCAAATGTGGCTAATACTTTGCTGACTGACTGAGCATTTGGTGCTGTCGGAAGCAAACACCCCCCATCTTGAAAAAGGTGGGGGGTTTTCTGACAGAGGAAACCATGATCGAAATCAGTTATGACAATGTTATGAATGGCTTAGACAAAGGTCTTCACATGAACTGCATTTGTGAGAACATGCGTCAGGTGGACTACCTTTTTCACAATGCCAAAGACCTCTGGCACATCAAAGGTTTTTCTTTGGTGAAGAGAGTCGAACGAGCCATTGAGTATGGCCCCGGTGATGACAAAATCACCATCAAGTTTTCATCTTACGAGCAGATCCTGCCCGATAGATACCGTGGTTTTCGTGGTGTGTTTTTGATACACCCGTACCTCCTAGAAGAGGGACACCTCTTCAGAATCAATGAACTGGTACACAATCTAGACCGACACAACGAAAGGTACTTGGAACAATGGCGAGCCTAAACCAAGATCAGCGAGACGCTTTCACGGATGTGCTTGCCTTCATCAACGACCCCAAAAGGAAGTTCCATCGAGTTTCTGGTGGGGCAGGTGTCGGCAAGAGCTTCTTCATCTCCAAAATCGAACAGGACATCCTGAAACATCAGGGTCCAAATTCTTCTTTGGTTTATGTGGCAGTCACAGCCACAACCAACAAAGCAGCAGCAGTTCTGAAGAACACCATGCAGCACAAGCGTGGTGATATCCAAACGATCTACGGCTACATGAATCTTCGGGTTCACAACGACTTCAATACCGGTGATCAGAAGATCGTCCCAACCGCAAAGTGGGAAGTTCATCACAATACTCTGATCATCGTAGATGAAGCGTCAATGGTGAACAAAACCCTGTACGATTACATCGACAAGGGTACTGATTCCACCTGTAAGATTCTTTTTGTTGGTGACAAGAACCAACTGGCACCAGTCCGAGAGAATGTCTCTCCAGTGTACACCAAAAACCATTCAGAGAGTATACTCACAATTCCTGTTCGTCAGTCGAATCAACAAGCTCTGATGGACTTGGCTGAGATGGCCAAGGACACTGTGCTGACTGGCAAGTTCCATCGGATTCAAGAGGTTCCCGGTGTGATTGATTTCATCGACGGTGAACAGATGAAAGGTATCCTCGAACGTGAGTATCATGTTGAGGATCCTAACAAGCGTGTGCTCTGCTACACCAATGCCAAAGTCATTGGGTACAATGAGTACATCCGTCAGCTTCGTGGTTATGATGAACCCTACGCAGTGGGAGAGATGTTGACCAACAACTCTTCCGCAGAACTGCTTGATAAGACTCGGCTTTATACTGATCAGGTTGTGGAAGTGTTGCAAAAAAGCAACAAGTACATCGACCGCAATTGGGTGCCGGGTGAGGAGCTTGAGATGTTTGATCTGGAAGTAAGGGATCCTGAAACTCTTCAGATCTACAGCGTCCAAGTTTGTGCAGATCCAGAAGATCGTGAGCAGGTTCTGAAATACTGGAGATCTCGTAAGAAGTGGGATCGGTACTTCAAGTTCCGAGACAACATCCCAGACCTTCGAAGTGTGGCTTCCAGCACCACTCACAAGGCTCAGGGTTCCACGTATGATTCTGTCATTGTGGATCTTGCAGACATCGGAAAGTCAACCAATGCTGAGCAGACAGCCCGTCTTCAGTATGTAGCTCTGACTCGTCCCAAGAATCGCCTCTACATCAGAGGCAACCTACCAGAAAGATACTTCTCATGATCAGAACTCGGTACAGGATTGACACCCAGTTCAATGGTGTGGTTAAGAGCTTCTTCGTCACACAGAAACTGATAGGGACTTGGCCTTTTCGCCGTTGGGTGAGTGTCCATGAAGAAACCATCTACGAAGGTGTTAGCACAACTAAAGCTCAAGAAGCTATTGACGAGCGTGTTGCCTTTGAACGTAACACAGAAGTGAAAACCCGATCATGGAAAAATGATCGAGGGGAGACTCCTTACGAGGAGTTGTGATACATGTGAGGAATCGCTATGAGATACGAGATCATCGGTAAAGGTGGTCCTGCACGGATCGCCATTCTTGTTCCCCGAATCCAAGTCAATGAGGTGAAGAAGCATTATATGCCGATACTCGAATCTCTGAACGAAGAGATCATGATATGTGACATCTTCTTGGATCGAACCAAGAAGAAAACCTCTCCCAAAGACATCAAGGAATACCTTGCAGAACTTCTGCCCAATCTCACAAATACAGGGATCGAATTCCTGATCGTGACGAACTCGGAATACTTCAAGGTACTGACAAAGCAGAGAAAAACAGATGCCAACATCGGTGATATCTTTCCTACGGAAGATGGTTTCAAAGCAACCTACTGCCCCAACTACTCCCGTATTTTCTACGATCCGGACAAAACCAAAGCCAAGATTGATCAATCACTCCGGGCCGTTACCAACTTCTACGCCGGATCTCACAAGAAGCTCGGATCTGATATCATCCATTCAGCCACGTATCCATCTACGCTGAAGGAGAAGCTCGACTGGCTGGACAAGCTGATCGAGATGGACTGTGACCTCACCTGTGACATCGAAGGCTTCTCTCTGAAGCACTATGATGCTGGGATCGGTACGATCACTTTCTGCTGGAACCAGCACGAAGGTATCGCCTTTGAGGTGGATGACTGCAAAACCAAGATGGAATCTGTAGAGCTTCGCAATGCTCTCAAGAAGTTTTTCTATCGCTTTAAGCGACGCATGATCTACCATAACATCTGCTATGACGGCTATGTGCTGATCTACCAGTTGTTCATGGACGATATCCTCGACCAACGAGGATTGCTGGAAGGTCTCCGGGTGATGCTCCGGAACTGGGAATGTACCCAGTTGATCACGTACCTCGCAACGAACTCTTGTGCCGGGAATGAACTCGGTCTCAAGGCTCAAGCCCAAGAGTTTGCAGGCAACTATGCCCAAGAAGATATCGAGGACATCACGTTGATCGACCTTCCAGCCCTGCTGGAATACAACCTCGTGGACGGACTATCGACTTGGTATGTCTACAACAAACACTGGGATACTCTGACGGCTGACGATCAGATGAAGATCTATGTCGAGCACTTCAAGAAATGGGTGATAGACATCATTCAGATGCAGCTTACCGGTCTACCGGTGAACATGTCGAAAGTGGAAGCTCTCGACAAGCAGTTGAATGCTGAGTCGAATCGTTGTGTGACTCGCATGATGCAGACCAAGATCGTACAGGGTTTCCTGTATCAGATGGAGGAAAAGGCTCTCGTGAAGAAGAACGAGAAGCTGAAAACCAAAGTCGTAACAAGAGAAGATCTTGGTAAAACCAAGGATCTGGTGGTTGAATTCAATCCCGGCTCTGCTCCTCAGTTGCAAAGACTCCTGTACTCTCAGGAGTTCCTTGGTTTGCCTGTTCTGGATCTGACTGATTCAGGACTTCCATCGACAGGTGCAGACACTCTGGAGAAACTTCTGAAGCAGAATATTTCTGAGGACATCAAGGCGTTTCTTGAGATCCTGCTTGAGTACAAGGCTTCAGCAATCATCATCAGTACCTTCATCCCTGCCTTCCTGAAAGCGAAGCAAGGACCAGATGGATGGCATTACCTATTCGGTAACTTCCGACTCGGTGGCACTTTGTCTGGTCGGTTGTCATCAAACAATCCGAATCTTCAGAACATCCCTAGCTCTGCTGGGGGTCCGTTGAAGTCGAGGCTTGCAAAGCTCGTCAAAGAGTGCTTTGAAGCTCCTCCCGGATGGCTCTTTGTGGGCCTCGACTTTGACTCTCTGGAGGACAAGATCTCTGCTCTGACAACACGGGATCCTGAGAAGCTGAAGGTCTACACCGACGGCTACGATGGTCACAGTCTGAGAGCTTACGGGTATTTCGGACATCAGATGCCAGACATCGACCCTACCTCGGTGGAGTCGATCAACAGTATCGCTGACAAGTACAAGCCACTACGTCAGGAATCGAAGGCTCCTACCTTCGCTCTGACCTATCAAGGGACGTTTCATACTCTCATGATCAACTGTGGCTTCAGCAAGGAGAAAGCTCAGGACATCGAGTCCAAGTACAAGAAAATGTATCAGGTCTCGATACAGTATGTGCAGGACAAGCTGGAACAGGCCACCAAGGACGGCTACGTAACCGTAGCGTTCGGTCTGAGGGTTAGGACACCTCTGCTGGCACAGACCATCTACGGGGTCAACAAGACGCCCAAGGAAGCTGCTGCTGAGGGGAGGACAGCAGGGAATGCCATGGGGCAGTCCTACTGCATGTTGAACAACAGGGCCGCTGCTGCCTTCATGGAGGGAGTGAGAGAATCGGAATACGCCATGGACATCAAACCATGTGCTCACATCCACGATGCTCAATACTACCTCGTGAGGGACAATGGCTTCGGCCCCCTGATGTACATCAACAAGCATCTCCCCAAAGAGGTGGCTTGGCAGGAAGATCCTGAGATCTGGCATGATGAGGTTAAGCTCTCTGGTTCATGTGAGATTTTCTACCCGAACTGGAACCATGGGTTTGATCTTCCGAACGACTGTTCGAAAGAAGTGATCATCGAACGGATTATCAAACACAAAGAGAAGCTGAAAGAAAAAGGTATAGCAGCATGAAAAAGCTCACCAACCAACATCAAATCGACCTTCCCATTGCAGTCTGGCTGCTTCAGCAGGGCTACTACAGTGGGGCAGATGTCGCACCGGAAGGTGAGTTGATCTCTGTCACCACCTTGATGAAGCCTACTCGTAGGCTCATCTTGGAACGACAGGTAGACTACACTGCTGAAACCATGGACGTGAGTGATCTGATTGCTTCACGTATGGGACACTCGCTTCACGAAGGTGTGGAGCGAGCTTGGATAGAGGGCGACTGGGCGGGGGCGATGCGGCGTCTCCATTACCCCCAGTCAGTGATTGACCGGGTTAAGATCAATCCAGATCCCTCTACGCTCGGTGAGGACGACATCCCCATTTACTTGGAGCAGCGCCGCTTCAAGGAGATCGGTGGAATCGTCCTCACCGGGCAACTCGATTTCAGCATCGACGGTGCATACCGTGATGTGAAGACGACTTCGACCTTCAGCTATACCAGTGGAACCAAGGATGAAGATTATATCCTTCAAGGATCCATGTATCGGTTCATCATGCCGGAATTGATCTGGAAGGATAAGATGAGGATCGAATTCATCTTCACCGACTGGCAGAAGTTTCGTGCCAAGGCTGATCCGAATTATCCTCAAGCGAAGGTAGCTCACAAAGAGTTTCCTCTTTTGTCTCTCCAAGAGACTGAACAGTGGATCCTCGACAAGCTGGAAGACATCAAGAAGAACGCCAAGCATGTGAAAAACCAAGACAAAATGGTTCGGTGTTCTGACAAGGAATTGTGGAAACAACCTGACAGCTTCAAGTATTACGCCAACCCTGAGACTGCGAAAGCAGGGGGGCGTGCTCAGAAATCTTTCGACAACTATGCAGACGCAGATGCACATCTGAAGTTGAAAGGCAAAGGAACCATCGTCACCGTCAAGGGTGAGGTCAAGGCATGTGAGTATTGCCCTGCTTTTTCGGTCTGTGAACAACGCAAGGAGTATTTCCTAGATGACTAACTTCTATGATCGTTCGGTCATCGAGAGCATTCCGCACCATCCCGCAATGGAAGAACTTGTGGATCTTCTCTGCCATCGAACTGGCAACGTGAATCGTGACTTCTTTCAAGCTGAGGTAGCCTATTTCCTTGGCTTGATGCCTTCGGCTATGAGAACCACGATCAACAGCCCAGAACGTGGCAAGATCCCTGTGAACATCTATTCGATTGCCTTGGCCACATCTGGCTTTGGTAAGGGTCATTCTGTCTCTTTGATGGAAAATGTGCTGGCTGACTTTCGTGAAAATTTCATGCACGGCAGTTTCTACAACCTTGCTGAAACCAATCTTTTCAATCTCGCAGTGGATATCGCTGCTGCAAAGGGTGGAGATGAAGCCAAAGAAAAAGAAGCATTAGACAGTGACTTCAAGAAGCAGGGACATGCTCCCTTCATCTTTGACTCAGGCACTGGTCCTGCTGTAAAGCAGCTTCGCTACAAACTGTTGCTTGCAGGTGTAGGCTCGATCAACTTCCAGATGGATGAGATCGGCTCGAACCTGCTGGGCAACAATGAGGTTCTGAACGTGTTCCTCGAACTCTATGACCTTGGCAAGATCAAAGCCAAGCTCGTGAAGAACACTCCAGACAACGAACGAGGCATTGATATCGGGGGTATGACCCCGGCCAATATGCTGATGTTTGGAACCAACAGCAAACTGTTCGACGGAGCCAAGGTGGAAGAGGAGTTTTACTCCATGCTTTCAACTGGTTACGCTCGACGTTGCTTCTTCGGTATCGGTAAATCCGAAACCAAATTCGCCACTGTTGATCCTGAAGATGTTTACAATGGGCTGGTGTCAAAGCAGCAGTCCAGTGCTCTTCAGAAGTGGCGTACCTACTTCCAGAGGTTCGCTGACCTTCGGTATCATGGAATCGAACTCGACGTTTCCAAATCTGTGGGTGTGGAACTGACTGCATATCGTCTTCAGTGTGAAGCTGAAGCGAATGCCATGCCCGAGCATGAGGAAATCCGGAAAGCAGAACTGTCGCACAGGTACTTCAAATCCCTGAAGCTGGCGGGTGTCTACGCATTCATCGACGAGTCGCCTGAAATCACCGACATCCACCTACGGCAAGCCATCAAGGTAACCGAAGAGTCAGGTGCGTCCTTTCAGAAACTTCTGAAGCGCGAACGAAACTTCGTTCGATTGGCGAAGTACATTGCGGCTGCTCCGGACAACCTCACTCATGCGGACCTCGTGGAAGACCTTCCGTACTATCCCACCTCTACGGTGGCACGGAAGGAGATGATGGACTTGGCGATGGCATGGGGCGTGGGCAACCACGTCGTCATTACCAAGAACGTCGTCCAGTCGGTGGAGTTCTTCAGTGGTTCGACGTTGCAGGAGACTGATCTGAACAAGCTGATGTTCAGCATGAGCGATCATTTCGCTTATGACTATGAGCCTGTGACTCAACCACTGGAGAACCTTGAGAAACTGTTCAAAGCTCCGAATTTTCACTGGTGTAATCATCAGTTTGAAGGTGAGCATCGTTCTGAAGACAAGGTGATTCCCGGATTCAATATGCTGGTCATCGACATCGACGGACATGAACGTGACAAGGAAGGGAACGTCATTCAAAATGGACCAACACTCGATCAGGTCCACACTCTTCTGGATGACTATACTTTTGCCACCTACACCACAAAGAGTCACACAGACGAAGAACACCGCTTCCGTCTGATCATTCCGACCAACTATGTGCTTCATCTGGAGAAGGATGACTACAAAGAGTTCATGGACTCTTTTGCTTTGTGGCTGCCATTCCACACGGACACTGCTGCACAACAGCGTAGCCGTAAGTGGAGGACCAATCCAATGGCTGAAATCTACATCAATCGTGGACCACAAGTCCTTGATGTACTGCCATTTATTCCCAAAACCAAAGCAAACAATGAGTACGTTCAGACGATCATTGATCTTAAGAATATGGATAATCTCGACCGTTGGTTCTTGAACCATATGCAGGTCGGTGGTAGGAATAACACCCTGCACAATTATGCTAAAATGCTGATGGATGCAGGAGCAGACTACGACACCATCGAGAAGAAGGTCGTCAAGCTCAATCAGGACTCTGGTTCACCACTGAAGAAGGATGAAGTCTATTCGACTGTCCTGAAATCAGTGGCTTCCAAGATGTCCAAGTAAGGGGAAACCATGACAGATATCAATCCACACAGCATCCTGATTTGTGGTGAATCAGGTGCAGGGAAATCAATGTCCCTGTACGAACTGAGAGACAGAACTGATGTCCTGTATCTCAACTGTGAGGGTGGCAAACCGCTACCCTTCAAGAACAAGTTCAAGAACAAGGTGATTGTCGATCCTGAAGACATCATCACCATGCTCGAAGAGCTTGCAGAACTGGGAGAGAACAGCCCATTCAATTTCGTGGTGATCGACACCATCAGCTTTATGATGGATCTCTACGAAACGATTCACGTTCTCGACTCAGCCAACACCCAAAAGGCTTGGGGTAATTATGGTCAGTTCTTCAAACGACTGATCACTGTATCGTCTCAAGTCGATGCTTTCTTCATCTATCTCGGTCACTTGGATCGAGAACTTGATGAAGAAGCAGGGATGTATCGGACTCGTGTACCCGTAAAGGGTGCCTTGGCCAAGAAGGGGCTGGAAGCCTACTTCACCACTGTGATCAACGTCAGCAAACAGCCTATGAAGGAGCTTCAGAAGACTCCGAATGCAATGCTGAACATCACTGAAGATGATGAAGAGCTTGGTTTCAAGCACGTCTTCCAGACCCGAACCACAAAGAAGACTGTCGGAGACAGGATTCGATCCCCTATGGGAATGTGGAAGAAGGAGGAGTTGTACATCGACAACGACATCGCTCCTGTCATCAAGAAGATGATCGCGTACTACGACGAATAACTCTTCTTTCTCGGTCTCTGACCAAAAACTACCTCATCAATGAGAAGGAAATCAGATGAGCAACATCTTTGCACAGAAGAAATCCGTAAAATCCGAGAAGGTCGAAGACGACTACATCGGTGGCGGTGGCACGCTTGAGACGGATATCTATCCAGCAAAAATCAAGTATGCCTACATCGGCAAGAGCCAACGCTCTGAAGCACGATCCCTGAACCTCTGTCTCAAGATCAATGGTCTTGAGCAAACACACACCATCTGGATGACCAATGGTTCTGGTGACGTGACGTACAAGGACAAAAAGTCCGGTGAAGAGAAGAATCTTCCCGGCTACAACCAAGTCAACTCGCTCGCCATGCTGCTGCTCTCGAAAGAGATTGGTGATCTGGATGTCGAAGAGAAGACTCTCAACCTGTATGACTACGAGTCAAAGCGTGAAATCCCGCAGGCAGTTGACTGCTTCGTGGAGCTTCACGGTGAGAGCCTACAAGTGGCTCTTCAGAAGCAGGTGGTGGACAAGACCCAGAAGAACGAATCGTCTGGTGAGTATGAGCCTACCGGCGAGACTCGTGAAACCAACGAGATCGTGAAGTTCTTCCCGGAAGCTCTGCCTGTGACCATCTCTGAGGTGGCTCACTATGTGGAAAGCCTTGGTGGTGACTTCGACGACGTTCTGAGCGACGGTGATCTGCTCAAAGCCATCAAGCAGATGGATGAAGAGCATGGTCAGTACGCCCAGAAGTGGCTGGAGAAGAACCGTGGCAAGACATGGGATCGCTCTACCAAAGCTGAAGGCAAGTCCTTTGGTGGTGGTGCGAAGAAGTCGGCTGGTGGATCCTCCGAGAAGAAGAAGTCGGCTCTGTTCGACGATTGATCCTTTCAGATCTACTCGATGGTGAGGTTGGGGATTCGTACTCAGTGCGGATCCCCACTTACGTTCATGTAAGCAAGACAACTACCAAACCGGTAAATCTCAATGTTTACAGGAACATGCACCATCATCACCTGAATACACAAAAGAAAAACTTTGAAGAAGAGGTAGCCCCGTTACTCAGGGATAAGCCTACAGCAGAGAGGGTCTGGATCCACTACGAGATCTTCGCACCGAGGAACGGGCGACTCGACACCATGAATGTCGGGTCCATCGCTGATAAGTATTTCAGTGACACACTGGTGAATTGTGGAAAACTGCCGGATGACAACCAAGATCATATCATCCTGTCCACGTTTTCCTTTGGTGGCGTCTGTCCATTGGACGGCCATGCCATTGCAACAGTCAACATTCTGGAAAACAAGGAGCCAGAAAACATGAGAATCCTACTAGATCAAGAGGACATTCAGAATGCTCTGAACGCCTACGTCAAGACCCTTGCCCTGCCCAATGCAGATCAGGCTACGGTCGAAATCTCCATCGAGTATGGAGACAATGACGATGACGATGAGATCGTTGCTGAAGTCATCATGGGAGAAGCTCCCGTGAAGAACAAGGGTGGTCGTCCCCGGAAGAACGCACGCAAGCCTGCTACCAAGAGAGAGGAGGCTGCTGATGCTCCTGAAGAGTCTGCTGATAGCGGCGACGAAGGAAGTGGCACTGACTCTGATAGCGGAGGAAGTGAATCGGAGACGCAACCTGCTGAAGACGGAGAGAAAGAATCTCCGAAAGCAGGTGGCAAGGGAAACCTCTTCGGGGACTCCGAAGGAGAGGAATCCTCGGACTCCCCGACCACAACTGAAGAAGCTAAAAGTGAAGCCCCCAAAGAAACTGGTGGTACGAAACTGAAGCCCAAGAAGTCGAGTATCTTCGATGTGGACTAAGTTCTGCAACATTTTCAAAGCACTGGCAGGGACGGTAGGTATCGTCCTTGCCCTCATCATCACAGCAATCATCGGAGTTGCTGTGGCCTTTGTTGGCTTCTTTCTATTCTGGGGCCTCATTGGTATTGCCGTCGTCACTGGCATCTTTTTCATTATCTGGGCTGTGATCGACGAAGCAAAGGATTGACCTTGTTGGTTTGGCAACCAAGAAAGTCATTGGCCACCCGGTTGGTACTTAACAAATTCCGGCGACTTGGACTCCTGTTGTTAGACGGATCATACGGCATCACAGAGTAGGTCGTAGACACGTTAGCCAGTGTCATCCTGTGCAGGGCATAGAGTGGTCAGGGATAGCTTCCCTGACCCCCCTGTTACCCATTCATCAGATTGACCCATGGGTTCAGTTCCGGAGCACCGAAGAGCATCTCGAACCCTGTGGCATAATCCATCCGACCTTCACCAATCACAGTAAAGATGTTGTCTTGGATCGGAGATCCAGTATCCGTGATCCCATTCAACAGCATGGCTCGAACAGGATTTTCACGCATTTGCTTCATAGCAATCTTGGTGATCCGGATCTTGAATGCCATGAACCAAGTCAAACCATTACGCTCAAGCATAGAGCGAGTACGGCCCGGAAGAGCACTGAAGTTCACAAACTCCTCGTTCATCAAAGCGAGTGCCTCTCCTTCCGGAATACCCTGCGAAAGCAGGTGATCGTAATAGATCGACTTCGCCAAGAAGTCACCGTACTGGGTAGCCCGGTTGGCAGCCCGATAGAGTTGTGTGGACTTCGAAACCAAAGCATTCTTCGACAACGTGGACAGAGTATCAGGCAGCTTATCAGCCTGAGCCTCAAGCCATGCAGCAAGACCACCAGTGGTCTGAGCACGATCAAGACCCTCGATACCCTCTGAGATCTGCTTGTATGCACCAGCAGCAATCATAGGAGCGATAGTCATCTTCGCATTCAGATCCTTCATTACTTGAATCTTATCACGAATCAAACGCTGACGACGAGGATCC
>Ga0210034_1001395_pt1 | contig 21074 bp, 18 predicted proteins | sample CryGeymeta201505_FD_185466 | JGI IMG/M metagenome (GOLD analysis project Ga0210034, IMG submission 185466) | Groundwater microbial communities from Crystal Geyser aquifers in Utah, USA - Crystal Geyser metaG 2015-05 (SPAdes) (version 2) | ecosystem: Environmental > Aquatic > Deep subsurface >... | reverse complement strand
TTGCAGTTTGAACTTTCCTGAGTACTTCTTTCGTGTTCTTCCCATGGCAACCATTCCTTTCATTACCTCGATTCTACAGGTTGCCATTCACTCTTAGCTACTGGTTCAAGCTGGCGGGCTCATATCCTTTACCAGCTACTAGATAGTTTATTTCTTAAAACGATACCCGACATTGCGAACCGTCTCGATGAGGGGTTCATGGCGGCCTAGTTTGGCGCGCAGGCGCCTGATGTTAATCAAAATCTAGGGCAACCTCTGCCCTATCCCTCAACAGTTCATCGACGTCTATAAGCGTCGTAAGTACTTCACAGCTCGCGCCAAAGATACGTTGCGCCGTTGCTTCTGATATTTCAGTAAAACCGTGCCCAAAATAGCTTGCATTTCGTGTTTGATAGACGTCCCTGATTTTCTCCAGGTAATACTTGCTGTCATGGTTTTGGAGGTTCAACGCCCCTAGTAAACCCAGTATCTTAATGGCGGGCTGCAGTGTAATGCTATGCTGTCGCTGTATCGGACCATCATATTGCTTACCGATTCGGTTAAAGACTTCGTTCCACATAGCGTTGTCTGTATGGTCCGGATTAATGTTTTTCAGTAACAGCCTGTATTTCGCAGCGAGGTCGATGGCGCGGTGTGCTTTGGCAACCGCTTCCACAGGCGATATTCGCACCTGTCTGCCTGCATTCTCGATGCAATCTGCTACCAGCTTTTCATAACCTCGCTTAAGCTCAAAATCGCTATTAAACCTATGTATCGCCTTTTTTATATTCCCCAGTTCTACTTCTCTTTTCCCTTTTTTCCAGGTTCCGGGCTTTAGTTTCCCCATCACCTCAATAACCAATTTGAACTCACCACAGAGCGGTTCGAGCTTCTCGATAAGGTTCGCGATTTTTCTGTAATCTGAGCCTTCCTCAAATATTTTGCCTTGCACCACAAGATGTTGCTTTGCCAACAGCTCGTAGCTCTCTTTATATTGAAAGCTGTCCCAAAGATAAAAGAATTTGCACGCATGTTTGAGGAAGCCCAGCCGACCCTTGCCTGAATCCTCGAACATCTCGGACAACATATAGGCACGCGTAAACTCACCATGCTTAAGGCTATCCAAAACCTCATACTCGCGTTCCCTTGTCAGCGTATCGGGGAAGTAACGGACGTTCATGGTAGCGCTAATACCTTTTCCGCTCGCATCCCGCATCTTACTCGCAACATATGAAAAGCGTATTGGAATACCGGTAGCAAGCCTCGCCACCGCATTGTAAATGCCTATCGGCATCGGCTTGCTTCCACCCGTGATATTAACAACGACTTCCTGCACTTTGGAATCGATAGAGTCAAATACCTTATTAACTTCCTCGCGAATTTCTTGAAGACACACGTCGACGTCTTCGGCGTCGCTGATTTCCGCAGACATAAATGCACTGCCCAATTGAAGTGCAATCTGCCCTAACCGGTTCGTTACCTGTAGGGGATTTGGGTTCTGGCCTGGGAGCGGACGACCATACAAGGCGACGACCGATATCAGGTCGCTTCGTTCATACTCATGGCTTATCGCTTTCTCTAACGGCTCCAGCGACGACCCGACAGTCAAGATCAGCATTACCCTTCTTTTACCTGAATTAATAAGATTACTCATACATGCCTCCATATCTTTGTTTTACTTATTCTTCTATGGAAGAGATGCAAGTGCGATTTAACGGTCTCCAAAGCGAAAACCTATTGCGATTGCAACTTTCAGAATCCGGTTAAGAGCCTGTATTATACTACATAATAGTATTAACTACCGGTGCCGTCTACGGGTCCTGGTAAAACCGCATACTTGGTTGCTCATTATTGTTCGTTATGTAATATCCTATCTCTCCCTGAAGTTAATCAAGCTGCTCCCGTAGTTTTGCGGCGCCATTGCAGCGCCAGTTCGCGAAAAGTAGCGCAGCCAGAATTTGCGAACGAGCATTACCTGTTTGGAACTGTCCTTTGTCGGACATACGATATATACTCTTACGCCTTTTAGATTAGGCAGGAGATCCCGCTGCTTCACGCTCTCGATTATATTTGAAAATGCCGCCTCTTCAAATGCGCCGGACCTGAAATTATAATCGCCCGACTGGTGATACATATCCGAGAAGACAATGAGGACGTTTTTCTCGTTCGGGTACGAGGCGAAGACGCGCTCGGCCAGCGGTAACGCACCAAGAATATCAGTGCTGGCGCTCTCGCCATTTACAAGCGTCCTAGCTTGCGATAGAACCTCTGCCCTCTGCCTCTTTAGCACTTCGGGAAGGTGTTTGTTTTTGATATACGCCTTCGCCTGGTTTTCGTTTGGATCAACACTTCCCCGGGCGAAGGTTGTATTTACTGGATACGACGCCTTCGCGAGTGGACTGTTATCGATTTTGTCGGCGACGATCGTATCCCCGGAGTTCATAGCTTCAAGTACCTTTTCGAAGTCTTTGAGATACCGGCCGCGCTCTTGTTGCGTGCTTCCCGATATATCGAAGAGCGCGAATACGGTTTTTTTCGGCGTCTCCTCGGTTGTCGCGCACCCGGCAACCGATCCTAGCAATATGAGAGCAAACACCACCAAAACAATCGTTTTGATCGCTTTTACGCATTTCATTAAAATCCCCCCGCATCTCTTAGTATCTTTTCAAGGTCGTCGGTGCCGTAATCTCGCTGCATCTCAAGCTTTGTGACCAGGGCGTACGCTTCGTTAAGTGCCCTGTTTAGGCTCTCCGATACAGTAAAATCAGGCTCGTCCTTGAAACTCTCGATCACCTTTTCGCCGTCTTTGCGCCAACGAATATTCGTGCGGCGGTAGATAGACACCAGGTGTTTGCCGTAAGCGCAATGCTCCTCGGCTTTTGCCCTGACGTCATCACATATTTTACGCAGCTCATCGCCAACCGTTTCAATTCGTCTTGTCGCCTTGCTCAGCTCGGTCTCGTCCGAGTCGCGCTCTCGCCGGGCGATAGTCAGCCCGGCCGAGGCCCGCTTAAACGCGTCACGGATATTTCTGTTCTTGCGGGATTCCTTAACATGAGACGCATATGATGCCCAGTACGAAACCCCGACAATCAAGAGGTTGGCCGCAAGAAACATGATACCGGGCAACACCCAGCTCACGTGAACACCAAGTACTTCCTGGGTGCCCATGCCCTCCATCATAAGACCTCGCAAGTATGATACGCCGGCAAGAAAGACGAACAGGATTACAAGCAACTGCCAGAACTTACCCCCGAGCCGACTGTTTTCACGAGCTTCGATCCCTGCCAGATGTGAAAATAACGGGATAGCAAAACATATGCCCGATGCCATTATCAAGGTGTCGGTTTTCGTTCCGCCGAATAGCGAGAATATAAACGAGTTAAGAGGTATCTCCGCCATCGAGAGCGCAATGGTGACCACCCAAGCCAGGGCCAGCGGTATTTGAGGTTTATCGAGTTCCAGTAGCGCATCTTCCGCTTTCGCATACCGGTCGCATGCCGCATCTAACGTACGGTTTGCGTATACAAGCTTTTCTTTAAGCCGGGGCTTCTCTTGGCGCAGAATCCCGATGTCGCTTCGTAAGCTCGACATCTTGTCGACCAGTTCTTGCCCGAGCCTCGCGTGAGATATCTCAACAAGGTACCGGACATCTCTTTGATGTTGAACGGGTTCACCGCTTGCCGATGTCGGGCTGCCCACCCTGGCATCGAGGATAGCCTGGCATCGGGCCTCAACCAGACTATATGATTTAAACCCTGTCTTGCTTTTTTCTTTATAGCGCATTGTTTTCATCCTCCTTAATAAAACGGAACCTTATCGGTAGTCCTTGCTAGCGGCTGCCTTTAGTAACCGCGGCTCTTTCTCATGAAAGCGTTCGTAAACCCTGCTATAAATCTAGTGATTGCTACCAATGATACAACCGCTGATATCTCAAGTAAGCTAAGTACCGCTAGGTCTTGAAACGGTATACCGATCTTGCCGCTTATCAGGCATGCGACGCCACATGTAGCAGCGGCAACGAGTACTGATTCTACAACTATCACGCCAAGAGATCGCGCTTCGAGCGCTATTATGGCGGCAACCACTATCGGGGCGGCCATAACATATACGCCCGGCGAACCGCTTGTCAGCAGCATCCGCCCCGTTTGAATCGCAATACCTATAACAGGCATGAATCTCATTCCCTCCGGCAGATGAAAGCGCATTGCTTGCGACACGTGCTCGGCAAGAACCATATAGACCGGTGGCACTACCAGGAAAGCAATAAGTGCTTTTAATAGGTGGTTTCTTGCGTTCTTTAAGACACCCATTTAGTAACGCCGCCTTCCGCTGTGTATTGATTCAGCGACCATCAGGGCAAAGCCTATGAGGCTTGCCGTTAGCACGGTCTCAAATATCGCCAGCAAGACAAGGTTTTGCAACGGCAGATTCACGCTTCCGCTCATAGCCGAGAGTGACACATACAAGAATGGTTGACCGAAACCAATCGCCACCACCTGGCGTTTCGCCGACTCATTCGCCATATACGCGAGCGCAACCAGTGCAGGCGCAACGAGCAAGACGTACCATCCCTGCCAGCCTTTCAATCCGAGAGCGACGGCCGTTTGCGCGATAGCGCTCGCCATCTCACCCAGCCGCATATTTATTGGAGCGCGGGCTACCATATCTGAGAGCCGCGATAATTCCTGCAATAGAGTTGCCGCCAGCGACGTTGAGCTTACAAAAGCAAGAATAGCGTTTACACCATGCAACACCACGATACCTGCGCCCATCGCAAGCAATGTCAGCACGCCGAGCACGCCCGCTACCAGTAGCGGTACAACGAATAGGCCCAATATTACTGCGAGCGCTTTACTTAACGAACCGGTGTATCGCTCTGTTACCGACGCTAAGGTTCTGGATAGTTGGGCTATTGCCAGCGGTACGAGTTTCACCGACTTTGCGAGCAGTTCGTTTAAACCCGCGGCTGCCTTCTTGCGCTCTTCCTCCGACACCCCATAGATAAACCTGGCAACCTTTTGCACGGGAACACTTACGTGGCCCACCGCAAGAGGGTTGCGCATTTCTTTTGCAGCTAACACGACTACCCCAGCCAGCAAGGTTAGTATGATATATATGAGCATGCCCTTATAAGCGAGAATACAGAGTGCGAGAACGCCAGCACCGGCTATCGTGCGCTTTAATATATTGCCTGGCGCCAACTCGACCTCGGTCTCAGGGAGCATGACCTTTGTCTCCGTTAATGCCAGGATTTGTGTCTCTTCTTCTGCAGGCAAATGAGTACGGAGCGTTTCGGCAAATGCAAGCGCCGAGCTGTAGCGATCATCAGGGTTTAGCGCCAGCGCTTTCGCTATGACGTTGTTAAGCTGAGATAATTCCGGGCTTTGAAGGCGATCCCCGAGTATCTCATTGAGCGTTTTTGCCGCACTGAATACGTCGGTACGCTCATCGACGACTTGTCCAGCCATCTGCTGCTCAGGGGACATAAACCCTCTGGTGCCTATAATCGCTCCGATTTGGGTCACCCGGTCTTCCTTGATAAGCGCTACGCCAAAGTCGATAAGCTTAACGATGTTGCCTTTTGTTATCATTATGTTCGTCGTCTTTATGTCGCGATGAATGATGCCTTTTCCGTGGGCGTACACCAGCACTTCAAGCACTTTTATTATGATATTGACGGCCTCGGCCACCGAGAGCGCCTTTTCCTGCATAAGCTGCGCCAGATTTTTGCCGCCGACGAACTCCATGACGATGAAATACCCTATTTTAGCGTCGCTTCCGAAATCATACGCTTTATAAACGCCCGTGTGGTTAAGCTGTCGGAGAACCCTATACTCGCGCTTAAACCTGAAAAGCGTATCGGCGTCAGCACTGTTGCCTATACATTTGATAGCGACACGGCGTTTGTTGATTACGTCATGCGCCTCATAGATCGTCGTCCTTTGTGTTTTACTGAGGACGCTTAACAGCCGGTACCTGCCATGAATAAGGCGTTCTTCACCTTTCGCTATGCTTGACAGCGACCTAAACCATCCCGAAAGCCGGCTCATGATAATCATCCTATCGCCACCACCCATTGTCTTGGCTTATCTGGCTGATTCTTGGGTTAATCTGGAAGCGTGACGGTTTGCCGGTTTTCCGGCGTCGAGATTTGTTACCTCTGCAAGATACCGGTTGTTTCATATTGATTTTTGAACTATTTGAGAGTGTTTGTATGAGGAGAGTCTTTACGCAGAACTGTAATGGAGCTACCCCTATTGCGAGCAGGTAGTCGTCGGTGTAAACGATCGCATTAGCGACCGCCTGCATACCTAACGTTATGGAGAAACAAAAAAGCCTCTTTCCTTTAACCATAGAAACCATCCTCCAAATGACCCACCAACAGCGCTCTGCCGTTGCTAAGCCTAAACTTCTAATTTCTAATTGGTATGGTTTGGTTTCTTTCTTCTAAAGGAAAAGAAGCATTCCTTAACAAACTGTACATAAGAGGGCTAAACTGCCCTATTAACAAAGCTAAACAAACTAGCTAATAAGCGTCATATTGCTTTGATCCATCACCTCCAAGTCGTTCCCTTTATGGTAAATCTACTTTTACCATAGTCTCAATTTGGCGTCAAGTACAAATCTGAAATTTCTATAAAGTTATTTTCCCGGTAGATAGAACTTGTAAACAAAAAACTGCCTATCCGGTGGAGCTATGTTTACATGCTAATCCGGCGAATGATTGAAGATCAACACTTCTCCGGTAACCGGGCTTTTGTAAACAAGCTTTCGCGCTTTGCCATGCAACGCGTGCGCTATCTTCAAGTAAAGCCAAATGGGGCCGTTGCCGGTTAAGACAACATTCGCGCCCTCGCCCGCAAGCTCCTTTGCTTTCAGAACATAGCCATCAAGCTCAGAAAGCTTAGCGGTTTCGCCAGCATAGAGAGTATTTACATTTATGGTAACCTCTTGATACACCGTCATAGATTATGCCCTCGTAAGATTAAAACGTATATCTACCGACTTAGGGTCTGATCCAGCTTCACGCACAGCCGTTCCATCTTCTTTGTATTCCTTAGGTTTCAGAACCTGCAGCTTTCTTGATGGTCGAGCGCACGCAAGAATCAATCCTGCCGTCATCGACTTCGTGCCCCCGGTATAATCGGCGATCATATCTGTCTCACCAAATTCATCCGGTAGGCTCGCGAATATATCTTCCACAGCATCATATACTTTAGCTGGATTATCAGCGTTACCAGCCGAAAGCTCAACGATCTTAAAGAGATCGTTTGGCATACCCTCTCTTATCAGTTTTGCAATCATATCCCTGGCATACCTATTGGATGTCTCGCCGGCGGTAAGCAACCAACACTTGTCAAGAATAGCGTCATGATGCTCGTTATGAATGCCTTTATAATGATAACGTATTGCCGTTTCGGCAGGCATTGGATCCCAGGCGCTCCCAAGAACTATAAGCCCTCTGTGTCGCTGTGGTGATACCTCAGTATCAGTAATAGACAACTCGCCGCGTTTGCCAAGAACGTAGTTTATAAACCTTGGTATTGGGTCCACAAAAGCCATAATCAAAATTAGAGCTATACTTCCTACCACCGTAATCACCCAGGGTTTAAGCCAGATTTGAAGAGTGTCTGCCAGGCTACCGGTAGATATCCCCACGATATAAATGACAACAAGAAAAATTATGGGTGACGCCTTATCAACGCTAAATAGCTTATGCAGCCCGTTGTGCATAAGAACCTCCTCCAGCTAGAGTGACTGTAATAACGCTAAACCCCAGCGATAGCTTTAAGCTTCTCATAACGCGCTTTCTTATTGCTATCCCACTTCTTATTCGGTGATATATATGAAAGCATTAATTTGGCTACCGTAGCTTTGACCGCGGGCATTATATCCGAAGCATCAAACTCATCAACAACCCCAATGTTAAGCACCGATGAAACCGCTGAAAGATCAATACGTTCGAGTTCAACGATATCCTGCTCCTTGAGCGATTGGAAGAACTCAAAAAACTTGTCCTTGCTGTTTTGTCGTTTAATAGCATTGAATTTATCCAAAACACTCTTCGGCATATCAGACTGCACACCCACCGTTGCCGCCTCATTGTCGCCGCTCAAGTCTGCAGCAAACCGCCCGTTTCCGCTCTCCAAGAAGCCTATGCAATCATCAGGTTTTAGGCTCTTAAATCTCTCATCATCTTGCATTCCGTCAAACCAGGCGTGTGGCTCAAGCCTGCACTTGCTGTCCTTGGCTTTAAGGAACTCGTTTGAACTCGTGCCCTTGCCGATGCTCATGAACTGGAGCTTTCTCTTCTGGTTGTCGCCACCCGGTTGGTCGGTCTTGCCAAGAGACGGCTGGCACTCAGGATCGGCCATTGCCATGAGCTGGACCAGTTGAGGAGTATCGATCCAGTCCGGCGCATCGCCATTTGTGAGCTTTACTTTTTGGTTCATGTAATCCTCAAATGCTAGCATGCCGGCTTGCGCAAGGGAACCGAGGTCGCTTTCGGGCACCCTCGGTATCTCGTTTTCCCTAATCGCTTTAACATCGAATAGCTGCGTAGAGGTTATGGTTATCTTTGCCTGACCGTAGCCAAAAGGCTTTCCCATACCAATACTATGACGCAGGTTTTCCCTTCCACCCCAGGTCAGCGCCCAGATTAACGTACCCAGCTCAAAGGGTCGTAAATTATGTACATTGACCGAGAAGGTAAATCTGGCGTCACGTTCGATTGGGATAAACCTGGTAGCAACCCGATCTTTTTCAGGCCGCGGTTTGATCGTGACGTCATGCTTACGTGCCGGGTAACGCTTCCACCCTCTAATTCTGCAGTCGCTATCCATGAAAGTCTTGTAGGTGCGAACAGGCGAAGTCTGGTCTATGTAATTTGGATAGTAGGTAGGTTTAGGCCCACCCAGAACTGTGTATTCAAGACCCGCTTCTTTTACTGTTGAGGGGTCCGCGATAGCAGCAGAGATGTAAACCCGGCCTTTTAGCCCATCGTTTTCTCCGATAAAGCCAAATATGGCATCTGAAAGGTCGGGGTATGGCATGACATGGCATTCACTGGTGTGGCCTATTGCATCGAGAACCGTATGCTCGTAGGGCAAACGATACATATACGCAAGCCCGATTGATTTGGGCCGAGCGCTATCTCCAACATAAAATACGGGAACTTTTTCGCCTTTCTTGAGTTGCTTCTGCCAATACTCCCATTCGTCATTCGGCTTGTTTGTCTCTCCATTTTTAGAGTGTATAAACTCAAATTCTTCCTTAATCTTTTCAAGATTCTCTATTTGTGCCCGTTTGCCCTCATTGTAGAAAATAAACTCGAGGTGTTTTACATACTTCTTTCTCTCATTGTACGATCGTTCGAAAAGCGTTTCTACGGCTTCCCTAAAACGACCATTGGTTGAAAGCTCTAGTAGAACTCTTTTATCGGACGAGAGCATTACTCCCTTACAAACAAGCTCGTTTTTGCCGCTCTTTTTGTTCGGCCGGTGATATATTTTCTTCTCAAGATTATCCGGAATTCTTACATTGCCCGGCAAACTATCCAGAGATACGGAAAACTCATGATCGGCTGGCTGGCCGGTAAAAACAATCGTTCCTTGCTCAGAGCCCGATCCAATGTCGACCGCCCTTTTAGTTCCCACCCCATCCGTACGTTGGTTTTGCGTACCGCTATTTGTTGAATAATTAAAAGTGACAATCCGCGAGCCTTCCCATTGCGCATACTTACTTTTAGCGTTTTGCTTTGCCTTGATGTTTGGCACCCTTCGATCTTGTTCTTTCTGGTAGGCAATTAGATCGTTTTGCTCGACTCTGATGAAGTCGCATGGAGTAAGAAACCATTCTCTGCTTACCTTGTCCTGAGTGAGCCACGCTGCCTTTGGCGATGCTTTGATTATTCTGTCAACATAAAGACCCTTATTGTCTTTCGTGAGGTCTCTAACCGAGTAACGCCTGTCATCCACTTTTCCCTTCATGCGCCCGAACGAAATAATCTCGATGACGTTGCGAATCGGTCCCTTGATACTTGTTCCGGGAATAACGTAATCACGGTCAATCTTAAAGAAGGATTGGGCATCTTTATTGTTTAGGATCTGCTCATGGCTCCAATTGCCGCCGTTTCTAATATAAACCCGTGACGTGGTGACCAGCTCGCATTCGATGGTGCCGCATATGGCGTCGCTAAACGGAACATCGTGCGATATTGATGCCGACCGTTCAGCAAACACTACCATTTTTGAAAGTGGAACAAAGTTATAGGGGGCGCGTATTGGCCCACAGCGTTCTTCATCTCTTCTATTGTGTTGCTGTGGACCGCGCTGTTTTTGACCATCGCGCACGTTATAGTTTTGTTGTTGCGCCATACTAGCCCTCGCCCCTTTCAAAACCGATAAATCTACTCACAACAGGTCTAAAAACTTCGAATCCGTCGTTTTCCGCTTTCTTCCAGTACGTTTCATATTTAAGCTTACCAAGCTCCTGCTTTGTGGAGATAAAAGCCTCATCAATCATAATCTGATCATCACCTGCTTTTCGCTCTAAATCCACGACGATCCAACCGTTGTCTGCTTGTCGAATATGGAAGCTTTTGTCTCCGGATGCAAGCTCACCCGACAAGATGATCCGCTGCTGTAAGCTCGAGTGGTCAAATTTCTCGTCAACAACGAGCACTTCATCCGTCAGGCAAAGCCACCCTATGGCCGGTACAAAATCCGCAACCGTTTTCAGCAGCTCTTCATGGCTTGAGATATGCCTCGGCGCAATGCTGATAGAAAAGCTTTTTAGCTCTTCTTCAAGCCCAGAATCTCTAAGCGTTTTATTAAGAGCCTCTATCATACCGCATCTCCTATCCATGTCTTGCCTTCGTTGCTCCACGCAACCCCGTTCAGGGCTTCAAAAAAACCGTTTCCTCGACCAGCCCCCGAGCCTATAGATAGCCTCCCGGAAGCCATGTCATTAAGAGCTAACGCGAAAGCCTTTCTTGCATTGGGCGAAATCTTATCTGGCTCCGTGATAGTAAGCTTAAGCTCAAAGCCATTACCTTTGAAAAACGGCCGCTCAGAAAATAAAGCGCCGGACATGGTCTTAGCACCACCGGTAAATCTGTCAATAGCTACGTGGTTTACTATTTTCTGTTCCGGTTTACCGATGAATATATCGTCGATAAAGACACGCCCGCGCTGGCCATCTTCTTCAATCGCATCGTTCTTGCAGTAACCAAAAAGTTCCCTAATGGCGTCATTATTGCTCGCAGTATATCGATCAATATCCTGCCTTGATAAATCGTCCAAAAACACTTCGCTGAGCGCGTTGTAATAATACGCTGTCCTATGTGCCAAAGACCCTTTAATAGCCGTACCTGGAACAAGAACTTCTTCTTCCCCGATTTTTCCCTTACCGTTCGTCCACTTAATTCTAGACTCCAAAACAGGTGCGATGTCCGCCTGGCTGTCCGATCCGCCGCCAATTAGCCAAAAACCTTTCGGTTTAAGCTCGATGCTGGCGGTAATACTCTCCGTAGCAACTAATTCAGATATCGCGTCTAAGCGTTCCTTAAGCACATTTGAGTTCTCTGAGAGCTTGATGGGATGCCTTGAAAAATCGGTGAATCCTAAAAGCTCGGCAAGGTCAAAAATCCCTTCCTTCAGCGAAATTACCTCGAATGACCCTAACCCACGCCTTGTTTTACCACCTATTCGGATCGTTCCTGATGTAAGCAGGCTAAGCAGCGTATGCCAATCGCCCAGGTCTTTCTCACTGCCCTCGAGCATCATCTCGAAGGTAAACCGATGACCAGCCGACACATAGCGTTCGTCAAATTTACCTCCGCCTTTCGCTATGCCCCTATCTGTAATACAAACATGATCGCGTGCCAGAGAGTTAATCGCTTGTTTCAGAACCTGATCATTGAGGCGATTCAAGTTTACAATGCCTTCGACGAGCCGATTGGCGCTGTCGTGAATGCAGCCCCAGGAAACGGTCAACCTTGAGCCTCTTTCCTTTTCTTTATCTTCACCTGTACCCTGAAATCCAAAGAGTTCATTAACTTTATCGGGGGTGATTTTCTCAACCTCGTGCCGCAATATGCCGGCGATAGAAGAACCGGGAATCGTAGGGAGACCGTTTGCATCAGCAACAAACATGACGTCCGAAAAGAAGTCCGATTCACCGGCGCTTATCAAAAACGGCGTTTTAAACTCGATAACCGTTCTTGCTATGTAGCGTAACGTGTTGGCCTCTATGATCATGCTTCCTCCTGACTTAGCTTCTGAGGCATTTGATTGCCAAGCAAGTAAATAACCCTCTGCAGTAGTCTATATTCATGACCGGGATGATCTTTGTCTTTGGCGGTCTTTAGAACCACGTTTTCAAGGAACAAAGCAAAGCTTATGTAGCCATTATCGTAGTAGAACTCGGTTTTCCAGGCATCCTTTGATATGCCAGAGGTGCATAGCCCTTTGTCTTCGTTAAACAGAGCGGTCTCTATATCGCCTATAGACGTCGACCTGATCGCTACATCTCTTAACTGGCCCCACTGCGATTTGCCCGGAGCAATTCTCTTTTGCCTTCTTACTCCCGGCACTAGTACCTTAAGCCACTGCTCAACCATTTCAAGCGATTCTCTCTCTATTTCTTTCAGTATCATCCTTGAGTCCAGCCACCCCAGTAACATTTCCTGATCTGATTGTACCTCTGCCACTTGCTCCGCCTTCACTTCGATAATCTGAGAGAGCGCAGTTTTAGGTGCCGGTTCGAAGTGCTCGGTCGACAGAAACGATGGATTAACAAGTACCTTACCAAGTCCGTCATGCTTGTACATGCCGATACCGGAATCCAAGGCGTCTTGTAGCTCCTCAAGTGGTTCTTGAGTCAACTCACTTGATGTACGGAATGCGATGACGCTGCCCATACAAACCACCTGGCGCTCAAAATCATGCGCCTTTCTCTTGCTGTTGAACGGGGTGTACGAGCGCGTTCGAATAAACGTCTCTTCTCTACTCAGCTGAGCATCTTCTTTCAAGCCAAAATGAGTTGGTAGCGGAGTTAGCGTCGGGGCGCCCGTTAGTGGATCGCGAAGCGCAATATCAGATAAGCAATAGATAAAAACGCCATCCTCCATACCAGGTCTAAGTCGATACGGTGGTTTCTCTGCCGCTGTTATATCCACACTACCGTATTCAGCGGACTTCGACCTTCCGATTCTTATGTGGCCCTTTGTAAGCGCTTCGCTAATATCATCTAAGACCCGAGGAGAAACTTCATCGTCGAAATCTATAGAGAAATACCAGTTACTGCCGGCATCAAGGCTCTCGTACCCGAACAGCTGCGATTCTTTTGCCCTTCCACCCTTCGTCCGGTCTATAGCGGTTTTCAGCCGATAGCTTGAGGTAGGCATCCTGATGGTACCCGTGTCCGAGAAAAACCCTTCCCTCATCTGCTTGGGCTGCACATTATCCTTCTTCCACTTGCTTTCGTTCTCAGAAGATAGATGCACGAGGTTGAAAACATTATCGGTAAGCAAAATCGTGCCCTCATGGCTTGCGCTGCCTTTTGGATAGTGCCATGAGAGCGGAATGGGAAGTGTTGGATAGCCCTCATCGTCGATTGGGTAAGCGTTTCCGAACCGAACAGCGCCGCTATGAAATACATCGAACGCTTTTGTGCCTAGCTTTGTGTAAAGTCTCACTGCGCATGCGCCAAGAAAGCAAGCACCTGGAAGATAGCTGAGGCTAGAGTGACCGCCGGTAGTTGCCGATCGTTCGCTAATAACTACATCCATATCGAGCACTACGTTAAAATGCAGGCTTTTCATCTACGACACCTCCTCGACATTAACGAGAACCCGACCGAGGCCGCGGTGCCGATGCGAGCCTATGTGCCTGATAAGAGGTGCGGCGGCTTTTAAAACGCTAATCCAATCGGAACCCTCACTTCTCGACTCGGCGTATGCTGTCAATTTGAGCGGTACGGTGACCTCTATCCTCCTGAGAGACTTATCATCGGCAAGACCGCGATTGTCGATTTTTGTTGAGGCAACTTGTTGATATAAAAGCTCACGTTTTTCTTCGTTGTCTGGCTCACCCGCCCACCGCTCCATATAATATCCGAGAGTAGCGCTCGTAAACATGAGTTCGCCAAACGTTGTGTCAAAGCGACTGTTATCTGGGCTACCCTTTCCGAAAAGTTTATCCGTTGTTCCTTCTGCGGCCAGCTTTTCGCCCGATTCTTCACCGGAAATACCAAGTTCCTCCATACTGAAAACGCTTTCTCTGACAATTCCCTTAACGGTTCTACCGGGTATAAAAGGCAGACCCGCTTTAGTCTTTATTACAATAGCATCCAAATTAGCGCCTTCCCCGGCACCGCTACCCATGTGCCAGTATCCTAGAAACTCAAATGTTAGCTTAGCTTTTGCCATTATTGCCTCCGCTTACTAATACAGTATCATCACTTAGTTCTCTTATCCTATAAGCATCCAGAAGAGGTGAGTTGCCGTTCTCATTCCATAAAGGATTTGTGGTATTGCCCGTTATTTTAATAAGCTGGGCCTTAAATTTATCGGCTATCTCCTTTTTGCCTGTGCTTCCAGCGACTTGTAGGATACGATCAAAATCCGTTTGAGCTTTAAGTGCGCTAGTATAAACAGTCGTTATTAACGTTCGTATTGAGCCCGACGGTAACTTTGACAAAGTGCCCGCTAGTGTCACAAGGTCGTCATAGCTAACCAAATTGACGTCGTGGGAGCCAACCGTATACGGCCCGTGCCATAATTTGATCTGCAGCGCCTCGGAGCTATCTTTTGAAGTCAGCTCGGTTTCTCTGATTAAGCTATAACTGCCAGCGACACTCGTTGCCACCTTATAGAAGGCGAAGCTTGACGGAACGAATCCGTCTTTATCCTTATTATCTTTTTCTTTTGCCCGGCTTTTTGCAAAAGCGCATAGCGATTCAGCCAGCTCATATGCCCTTGAGAACGGATATGCTTTTTTAATAAACGCTATACCGGCACAGGAGGTTAGCTTTTCCGGCAAGCCCGCGATATTGAAACCGCCAAGCTCCTTCTCAAGCGCTTCCTTTGACGAGGCTTCAAATGCCTCCATGAACACTCTCGTAAACTTAAAGGCAAGATCCGCTCTAATAATTAGCGTGAGGTCATCTCCTCCGAGGACAATAGGTCGGGCCGCCATAAAGATAGGCTTTTTCGATACTTCTGCCCGATCTTCATAATCTGGTTTTATTATGCGCTTATATGCCTCTTGTGCAGCGCTCTCGGTAGCTTGACTTATCGCTTCTGAGAACCTCTTAAAGACATCTATCGCCTTATCAGGGCTTGATCGAACATGTTCTTGGAGCTGCCTGATTGTTTTCCCTAAATCGTTTCCGTCAGCGTGGATTACAGCGATGTACTTTTTCTCCGAACCGGCGATATCGTCGAGTTCGTCCGGCCATCTATACTGCAGTTGCTTTTCTGTATCTTCTGCGCCAGACATTTTTGCCACTAAAGTTGTCATTGCCGATTTGTTTTTGCGCTTCCCAACGTAATCGCGCTTTCTTGTAGTTTGGCGGTCTTGAAGCTCATCTTCACCCTTTGCATACCGGACAGCCGCAAAACCAAGCCGCTGGTTTCTCTCAATGAGTGGGCCTATCTCCGGTAAGCCTACCTGAATCAAGCTGCGCTCGGCCCTTAGCTTTTTTTCACTCTCTTCTATAGCATTATTGATATCGCCGTTGATCTCAACAAGAGATTGCACTACTTGAAGCCCCGGTACAAATCTATCAACGAGCAGCGGCCATACGGTATATAGCCTTTTAGCATCGTTTCCATTATTAAACTGGATCCTTGCCCAACCTGCTGTTTGTGTAATTATCCTGTATTCAGAATTATCAATACCCAGCTCATTAAGAGATCGAGTTAGGAACTCACCGCACATCTGATTTACGAGTTCACTTCCTCCAACCATATCCTTTAATTTGTTGCCTTGAAGGATGTACTTTTGAATCTCTTTTGCAGCGAATGCATAAAGCCATTCTCCCATGTCTCCTCCATCCTTAACTTTGAGTTCATGAACAAAAACCTTGCCCGCCGAGCTTACAAATGGCAAGATGTTTGGATTACTTATACAGAATCTGTTGTCGAATAATGCATGCTTTAAATTGTTTCTCGGAACTTTCACTAAACATACAATTGGGCGGTGCTTAAATTCCCTCTAGATACCTGCTTGCGATTATTGTACTTGGTGAGTAAAACACCTTAAGCAGAATAAATAGAAGTACAAGTTACTATCTACTAAATTAAGATAGCAGTTTAACCACAGATCTGAGCGAGCGCTCAGGCTTAAGTTTATAGGTTATGAAGTGCACAAATAGTTTATCAACTGGTCATCAAGATAACTGCTATCACTTGCATAGCTATTAAGTACTATTTAAGACACTTTGCATCGGGAATGTCAACATGTTTTTGGCAAAATAAAAATAGTGCATGATCGCGCCCATATAATTCTGTAAAAAGGTTCATTTGAAGACGGGTTGAAAATGAGCCACCGTTCCTCAAGAATAGAGTTGACCGAAACTACTATTTTAGGAGGAAATTACGATGGCTCACAACAAGCGTACGCAGTCAGGTGAATTTTTGCAACAAGCTCTACTCAATGATAAGGATTTCTTGAGGGTATGGTGGAAAGACTCAGTCAAAATCTTATGGAGGAAGAGATAACAGAATTCTTGCAAGCTGATCCCTATGAGAGCACCGAGAAGCGTCAAGGGTATCGAAATGGATACAAACCAAGGACGCTACATACCAGAGTTGGAAGTATAGATCTCATGGTGCCACAGGATCGAGAGGGCAACTTCTGAGGCAAAGCTTTTTGAAAGATATCAAAGAAGTGGGAAAGCGCTGGTGCTCTCCATAATCGAGATGTATGTCCAGGGGGTCTCAACCAGAAATGTGACAAAGATTGCCGAGGAACTCTGCGGGCACTCGGTATCAAAAAGCCAGGTATCAAGATTAGCATCCGAACTTGACCAAGAGATGCTTAGCTTTAAGAATCGCCCACTTGGCAGGTACCCCTATCTTGTCATAGATGCACGGTATGAAAAGTACGAACAAAAGCGCGGTGTTGTAAGCAAAGGAATTTTAATCGTCGCTGGCATTAATGAGGAAGGAGACCGTGAGATACTTCTCGTTGATATAGCAAACACCGAAAGCGAGACGTCCTGGTCTGAGGTATTCAGAACCCTCATAGAAAGGGGCTTAACCGGTGTAGAGTTTGTGGTAAGTGATGATCACGTCGGCTTAACAAAAGCAATTGAGAGATACTTTACCGGTGCCATCTGGCAGAGGTGCCAGTGCCACTTCATGAAAAATGTACTCGATAAAGTGGCTAAAGCTGATAAGAAGGATGTAAAAGCGGAGATGAGAGCGATCTTTGATAGCCCCAATTACGGGCGAGCAAAAGAGTTGTTAACTATAACAGTAGATCGCTATCCGGCGATATCTTCAATACTAGAAGATGCCCAAGAGGATATCTTAGCCTGTTTTTCCCTGCCGGAGAGTCATAGGAAACGGATGAGAACTACCAATATGCTTGAGAGGTTTAATCAGGAGATAAAACGCAGGACTAAGGTGGTCAGGATCTTTCCCAACGAGGAAGCTGCGCTAAGACTCATCACCGCCTTGGCCGCCGAGCAGACCGAGGAATGGATATCAGGCAAGAAGTATCTTGATATGTCGGCAAGGGTCGAAGTATCAGTGCAAGCGGCGAAACCAGAGCCGGCTCTGGTTTCAATCTAGGGGTTGATCTTGGGGAACGGATTTACAGAAAAATTGGGACTTGATCATAGTGCAAACGGAACTTAATTATTCTAGCGGTTAACTGGAATTTTCTTAGCACCCCAACCAGTACTCACCCCTTTTAGTCGAAAGACTTTTCAGGGGGTTGGAAAGGATGCTGAAGATGGATCAAATACAAGAAATCAAGAATCTTAGCAAAGAAGATAAATCACTTAGAGAGATCGCAAGGCAAACCGGCTATGCATTCGAAACCGTTAAGAAATACATAGAAAAGCAAGATTTTAGCCCGGTGCTTAAGCCCAAACAAAAGCGAAGCGGCAAACTTAACCCATACAAACACCATATCGACAAATGGCTCGAAAACGACAAAAAAGCTAAGCGCAAACAGCGTCATACCGCTCAGCGTGTATACAACCGGCTAAAAGAAATATACGGCGACGAGTTTAAAGTCTCAGACAGATCCGTTAGGAAATACGTCGCAGACAAAAAGGCAGACAGTCGCCAACAAGCAGACGGCTCGCTTCCGCTTAATCATCCCGGAGGCGAAGCCCAGTGCGATTTTGGAGACGCACAGTTTATCGAAAACGGCCAAATCTTTAACGGGCATTACCTAAGCTTGTCTTACCCTTACAGTAACGCCGGATACTCTCAACTATTTAAATCCGAGAACTTAGAATGTCTGCAAGAAGGCCTTGTTGCGATATTTGCGCATACGGGCAGAGTTCCAACCAAGATATGGTTCGATAACGCATCGACAATAGTGAAGAAAATCAGAGAAGAGGGCAAAAGAGACGTAACCGAGAGCTTCAGGCGCTTTGAGCTTCACTTCGGCTTTACAAGCAATTTCTGCAATCCCGACTCCGGCAACGAGAAGGGCTCGGTCGAAAACAAGGTCGGATATCACAGGAGAAATCTATTGGTGCCGATCCCGGAGTTTACCTGCATTCAAGCATACAACCGGGAGCTCTTAACCCGCTGCGACGCCGACATGTTGCGGGAGCATTACAAAAAGGAGCGCCCGATAGAAGAGCTTTTTATGGAAGAAAAGCTGCTTATGTCAAATCTGCCCGGTAGCGTATTTGAAGTATGCCGACTCGAAAAAGCCAAGGCAAACAATTACGGCAAAGTGCGCTTTGAGACCAACACGTACTCGGCTAGTCCGGACTTTGCCGCACAACAAGTATGGGTTAAGGCCGGTGCTTTTACGATAAGCATCTTAAGCGATGATTTTCGCCTTATACAATCGCACGAGCGCCTCTATGGCAAAAACAAAGAATCCATGAAATGGGAGCCATATTTAAGGTTAATATCCAAGCGGCCAAGAGCGCTTAAATACAGCTCGTTTTTCAGCGAGCTTCCCCAAAGTGTTCAGGATTACTTCGATCGCTTGGATTACCAAGGAAAAAGAGCGGCACTAAAAGTCATGGCCAAGATGGTTGAAGATACCGATATTTCAACCGCTCAAATAGCCTTCGAGCTTGCAATCGAGGGCAGAGTAGAAGATATAGACAGCATATGGGCAACGTATTACAGCTTAACCAAAAGCGATATCCAAGTTAAAGACATCGCCGCCCCTGCCGTTGCCCTCTGTGACAACATAGTTGATACAGCTCCTTATCTTAAATTAGTGTAGAAGAAGATAAGGAGGATCAAGATGAATAACGGCAGTAAAGAAAAAACGTTGGCTCAAATAGTTGTAAAACCTGGGTTTGAGTCTACCGAGGGCGAGCGTAGCGAGCCCGAGGGAGACGAAAGGACAGGTATAAAAATAGCCGAAACTAAAAATGTCCCAGATCCGCAAGTATTGGAAAAACCGGAGAGAAGAAAGTTTACAGTCGAGTACAAAGCTAGAATTGTAAGAGAAGCCGATGCATGCACTGAACAGGGACAAATCGGGGCACTGCTGCGCCGGGAGGGACTATATTCGTCCCAGTTGGCCAATTGGCGTCGCCTATACCAAGAGGGCGCACTGAAAGCATTAAAAGACGACAGGCGCGGTCGCAAAAGAACAAAGAATCCGCTTGAGGCCGAAGTAGAGAGCCTGAAGAAGAAAAATGCTCGCCTTGAAAAGCGCCTGGCCCAGATGGAAGCGATAATAGATATCCAAAAAAAACTCTCAGCCGTGCTGGGGGTTCCTCTAGAGAACGAAGAGAGTCAATGATGGAAGCTGTAAAAGAATATGCTCCCGAGTTCGGTATTGCTCCAACATGCAGGGCTTTGGGTGTAAATCGTGCAACCGTATATCGTTCGATTAAAAGAGATTCCGATCCGGTGGTTACCGCCAGCAGGCCTACTCCTAAACGAGCCTTGTCAGAAACGGAGCGGCGCAACGTTTTAGATGTCATGTACGAGAAACGCTTTGAAGACTCGCCGCCGCATCAAATATGGGCTGCTTTATTAGACGAAGGCACGTATCTGTGTTCGATTAGGACCATGTACCGCATTCTTGAAAGGCAAGGTGAGATCCGTGAGCGGCGCAACCAGCTAAGGCACCCTTCCTACCAGAAACCGGAACTATTGGCCGTGCGCCCAAACGAAATCTGGTCGTGGGATATAACCAAGCTTAAAGGGCCGGTCAAATGGACTTACTTCTATCTCTACGTCATCTTAGATATCTTCAGCCGCTACGTGGTCGGGTGGATGGTTGCAGAGAGAGAATCATCTAAACTGGCCGAGCGCTTAATTAAAGAGACTTGTCTAAAGCAAGGCATCGCCCGAGATCAACTTGTCCTTCATGCCGACCGGGGCTCTTCTATGAAATCCAAGTGCGTGGCCATGCTGCTATCTGACCTTGGGGTAACCAAGACTCATAGCCGGCCCCATGTATCAAACGACAACCCATTTTCGGAAAGCCAGTTTAAAACACTAAAGTACAGACCGGAATTTCCAGATAGATTCGGCTCGATTCAAGATGCGAGAGCTTTCTGCTCAACCTTTTTTAACTGGTATAACTTCTATCATCATCATTCGGGGATAGCTCTTCTAACACCGTATGCGGTTCATTACGGTCTGGCTGCTGAAGTGACCGAAGTTCGTCAAGCAGCGCTAGACTTGGCATATGCAAATCATCCCGAGAGGTTCGTAAAGAAAGCGCCTACAGCGCCAGCATTACCTGAGGCTGTGTGGATTAATCCGCCGGTTAATCAAAATCAGCCGGTTGGCATAGATAACCTAAAGGCTATGCAGTCCGATTGTAAGAGCCGGATTTTAGAGGGGGTGATTGTACCTTAATTAAATGATGGGGCTGTATCATTTTCGTTGACAGATTCCGATATTCCTTTAGCCCAAG
>Ga0210034_1001380_pt1 | contig 21295 bp, 29 predicted proteins | sample CryGeymeta201505_FD_185466 | JGI IMG/M metagenome (GOLD analysis project Ga0210034, IMG submission 185466) | Groundwater microbial communities from Crystal Geyser aquifers in Utah, USA - Crystal Geyser metaG 2015-05 (SPAdes) (version 2) | ecosystem: Environmental > Aquatic > Deep subsurface >... | reverse complement strand
TGGCACAAAAAATTATAGTCCGGACAGGGGCCTGTCCGGACTAATAAAGGGTGGCTCAGAGAGAACCAATGTGCATCCCGACTAAAGTCTCACTGAGTCTATGAGCGTAATATACCACCATATCTACATCTTGTCAAGTATATAGGGCACAATCTCCTTAGCTACCGGACCGGCCACCGCACTTCCCTCTCCTCCCTCTTCGATCAGAATGGTCATCACCACCCAGTTCCGCACATCTGTCCCTTTGGGTATCACTACACTTATCCAGGCATTAGACAGAGATTCCTTCCCACCTTTCTGAGCCGTTCCTGTTTTACAAAATATTTTTCCGGCATAAGCAAACAACGGAAAACCCGTTCCTCCAGGACTACAAGCTCCCTTCATCCCTTCTAAAATTGTTTCGATATTTTTTGGATTAAACTTTTGGTCGCTGCAAACTCCTTTACCAACCAACACCGGATTGCAGATCAAACCACTGACCGCCTCAGACGTCATCCGATTTATTTGTATGGGTGTAGTCATCAAGTCTCCCTGACCAATGGCCATGTGATAAGTGTTGCCCAAAAACCACCGCTCTCCCAAAGTCTTTTCTCTCCAGTAAGGTGTCGGTACAAAACCCTCGGCCTCACCGGGTAAGTCTATCCCCGTCTTTTCCCCTAACCCAAATCTCTTGCTCCAGGAAATGAGCGAATCAGCCCCTAAAGCTTCACCAGTTTTGTAAAAAAAGATATCGTTACTTCTGGTAATCGCTTTCACTACATTTACCAAACCCTCGGTCTGTCCATACTTATCCAAATACCAATTTCCAAAACGATATTCACCTATTTTTATTTCTCCCGTATCCATTATCTCTGTCGTCTTAGATATTTTCCCTTCCTCCAGGGCTCCAATGGCAGGAACCAATTTGTACACCGATCCAGGAGCAAAGTTTCCCGATACCGCTCGATTAAACAGAGGTTTGGCTACAGAATCATTTAACAGACTGTCCACATCTTTGAAGTCTCCACCAAAATCACTTCGCTTCCCGTTTTGAATAAATAAATTCGGATCAAAAGAGGGTACGCTGACCAGAGCCAGCACCTCCCCACTTACTCTGGTAATTATCATTGCTCCGCTTTTCCCTATTTCTTGAAGCTTGTTTTTGATGGCCAGAAACGCCGTCTTTTGCAATTCTATGTCAATATTTGTTTGAATATTCTTTCCGGCAACAGACTCCGTTCTTTTTATCTCTATCTTATTTTTTCCGTCGGCCGACTCCTGCACAAGCGCCTCTCCTGGCTGACCGACCAAATCGTTTTGAAAACTTTTTTCTATTCCCGCCTTACCCACAGTCATTTCCGGGTTACAAACAGCACAATCTTTCAAATCGTTTTCGCTCGGCTTGCCCAAATAACCCACAATCGAAGCGGTAATCTCTCCTCCTGGATAGAACCTTACAGTTCTCCCCAAATAATCAATATTCATCGCCAGCGGTTTTCCGTTTTTATCGCTTATCACCCCACGAATCGGATTCAGTTTTTGTTTGCCGATCATATTTCCCTGCGCCAAATTCCCAAAATGATCACCCATAATCACCGTCAGAAAAATCACTCTCGAAAAAAAAATCGCCATCACCAAAATTAAAACGGTCTTCATCCAAAAATATACCATGTTTGTTCTCATAATTCTGTCATCCTCGCAAAGTGGGCTGAAAGTCCCGATCTGTTGATGGAGATCCATTCAAATAATTTTTTTCTAATAATTTACTTTAATATTTTCCGCCCTATCAAACCAGCGCACGGCCACAGTCCAAGCCGCAACTACCGATACTGTATCCCAGATATTCCAGCTGAAACCAAAGACCTTGTCAAAGACAAAATTGGCAATCAATGCCACAATCAATATTATCCACCCCGCCTCCCTTTCTTTTCCAATTACGAACGACAGCCCTCCGGTCACAACCACCAAAAACAAGGACGGATAACCCATAGGCAACCGATAAATGGCAGAGATCAAGACACCCAACAATATTGAGAGCCAGTATATCCACCGCCAGTCCAAAAGTATCAGTAAAAAGGGCCAAAAAAACCCAAGACCCAAGACTCCTTCACCCAAAATCACCGCCAACAAAATTGTCAAGACTGCATTTATGATATTCTTGGATTGGTTGTAATTAAACATTTCTCCTCAAAGTATAACTCAATCAATGATCACTATAAAAATAAACCAGCTACTTCTCCCCCTTCTATTTGCACTTCTTCTCGCTATTGTGAGTAATCTTAGGATTGGAAAAGGATTAAATAATGTTTTTTATACAGTTCTATCCCCAATTACTTCACCCGTCTCCAAGCTTCGCTTATTCACCGAGAATAAATATAGTTGGTTAAAAAACATTTCCGGCATGGAAAAACAAGCGCGCGAACAAAAAGTCCAGATCGCCAAACTCCTTTCCGAAAATGAATACCTCAAACAAGCCATTGTTGACAACAAAGTCACTAACAACCTCAAAAACTCTTTTAAAACCATTGTACCGGCCAGGATTTCCGGTTCAACCGGTAAGTTCATCGTCTCTTCCAGCACCTCTCTCGACCAAGTCCGTCCCGGACAACCGCTGGTTTCAGGCAACGTTCTCGTGGGTACCGTACTGGAAGTAAATGGTTCAGCCGTCACCATCACACCTCTCGATAGTGAAAAATCTCCTTCGTTCCCGATACGAACAGCTTCCGGGCAAAAAGGTTTTTACAAGTTTACAGACAACCGCTCTCAAATCACCGATGTTCCCAGCCAATACCCCCTTGTTCTGGGAGATTTTATCTTTAGCGAACCTGGTGAATTATTTCCAGGCAATCTCATCATCGGCAAAACCACGCGCATTACCACGATCAGTCAAGAACCCCTCCAAAAAGCCGACATCGTTCTCTACGATACTCTAAGTAACAACCCGGAAAATCTGGCGATCGTCACCCAACTCTAAGAAATCTTGCCAAAATACTCCATTAGTAATAATTCTCTATCTCTCATCACTCGATGCCTCTGTTTTTCGATATTTTTTAAGGCAATTTTCAGCTCAGGCTTCAGACGGAAGTCGAGAATATTGTTTATCTCCGCCCACTGTTGCACCAACTGAGACTCTCTGATATCTAACGCCTTCTTGATCAAGCTCCACTGCACCGGCCTACTCAAAGTATGCCATTCTACAAAAGTTCCCAAGTAATCAGGATCATATTCTCCCAGCGCTAATACCTCTCTTAATTGAAATTTTTTGGCGGACGCCGAACCAGCCGACTGTGGAGTTGTTTCCATTGAATCATCCATTTCTGACATACACCCATTCTATCAATTTTTGATATTATTATTTATGACCATCTCCCAACAAATCCAAAATCTAGAAAAAGATCTCCTTAAGGCTTTCGACAACAAGTTTGAGCAAACCGAGAAAAATCTAACCAAGACCTTCGACAACAAGTTTGAGCAAACCGAGAAAAATCTAACCAAGACCTTCGACAACAAGTTTGAGCAAACCGAGAAAAATCTAACCAAGACCTTCGACAACAAGTTTCAACGAGTTGAAGAGAATCTTTCGCATACCTTCAACGATAAATTTAAGCAGGTCGAAAAGAATCTTTCGCATACCTTCAACGATAAATTTAAGCAGGTTGAAAAGAATCTTTCGCATACCTTCAACGATAAATTTAAGCAGGTTGAAAAGAATCTTTCGCATACCTTCAACGATAAATTTAAGCAGGTTGAACAGCGCCTCCTCACTCAGATAGATAGGAAATTTGCCGAATCTTCTAAAGACTTAAATCGACAACTTCAGTTTCACGAAAAGCTTATCGTAGATCGTTTAGAGGAAAAATTCGAAATAAAACAAAAAGGACTTAGAAACGACATTCTTAATTTCAAAGACGAAGTCCTCACTGAAGTTAAAGATCTTCGCCAAGAAGTTACCGTGACTTCTGCTCGAGTCACCAAGCTTGAAAAAACCTTCCTCGCGAACTGACATCAATCTACCTCAATCCACCTACCACCCGAACCTTTCCGAGCAGTTTGTCATTTTCCAAGACTTTGGCACAGCCACGCACCACTGCCTCCAGAGGGGTATCCGTCACCCACACTGGCATACCTATCTGTTCACTAATCAATTTGTCAAAACCTCGAATAAGCGAGCCACCACCAGCCATCACCATCCCTTTTTCCAAAATATCGGCCACCAAGTCCGGTGGTGTTTCTTCAATTATCAGAGCAATTTCACCTAAAATTTGATTACAAATCGGCATCATCGATTCTCTGATTTCCACACTATCCAGCTTCAAAGATTTTGGCAAGCCATCTTCTAAACTACGTCCTCGTACCACAATTTGCAAAGGGTTTCCCTCTTTTTCCTTTTTCTGAGGGTAGGCTGAACCCACTGCAATCTTTACTTCTTCTGCAGTACTTTCACCCAATAGTAAATTGTACTTCAATCGAACAAAGTTCTGGATCGATTCTGTCAATTCGTCCCCCGCCACCCGTAAACTTCGGTTCAACACCAGGCCACCCAAAGAGATTACTCCAATTTCGCTAGTACCCCCACCAATATCACAGATCAGTTGACCTTCCGCCTTCTCCACCGGCAGTCCCGAGCCAATTGCCGCCGCCATTGGCTCCTCGATTAGAAACACAACTCTTGCCCCAGCCTCAAGCGCCGCTTCCTGAACTGCTCGTCGCTCTACTTCAGTTACTCCACTAGGGATCCCAATCGCTACTCTGGGGCGGGTAATTTTGAACCCCAGACCTTTGTAGAGCTCATGAACTTCCACAATGTAATGTTTGAGCATAGCTTCAGCCGCATCAAAGTCAGCTATCACTCCATCCCTCAGTGGTCTTACCACCTCAATATTGGCCGGATTCTTCCCAAGCATTCTCTTGGCCTCGTCCCCCATAGCTAGAATTTCTTTCGTCTTCATGTGTCTAGCGACCACCGAAGGTTGCCTAATTACCACACCCTTTCCTTGAACATGAACCACCACATTGGCCGTACCAAGGTCTATGCCTACATCGAGAGTGGCTAACCTCCACAATTTTTCAAACATTTTTTATCAAAAAGACAGTCATATTACTGCTAAATAATATCAAAGTATAGCTACTAAAGCCAGCCAATCTTTTGTAACGAAGCATTCGTCATCCCGGACTTGATCCGGGATCCATCCGGACGATCAGCGAATAGCTCACCCATGTCCTATAAGCTTGACATTTAGGCATAAGTGTGTTACAATCCCCTATTATCTTCGAGAGGCATTTCCGCTCTCTAAAATGTTTTTCCCCAAGCACCGGTCCTTCAGGCCGGTCCAAGTGGTTTTTCCCAAGCCCTGCGAACCAGGGTATAGGCCAAGGAGGCCCCAAGTGAAAAAAATCTACGCAATTTTGGTTTCCTTCTCGCTCCTTATCGGAGCATGCGCCCCAGTTGATTTTTCAAAGCCACTTATCGAGTGGCCACAGGTTTGTGACGTGACTACAGGGGTTTGTTACGAAGTCGTCATCATGGAGAAACCTGGTGTCCCAGGCGCCATGCCTGGTACGCAGTACATCACTGAGTACATCCCTGTTGCGCCATTGTCGTCTCAAGAAACCCTCGACAGTCTGGCCACAATCGGGTATACCCCTTTCGATCAGATAATCATGATGGTACTGCCATCCTCCTGGACCAAAGAGGACGGAACCACAGTCGACATTCAAATGGCTGGCGGTGCCGCAATTGCTACCATGGCCAAGAGTGATCCCCGCTTATGTACCGCCATCGGCATGCACGTGATCGAAAAGATCGGTGGTCAGATTTCTTGGCCAATCATGATTGCGGCCTTCGATGGTCTAGCCAACAACACCATCGCGCCCGACGTCATCAGAATTGGCGGAGGTAAGACGGTAGTTCAGTTCGTTTTTCAAAACACGAAGTGGATACTGCTGTTTGCGGATTCCTCTTCACCCACGGTTCTCGTACCGGTTGTGGGAAATATGCTGGGTAAGTTTGCCGGCGCCACAAAGGCCTTACCCCTACTTGGACAAGGTCAGGCTTTAGGAGTCATGGCCGAAATTTCGTACTTCTTCAAGTGCGTCAAAAACTCCTGGCCAAAAAACGCTGAAGAAGCCGAACAGGCCCGTAGGGATCACAACAGCGCCTACAACAAAAGAAAGGTTCGTGCTGTTCCCGACGACTTCCCCATGCCTCTCCCAATCCGAGATGCCAGTGGCAATATGACGACCGTGATGGTCCAAGTGTCAGTGGGGGATTTCTCAAATATGGAGGCTCTGGAACTCGATGTACTCATCGGTTTGGGCGTGATCGCTCTTGCGGTCACAACCCCTCTACCAGAGCTTGCGTTGGCAGGGGGCGGTGCTGGAACTCTCCAATGGGCGTCTCAATTCGCCCATTAATTTCTAAACAAAACAGGCTACACAATGTGTGGCCTGTTTTTTTATCTCTTCTCAATCCACGATCGTATGTAATTCCTTCAGGTCACTGATCAGAAAACTTGTTACCGGACAATCATCGCTCAAACTCATAAGAAATGCTTTTTTTCTTATCTGTACCCCTTCTTCGTTACCGCTACCAGCTATAGCATCCATCAGAGGTTCAATAACTACAATCCACAAATCATTGGCATAAAAAACCGTCTTTCCGGCTATAAACTCAACCAACAAACCCATCTTCTTGTGGACCGTTGCTTGTTGCTCCCCCAATGGTAAAACAGTTATCGCCTTCTTAACAGCCTCGCGAGCCAACCACATATTATCTGCAGGGCCGTCCGCTTCGTGTTTTAGGTGAAGCTCCAAAAAGGTATTGATCTCGTCGATACTCCCCGTGACCTCTCCCAAGGTTCCTGGGTACAGCGCCTTCCCAACCTTATCAATCAGCTCAAAGTTTTTCCTCTCGATGGCATCTCTCCACAAGCCGTAAACCATTCGGGCTTTAACCAACGGCTCATCCGCCACACTCACCACCTTCAAATAACTATCACCACTCAGTCTATCAACTGCCCTAGCCCTCTGTTCATCAGTTTCAATCTTCTTCGGAAATATCTCGGCCACGTCATTTTCTGGCAGTCTAAAAAATATTTGTTCCCCAGTCTTAGTATTTTGAACCACCCCGATCCTTGTTGCCTCCGTTTCCTCAATTATTAACTCTATCCTTTGTTCGTCAGACAAAATTGATACCATTAGCTTTGCCGCTTCCATGTCATGAAAACCTTCTTTATCAATTGGAATATTCAAATGAGAAATAAACTTCACACCTGACAAAACATCACCCACAGCACCCAATTCACTCAAATCCTTAATTGACCTTACCAATTCATCGCCATCGTTCTTTTGTGGAATAATCTCGAAATCTTCTGGTAGATTCTCCATCACAAAAATACCTCTGTCCATATTATCTAGGAAGACAAGCTCTGCTGGTCCTGCATTTGCAAAAGAAGTCCCTTCAGTCATATGCGCTCATTTTAACATCTCTGCTAAACTATCTCCATGTCCTCGAAAGTCCATCAGATTAAAAACAAAGAACTTCGTCATTCCCGCGAAGGCGGGAATCCATCAAATAACTCCTCAGTCCAAAAACCCGCCACCTTCATCCATTACTGTTTCTACACCTTATTTTTCGTCACCCCTCTACTTCTCTGGCCCTTTACCTCCGAAGTCTTTGAATTCAACAAGATGATGTTTGTTTATGCCATGACCATTGTCATCTCGGCCGCCTGGGGAATTAGATCATTTCAAAACAAACGATTTGAAATCGCCAAAACCCCCCTCGACATTCCCCTTCTCATATTTCTCTCCTCTCAAATCATTTCTACTATCATCTCCATCGACCGTCACACCAGCCTTTGGGGCTACTACTCGCGCTTTCATGGCGGGCTGGTCTCGACTATCTGTTATATCCTTCTTTTTTACGCTCTCGTCACTCATTTCTCGGGACAAGCCAAAGCCCTTCGGAATCTCATCCGTATCATCCTTGCTACAGCCACCATTACTGCGATATATGCAGTCCTAGAAAAAATGGGCATCGATAAAAATATTTGGGTTCAGGATGTTCAGAATCGCGTCTTCTCCACCCTTGGCCAACCCAACTGGCTTTCGGCCTATCTAATTGCCCTCCTCCCTATTTCACTTTTTGCCCTCGTCCGAAGCCATAAGTTCTATGCTCGTTTAATAAACGGGGCTCTCTCTCTTCTCTTTCTTAGTGCCATCTTCTTTACCCGCTCACAGTCCGGTATCGGTGCTACCGCCATTATCTTGCTTATTTTTACCATTACCATCTCCATTCAAAAGAAACAACCTAAGCTATTACTCGGCGTTGCTGTTCTCTTATTGGCCCTTCTTTTTTTCAAGGGCGACACAGTCAAACGAACACTTGGCTCACTCAACAAGATAAATCCTTTTTATTCCAATGCCACCGCGATCATCACCGAAGAAAACAAGACCCGCGTCGGTGGCTCGGACTCTATGTCCATTCGTCGAGTTGTCTGGCAAGGGGCCATCGATCTAGGCAAAAAATATCCTTTCTTTGGTACCGGTGTCGAAACTTTTGGCTACTCCTACTACTGGGTTCGGCCGTCAGTTCACAATCTCACTTCGGAGTCCGATTTTCTCTACAACAAAGCCCACAACGAGTATCTTAATTTCCTCGCCAACACCGGCTTTCTTGGACTTCTGGCCTATCTCTTCCTCATCTTCTCCATCCTCAAACTATTTCTTTCCAAGCACTTTGCACCAAGCACTTTGCACCAAGCACTAACCACCCCCCTTCTCCTCGGCTTTATTAGCATCCTCATCACCAACTACTTTGGTTTCTCTGTCGTCAACGTGGCCCTTTTCTTTTTCTTATTCCCCGCCATTTTTCTAGCTACTACAAACAAAACCAAAATACATTCTCAAAGTATTTCTCTGGACAAGACTCTCGGCTCAGTTTTGATTGTCATTGTGACCACCTGGCTCTTACTGGGAGTCCGCCGGATGTGGCTCGCCGACCTCGCTTATACCGCGGGACGCTCTAATCTCACCGAAGATCTCAATGCGATCAAGCTCAATCCACGCGAGCCCTTATATTATGCCCAGCTTGGTAACGTTCAAGCCTTGGTTGCAACCCAAATTATTGCTCCCCAAATTGCCGAAATGTCCGCTTCAACCTCGGCAGAAATCAAGCAAAATGCTAACTATTATTTACAGCAGTATCTTAAGGACGCGGTGATCAACATCAACAAGGCTGTATCCATGAATCGATACAATCTTAACCTCTTAAAAACCAAGGCTAGGACAGAGCTGATTCTGGGCACTCTGGATTCAAAATATAATTTAGACGCCACCCAAACTCTTCTCAAAATTTCGGAGCTCTCTCCTTCCGATGCCGCCAATTATTTCAACATCGGTCTCCTCTATTCACAGCTCAACAAAAAAGATGAAGCCAAGCTAGCTTTCCAAAAAGCCATCGACTTGAAACCTGACTATCAGGCCGCCAAAGATCGCCTGGGTGCCCTCAAATAACCAGCCAGACCCAGTATACTATAAGTCGATCTTGTGTGGTAAAATAGATTAATGAAAATTCTCGTTACCCCAGACAAATTTCTTCGCATCAAGGCCAAGCCTGTGGTTAGCTACGACAAAAAGCTAGAGAAGCAAATCTCCGAGATGATCAAAATCCTCAAGTCTTCCAAAGACCCTGAGGGTGTTGGTCTGGCGGCTACTCAAGTAGGCTTGGATAGAAGGCTCATCATCGTCTTTCTAAACGGAAAACCGGAGATCTTTATCAATCCGATCATTATTTCTTCTTCCGAGGCCATGCTTTCCAGCATCCATCACAAAAAGAAAGACCGCTGGCTCGAGGGCTGTCTCTCCTTGCCAGGTATTTGGGGCTTTGTCGACCGTCCTTACTCAATTGAGATGGAGTATCTTACACCGGTCGATGGTCAATTGATTCCCCGCCACCGAAAATTTGAAGACGTCGAGTCGGCCTATGTCCAGCACGAAAACGACCATCTTGACGGCATTCTCTTCACCGATCATATTCTCAAACAAGGCGGACAAATCTTCAAAGATACATCTGACGGCCTCACCCTCATCGAAAATATTTAATATCACCCATTGTACATTTCACATTTTACGTTTCAAATTCTCACAAATATACCATGTTAAATCTTATTTACTTCGGCTCACCCGATTTTTCAGCCCAAATTCTGGAGTCTATTATTGATTCTGGACTCGTAAATGTGGTCGGGGTGGTCACCACTCCGGATACGCCCCAAGGCAGAAAACAAGTCCTTACACCCTCCCGGGTTAGCCTGACTGCTCAAAAATACGACTTACCTGTCTTCATGCCGGCCAAATTAGATGACGTTAACCTTGCTCACGTTAAACTTCTTAAACCTAACATTTTCTTGGCGGTCTCCTACGGCAAGATTATCCCACGCTCATGGATAGAAACACCAAATATCGGCACCTTCAACATCCATTTTTCTTTACTTCCCAAATATCGAGGAGCTCTCTGTATCTCCGAAGCCATTAAAAATCGGGATACCTTCACAGGGGTCACTTTAATAGAAATGGATGAGCAGTTGGATCATGGTCCTATCATTTCTCAAGTCCCCGTCGCAATAGAACTCGATGACAACGTGGCCACATTGACCACAAAACTTACTCAGGCCGCCCACGAAATTTTAAGACAAAAATTACCCGAAATCTGTGCTCATAATTACGCCAAAACAGCCCAAGACAAATCACTAGCAATTTTCACACCAAGTCATCGGACAGTTTCCCGAGAATCTGCCTTTATCAGCTGGGAAACTGTCCAGCTCGCACTAACAACCAACAACCAAGAACTAGCAACTAAAACTCACGCCCTCATTCGCTCTCTTAACCCCGAACCAGGAGCCTGGACAAAAATTGACAATCATGATATCAAATTAATCCACACCTCCCTCATTAGTTCGTCATTGCAACCTGCCCGTCCGGCAAGCGGGTCTAACTCCACGAAATTAGCCATTGACACCGTTCAAGTCCCCGGCAAAAACCCCATTTCCTGGAAGCAGTTCCTTATCGGTCACCCACCCACTTCCGGTTTAAAATAATTTTATCTGCTAATTTCCAATATCTTTTAGGATTTTCCGACTCAATCTCCGATATATAATCCACCTCGTTGCTTACCGATACGGGTACCAATGTCCGTCTAGTCTCATCTTGTTCTCCTATCGAAATAAACATTTCATCTCCAAGTTTTCTGGTATGGTAAGCAATCTCTGTACCTATATATCTAATCAAACCATCGAAGCCCTTGGTCAAATCTATGTTTTCAACCACGTCCTCACTTACCAGATTGACTTCGTCTCTAGTTTCTACTGCCAATCTCGCTATTGTGGGAAATACCGTCAAAAACAACACCTGTTCTTTGACCTCCAAATCTTTTGATAATGCCAAGATATTCACACCTTTATTGGCCATTTCGTCCAGCCTTTCATTTTCTAAATTTCCCAAAAAACAAGCCACATCCACACAAACAAAAATTAGTTGCTTCTCATCATCATAGCCACACATCACCCCAACATCAGGAAAAATAGCCGTCATCTCTCCTTGCTCTCCTATTCGAAGAGCGCATTCTCCAAACCTTGAATGTCCGACTTGTCCCCCACCATAGCCCTCGCCGTATGTAGCACCGCCACTATTGCCTCGCCTAATTGATCCATACCACCGCCTAGACCATTCTGTTTTGTTAGACATTAGCCACCGCTTGATTTTTTCTGTCGTCTACACGTAGAGATCTCTTACAAGTGGTACAAACTTTAATCTTGACTCTTTGGCCCTCAACCACCAAGTGATGAGTGTGAAGATTAGGTCGGCGGATATGCTTAATTTTACGTTTCGAAAAACTTACTAGGTTTGCATTTTGAACTCCTTTGCCACAAATGACACAGCCATATTTTTCTTTTTCCATGATCTAAATTCTATCACACTTGTGCCTACTTCGCATCAGCAACTAATAACTTCGCACCAATAACTATCTACTTCCCGTATAATGAACCTCAACATGTTCGTCTACGTCTTTCTACTTGTAGTTTACCTCATTATCTCTATTAGCATCCACGAATTTGCTCATGCCTTTGCGGCTGATCGTTTGGGAGATCCTACTGCCAGAGCGGCCGGGAGACTAACTCTGAACCCACTTGCCCACATTGATCTCTTGGGTACTGTCATCCTCCCACTTAGTCTATTACTTTTTTCCGCCGTTTCGGGAGTGAATTTCGTCTTTGGCTGGGGAAAGCCCACTCCTTTCGATCCTTACAATCTCAAAAACCCCCGGCGTGACGCCGCCATCATTTCTATTGCCGGACCAATCAGCAATATCTTACTCGCCATCACTATCTCCATTCTCGTCCGTTTCACCCCGTATGTTTTTTCCGTTTTCTTGATTCCTCTCATTACCGTCAATATCGGCCTAGCCATCTTCAATCTGATTCCCGTCGGCCCGCTGGACGGCCAAAAAATTCTTTTCGGCATCCTTCCACGTGACCTTGCTTACGAATTTCAAGCCATTATGAACCGCTACGGTGTCCTTATCTTGATTTTTCTCATCTTCCCTCTCTTTGGCAATGAAGCCCCCATCACCTCCATCATAACTCCCGCCGTCGAATTTTTATCTCATCTTCTCATCCCCTAACGTTTTTATGCACAAAAAAAGCCCGCGGTTTCCCGAGGGCTAAATTAACACACAAATTCATAAGTGATTATGGCAAGACCGATAGCCAATCTATAAAAACACTCATTCGTTCATCCAGCCACAAACTTATTATAACGAATGAGATATTGGCAGTCGCAAAGATATAGAGTAACTTCACCGCCGAAGGCGCCACTCTCATCAACCATATGATGAATCCAAGCTCAGAAAAAATCAGAACCAAAAAAACCGAGAAAAAACCAAACGGGGTTGAGATTTATTAATTTACTAGACAGCTTTTTCAGTTATGATACCCACCACGAGCTTGTTTCATGGCTCTTCCCGGCGATCAAAAAATAGATCACTCGGAGATTACGATCATCAGCATGAGCCTGAAAAAAAACATGACTGGCCTCATCACAGGTCAAATGTGGACGTTCAGGTGACCATAATATATCAAACCTGGAAGAAAAAGGTAACCTCTATAGGCTTCTCTTTCTGGAGAGGAAGCTAAAGACCCCAACTACCAGCAGCAATACCCCAAACCCGAGCAAGGCAATCTTGAAGATGGTGCCCAAAGCGCTGCCCAAACCGGACTGACCTTGTGTCTCAGTCACGCCCGTGGGCGAGGCAACCTCCGTTTTTGTGGGGGTAGGGGTTGGCGTTACGATCGGAAGAGAGGCGATCCCGGGTCCAAAATTTATTGGTTCCACGAAACCGGTCAGAAGTACATCCGCGGAGGGAGTGTTTCCATATCCGTCAGATTCTACCGTGACAAAGATTCTGACAAACTTAATGTCGGTAAGAGAAGACAATTTGCCATTGGCTATCTCACCGAGTCTTTTCTGCTTCCCCACGTCATCCTCCACCCAGGCTACATAGCGATTTTTCTCGGGAGATAGAGCTATTTTCAGTTCTCGGCAAGTCATAAGAATTTTGTACGTACCATCAATAAAGACAGAAGATGCGTAGCAAGCACCCCCCGTACCAGTTCCTCTAAGATTTATGACACCTTCATTTGCCTGAACCCCCTTAGGAAGAAATAATATCAGTCCAAACATTATCACACACACCAAGCCACCCAGTAGATTCTTTTTCATAGTTTCATTTTATCATCAAAAAAGTTTTTCAAGGAAACGCTTCTGGGCACTTTAAGCAATTCCCTGTCTTCTGTTATTAGTTGTGACTCAGACATTTCAGCCAGCAATAAGTAACTTGCGTCGTAGGCCGTCAAACTGTATTTCTTCATATATTTAGCAATATCCAGGGCATCTCCAGAAAGTAATTGCATAAATTCTACCCCAACAGACTCGAGCATCTTCATAAATCGATCTACTTCTTTTGGTTCGACTTTCTTCATTTTGACTAGCACATTGGTCAGTTCCAATATGGTTAGATCCGGACACACGATTAATATCAAATCCTGACTAGCTAGTTCCATCAGTTGCTCTGCCCACTTAGTATTGGCGCTCTCCCTATCAAACAAGCTGACAAATACGGAGGCGTCTACCACTAGTTCTGTCATATCTTGCCTAAATCTCTATTCCTTCTAATCGCTTCCACTCCATCAAAGGAAGGTCCGCTTTGTCTTAATTTTTTGAAAAACAACAAGGCACTCTTTAATTTATCTTTTTTCTGTTCCGTACCTCTCAATTTATCTAAAATCACCGCAGAAAATGTCTTCCTTTTATTCAGGGCCTCCATTTTGAGCTTTTTGTGTATATCTACAGGTAGATTCACAGTGGAACGAATATACTGTTGTGTTTGCATAATCCCATCATATCATCAACTCATCACCTGTCAACTTTCCTCATTTTACCTACAAGTTGCCTACAAGGACCATCCTCGTAGGTCGCAATCTCCCCCGTCATCTCGACCGAACGTAATCGCGAGCGGAGAGATCTCACTCCACTATTTTCCGATAGATCTCTCTCGTTGCGGGCACAGGTAAGCCATGCCTTACTGCAAGTCGGATCAGGACCCCATGCAACGCCTCTACCTCTGTCTGGTGGTGCTTTTGGACATCCACCAACAAAGAAGACTTCGCTAGTGGATCAAAATCATGAGCACCCTTGAGTGTTGTTTCAAAAACATTCTTATAAACCTTAAGACTTGTTTCATTACTCAAAGCCTCACCAATCGAACTCATTTGTGCTACTGTGGCCGAAGCAAACGCAAGCACGAAGAGAAACTTCTTCCACAGTTCTCGTTCGACCGACTTGGGAATATTTGCGTCGATGCCCGCACCTTTTAAAACCGACTCGATCTCTCTCATTTTCTTCGTCACCAGTCCATCCCGGGTACCAAAGATCAATTTCTTCTGTGTACCCAACTGAGTTACTGTGTTAGCCGATGTTTTTGTCGTGGACACCAAAACCAATCCGGGCAAAACTTGACAGTTCGATAAATATCGAGACACTACCCTATCGTTATCCAATCCGTTTTGAATCGTAATAACTACCGTTTCTGGCTTAACTACTGCAATCAAGTCTTGAGAGATATTCTTCAGGTCATATGATTTAACCGCCAGGATAATCAGGTCAGGGTCTTTTATTTCGGAAATATTTTCAATTATCTTCACCGGATAGATTTGATGGACTCCATCCGCACAGTTCAAAATCACTCCCTTTTCTTTTATAGCTTTGAAGCTCTCTCCACGTCCAACCAAAGTAATATCGGCCCCACTTTCTACTAACAGTCCGCCATAAAACCCGCCCACCCCTCCGACACCAATTAAATATATTTTCATATCAATCAGCCTCAATTATACCAATCATTTTTGACCATATACTCACCTTCAAGCTCATACCCTAGCTTCTTGTAGTACTCCCTCGTGCCTATTGCCGAGATTACCGCCATTTTCCTGTAGCCACGATCTCGAGCGATCCTCTCTGCCTCTATCATCAATCTCTTCCCCAAACCTTGGTGCTGACTTTTATCTTGTTTTTTCTCTGTCTCGAGTTCTTTAGTTCTTGGTTCCTTGAGTTCTTTGTCTATCTCCCTAACTTGTCCATAGGTATGGACTTCACGAATAATGGCGGCATCCCGTAATTCCTTAAACAACATTCTTTCACCGGCCTCCGGCAATCGTAATCTCAACATCGAAAACAGCTTGCCATCAGCCTCAAAAGACAAAAATATTTCTTTCCCTCCCCCGGTTTCTCGCTCGTCTATCATCAACTGTACCTTGGTATCATAAACACCGGCTCTTACCTCACGACAACGAATACATTCACATTTCTTACCCTCCTTTTTCAGCTCCTCTTGCAATAACTGTCGTAAATTTGTCCGCAAAGTGCCGGAACTGACCCACTGCTTACTAATATCTCTGACCAGTCTGTCAATCCGACACCAACGTGTGGTATTTTTTTTCACCTCTTTCAAAACATTTTTTAGATCTTCATATGAGTAACTTTCATATTCCCCTCTTTTCCACATCTGAAAAAGTTCTGTTCCTTCAATCACCACCGCCGGATAAACCTTTAAATAGTCCGGTTGGAATCGTGGGTCGGTAAACATAATTTTTGCCATTTCAATATCTTTTTCCGGTGTACTACCGGGAAGGTTGGGCATAAAATGGTAGCAAATCTTTATTCCGGCATTCCGACACAGTCTGGTAGACCCCGCCACTTCTGCCAGTGAATGTCCTCTGTTTATTTTTTGCAATATTTGCTCATCAAAGGCCTGAATCCCCAGCTGGACCTTGGTTACTCCCATCTTTCTCCACAGAATTATCTCCGCTTCCGTCACCCAATCCGGCCGTGTCTCGACTGAAATCCCCACTATCCGTCTTGGGCCAGTTTCATTAAATTGTTGGGCTTCTTCCAAATTTTTAGCCACAAATCCATTAACTCCATCAAACATACCCTTAAAAAACTCAAGTTTATATTCATCCGGATAAGCCGAAAAGGTTCCTCCAATTACAATCAAATCTATTTTATTGGTAATATGTCCGGTCTCTTCCAGCTGTTTCAATCTCATCTCTACCTGCAGATATGGATCAAACTTTAGCTTTTTAGCTCTCTGAGCCGCCGGCTCGTCCGATAGATAAGACTTGGGCATACCGGCTTCCAGTGGACAATATACACAGTTACCCGGACAGTAATAGGGTTTCATCATCACCGCAAACGGCGCCACACCAGACTCGGTCCGTACACTCCTGGTCTTATACAGTTCTTTGATTTCCTCGTCCCCGATAAATGGCCATATTTCCGAATTTTTAGGCATTCTTCCCAGTGCTTTTGCCCAAGCACGACGATATTCCTCCAAATTTTCAGGAGTTAGCTTTTCCGCATCTCTTCGCACCAAATCTTCAATTTTCACTTCTCTATTCTATCTTACTTGTATATCTCTCTTCTGTGCCCCACCCGAAGAATGACAATATCTTTTCCATGCAAATCAAAAATAATTCGATAATCACCCACTCTATAGCGATAAGTACCCAGATCAGGGTGTACCAATTTTTTACTAAAATAGATCGGGTCGGTCATCAGTAACTCCAGCTTACCCTTAAGCCTCTTCCTCGCTACATTATCAAGTTTTTTAATATCTTCTTGGGCTGAAGCAGTGTACAAAAGTTTGTAGGGCATTGCCCGTTAGAGCTCACCAAAAACATGCTCGTGAGATAGTGTGTCTCCTCTTTTATACTCCTCCCTAGCCTTACGAATCGAAGTCAAATACTTTTTATTACTTAGAGCTAGTAGATCTTCCAAAAAATCAAGATTGACAATTGCATGAGAAATCTTTCCTCTGCGGGCCACGAGTAAATATTTTTGTTTTGCCAGCTCATCCAGCGTACTGGAAAAATTTGCTCTCATTGTGCTAGCCGAAATTATATTCATAGATCAATTGTACATTACAAACGTACGTTGTCAAGCCAAAAAAGACGGGGTGTTTAGTCCCGTCAATTACGTCATTCTCTTGCAGTCGAATCGTCCACCGCTTCTACCCAGTTGGCAGTTTCCCAGATGCCTTTAGCATATGGGAGAATCCCCATCTCGGTCAGCTTACTCACACCACTCTCGCACTTAAACTTATCTCTGTATTCATCATAAGTGATGATGTTGTCGGCAACCTGAGTCACTTTCACCAGGGAGCTCGGCTCTCCATTTAGATAAATCATCAACCACTGGCCGACAGATAGCTGCTTCGGATCGGTAATCATATTCTCCCGTCTTGCTTGATTCTTGGACAGCTTTCTGGGGCTATCATCTTCCCTTGAAGAACAATAGCTAATTCGCGAGTCACCTCTATTGGCCATCTTCAATATGGCATTACGGGTCTTTTCTTCTTCAGCCAAATCCTCTATCTGAATTACCAGTTCGCCATTTAGATAAACTGCCCGCAAAACCCCTCGAAGATCTGCGAGCATTATACTTTCCGGACTACCATCAGCTTCAGAATGATCCAGCGTTTCATGCTCAATGACCTGATCAATCAATTCTTTCCAATCGACAAAGGACAAGTCAATATCCCAGCCCTTTTCAACTAGTTTTGCGAAGACTTCCCTGACTGCACTTTCTTTTTCGGTTCGATAAGTACTCAAAGTGCCTCCTAATAGATATAAAAGATGTCGCAATTATACGCCATCCGATCGCTCTTGGTAAAATAAACAGGTGACTTCCAAGGAACCAATCAAATCGGTCAAAGATACTTACAACGAAATCGGAGTCAATTTCAGCGCTTCTCGCGGCTACATCTGGCCGGATCTCAAACCATTTCTGACAGATGTCCAGGCAAACGACTCTGTCCTCGACGTCGGCTGCGGCAATGGCCGGCTCCTTCTTGGCCTCTCTAAAAATGTCAAATACACCGGCATCGACTTCTCCACTACACTTCTGGAAAAAGCGGTTGAAAATCATCCCAAAGCCAATTTTTTCGAAGGAGATATCACCAAGCCGGATGCCTGGAATCATTTACCCCAATTCAATTACATATTCTGCCTCGCCGTCATCCACCACTTAGCCAATCGCAAAGACCAGCTTTTTGTGCTCACTCAGATCAAAAAACATCTCAAGCCTGGCGGCAAGTGTCTCATCACTGCCTGGAATCTGTGGCAACCCAAACTCCTAAAGCACCACGTTAACCCACAAAGCCTAAATCTAAAATATAAAATGAAAAATGTAAAATATCTCTTCGTTCCCTTTCAGGGCAAGCCCCGCTTCCACTTTGCCCACACCAAACCCTACCTGGAAGGTCTTTTGCGAGAAACCGGCCTCGACCTCATTGTCTCCAAAACCTCCCGCAACTATCTCATTCACACCTAAATGCTTTCTTGCTATAATATGGGCTAAGTAGAACTTTAAACGGAGGTTTTATGTTAGTTGACACTTTGTTTCATTTTTGACATACTTAATTCACCATGCCAAACGACGACCTCGGCCAATTCCCCACCCCCACTTCATCCTCCCCTCCACTTGCCGATCAACCATCCATTTCTCCCACCACTAATCAAATCTCCACAGAACCATTCTCTACTCCACCCATCGAAACTTCTTTACCTATCCAAGAACCAAGAACCAATAACCACGAACTAGCAACCTCCGCCCCCGCTTTCGAAGAAACCCCTGACGTCATTCCCTCCATCGCTTCGGTCCCGATTACAGAATCTCCCTTACCACCCACCACTACACCAGCGCCCGATATCCAGGACCTACCCGTCCAGCAGACGGAACTAACAACTAACAACCCTGAACTATCAACTCCCCACAGTCCCTCCGAAATGCCAGCCACAGTCGTCCCCAAGGGTGGCTCCTCATTTGGTGCTTTTATTACCATCATCATACTTCTCATTGCCGGAGTTGCTATCGCCGCCGCCGTTTTCCTTTTCTCACAGTCCAAACAGCTCAAACAACAGATACTCGAGATCACTCAAACTCTCGAAAAACAAAAAACCACCGTTACACCCACACCCACTCCAACAATTATTGAATTCACTACCCCAACTCCTTCTTTAGAATCTACTATAAGTGCTACCCCCACTCCCATATCCAGTATTTCTGCCGAGACAGCCCTTCCCCTCACCAGTGCTCCAAAGGCTCTCAAAATTGCCCTTAACCACCAGCCAAACGCTCAGCTTATCTTGATTAAAACGGAAAACGTGACCTCTCCTCAAACTGCCAGTACCAAATATTTTTTTCGGCAAGATCTAACTACCAAAAAATATTTATATGTCTTGATTTCTAATAATCAGGAGCCGGAAATTGTCGATAAAGCTATCTATGTTACTCCAGATAATAACATTCCCTCTTTAAATGATCTGGTTCTAGGAAACACCCTGGGAATCGAACTTAACGAAGCCGTCGGTATAGCCAACAGTCTCTGTTTAAGTGATCTCTGTCAAACTGCCTATGTCAAAGCACAGTACATCAAATCCGGTGACAACGTCATCTGGCAACTTTCCTTTACCCCAACCGATACCACCAAGGAAACTCTCATCATCCAACTGAACGCTCAGACCAAAGCAGTTCTCTACAAATCCGCTGGCTTCTAATCTTCTGTCATTGCGAGTTTCGGTATTCCGAACCGTGGCAATCTCACTCCACGCTGTCCACAAACAGGGTCGTCCCGCTAAACTCTCCTGTCACCGTCACGTTCTTCCCGTTGTATGTTTTCAAATCGATTTTACGACTAGCAATTTCTATTACTTTCCCACTCGAACTAATACTTACCATATCACCAACGACTAATATCTTTCCGGTGATTACCTGAACCGGACTCTCGGTTTGAACATCCGCCGGCTGGGCTACCAAGCTGCACCCGCCAAGCAACAGTCCGCAAACCAGTAACCCTACCGCCGCCGCATCACTATTTTTGATCATACTTTCATAATAGCAAATTGTTGAAAGGTACTTACATCTTAAACGAGCTTGGGAAACTGGGCTTAATGAGGTAAAATATAGCCTGTATGCCGTTGTAGCTCACCAGGCAGAGCACTGACTTGGTAAGTCAGAGGTACTGGGTTCGAGTCCCAGCAACGGCTCCCTGATACAATTGATCCTAGTTGCCGAGATGGTAGAGTGGTCAAATACTCGGGTCTGTAAAACCCGCGGCGCAAGCCTACGCAGGTTCGAACCCTGCTCTCGGCACCATAATGCCGCGTAACCCCGCGGCGTTTTTCATATAAAATATTCTGGTACGCCGACATAGCTCAGTTGGTAGAGCAACGCTTTTGTAAAGCGAAGGTCGAGGGTTCGATTCCCCCTGTCGGCTCCAATTAGATATGTCCAAAGAAACCGATCCAAGACAAGCTATTTATCCAGCCCAAACCATTGTCCAGAGGCTGTGCGCCCTAAGAAACTATCAATACATTGTCCGTAATTTTTCTGCCGTCGATGATTACACAGATATCCTCCAATTAGAAAATGAGCTACGAACTCAAATTGAACTCTGGGGAGGTATAGAGGCGATTGATGCCTGGCTAGCCATCAACGATCCTCACCATACCCAGATTTGCCACATCAAAGAACTGGACCTAAGCTGGCTTCTCTGAGCACCTTTCTCCTGTTCACAACAGTATTTTCCAATCGAATAATGAGCCCGAAAACAAGACAGTGAGTCAGTGAAAGTCTCGTCTAGTTTTCTTTTTAGCCGGTCGTTTTAAGAAACAGCTTGCTCCTTTCTTTTTGGACTACGGTCGCC